>Ga0208454_1000219_pt1 | contig 39794 bp, 47 predicted proteins | sample EasRivMeERMZT100_FD_187530 | JGI IMG/M metagenome (GOLD analysis project Ga0208454, IMG submission 187530) | Soil microbial communities from meander-bound floodplain in the East River, Colorado, USA - East River MetaG ERMZT100 (SPAdes) (version 2) | ecosystem: Environmental > Terrestrial > Soil...
CTGGATGCTTGCCGCATCCTGAAGCCAGCATACGTTGGAAGGCTCGTAAACGTACCAGCACGATCAACAGAGCCACCCACGAATATCATCAAGACAACAAGCGTCGAGCCAGCCGTCGGCGTGTACTCGGCCGACGTAATGGTTGTTGCCGACGAGGTAACGAGTGTCGTCTGATTGCCGAAAGTGTGTGGCATGTTACTGCTGCGAAGCGAACGCGCCGCTCGCGGAAACTGTCACATTGATGTTTGCCCCGTTCGGCGTTGTAGGCGTAATGTCTACGACTGCGATTGGGATACTATCCGCGTCGTTCGTTACCGATTTGAAGATAACCGCTCGATTGATCTCGCCCACACCGGCCAGAACTGCCACGAATGAGAAACTCGCGAAACCATACACGATCTGGTCGAGGGTGTCATTCCTGACCTTGGACTTGGAGGCCACGGTCACATCGTAACCCGTGACACCAATACTGGTCATGAAGTTGGCATCCTTGCTAGGCACACCAGCCGCGGTCGCTACGGGACGAATCTTGATTGTATTAGCAATCCAATCAATTGATCCCTCAGAGGACAGACCATCAGCACCAGCATTGAAAATGAAACCAGCCATATGTCTCTCCTAGGGTGTATACTGAATCCAAATGTCTCCGTCTTGCCCACCACTAGGAGCAGAGGCGGAGATCGTGATTGGTCGCCCGATTGTGACGATTTGGGGCGTACCTGAGTTGCGCTCCATGAACAGCGTGCCGTCATTCGTGTTGACGGCAAGCTGTCCAGGGAGTAAATCAGCGACGGTCGGAGCAGCACCCGGCGTCGCCGATCTCTTCTGCTGCATGACCGGTGGTGGCATGGCTAGAACGCGCCTCCGTCAACGATGGCAATGTCAATGGTGACAAACCCGTTGCCGGCTTCCTTGGTCCATCCCATCGTAGCGCCCATACGCAGAACGCCGTTCGTGCCGTCGGTTCCCCAGATGTACCCGGCCGTGCCACCGGACACCACGGCAACTTTTTCGTCGGTCGCGCCAGCAGGAATGTTCAGCGCAGCCTTGAAGTTGTCGAACAGAATCTTCTTTTCCTTCTGACCAGTGCCGTCGGCATCATGAATGATCAGAAAGTCAGCTGGTCCGTTGATCGAGGCCAGAGTGGCCAAGTCTTCAATAGCCGGGACGATCGGGATCTTGGTGGTCGCGTCGGTCGCCCCGTGGAGCGTGCCACGATCCGTTGAGAAGAGTGGCTCGCCAGCCAGCAGAAGGGTCGAGGGAAGGGCCGCTTTCAGGCCACGCCGAAGCTGAATACGAGTTGCCATTGATACTCCTTACGTGAAAACGCCACCGTCAACAGTTTCCAGCCCGAGGTTCGTTCGGGCCGTATGCTTCTTTGATTCGTTGTCCAGCTCCGACAGGTACAACAACACTTGGAAGAACATGTTTGGGTCTACTGACGGACCCCCTTCACCAATTTTAATGATCGTCGGTTCTTGTGCTTCCGCGACCACAACCACCACTTCCTGTCCCTCGACCGTGACAGAAATTGGCGGATCGTTTTCAACGATAACAAAGGTATCGTCATTCATCGAGTCACCTCAAAACTGACTGTGACTGCTCCTTCCAGGAGTCGGGTAACAACGCCACCTGGAGAAACTAGTTCCAGATCGTACGCGCCGGTTTTGATATCAATCAGGGAGGTATCGGCGGCGCCAATGAACAAGTTGATTGTGCCATCAACACCTCCGAGGGTGATACCACCGTCTTCTGTTGTCAGTTCGATCTCGTACGCGGGGTCCGTGACTTTCTTCCTGATATGCATTCTGGCTGTGAAGCCGGTGAGGTCTATAGGAACCTCGTCAGCATCCTGCCACCGCAGGGGAAGTGACCACGTCGCACCCTGTTCGATGTAGATATTGTGCTTCCCTGCGGGCATGATATCTCCTTACGCGCGACGCCCAACGAACAACAGCCCGGCTCCACAGTCCCCGAAGTCCATATTCCCCTCGAAGGTACCTGGACCGAAAGCTGCCTCGCCTTTCGCGTTGTAAAACGTACCTGAAACCTTGTCCATCTTAGCGCGGCGATGACCGTGACCACCATAGAACAACGCAGCGACTTCGCCTGTGCCATAAGCCGCTGAGTCAATCCGTTCGAACTGATCCGTCGCATCCGGCTTATCACCGTAGAACGCACCGTCCGAACGGGTGCTGGCACCAATACTTTCGGGATCCGTACCGCCCCGCCCACCGTGACCGATACCCGTTACTGCGCCTCTCGGGATCAAGCGGCACAGTCTCGTGGTCCGCTCCATGTAGGGAGCATACGCCGCCCAGCCATGGTCTGTTGGCAAATCGCGGATACCTTGCGAAACATGCAGCACAAACAGTTGACCGGATAGCACGGTCATGACACCAACAAACGCTACCCAATCTACATTGTTCACCGCGCCACTGGAAACATCCGGACCTGGACCGCGATGCTCAGTCGAGGCGAGGGGCATACGGAACCCAACGCCTTCCTCGTCGTGACGGATATTGAACGTGTGCCTGACCTGATCCACCGTGCCCGTGGAGACATGATAGCAGCCCACTGAAGAACTGCGTTGCATGTATTCCATCTGTTTCCGCGTGTAGCCGGGACCAGTTGAATCAGGTGGGTGAGCCGACGTACCCCAGGGAATTCCGCGTACAGCGAATGAACTAACCAATCTCGCAAAGTGTGTCGGGTCATTCCCTTTTCGGCTGTTCTGCCAGCCTTCGTTCACTTCTGCGAGACACACGACATCGAGGAGGCCTGCGGACTCTAGTGCCTCTGCGGAGAGACGGTACGGTGTTTCCTCGCTGTCGGCCGTCTGCAGGTCACCAGCGGTGACATCCCAACACATGTTCCGCGCCTTGAGCTTCTGACCCAGACGAATCACTACATCACGTGCATCGGGCCACGCTTCTAGCCGCTCACCGTTTCGTGTCATCCCTGTTGTGAGTACCTCACGGCCGCGCCACCCGTCGCCCAGATGAGTTCCCCAACCCGTTGCGCCACCCACGTAACAGAAGCCACGAATCCCGTTGATTCCGTTTTCTGCCATCAAATCCAACACGTAATCTACGTGGGCAGGATCATGCTTCTCGAAATACAGCGCCGGGAAGAATGAGCAGAGTACGATGCTACGAAAACCAGTAGCGTCTTTCCAGCCCTCGTTGGTCCGGCGCACAGGCAAGGAAAGTGAATCCGAACCTACGCTGCCACCCATAGAACCGTACACGACTACGGGGCTGTAAGTTTCGTACCCGCCCGGAGTAGGGCTCGGCACCATCTCTCCGTTTTCGTTTCCCACCATCGGCTGTTCGAGGGTGACCTTGCCGTCCGGAAACGCCTTGATAAAGAATCCAGGTCGGCAGACGGCCTCGAAGCTCACACCTTCGGGCCGCTGCCATACCTTGAACTTTTCCCACGCACCAAGATCTGGCCGATTAAATACTACAATGCCTGTTTGACCTTCACCTTCGCAACAGGCGAAACGGCTCACACCATCAGCCGTAACACGCAGTCCGTATTGATCACCGCCGGCAGGAATTACGGCGAAGGTTTGCCAATCACCTTCCCAGCCCGGCTTCTCACGATTGGCTACGGCGAGACCTTTCGGATTTTCGCCATCCATCTCACCTTCATTCCCGCCGCCGTTTTCAGCAGCTAGGAACTTGCCGTTGTCGGCCTTGAGCGATACGTACAGCGTGTTAGGATCGAACATGTTTCACCTACGGCCTCGGAGTTGGAGCTGCTGCCGGCGTTCCGTTTGGAGTCGGGAGCACTGCTTGCTTCTTTGTGAATTCGAGGGTGTTAGGATTGATATCCCACTCGGGAGCAGCCGCCTGCAATTTCTGAATCAGCGTGGGCGCGGCCTTGGCGATGCGGTCGTTGATGACCTGTGCTTTGAGCTGCGCGATTTGTCCCTCAAGCTCATTAACGCGGGCCGTGAGGAGCAGATTCTCGCGCTCTAGGCGCAGTTCATTCGAAAGCGTTGGCTGTTCCACCTGAGGTGCTCCTGTCGGGGTTTGTGCAAGTCCTACAAATACTGGCGTCACCGCCAGTGCGAGCATGAGTACTGCCTGTCGTGTTCTAGTCACAACTACTCCTTAATGATGGTTGGTGCTGGTGGTGGAGGAGGAGCAACTGGTGTCGCGGCTTGCTCTGGCGTCAGCGCCCACAGATCCCATGCCCGCGTCAGGTACGCCTGCAGAGCGGCATCGGTGAACGGCGGGGCCACACAGGAATCAGATGCGATCTGAGCCGCGAACCGGGGCGCCCACATGGCGGTGTTCTGCATCACGTTGGCCGCCAACCGGGCGCGGGCATTGTGGCGCTCTGTTGATGACAGCTGCAGATAAGTCGGCGCTGTCGGTGACCCTGGCTCAATCTTCAGGGAGCACAGCGTACTCGCGCCGGGAGCCAGTGCTTCCTGTGCGGACTGCTGGCAACACGTCGCGGGGTTCTCGCCCTGCGCAATCACGGCTTGCTGTTGCGCAGCCACCCCAACCCGGTCGATCCACAACGGATCCTTCGCGTACGCCGCGCGCTGCTCGTACGTCAACTGTGCTGTTGCCACACTTGGCAAGAAAAATACGAACATCAATACCAAATTCTGTCGCATATGTAACTCCTTACGGTGGTGTAGGACAAGTGGTATAGAAAACGAGGCCCGTCACCACGCTGATGTAACACGATCCACTGTTGTCCCACTTCCGCATGTGGATATTGACGGGTGTCACGCTGCCCAGCGCGAAGTAATAGCCGACCGCCGAATCTTCGTCACCCCCGCACCCGCTGCCACCGCTCGTGCCGCAGCCCTTGTTCACGAGCACGAATTTGGGCGTGGGGTTGTTCGGAAGGTCCATGTTGATCGTCTTGTAGCGCTTCGCGCTCGTGCCCAGCGTGACCTGCCCATCGAAATACGGGCTCATGGTGGTAGCGATCCCTGACCCCGTAACGCCAATCTTGATGTCGGTAGCCTGCACTTCAATCGCGGTGCTGGTCACACCAGTTGGCGTCCGCACGATGGCCGTGCTCCCTTGCAGAATCGCGACCGCTGGGCCGTCAACGATAGCTCTACCGCCTCCACCTCCTTGCATGTAGATTTCTGGATAACCTGTTTGCTTGATGGAAAAAAGACTGCCCCACGCCCCAGACGTGCCGAAATTCACGCCTCTCGCGATAGAGAAGTTGGCATCGGTCTGCACGAAATTCAATCCAGACGTTTGTCCAAGCGACCAATAACCGGGACTTGAGAGATTGCCCACCATCGACAACCCGGAGCCATTCCAGTACAGATAGTTTCCTGTCGAGCCATTCCAATTACCAATGTAGAACTTGGAGAGGGTATCACTATCGCGGCCCAACCAAAACCCATCGCCTGACCCGGAAGGCAGCGCGGTACCTGATTTAACATGACCTCCAGTGAGAATGTCGATCGTACCCATGCTCGCCGAGAGCGCCGATAGGTTGCCGGTCTTCTTGATCATTTGCACGCCATCGAGGAGCATGTACCCGCACGTCCCGCCGCCCGAGACACACGTCCAGTTGTAGACCGCGAGCGACGCGAATTTAGTTCCCGCCGTCGGCGTGTACAGCAATTCGTGGGTCACGTAGCCGCCCGGATGGCTCCCGTTACCGATCAGGTCTTTAAGCCCGGTCCGATTCGTGACACCGCTGTACCCGCCATTGCCCAGCCACATGGGCGTGGGGATGGTCGCGTCGGCTTCGTTCATGCGGACGTAGAGACCGGTGGCGCTGGCGACCGACGAATAGACCGACAGCCGCACAAAGTACGTCGATCGATCATCAATGGGCACCGCCCGCGATCCGATCGCCATGCCGATCCCGGGCGTCGGCGTATAGGCGACGACCGCCGTGTACGCGCCTTCCACGCCCGATGTGCTGATGTGCCAGCCGCCCGCCGTGGTCACCCCACCGGCCTGACACGCAATCCCGGCCGACTCAACACACCGCCATCCCGCGTAGGTTTCCTCAAAATTGCCGTTCATAATCAGATTGTCACTGCTTAATCCGACCGCCAGATCGTCGGCCGTGATCGCGCCCGCCGCAATCTGGGTTGCTGTAATCGTGCTCGTCTGGATATTGCCGCCGTTGATGTTGGTGACCCCGCCGCCATCACCTACGAACGTGGCGCCATCGGTTGAATTAAGCGTGATCGCGGCCGTACCGCCACTGCGAAAGATCGTGAGAGTATCGCCAACTAGTGACATACGAGTCTTGGTGCCCTGCGCGATTTCCAATGCACCAGTAGCACCATTGATAAAAAGATTGGCATACGTCGCGCCCAAATGTCGGTAACCGAACGTGCCTGTGCCCGGCGTTCCCGTAAGCTCGACAGGGTAATTCACGCCACCACTATCATAGAAACGAAACGTGCCACCGGTCAATTCCATTCTCTTAGTCGTGCCCTCGCGCATGGCCCACGACGTCGATGTGATCAGCGCGTTCTCTTCGCCCGTGCCCACCGTGCCGAGCAGCAGCCCAGTCGCATCGAGCACCGCATGTTCGACCGTGCCACGGCGCATCTTGAGCGCCGTATTGTCGATATACGTATTCGCTTGTCCCGAACCAGCGGTACCAATCAACACGTAGCCGGACGGATCAATTCGCAGTTTCTGGTTGGTACTTCCCTCGAAGAATCGGAAACCATTAGTTGTATCAATCTGGCCCCACACATCGGTATAATCGCCGAACGCAGTACCATACACATTGCTCGCAGGATTGCCGTACAGTCCGTACAGATTTCCTGAGCAGAACCGCGGCGCCCATGCGTTGTAGGTCGTGCCGGTGCGCACATTCGCACACTGCGTCGGGCCACGTTCACTGCCACCCTTCACGCTCTGGATTGAGTAGATGTCCCAGAACCCATCACCAGTAGTTCCGGTGTTGAAGATGGCGTCGCCCTTGTACCAAAAATTGATGCTGGAGCCATCGAGGTTTCGAGTCACGTCGTAGCGGAAGGGACCAGCGCCCGTTGGGGTGCCCGTGGTGATTGTGCCTAGCAATTCCAGACTTAGGCCGCGCGTCGCGCTGACGGCGTTGGTCGTGACATTATCCTGCACCACCGTTGTCTGCCCACTGGTCGAGGTCCACAGCGCCGAGTCGCGCGTGTCGTCAAGATCCAGCACGAGTGAGTAGCTGCTCGTGGGAGGCAATGTCTCCACGTTAGTGGCGTTGTTGACCGTGCCGGCCCGCAAGATAAACGAGGAACCATCGCTATCTGTTAACGTCAGGGCGGGATAGGTCAACGTGGCTACCGAGCCGCCCGCTATTCCCGTCGACGCGCACGCGCCGAAGTAGGGCGACGTCAGCCCCTGATAGACCATCACAAAAAGATGGGTGGCGCCTGACCATGTACCAGTGGTTTCGGCCGCGCTTGTCGCCACGAGATACGCCACGCGGTACGACGTAGAATCACTACCTCCGCTACACACATTGAGCCACGTTCCTCCACCTGTCGACGTGCCAGCCGTTGGAGGCGAATTCGAACCGATTCGCAATGAGATAAGAACAAGAATATCGCCAGCGACATGCGTTGGTATCGTCGCGGTAGTCACGCCTCCAGCCACCCCGGTGCGCACAATCGACGACACGGTGCCGCCGCCGCTCATATCGGTGGGACCGCTAGTCACAGCCATGAACTCGACCTTACCGCCGCCCTCCATATACACGCGGTCGCCGCTGGCCATCTCGTTGTGCTTAACGAAGATTTGCGTATCGGTATCGGTCAGATCTTCAGTCAACTGCGTGGTGGGGCCAACCATCACGCGCCCGCCAATGGTGGCGATGTAATCCTGCGCCACGATTGTACCCACGCGCAGCTCGGCCGCGCTCAGGCTCAGGTACTTATAGATGTCATTACCAAGCGATGTCTCGTACGACAGCAGCGGGTCGACATTGGTAACAGCCTCTCCCCAGAACCATCCGTTAGCGATTCCATCTGTTTCGGTGCCACGAGCGAGAGTCGACCATGTGGTGGCCGCATCATCACCGCCGCCGATAACGAAGTTGCCGGTGATGTTTCCCGCGCGCCACTGCCGCTGACCTGTCGTATTTCCGCTCGCCGCGTACCGGATGTAAGCATCAGTTCCGGTATCGGTCAACACCAGTGGGCCGTTATCGGCCACCTGTACGCGCGGAGTCACGCCATCGGTAGCGAAGATATTGAAAGGCGACGCCACACCATACACGCCCGTCGTGCGAATCTTAGCAGCTGTCGTCAATCCGGTGATATTAAGCGTGCTATTCACAGCTGATGCGGCGTTGGAATTGAAACCACCGGTCAGGGTCGAAAGTCCTGACACGCCAAGCGTGCCAGTTAAATCAAGGCCGGTATCAGCCATTGACATCACAGTTGCCGCGTCGGTCGAATTGCGGAACAGGAGCGGTGCAGCAACGGCGTAGATTCCAGTTGTCTTTATCTTAGCTGCAGTGGTCAGACCAGTAATACCAAGAGTGCTATTTACGGTCGAGGCTGCTCCTGCTGTGAAACCACCTGTGAGTGTAGAAAGACCAGTCACACCAAGTGTGCTGTTGACCTGTGAAGCGGCACCTGCTGTGAATCCACCTGTGAGTGTGGAAAGACCGGTCACAACCCATGTGCCGGTTACACTACTATCACCTGTGATTGCAGTCGGCTGGCTCAGCGTGATCGCGGTGTTAGCGAACTGCGCCACCCAAACACCAGTATTTCCAGTATTGTCAATTCTGACACCAGTTCCAGCAGGTCCTCGAATTCCGCCCGTGCCTACAACCAAATCAAACGCGCCGCTAATCGTCTGGTTGGCCGTGAAGATGTTTCCTTCGTCCTCATACGCAATCGACGCCGGAAGGTCAAGTTTCACAGCAAATCTACGAACAAGATCCCCTGTGCCATTTGTATCAAGAACTCCGTTTGTAGTTCCTGGAATACCAACAATGCGAACCGGTGAACTACTTCCTGGCGGAGTCGGCGGAGTACCAATCGAGAGGCCTGTTCCAGTGACTACCTGTCCGTGAGCCTTCGAGGTGAGGATAACCCACAGCATCAGTAAAGTGATTGCCCACAGGATGAATCCGATATTCTTACGATTCATGGTTACCCTTTGTAAAGAATGCAGTGACCAATCACGACATTAGCTGTACCCGTGACCACACGCGCGCGGCATAACAATCCGGTTGCTGCTCCAGGAACTGTTACCGGCTGATCAAATGAACCCCACGGACCAACGGTCAATACACCTGTGGTGGTAATCGTGCCAATAGCAATTCGTGAACCGGCGTACAATTCTATTTCTACGATTGGTCCTGCAGAACCTAGGATATATGCAAACGCCTTGAAAGTCCAGGTAGTGCCCATATCCGGACCGCCAAACATATTTGGCAACAATTCAGGGATATCCCGGAACGTCGTATCTAAAACAACGTATTCGTTATTATCCCCACCAAGTTGGAACGTAAATCCGGCCGGGAGTCCCACACCGCCGCCTCCGCCTCCAGTTCCGCCAGACCCGCCAGGAGTCGATGGGTTAACTGCACCACCCGTGCCGCGAATCTCAACGCTACCGCCCTGAGTACCGCGACCACCCATTTCCGTGAAGAGGTCCTCCCATTGTCTTCCAGCACGGTCTCCCTCGATAAACTCGAGATCATAAATTAAATGCTCGAAGATATTTGGGTCACCATCACTATCACGAATAGCTACGTTTTCAAGAAGAAAATTCGCATCTACGTTATGTTCCGGGAGTGCCAGTCTTCCAACCAGATATGGATAATGTCCACGAATTGTCGTGGAGCCCTTAAGCTTCCGAGGAGTAAGTCCAGCACGAACTATTTCTATATTGCCCCACGCAGCCGTTTCAGCCACATCCGTTAAGTGACTCACGTCGAGGAGTTTATCTATCCGAGTAGCCGGATTCATTTGTCCGTCGGCAAGTAAAAGCGAAGGAGTCCAAACGCGAACTACAGCCGGAAAGGAAATATCAAATGAAAACTTCAACGTAGTACCAGCAACAGGAGCCGCGCCACTTGTCCACGCAATGTGCTCTGTTCGGTCCCAGTTCCACGGACTTCCATTGAATGGCGTATCTACACCATTAAGCTGAAATTGCGTTGGAATATATGAAGTCGTAGTTTCAACGCCTTCCTCTTCCTTTACTTCATCAGGCCGCGGTTCGACATTCACCTGGAAATATTTCTTTACTCCATTAGCCGTGTGAGTTTCCGAGTGCTTCGCTTCACCCGTACCGCCCGTCTGCATAATGAGCCGCAAGCCGTATTCATGGTATTCCTGATCTATCTTTACTCCTGCAAGAAAATGATCAGTTCTCATCGGATCCATCGGAAGCGGCAGCGTTGTTCCTACAAAAGCAAACCATTTATCGCCGTTGATACGCCACGGAAGATTCGAGAGCTTGGTCATCCTGTTGAAAATCTCACCAAGTGACGCGCGAATAAATGTCATCTTGGGGATTGTTGGTGACGGAAACCCCGGCCCAGGACCGATCCACGTACAACCTTTCGGCGCTAGATATTTTGTAAAGAAATCAAAAGCAATATCATGGACAGTTCCCGGAGCTGTTTCTCCTGTGAGAATTACCTGATGTGCAATAAGGTCGTAGCAGATACAATTGACATCTATAAAGATAGGACCTTCATCGCCAGCACGGTACTCCTCGATACTTTGAACCTGTCCACCAAACATCAAATCACCGCGATAGTGTAATACTACATCAGCACCAATCGGCACACGGTACGCAGTAGGTCCAAAGATATAATTACGAACGGTGAACTTGAACGTCTCCACTGACCATCGTTTATTTAACGACCATGCGCCACGTCGGAGAAGAACATCCGACATGTCCACCCCATTGATGGTCATTACTACGTTGCTCACCGACGGACACCCCGTGACGCGAGGAAGCTGTCCGCATCTTCGAGGACAACCTCAGTGAGCACCCGGTGATTCTTCACCAAAAGCGTTACGGGAATTGGACCGCCAGAAGACGCACTCGAACCGGCGAACATGTCCTGTCCGAGAATACTCGCTGCGAACGGCACGGCCTGTCCGGGAGTGATTACTGCTTCACTACCGTGCAGAATGGCATTTGTTCCAGCGCCGAAATTACCGAACCAACTACCACTACCGATTGTTCCGCCAGCAAATTCTTCAGGTGGCCCCTTGCGATTTCCGCCTGGAGGCATCGGCGCATTCGGATTTTCCGGATCAGGAACCGGCGGCACGGTCCAATTTCTAAACGGATTAGGTGCTTCCGGCATATCTATCAACTGCGTAATCAGAACGTCCAACCGGGTAATCAGCGTATTCAATGCAGAGGTCAGTGCCTCCATCGCCGACGGGCCAAGTTCTTTCCAGATGCCCAGTTCAATCGACTGGTCGATCATCATCTGAGTAGTTTCGTCGAGCGGGATATTCAGATCCTTGGCAGCTTTCGCAGCCTGCTGCAGGTACGCCTGCATCGGGATAAGTGCATCCCTCGTCGTGCCACCAACTGCAGCAACCTGACCCTGAATCGCTACGTACGCATCATACGCTGTCTTCTGAACTGAGGAGAAGATGTCAGGGGTCAGAAGCTTCATGTTGAACAAGCCAACAATGCTCTGACCGAGGGCGTCAACTCCAGCGATAGTATTCGGAATCGCCTGCTGGACCTTCCACTGAATTTCGAGGAGCTTTAGTAGGGGATCACTGGATGAAAGGCCAAGAGCTTTCATCGCTCCAAAGAAGCTATCGAGGCCATCCTTGGCGTCACGCATCGCCTGATTAAACGTCCTGCCGGCGGCGATCGCGGCAAAGAACGTACCGGCAATTGTGAGACCAAGATTTTCCATCTGGGTCGCGGCACCAGCAGCTTCCACCTGCTGTTCAGCAAGTGCCTTGTTGAGCTTCTCTGTCTCCTTTGCCATGTCCTTCGTCCAATCGGCATCACGTTCTCCGAGTGGAGTCTTATTCAGTTCCTCGATAGCCTTTCTCGCCGAATCAATCGTGTCACCAAGAGCCATCCAGGCATCTTGTTTGGGCATCATTTTGCCCATAACGTTTATGGCATCAATGAGACTGTCACCCTGTGCCTTGAAGAACTCCTTGATCTTTTTAGATTCAATTCCAAATCTAAGGGACAGATCAACAATTTCTAGAAGTTTTGTACTAACAAAGCCAAGAGCATCAGTTCCCTCTGCTAAGAACTGATCAAACGTATCATCAAGAATCTTCTGTACTTGCCCAGCAGTCATTCGCCCCTGATCCAACATGACAAAGGCGTCACGAAGATTTCGGAGCAATTGATCGAAGTTTATATTGTTAATTCCGCCAGCCGCGTCAATAATCTCTTTCAGGTGGTAAATTGCAGCTGATTGCCAATCTCCTCCAAATATCTTATCAGCGTCAGCTTTAATTGTCTTGGCTAGAGAATCAGAAATCGCAACGCCAAAGTCGTGTCCAACTCGCTGACCGATTTCAGCCCACGGTACCTTTCGGAACGCACCAACAAATGCACCAACTACGAAACCAGCAATTGCTCCGTAGATACCAGCACGTCCACCAATCGAGGCGCCAAGCATTGCTCCAGCCATCGCACCACCAAGAACACGCTGGGCTTTACTCGCTTTATCTGTGGCTGCTTGCAATAACGCATATGCCTGAACAGCAGCCATGACCATTCCTATCGCAGCAGCAATCGCAGAAGCTGGATCCTTTCCTTTATTTTCTCCCGCTTCCGATATAGCATCCTTGAACAATTTCAAACTTACCTCGAACTGTTCCCCAATCTCACCAGCTACATTGGCAACATTAGCAAGTTCAGCAATATATGCAATGAGAGAGTCCTGATTCCAAGTATCTCCCATAATACTCTTGAGCTTACTAAATGCCTGAGCAGTATCTTTAACAAGTTTGTGAACTTTTTCTATACCAGTCTGTATTTTCTTTGTAGGATCATCTTCCCCACCTTTCGCCTTACCACCACCCATCAAGTTCAAGAAATCTTCAATAGCTTTGATTCCAAACCCGCCACCAGGAAGCTTAGAGAAGAGAACATACACCTTACGCAGTTCGTCCGACTCGCGGACAATACGCGCAAGTTTTCCAACTTCTATCTGATTTAATGTAGCTACGTATCTTTCCCACAATTCAATTGAAACATTTGATGGCTTAATATCTACCTTTTCTTTCAGATCCTTTAAGCCATGTTCCCACTTTGCAATTGCTTGAACTGTTGCGTTAGTCTGACGTTCAACCCACTGCTCGAACTGAAGATCATCCAATTCCTGTTTGAATTCATATATGCTAAGTCCGAATTCCTGAAGTTTTGTGCTAAACTTTTTCGGATCTGCCATCTCCAAAAATATTTCATTCAGCTTCTTTATATTTTCTTCAGATCCAGCAATAATGCCTTTCATTTCTTTAGAAATTGTTCCACCAGTTGCTGTGATATAATCAGCCGCTTTAACAGCAGTATCGCCGTATTCTCTAAAGAATGCTGCGCCCGGCTTAATTCCTTTTGAAGTAAGATCCTGAAGAGCAATGGTCATTCGATTGAACTTCATGTAATCTTCAAGTCCAATCATTTTGTGCATATCCTGATAGAACTCGAAATTTTCCATCAACTTCTTTAAAGCTTCAGCCTCTTTTCTAGCTGCTTCAGAAGCAGCTTTTGCATCTTTTGCCATTCTTTCATATGGAGTTTCCTCCAACAACATGGCATTCAGGTCACTCTGAATAACCTGATTCTTAGACATCAACAGATTTGTTAGAGCTAAGTCCTTATTGACCTTGCTAAATACATCACTATAGGCCATTCCTCCAAAACCCATTCTTGGAAGACGGCCTATTGTTTCTGGAAATGGAATTAAAGCGCCAAGTTCTTTTTCATCTTCAGCCGGAAGTCTGAAGCCCTTTGGAGCAATATTAGCTCCAGCAGGTGGAACATAGTTACGTCTCGTATTTGCATTCATTATAGCATTGAGAGTCCATGCCCCAGCTCCTCCAGTCAATATCATCATTAACCAGTCAGGAGGAGCTACATCCTTGGAGAAGTCAATAAATTGCCTTCTAAGTATATCTAGGATTTTTGAAACACTACCAAACTTGGAATACAACGAATCCCAATTGGTGATCATGTCCTGAGTTTTATCACCAATGATACCCTGCTCCACACCAAAATCAATAACTTTCTGCCGAAGACCATAATACGCCAAACCCAATTGTTCTGATTTATATGCCGCTTCTTCTTCAGCAGATGCAAACGTCTTTACTTCTTTAGAAAGAACTCCAAAATCCTGAGCCATCTGTATAATTTGTGGAGCAACCCAACTATCAAAAGCAGCGTCTCTAGCTTTTGTAAGAGCGTACAATGTTCCTATAACCAACAAAACCACACCTACAAGAGTCGAAGCACTCACTACAAAAGCACCAATCGCAGCAGAAGATGCAGTAAGCCAGCCTAGAAGAGAAGCTGTAGCTGCTGAACCTCCAATAGTTGCAATTGCTATGCCAACCTGAGCAAGAATTCCAACAAGTGAACCGAAAACCCACAAAAGTCCACCAACAGCAATTATTAGAGTTGGAATTCCAACTCCGCCAAGTACTGCAAATGTTACAATAATCCGTTGTGCACTTTTATCTAATTCAGAAAAACTTTTCGCAAGACTTTCGATATGCTTAAAGAATGGGTCCAACCAAATAATAACACCACGAAGCGCATCCATGAAAGGCTGTGCTATCGTAATTGCTACATCACGTACACGATTCTGCAAAACTGCTAACTGATTCTGGAGGGTTATTGCCTTCTTCGCAAACTCGTCCTCCATTGCTGTGCCTTTTTTATAGGCAGTTTCTGAATCTCCAAGAGTCTTGTTCAAATCATCCATCGTGTTGACAAGAGTCAACAACACCTGATTCTGACGAACGGATGTACCGAACAATTCTGAAATTGCCGAAGGGATTTTAGTCTTCGACATCGTGGAAATTCTGGTAAGCAACTGATTCAATGCAGCTGATGCATCTTTACCCCAATCTTCTGCAAACTGTTTTGCAGATTTTCCTGAAATTCTGGCAAGTGCAGCAAGTTTATCTCCACCCTCTGCAACAGAACGCGAAACTTTCAGGATGGTATTTGCAATCGCATTACCGCCAAGCTCTGAACGATGACCAAGATTTGCAACTGCAGCTGACCAACCAAACATCTGAGACGAAGACATCTTAGCAACTGCACCAGCACCTGACATACGTCGGGTAATTTCGAGGATAGTACCCTCGGTAGAGATACCCTTGTTGCCAAGATCGACGAGAGTTGCCGCTAGTTTTCCGTAGCCTTTGGAAGCATCACCTGTAATGTTCTTGATCTGGGCCAGAGCTTTTGCAGCAGTCTCAACTTCGATGCCATCAATCGTAGTACCAAGTTTGGCAACTGTTTCGGTAAAATCTGCTAGATCCCGCTTATGTACGCCGAACTGTCCGCCAAATGCTGCAATCTCTGTGAGCTGCTTGTGCGTAAATGGCAATCTTGTTGCCATCTCACGAAGTTGATCCTGAAATGCCTTCGCCTGAATATTCAGTTTACCAAAAGCATCTACATAGCCAAAGCCCTGAACTGTCTTGACAACATTGGCAAACTGATGTTCAAAATCTATCCCGATTTTAACAAGTCCCATCAAAGGAACAGTTAGAGAACGGTAAAGAGTACCTCCTAAGACAATCAACTGCATCCCAAGACTACGAGCTGCAGCTCCAAGTGTATCCAACGAGTTCGCCACAGCCATAATCTGTGGCGAAGCCTGATTGACAAACTGGAGTGTTCCTAGGACAATAGTACCCATTTATTCCCCGCCCCCACCAAACATTAGGAAATACTCCCTACCAATTCGCTTTTGTTCTTCAGCAGTCTGCTTTTTCTTCAACGAAGCTGCTTCTGGCATATCACCAAACCGTAATACAAACTGATCTATTGGCCAGGGATCTTTTTGCTTCTTTGAATCACGGTTTATGTTTGCCAACATCGAAACAATACTTGCGAATCGATATTCGTCACGGTCAGAAGTGAATGGTGTAAGACTATCATACACCATCCACTCCTCGAACTGATTCCACGATATTTCGTCGAGCATTTCGTCGACGTTTACGCGCCCAAGGCGCAGAGCCAAATCGTAGGCGAACCTACGCATGGTTCCACGCGCTAGACGTTTTTTAGTTCTTCATCCTTCTTCGGCGTGGAGAATCCATTCAACTCCATGGCGGCAGTCTGAAGACGAGTGAATACCTTCACACTCTTGTCTCGCAGCAACTCAACCTGCTTGGAATTGAAAAGGCGGTTTCCACCACCATCCACAGCGGAGAGCACCACGATTGCGACCATCGCATCTTCGCGTGCCTTTGCGGATGTTTGCATCTGCTTCTGGAAAGTGAGGGCTTCCCGTGCAGTCAATGTCTTGAGGCGAATAACGCCCGGTTCGCCGTCGACCGGCCACTCAGGGACCTCAACGTCCATCGTGTTGAGATCGTCCATCTCGAGGATCTGTTCTGCAGTCAGGTAACGCTTGCCATTCTCGCTCATTGTATTCTCCCTATCCTGTTCCTTTCGAGGGAGGGGAATCACCGTTCCCCTCCCCGCACTCAGCCAACGAACTACTTACGGCGCAATCGGACGGGACCGCTCACCGAGGTCCCTGTCCTTGTCCTTGTCCGGAGACAAGGACGTCATCGACTCGAAATCGAGAAGGGTTGGCGGATTTGGCGTGCCAACGATCCAGTCGTGCCTTCCGGTGGGTCGAATCGTCACGTCAGCCGACAGACGATCATCGACCGGGGCCGATACACCGAAGTTCGTGATGAACCCGCTGAACATCCACGCCGTTCCGTCGGGATAGGTCAGCTTGTAGATGTTACGACTACCTGTGAACCACTTCTGCTGAAGGCCCGTCAGGTGATCGATGGTAGAATTACGAGGCACGAAGTTGACGTTGAACGTCATGTCCCCGTGACGGCGAATACCAACAATGTATTCGTCGTCTGCGTTGTTGTGGTTCGTCAGTTCGATCGTGTTACGCGTGAGCGCCGGAGCGGTGATCTCGCGCAACTCGCCGATATTTGTGAACGCAGCAACCCCACCGCTCGGGTTGATAATGGGCCACTTGGGGTCATGACTGACCGCGATGAGTGTTCCCTGTGCCGACATTCCCTCGGACATGTTACCTCCTAAAAGGTGACAGTTTGATTCACAACGCCTTTGAGAGCGTTGTACGCTGCAGTCGCCATGGCAAAGGCAGGACCCCTGGCCCTCGCTCTACAAACAATTTGAGCAGAAGGATGATCATACGCAGGAGCACCTTGGTTCTGAATGTAGGAGCCCTCCCTCCCTGGGGTCTCGATGACCGACAGATATGGACCGTCACCAGTCGGCAAGGTCACAGAGGAACTTAGAAACAGGTTAGTTCCCAGAGTCCCAACACCAGCCGTAACAAGCATGGACAGAATTTCCTGGGCGAACGTATCCGATGGTACTTTTTCTACCCGAATATTGAACACAATTCGGATACGGTGATTGTCATCCAGGCCCAATTCAAAGGGCCGCTGTGCGAATATCTTTAGATAATCGGTGGATGACATATTAGCCTAGCTTCTTATCCAACCGCCGAATTACACGATCAGCCATATACGGAGCAGCTTCCTTGAGCGTACTCTCAAGAAATTTCGCTTGCCCCTCATTATGGTGTGCTTCCAAATCTTCATGCACCTGAATTGCATAATCGGCTGTTCTACGACCTGTTTTCGGATTTGTTAGGTCATTACCAACAGTAATCGTGGCGGCAACTATGCCCTTCCGATTAGGACTACCTTTTCTTACTCCCTCGAACAGTTCCGTAGACTGTGACAAAGCACGTGTGTCTTTTGGAATTCTACGAATTACTTCTTCCTGTTCTGTCTTCATCTCTTCCATCAGAGCATTCTGAAGGTTTCCCTCCAATTTTAAGCCCATAAGGTTGAGACGACCCTTCATTTGTTCAACGCCCTTGATGGTAACTCTAAAGGCCATTTGAACTCACCATCACTTTCGGCGCAAAAACATTCTCAAGAGCTTCGATGTATTTGTCTCCAACGCTCTTCCAAACGAATCGCGCCTCAGAAGCTTTCTGAAGCACCTGTTCACTACGATTCGATCGGTACTGTTCGTTGCTGTACAAACTGTTCAAAGCCCCAATGAATTCATCTTTATCCGGCACACCGCCAACCGCATTGATATTGTTCGGCGTGCAAGCTGTAGTGGGGCAAGAAACCATATTACAGCTATCAGAAAACAAATCACCAAGTGCTGACCAGTTAGGAAGAATTTGCGGAATACCGCAGGCCATACCTTCGAGGGTGGTCAGTCCAAAGCCTTCGCCCTGAGTAGTCGTGACCTGGACATCGAAACTGTTATAGACAAACGGGAGCGCCGTCTCGGCAATGCCAAACCCTGGATCAGGTTCCGCGAGAATCAGGCGACCTGTCAATCCGTAATACCGCATCAACTGTGAAGCGTCGTACCCTACATCAGCAGTAGGGGCAATGTGCAGATACAGATATGCGTCGTCAACCCGATAGGTCTTGACCCACTCGCAGAAGTACTGAATCGTCAGGTCCAGCCGTTTCCGAGCCTGATTTCGGTTGATATTTCCAACAATAAAACCTTTTGACTGCTTCTGGGGCAAACCCATGGATTGACGGGCAAGTTCTTTACGGATAGGCTTGAAAATCTCTCTATCTACTCCTAGCGGAATTACCGTAGACGATCCACGGTAGCCACCGAGTGCTGCCTCTTTCGCGCCAAAGTCTGTCCAGAAAATCGCATGAAGAAGACCATTTAGTCCTTCTCCACGACAATTTTTGCCATCTACCGCAACAACACCAACGGTGGGCACGTTTCCAATGGCTTTCATGTACTCTGGAAAGTTCCATGGATCATTCTGTACTATCACAAGTTCAGGGCGAATTGAATCTATAAGTGATTTAATACGAGAGAGACCAAAAATGTCACCTCGTGTGCCACGAATACAGGGGAAAATCGGATACGGGTACTGATGTGGGTCACCGAAATAGTTCAACCCAAGAACATAGGTATCCCACTCGTGCCGGACAGTTTCGAGGATGTGGTGTGTACACTTCGCAAAACCAGTAGAAACAACAGCATCACCAATCCAGAGAAGTCGACGCGTGGACTTACTAACCTGGACATTTGACGTTGATGCATCAACAGGAACCAATTCGTTAGCAAATTCCCAGAACGTTTCACAAATGTGCTGCCAATCGAACTGCTTCTTGGCACCCTCGATGTCTCTCGGCGGCCAATGTGATTTTGGCTTCTGGAAAATTTCTACAAGACTCTGAATGATTTCGTCATCAGTGCCTTCTTTGATGAACAAAGCACCAAAGTCGCCAAACCAATCCCGATAGTGAGGCTTGTCAAAAAGAATAGGAATTGTCCCACAAAGAAGTCCCTCTGCTGCTGGGAGTTCGAACCCCTCGACTCGACGTAGTCCGCATACATATTCTGTCTGTCGGTAAAGCTGGGCGAGTCTGTTATCGGGTATTTCATGCTCGTAGTGGACAATTGAGCCGTTGAATTCTTCGGTAGTTTCTGTCAGGATTCCCACGTGCATGTGGGCACCCATTCGAGTGTCTACCTGAGCACACGCCGCATTTACAAGATCGATGCACTCACTTGGCGCGACTGTTCCCGTTGTGAGAACCTTGTGTGGATACTTGGCAAGACTAAGTCCCTGGGAAAACACCTGTGTATCGACACCAAGTGGTGCAAACAAGAACGGTGTGTCCGGGAACTCCAGACCCTCTTCCTTGCACAGTTTCGGCAAATCGTAGTACGACCAAACAAAGGCCGCTTCTGTCCACAATGGAATCCACTCCTGCGCGCTCTGTGCCTCAGTAGAACGCAGGCAATACTGAATCATTGCGTATTTCTTACCAAGCGCCGTGAGTCGACGGATGCTCTGCGCAGTCTCTTCATATCCAATTACGTGCAGAACAGCCAGATCTGATTCTTCTGGGGAGTTGACAATCGTCACTTTGCTGGACTTGTAACGAATCAAGTTCGATACAATGCGGTCCATCGCTATGCTGAGCTGATACTGAGTCTTCAGAAATACTTTCATGCCACGCTCCCGGCGCTCGCGCGCAACCATTTAATTGGATCCCGCTCCTCTCGCCAGGGAATACTGATCGCAGTATCCCGACCGGCGCAAGTTGTACATGCTGAAAGCGGCTCTGGGTCTGCCAGATACGCATACAGCGCTTCTTCAGTCAGTCCTTCTATTTTAATCCCGTCCGGATTTTCCGCTTTTCCCTGCACGAGCGTAGACATATGGGGAGCACAGCAACATGTATAAAAGTATCCCCAGTTCGCAACACGCGAAAACTGCCGAAAGAAACAACCAGCATATTTTCGCTTTGTCTCTTCGTAGCCTGTGGGAACCTTCTCGAGTAGCGTGCGGAAGTTTGGATTCTTTGTCTCATCACGGGGTGAAAACTTCACGCCCGAAGTGGCGCACTTTGTCATGATCCACTTGAGACTTTCTTCGGTGTGCTTACCTGGATAGATTGACAGGACTAGCACATCAAAGCTACGCCAGAACGCTTCGCTCATTCGAGGGAGTAGGAGACCATTGGTCCACACCTCGAGCTTGTCAGCAATACCGCTGTGACGAGCAATCTGTAGAATATTTACGAGGTCGGGGTTCAGGGTAGGCTCCCCACCCAACGCTCCCCACACGTGCGCGTGTAGTATAGTAGTGAGGTGGTTCAGATCCCGCTTCACCTGCTCAACAGAAGCGTGCTTAGGTCCAACTTTCCGCCACAGGGGAACGTGATGGTTGCACGCCACGCAGGAGAGCTGGCAGGCAGTAGTAATGTCCGTTTCCAAGTGAGGAATCTGGATCATTCAGTCTCCAAAACGCCGATTCCGCCCCAAGCACCGTTAATGCAGAATTCTGTCTTCTTACCCTTAAGCTGACGCCAGAAAATATGAACTCCGTGCCCTGCGCTACGAATGAGGTCTGTATCTACAATATCGTGAAAAGCAATCAACCCGCCTGATTTAACCAGCGGACTGTACATCTCAAAATCTTTCTTTACGCCCTCGTAGCTATGGTCCCCGTCAATGAACAGGAAATCTACTTCTGGTACCAAACTTTCAATGAGTTTCCGTGTACTTTCCGAGTGCGAATCACCAAAGACAAATCTATAATTTGGGTAATCCGACAGCATAGCGTTCGAAAGTTGAATAGTATTGGAATGTCCCAAACTATCACGTTGATCCCAATCAACCCCAACCACTAATCCTGAAGCAACATGGCACCACAAAGAAGCAGTCCCGCCGTTTCTTACACCAATTTCTAAAATATTCTCCGGCTTCTTTTCTGCAAGAAACTGAGTAAACGGACGAATTTCATTCGGCCATTGCTCCATTGTTCTTTTCACAGAGGCGAAGGCTTGGTCAATATTCACGCTTCCACCCACTGTTCGGCGTCAATTACCGCCTGGAGAGCCGCTTCAGATATATCTTTCAATTCCATCTTCACATATGATTCTTCAGGTATGTTAAACCAAAGCATACCCTGCGTTCCAAGCCCCATGCCATGAGAATCGTATCTATTTGCTATCGCCCGTCGTTCCTCCCTCGATTTTACGAGGAACTTCCAATGCTCAAGAACTACCGGAGCCAGACGTCCGCCACCAAAGGGGCTTCCTGCATGTATACTCGTCCGCCCCCCAGACTTCTTCCTTACGCTCAATCGTGTCTGGTGATCCGGCCACAGGGGTCCATTTGTGATATACAAGCTTGCGTGGTGCCACAAATGAGCCCGTGCGAACTTCCAGTGATCCGCTTCCGTGAAGTTTTGATTGACTATCCATCTGAACATCTCCGGAGAAACAGCTTCGTCATCATCTAATCTAAGAATATATTTACCACTACAGCACCGAACCGCCGCGTCCAACACGCTTTCGATATAGCCGTCGGACTTCACCGAAACAAGTACGTCTTCGTCACCAAACCCGGACCGCTTGAGTTGATTTATCGCCTCTGTTCCATCACCTGCAATTACAAGTTCAGCGTTCGACGCCACTGCTAACTGCTGCATCCTTTTCAGGAAATACTCAGCATACGGTTCAGCCTTTGTAACTGTCAGGATGGATAGCAGCTTCACTAATTATCTCCTCTACGATCTCCCATCCAAATTTCGTGGCAGTACGGCAACTGAGTCTTGGCGTCAATCACACCGTATGTTTCAATGATCGGCCCCGTAGTCATGTTCGGAAGTGTGATCAAATCTCTTTCATCTATTGGTTCCGAACGTTCCGCAGCACCCAAAGCAGAAAGCGGAGATAAAATGATGATATACGCGCGAGAAGTCCTGAGCTGGCCGGTATTCGACTGCCGGGCTTCTTGTTTGTATTCAACGATCGCTGTCAGTGTCAAAGGAGCCGCATAGTTCGGCGCTCCGTCGTAACCCTGCCCCTGCCAACGATGTAGAGTAATCTTGGTCTGTGCGGTCTTCGTAACACCGTAAATCGTCTTTACACCGTTACGAAGAACGTCAGATAGTCCAGCCATTAGATTACCACGAATTCAGCAAACTGACCCGGTGACGTGCAGAACCAAGAAGCACTTCCGTACGCCTTGATATCTGAAGGTACGAGACTGAATGCCCCTTCCATGCTCCCCGGGCTGAAGTATTCTACCTCGACTGAACCAGCCTTCACTCGCTTGAGTCCCTGATCACCGGTACTCGAAGAACCAGTTGATCCTTCAGAGTAGGTGCGAAAAGCCAGCTCGTACGTCATGTACTTGATTTCCCTCGGAATAATGTCCGAAGGAATTGGGTACCCATTGGTACCCAACATCCCCGTGCGCGGCCACGCGAGCGCTTGGTCAGGCGAACTCGCCTGACCCGTCCAGCATTGCGCCGACAGCGTTCGCGTAGCCATCATGAGATAGGACTCTTTCTGCGACTCATCAAGTTCGAACCAGTTTTCTCCAAACGGGTGTGCCGTGAAGTATGCATCCGCCTCTTCAACGGTTACGAAACTAGTGGAGTCTGGCCCGCCGACTGTCGCGTCAAAGTCCATGATTTACCTACTTCTTCGCGTCGCCAGTCTTCTTCGGCTCCGGAGTCTCCGGAAGTTCGTTGTCCACCCGCGGACGACGCTCACGCCCGTCACCCGGCAGACCCTGATCCGGCTTCTCCGGCAGAGTGTCGTCGTTGGCGATAATCGCCCGGACCACACCAGCCTTGTCCACCTCGATCGTGGGCTCGTTCAGGTTGCGGTCCGAAACCGCTGCGCGAATCTCATCGCCAGAGTCACGAAGCAACGTGCCGGTGACGTTCATGTGAACGATACCGGAACGGCCGGCGGCGTCAGCACGAATCAGCGGTACCTGGATCGTGAAGCTCTTGAACGCGATGGTGAACCCGCCGTTGATGTCCCACTGAATGTTCTGCAGTGGCTCTCCAACGAGCAGCTGGACGTTGTCCGCCGTCATTTGGACGAGAAGCAGGTTGTCCGCAGCGAGAACGTCGCTCGTGCGGATCGAGGAGAGTTCCGGAATCTCCAGGAGGCGGGACAGAACCGACTTGTCGGAAGCTGTCTTGAAGTCCTGGTTGAGGGCCACTGCGTCCGTCGCCGGGATGTACAGGACAAACGGTCCGTACATACGATCGGCGTTGGCGGCAGCGATCATCGCAAGGACGTCGTTGAGCTTCTGCTCACCGGTCTTGCTACCCGAGGACCACGCGCCGCCCGTACCGAAGGCGAGCTTGTTCCGCTGCGGGAACGTCGTGTACCCGTAGATCGGAAGGCCCTGGTAGATCTTGGTAGAACCGTTGAACAGCATGTCTTCGAGCTTCTCAGCAATGAGACGCCCGCAGACACGAAGTTGAACGGTATCGAGGCCTTCACCGCCGCTGCGGGAGGCCTGAAGCGTCCGCAGGTTGAGGTTGAAGTCCTTGTGGGTGATGGGCAGCGGAATGCCAGCCCGGCTGAAGTCCACGCGATCGTTGTCCGAACGCACGTTGCCGTCCATCGACACGATGGCAGGCGTCATGTCGGACATCTTCTCGTACTCGTAGACCGTCTTTCCGAGTCCGCCACTGATGCTCTTCGTGAGGCCCGCCCCGTACAGATCGGCGACACCACGGAGACGCAAGTGAACTTCCTCGACGAGAGCCTCGTCGAACACCTTCCACTCATCCTTGCGGAGAGTAGAAGCGACGCGAAGCTCCTTGGCTGCCAATGGGCGACCAGCTTCGAGAGCCTTGAGCATCTGCTCGCCGGCCCACTTGCCGTCGGAAGCGCCCCAGAACTCGCGGCCAGTCTCTACGACTGCATTCATGTCTTCTCCTCTTCTTGTACAGTCCAGTCGGTTCAGACTGAATTTGGTTAGTAGATTTCGATCGCGAGACGCGTTGCTGGGGCAGCTGCCTGAGTTTCCACAGCGCGACCAATGCGTGTACCGGCCGCATACACACGGACAGCACCATTGCCGGCGCTTTCGACGAATGAACCTGCTGCGATGTTCGCACCAGATGCGACGACTGCGTTGACCACGTCACCGGGTGAGAACGATCCCACCTTGACAACGTCGCCAATCACGTACGCCACGTCCAGCGCATCACCCATTTCATCACGTTCGAGGGCGAACGTGCGGGCAGCGACACCGCCAGCAACGTTGTGCTTGGCGATGGTGGTCACACCCTGGACGAGCATCCCAGGAATGATTCCATTCTCGCTAGCTACACCATTCTCGTTGTACGTTGGGACGCCCTGAAGGACGACCGCCTTGGAAGCCGACATGCCTATCTCCTCTCCTTGAAAGCTGGTTACGAAATCTTGCGAGCGGGACGGAACATCGCACCGAGATCCGGCGCGTCGTCAGCGTAACGGTCGCTATCCTTCGGGGTTGACGCAGGAGCACCCGCGTTCGCGCTGAAGTCCACCGTTTCGACGTTGGCGATCTTGAGGACAGCCTTGCCGAGCTTCTGGAGCTGCTCGTAGCCCATCGCTTCCAGGTCTTCCTTGGTGAAAGCTTCCTGTGCGGTGGTGAGCTTCTCGACGAGCGAGGCGCGCGTGGCCTTCTCGTTCGCTTCAGCGGTGCGGATCAGACGCTGCCATGTTTCCGGCAGATCCTCAATCTTGAGTTCTGCGGGCTTGGCGGCAGCGACGACCGGTTCTTCCTTCGTGGGTTCGGGCTCCTTGCCGAAGGCTTCGAGCGTCGCCAGCTGCTCATCAGACTTCGATTCGAGGTGAATACGATCGGCCTCCGACCATGGGGTCTTGGCGTTGGCGATAAGCGCGGTAATGCGCTCGGCATTCTTGTGCACTGTTCCTCCTTCGGCGCTTTCCGCGCTCACAACGGTTTCCTTCTTACCGCCACAGCCACATTCGGCAGCGGCCACCGGGGCAACTGGCTCTGCAACCGGTTCCGCAACCGGCTCCCCTTCCTGCTCGCCTGCCGCAATCAAATCTTTCAGGCGCTCCAACAGAGTACGCTTCACTGTGTTCACTCCTTCGAGGGTGAAACCCTCTGCAGTGACTACGTGGATTGCGGCACGCGAAATCCCGGCGCCACATCCAGCTTCATTGCTGCACGCACCAATATACCCATCTTCTAGAAAAGCAAGATGATCCGGGACGATTTGCCTCCAAATTCGGGAGTAAGGTCGCCCTTTATGAACGCCCGGAGTGCCCTCAGCACTGATAAAAGCTCCAACAGACACTTCGGCAAGTTCGGCATTTTGAAGCCTCTGAAGGAGCCGCTGGGCCTTTGCGCCGACCATTTCGACCCGTGCAAGGTCCAAATAGGCGTCCATACGGAGTTTGTCGCCATCCACGCGGGTCCCAAAAATGCGACCAATCTGCCATTTTTCCAGAATTTCCGGAGAATTGGCAGAAACCATAGTCCCATCTTCCGCCTGGGGATGATTCATGACGACCGGTTCCCCGTTCCAGCCCATCGGAAACTTCCCAAACTCCGATGCAAGGACCAATTCCGGGTTTTTAGCGTTTACAGCGTGCAATACACCTTCCACAAGGGCGACCACGGGAACAACAACGTGATCCCTTCCCTCGAAAGTCGCTGCGCGGATTTCTCCCGTCGCAAAGCGGAACTGAAGAGTGCGATATTCGCTCATGACCGAACCTCAGTGACATCACCTTCACTGCGTTGAGTCTTGTTGGGACGTTTTACGGGCGGCGGACCCGGTGCCTGATCCATCGGCACCGGAACGTTTTCCTTCAGTTTGTCCCATCCAAGAATCTTGTCGCGAATGTCGTCCGGCCCGACGACCGCCACACCCATATTCTTGTTGAGAGACGCAAGACGCTGCGCGACCACAGCCTTTTCTGGCACGGTCATCTTGTTGCGTTCTGGCCAACGTACGAAAAATGGGTTAGCAGGCTTGCTGAGGTAATTTTTCTCTATAAGGCGATCCACGAACGGCTTCACGACCGCCGGCCACGCAAACTGCTCCCGCCGATCGTCAATTTCGTCATCCCAGGAGGCTTTGTCCTGGGCCGATGCGAGTTCGCCGCGCTCGGAACCCATAAAAATGCGTTTTGGGATTCCCTTGGTAGCGCAAATCAGATTTATAATCGCCTCCGCCTGAGGCCCGAAATCCGTGGCCGACGCACCCAGCGTCGTCGCTTTTACTCCGCGGGTCCTGAAGACTCGACGGAGGTTCGCTTCAAATTCGTCAATCTGTCTGGACATGTCCTCTTTGGCCTCTGGCGTGAGGTCCATTTCCGGATCAATGTCCAACTGCATGCCCTGATATACGGTCTTCCAGAAGGCTTCTGACCCACCGCCGACGACTTTGTCCAGGTCATCGAGGTAATTCCAGACGTTTTCTAAGTCCGGAGGACCATACAAATTGCTGTCCAACTTTTCATGCACAATGTGCAGCACGCGGCTCCAGTGAACCCGGCGTTCTACGGAGTTTGCGGCTGTTCCAATTGTTCCATCCTGCACGTGCGTGATCATGTACATCTCCGCCTGTCCAAAGCGCGGATTTTTGGGATCATTCACGGTGATTTGAATCCGGGCATGCGACTCCCGGTACGGCATAAGATATCCGATTCCATCAATCGTCCCTCCTCCGTTCGGGAGGGGCGATTCCATGGCACCGGGCGCACCGATCACGATCACGCTGTACCGATCAAGTCCCGCAAGCACATCCGCACGGAGAAATGCGTTCCAGAAGTGGACTTTTTCGTCCAAATCGATCATTTCTTGTTCAAACGGAGTGATTTTGAACGGGTCTTCTATCTCTATAACTTCACAACCGGCTGCCCAGGTGGCCTTGGGGAAGATGTTCACAAGCCGATTACTCACTCCGTTGCGCGCGTAACGCGCCGCGTAGTCCTCGCTACCAAGATCTTTCTTGTAGCCGAGGGCCTGAGTCATGTCCCGCATCCCGTCGAACGTTTTTCCCAGCCCGCGCAGCCCCATGCGATTCAGGACAGTGCCCAACACGCGCAGCGCGCCCATCGAGATGCTATCCCCGGAGGAATCCCTTACCATGTGCACACTCCAGCAAGCACTCCGCCAACCACCTTTTTCGGCTCGGCGAACGCCAGCATCATGGCCTCGGCCCGATTGGGGCTCGGCACGCCGCGATTCTTCATCTGCTGCTTGCTCTCAATTTCTATCTTTCCATTGCTGAGCCGTTTGTACTTCAGCTCCACCAGTTCGGCCGCGGTGTCTTCATCGTCTTCTTCCATGACGATTTGGCCCGACTCAAACCGTTCGCGGAGCTTCCAGTAGTATTCCGCCCGAAGGTTCGCAAACCGTTCCGGCTCTGACGGTCTTTCACCAACGTTAATCCCGATGAACGGCAGTTCCAGTTCGAGGCCTCTATCCACCACGCCCCGCCCGATACCGATTACGTCAACCTTGGCGCAGTCGCTATTTGTCTTGGCGAGGTAGTCCACGACCCGTCCGGTTGTTGCCATCGTGTCCGGGTTGTGATCTTCGTGCAGGATTTTAAACTGAACGCCGTTACGTAATCCGATGGTGGAGGCGTCGCCACCACCGCCGACATCAACCCCAAGTTGATAGGGGCCGTGAGCTGGAAGATTTCTGGCTCGGGCTTGTGCAATCCACACCTCCGGAATCAGCCCGTCGGCGTCCGCCCGTTCGGGAAACTGTCCTAGGATCTTGCTTTGCCAGTAGGGATTCGTGTCGAGAGGATCGACTCCTTCGGGGCATACGACCCGGGAGCCGTCATCTGTCCAGGTCCATCGAGGAGCCCACTTTCGTCTCTTCTCCTCGACATAGAGTGGTCCGATAAGCTGCTTCCGGACGCGCTCTGGCATTGGTTCACCGGTGAAGTTGGGCGAATCAAATGCACTGACTCCAATCGTGTTGAACCCGGAGCCCGGCTTGCAGACCTCGCGGAACTGTGACTGCGGGTTATCCGGGTTGCCGATGACCAACATCTTAGAGTCATCATTCGCCATCAGCGAGTCGGCCGCTTCCCAGAGCTCAGGCGGCATACCATCCGCCTCATCAAACACGACAAGCACTTCCGGAGCATGAATCCCCTGGAAGGCGGTCATATCATAGTCGTCGGGCTTGCGGCCGAACCCAACTAATTCCTCTTTACCGGGGCGACCATCCGGCAGCACGGGAACGGCTTTCCACTCTGTCGCGGTTACTCGCCCAGGAAGATCGCCACGTCCGTGTACGCGGCCGATTTCGCGCCACAAGATGGCCGCCACCTGTTTCGCCGTAGGCGCGGATGTCACTACAAACGCATCGCCAATGCGGCGCGTTGCGATGAACCAGCCGATCACCTCGGCAGCAATAAAACTCTTTCCGATTTCGTGGCAGGAGCGGACGGCGGTCTTGCGGTGGTCTCGAACGGACTCCATGATACGCATCTGTTGGGACCAGAGCGTGTCTCCGAGAACTTCTCTTGCCCAAAGTACCGGATCGAGGGCATATCTCCTCCGCCGCAGCTCGGCCGTAATAGCCGACTGCTGAGACAGAGTTCTAGCTAAATAGTCCTTCGATGAGATGGTTGTCAAGTGAGCTGGGCCACTAAACCGGACCGGCAAGCCGATCCGACACTCATTCGCTCACTCACACATTCACGTGAAAAATCTTATTGCAGGTGCCCGCGGATGGGCGCAATCCCCATCTTGTGCATCTTCGCTTCGAGGAGGAGACTCGCGTCTTCCGCGTTCTTCCTCGCCAAGGCCGTCAGATCTTCTAGGCTCATATCAGCGAGAAGCTGGGCGTCCGATGGTCCCTGTTTAATTTTACCCATATCCATGGGTTTTCCGAAGCGGTAGGCCCACAGCATCTGCTCTATGGCTGGCGGCAACGCACCTGCAAATGCACGATCCTTCAGCTTTTCGAGGTACCGAGGATCCTCGATTATTTCGGCAGCAAACTTCGCTGCAGAGTCGACCAGATCTGACTTCGAGGGACCAGAGATGTATCCCGGTGGTGTGTCTATCAGGTCATCATCGTCATAGACTGGACGCATTAGCCTACCCTCCTGGGCAGGAACGATTATTTGGACTATAGCAGGTTACGCCGGAGTTGTCAAGCGAATAATTAAAGCCGTACTATAGATAATCCGTAATCCAAGTCCATGTGTAACCATCTTTAATATCTCTAATCGTTCGACGGCCAACCAAATAGATATTGGCCAATTCCCTCGATGTTTTGGTACTCAGAAAAATCTCAGCAACTTCAACTTCAGTTAAAGTTACGTTAGGATGATCTTCACCTCGAGACATCCGCCCTTTTCTGGCGGCATCCTGCATGTTATCTTTAACACTTCCGAGAAACAAATGATCAGGATTCACGCATTTGGGAATATCACAGTGATGACAGATTGACACTCCTTCTGGAATTGGTCCGTTAACGATGGTCCAGGAGAAGCGGTGAGCTTGCCATTGTTTTCTTTGTGTTCCTTCAAATTTTCCATAACCACTGGGAAAAGTTCCCGCAGTCCAAATCCAGCATCCATTTGGATCATTCTTATTTATTTTCTGCCAAAACAGTTCTTCCTTGGACATACGCTCATTATAACACACCTAGCTCTTCCATACAAGGAGAATTGTGCCGTGTTAGCCTACGCCCGCGCTCCCGCGTGCGTGGTACCTTAAGCGTATTTAGGAAGCGTTTTAAGGCACTTTCGCTCCCAGGTAATAGGTAGGTAAGGGCTAGGGGCGTGGAGCGCGCTACGGGCTCCGTAGGAGCTTTAATTCACAAAGGGAGTTTGCTACGGGATGGGGAATTTTGGAGCGGGAGATATGGAGGGAAGGGCGATGCGCGTGACGCGTGTAACGATCCTCTTTAAAATGGGATGCCTAACGCGGGCAGCTCCGCCCCGCCGCCGCTGGCGGCCGCGGCCCGCCGGAGCCGGCCGGCCGCGCGGTGTCACCCGCGGGTGACATGTCACCGGCCGGTGACAGTGGGCCAGTGGTCTAACCACTGTGCATACGCAACCGGCAAGTGGTAAGCAGTGGTAAGATGTCCAGTCTAACCACTGTTTACCACTTACGCGCGCGACTTAAGCCGCGCGTCTAGCCTTGCCTGTATCTCCCGACGCGCGTCTAGCCTGACGTCTAGCGCGCGCCTTGCGCGTGATGCGTCCAGCCACGAAAGCCCCTTGCCGCTTAGAATCGCATCAAGGTACTGCCGGCATTCGTTGTCCGTCCGCATTGTGTGCAGAGCCAACGACGCCAGCGTAGCCGCCTCTTGCGCCTCTTGCGCCTCGACGTGCATACGCGCCTCGCGCGCGCGCCTTGCCTTTGTCGTGCTGCGGTAGTCCATGTAGGACAGTAGCAACGCCAGCAACGGCATAACAGCCATCGTTACCAGCAGGATACCAGCCGCCTCTTGCAAACCGTTCATGTCTGTTTATCTCCCAACGAAAGCCGGGCGCACTATGCGCCCGGCTGGTACTACAGGCTAGCGTCTAAGCCAGCCAGCCATCTACCCAGTCTCGCGCGCCTTCCGTCGACATAGTGTCAACGGTTGGGACGTGCTCAGGGTAGCTTGTGACGTTACGTATAGCGTCACACAGTAGCCAGACTCCCGCGTCGTCTAGCGTAGGTAGTAGATGGTCACGCACAGTCCCAGCGTAGTCGGCACCGTAGGTCAGGATGCCTGTTACATTGGCCTGTGCAATAGCGCGTGCGCGCTCCTCTGTGATGCTTTGCATGGTAGGTCAGGGTAAAGCGTAGGGCAGCCGATAGCGTGTCGCTACCGGCTGCCCTAGCGCGTTTACTTGGCTGCCTTGTCGGCTGCCTTGTCGGCCGGCTTAGACTCGGCCGCCTCGGCTGCCTTGATGGCCGCCAGCATGGCCGACGTGGCGTCGTCCGTAACCGTGGTTACGGCCGCTGCCTTGCGCCCGCCAGCCCGATGCTGGTCTGGCCGTTCCACGCATCGCTTGCCGTGGAACGCACGCGGAAGGCGTGAGGTAAGCGGCCCGGTATACTTGCCGGCCGCCAGTTCAAGCACGGTTGCGGTAATCAGCAACTCGGCCGCCTCACGTGTGGCGCATTCGATTGCGCCACCGATACCGCGGTCAGCACGTCCGCCTTTGTGCTTGGCCCCGATAAGCACGTGATACTTGCTGTCCGTCAAGGCCGCAGCGTAAACGCGCACAACAGTGTCGCGCTCACCGCAATTCTTGCCAGTCCAAGTAGCAGAGCCATCGGGCTCGACCGTCGTCAGGACAAACGCGCGCCCTTCGCGGTCGTAGTTGGCGCCTTCGCCCTTGCCGTCTGCACCGATAGTGCCGATGCATGCGTCAAGGATGCGCGCCGCGCCGGCTTTGATGTAAGCCAGCGTAAGAAGTACCGCAACGATTGTTGCCATGTTGTCTGTCTCTCTATCGTCTGCACGTTAGATGAGGCAGCCTACAGTGTGCAGCCTATAGGCTGCCGTTGCGTAAACACCTTAGACTGTCGTGCTGTGCTGACCCGCTTCTAAGGCGCAAGGCGCGCGGCCGGTTTAGTCCCTGACCGCTTGCCGTCTTTAGTTTTCAAAGAGCCAGCCGACCCGGTACCGCCGTCGACCAGACAAAGGTACCACGATACGGCCGTACGCTGTCAACAATTATTTTACGCCTACGGCGCGTAGGCGTGTTTACGTCTCCACGTGTCTATGTCCGTCTCCACGTGTCTATGTCCGTCTCCACGTACGTATGTCCGTCCGTCTCCACGTGCATACGTCCTACCGTCCGATACTATGCACGTCGATGCCTTTAAAACGCGTTTTAAGGCCTCTAGGAGCCACGCAAGGTGTTTACCCTTGTCTTACCCTTACAGTGCATACGATCGTCGTTCTCCAATAAAATGGAGATTTTCCCATAAGCAAAAGTGATTAAGCACTGTACGCATAAGCCAAGCGTATACGCTCGGCCTTGCCGTCGTCGGCATAGGCTCGACCCAGCTCGACCCAGCTCGACCCAGCTCGACCCAGCTCGACCCAGCCGGTCTAACCACTTACGACCGTATGCATACCACTTGAAACCACGTATGCACGGCGGCGTATAGTGGTAAGACCACTAAACACTCCGGCGTATTCCAGTGGTAAGACCACTTGCGTGTCAAATGTTTGACGGTCGGCGTCAAAACCTTGACAGGTGTCAAGGAGTTGACACTACCGAAAGATAGGCCCGGATCCACGCGGATCCCGCGGGGATCGTCCCGGGCGATCGGGCGCCCAGCAGCTCCGCGGCGAGGTCCGCCGCCGCCAGCGGAGGCCCAGTCTTGGGCCCCCCATGTCCGCGCATCCCTGGTGCCCTCCGCGCCACCCCACATGCCCCTCCCCTGCTCCCGCCTTGCCTCCAACCATCCGCTTTGCGATGCAAAGCGAGGCGGATCGCCTCGCCCCGGGAGCTCCCCAGGAGGACATCCCGAGGGCCCTCGTTCGTGAGTGGATTCGTGATTCGATCCGCCATGCGGCGACCAACGCGCATCGCGCGAAGCGCTGGTCAGCAATGGTGGTGCCGAGGCTGGGTTTCGTGATTGGAGCCGCGAAGCGGGTGGTCTGCGAGTGGTGGTGCCTCGGCCCGGATTCGTGATTGGAGCCGCGATGCGCGCGGCGCGAGTCCCTGAGGCCATCGCTCGGGCTGGGTTTCGTGATTGGAGCCGGCATCCATGAGTCTTCCCGCAGTCGGCCCGGATTCGTGATTGGAACCCAAGAGGATCGAGGGTCTATGGGGGAGGGGAGGAGGACGAAGGAAGAGGCGCCGGCGTATCGGGGCCGCGTAGAGCTCACGAGGACAAGACCAGCGAGGAAGATCGTGATTGGATCCGTGGATGTTAGGATGAGCGGGAGCAGCTCGGAGGATAGTCCCGGAGCTCCTAACGCTCGGCCCGCCTCGTGTGGTATCCTATACTTAGCCCGCCGCGGGGCGGCCACTCGGAGGAGAAAGTATATGATAGAAGAGCGCCAGGAAGAAGTGAAGCAGGAAGAGCCGAAAGTGGATAAGAGCCGGGTCTTCCGAGTGGACGTGTGGTACGCGAGTGGAAGAGGGGCATTCCGGAAGGCGTACTGGACAGAGGAGCGCGCGGAGGAAGCAGCCGCCTGCTTCCGGGAAGAAGGATACGACGCTACCGTAACCATGATGAGGTTGAAGTGACACCGAGACAGATACTGTCCCTGATGGACCAGATAGACTGCACGGAGGACGAGGTACAGATTGAGCGGTGGGGGAAGCAGTCCCCACTCCTCTGTCGTTATGGCTACGACCGACGAATCGCGATATTCTGTCGGCGGACCGGCAACATCGAGAAGGCCCTGAAGCACGAATCAACCAATGACCACCGATACCTGGTGGTTTCGGCAGTCGCCAGGCGACACGAAGGAGATAGATAATGACTATGAGCGAAAGCTGGCAGGACAAGCAACACCGAGAGATCCTCGAGGTGAGGACAGCCATTGAGTCGTTCCCCGACGAGTTTCCTCTGTACCGATACCCCGACGAAAGATTCCGGGTCGCGAAGCCGCCGAGCAGTTTCTTCAGCACCCACACGGGAGTGCAGCTGGTGGTACAGATCTGGAGAAGGGAAACGTGGATGGACTTCGCCCGAGTTTCCCCCGACGAACTGCGCGACGCGATGAAGGGACTGCGATGAAGAAGATCCTGATCTACCTGACGCTGGCTCTGGCGACCGGATGCACAGAGCAGCACCCGACCGCCCCAACACTGAACAAGCCGAGCCAATCGGTGCCTGCGGCGATCATGACATCGAGGGTGAACCCAAGCGACTTTGATATCGACGAGCTCAACGGATTGAGCCTCGATCACAACCCATTCGCTCCGGGGATCAGCATGTGCCGAACGATGCAGAGGGAGTACTGCGATGCGGCCGGCACCGAGTGCTGGTGGGAGACCGACTACTACACGGTCGAGGATCCTGATAAGTGCCCGATCGACCCGATCCCGTGATTCACGAGGCCCGCCAGCGATGGCGGGCTTTTCTACATCCGCGACCGCGAGCTCACTACGAGCGCAACGCGGATCGCGTCGCGGGGAACGCTGCCCGCAACGCGGGCTGAGTCCCGAGGACAATGCCGAGGAGGGGGATCGTGATTGGACCCGTCGTGAACCTCGTTAGGGAGGTTCGTGGAGCGCGCCGCGAGGTCGAGAGGGCGTTGCCGAGGACAAAGATCGTGATTGGAACGCAGATCGAGAGCTTTTACCAGGAGGGATACTCTCTATGTAACAGATTGTAACAGTTAATGTAACAGTGTAAGTGCTTTGTTTGCAACGAGGTAACGCCTGTAACGCAGTAACAGGTGTTTCAACACTTTCACAGCAAAACAGACGCACGTATTGAGTATACGGAAATTACTAGGTAGCGTAGTATAACTTGGTAGAAGTGTGCAGGTAACGCGGTTACGCACACACGTTACGTTACAGCGTTGACACGTGCGGAAATGTGGTATAATGCGGTAATAAACGTACGTAACAACACAAACAGGAGGGAACGTTACATGGATGAGAAGGTAGAAACGATCATTCAGGATCATTTGAAGAACATGGAGGGAAAGATCGACACGCTGCGCGCGTTACGTGCCTCGTTCGACGAACCGATAAACGAGCTCCTAGCATTGAGCCGAGCGCTCCGTATCCATCTCACAGATTCTCGCTCCACAGTTCCCGAAGGAACCGCCAAGGAGTACAACTACCTCCTCGAAGACGGTCTCCTGCATCCAACCATGTTAGATCTTCTCCTCGAAACCCCAAAGTTGCTGAAGAAGATCGACTTCACGCGTCGCCCAGGGTGTTGGATCTGGACAGGCATGATCACGCAAGGCTATTGCACGATCGATGTCACCAAAAACGATGACCCGGAGAACGTGGGTCGAAAAGGAGTACGACGTCTCCTTGTTGATTATTTCTTTAGCAAAGAGCTTCTAGGATCGGAGCGGATCCCCAAAATCCCAGTTTGTGGACATGAACTCTGTGTGAGCCCATTCCACTCGATGCCGATGGCCAGGTTCCTACAACTCTTGAAAACCAACGACGCAAACTGTGAATTCGGGATCAACAAGCGAACCGAATATGTGAAAGGTCAACCGTTCAAACGATACAATGATGACGAAGGGATCGAGAAAGAACCAGTTTCAGAGAATTTCTTGATGGATGTCTTGAACAAACTGGAATCAAAACCTGAACCAACTCCTGAACCTGAGCCATCCCTCGAACCGGACGAAGAGGATGATCTCATCACTGATCCCTACGCCGGTTGGAAGAAGCCACACTAGATTATACCACACAAACGGCTCCGTGTCAAGGCTCGGACCGGCGTAGTCGGTCCGAAATCCACGCACAGAATGAAATTCATGAGGAGACGCATATGACTCAATATGGACTCGTATGGCCAATGCCCGGCGCGGAGCTCGCATATCCCCAGCCGCATTGGGTGACCGCGTTCGCGAAAGCTGGCTTCACGCATGTAAGATTCGATCTCCCTGTGAGCAGAGACCGCGATAATGCCGCGGCCTCTGTGCAAACGATGCTTCACGGCGGGCTCCAGCCCATCCCGATCCTCGCATGGCCCTTTTACGAACCGGATGTCGCGGCCATGGAAGGGTATGCCAGATGGTACGCAGAGACGTTCCCGGACACGGAGTGGGTCACCATCGGCAATGAACCGTGGATCCTGGATAAGATACCTGCCGACGAGTACCTACGCATTGCTATCCCCATGGCCAATGTCCTCCTCGAAAGCAGTGAGGCGAAGGTCATCATCGCGATGGATCTGTTCGATCATGTAGACGGAGGAAGCAGGAACTGGCCGGGCGTCGAGGATGTCATAGGATTCATAGCCTCGTCCACGAGGCTATATGCAGACATTCATCCGTACCGAAATCCGTATCGCCCATCCTTCTCCCCATGGGGCTCCAGAACCCGCGAGCACAATCACATCATGAACACGCTCGGCCACGATCGGTACATCATCGGGGAGACTGGCTGGAAGCCCAACGAGGGAGATCGGCAGGCCAATGGGGAATACCATGTGGAAGAACTCACCCTAAACCAGGACCTGGGCGTTCCGCTAATCTGCATTTACTGCCACATTGGTGACCTGATCAACCCGAGCATGGACTTCGGCCTGTGGCTCGCGGATCAGTACCAGCACATCTCTCCGCGCCCAGCGGCGATGGCTGTGAGCCATTTCCTGAAGACCCTGTAGGAGCTCCTGCGCGTCCGGCCGGGCTCCGTGCTATTCTGTACCTAGCGCGGGCCGCCCCGGCCCTCGCGAGGAGGTTAAATAGATGGACAAGAAGGTGTACGACAGAATCGTACGGGAGCTACAGACAAAGGTGATCAACGGGGAAGCGACGCAGGCTGAGGCGATGGCGCTGCTTCAGTTGATCAAGGAGGCAATCAAGTGAAAGCGCGAAGCATTGAGGCGAGCGACCTGGGATGGCCTCCAGGTGTCTGGCCACCAGTATTCACCCTCGACGGGAACAACTGGTATCGAGAGGGAAAAATCTGGGCCAGCGACTACGAGTTCGGTGGCTACGAATACAGCAACCCGCGTCTGGGAACACTGAAGGTGTGGAATGACTAATCGGGCCGGCGAAGCTGGTCCGAGCGAGCGCGACGGGATTCAGGTTGTGCCGATCGATGCGGTGAAACCATGGTCTAGCTCCAGACCATGGGCCACCTACAAGATGAAGAAAGTCCTCGAAAAGCAAGGACAGATTATTCCCTTGCAGGTGAACAAACAGAGCAATCATACCTACTTCTTAGATCCGTGGGGTGATGAGATTTGGTACGCTGCGAAGGATCTGGGGTGGGACACGCTGCTCGTGTTGTTCAACGATCGGTTCGAAGAATAGAGCTCAGGTCGGGCGTAGCTCGGCCTGATACAGTGGGAGCCTCCGGTAAATCCCGGGGCCTCCGTGGTATTCTGTATACGGCCGGGTAGGCCGGCCCTCTAGGAGACAGATATGAGCGACTGGACGAAGATTGACACTAGCATCGAGGATAAACCCGCGAAGCGCTGGTTAAGCGCGATGCCCGAGGAGTGTGATATGTGCCACACTCCCCTGAAGGGCAAGGCGTTCGTCGACGGGAAGACGGCATTCGGCCCGTGGGCCATGATGTGCGAAGCGTGCCACAGAGACCAGGGGTTCGGACTGGGTGTTGGCCGAGGCCAACACTACGACAAGAACGGGGTGAGGATCGGTGGCTAGGCGCAAGATCTTCACCATCACGCTGACCGTGGACCCGGACATGCTCAGCGAGGACGCCAAGGAGTGGAACTGTGAGGGTTTCTTTGCCCTCCTCGAAAACCTGATCGTGGACGGTCTCCAGCACATGGAGCCCAAGGTGGACACGAAGCAGATCGTCGTAACCATGAACAACGAAGGAGATAACTAGACATGAGCCTCGACTACAACCTCACTGAAGTCAACCGATCCGAGTGGCCGGACGGCGGCGTCGATCTGTACAACTTCTGCGTGATGATGCTTCTGTGCGGCGTGGGATCGCTGAAGAAGCAGAAGGACTTGGACAACCTCCACTTCCGAGCGTTCGCCCTTGACAAGATCCGGGAGTTCGGCTGGGAGCGCTGCGGGCTGATCGACCTGATCCCGAAGATGAAGGGGATCAGCACGAACTGCACGGACTACAACGACGGCAAGTTCCAGAAGAAGCTGATCGAGACGGCCAAGATGGCGTTCGAGGATGAGCGCAGGGCGAAGGTGAAGCGGGAGTTCGCCGCTGAGGAAGAGAAGAAGCAGGAACAGATCGCAGAGATTATCCGGTTGATCAAGCCGGAACTTGACCCGGTCGAATAGAGACCAGATGGGGCCGACTCCAGTCGGTCCCATTTTTGTGACAGGAGACACCAATGGTCTTTCGGCTGTATTTCAAGCAACTCGGCGGGCATGTTCACTGCCGACTCTTCACTGCTCCAGCGATTCACCTGACATTCGCCAAATGCGGCGATCTCGTGTTTCGAGAAAACGAGTGGCTCGCGGCGCGCTCTGCGTTTGAATCTATCGGGGAAGTTCTGGCGGAGTAGCCGGGAGCTCCTGTACCTCACGGGCCGCTCCGTGCTATTCTTAATTACCGGCCGTGCGCGGCCGGGCGCCCTCGGATGGACCGAGGGACGGGAGGTTAGACAGATGCGATACGGTACGGGTATGAAGGACGGAGAGGACAGCGGCCTGTGTGCCGACATCACTGGGGCGGACGTACTCGCCACATTGGTAGCGCGCACGTGGAGCGACCATGAGCTGGTGGTTACCAGCTGTGACGCGGACGGCATGGCTGTCCCCGAGTACCTGAAGGAGTTTGGGACGGTACTGGGAAGCTTGACCCTCCAGAGCCGGGACGGGGAGCGGGTGCTTCCGGAAGTGACCTACGTGATCGATGATGCCTACCCGCTGAGCGAGGAGGACAAAATCATCGCGAAGCTGTTGGACATGAACAGCGCCGGGACCGGTGAGTACTGCCAGATTCTGGCGGTGATGGAGGGCGTCGGCAAGGTGGAAGTGAGCTACTGGCGGCACGGTCCGGAAGACGAGCCGCTCGGGGAACTGTAAGGACTCAATGGAGGGCGGCGCCAGCCGCTCTCCACTCGTAACAGACAAGGAGAAAGATAACCCAATGGGGAAACACATGACCGACAAGAAACCGCTTACGATCACCGTCACCGAGGCACACCTGGACAAGTCGATTGCCTCGTGGGATGACATGTCCCTCGATCACCACTCGATCTGCGAGATGTGCGTCGTGGCAATGGCGGTGCAGGAAGTGACCGGGAAGAAAACCTGGGTCACGGAGCAGGCTATCGCGAAGGCCCCGATTGACTACTTCGTTCATGAGTGGCAGGGGGACGAGACGGCGAAGACCTTGGTCCGCCTCTACGACATCACCGACTACGACGCAATCCGGGCGATGCTTCCCGTGACCGTGACCTTCACCCCGATCGAGGGCTAGATGACCGAAACCCTTACTGAACGGATTCACCGCCTCACGGAGGAGTTGAATCAACGGCTCGAGGCTACCCAACAGAAGTATCAGGAGTGGAACTACGGTGTCCCAGCAATTGTAGACACTCCGTTCGGTACTCTGAGCTACGAGCGGCGAGACAGCAACTGGGAACTGGTCATCATAGACAAAGAGCAGAACGCTTGGTCTGCTCTTCGGGCGCCGCGAATTTTACGAGCAGAGGCGCTTCTGGCGATTCCGAAGCTCACGAAGGCCCACGAACT
>Ga0208454_1000220_pt1 | contig 39764 bp, 34 predicted proteins | sample EasRivMeERMZT100_FD_187530 | JGI IMG/M metagenome (GOLD analysis project Ga0208454, IMG submission 187530) | Soil microbial communities from meander-bound floodplain in the East River, Colorado, USA - East River MetaG ERMZT100 (SPAdes) (version 2) | ecosystem: Environmental > Terrestrial > Soil...
CGATGATTGGGTATGCGCTGGTCGGGGCTTCAGTCCGCGGCGCCGGCGCGGCGGTCATTATAGGTCCGTATGTTCGGGGCCACAGCGCCGCTTGCTCATGGCCAGGCGCCTCGTGCGCGCCCGCTTTGGGACCCGAGCGCTCTCGGCCACGGTTTCTCAAGCCGAACAATCGTCTAGGCATGGCCCTACCCATCGGTCGGCGGCTCCACCGCCCGCCCGCTCCCCGGGCGGCCTCGCCACACGGGGCAGCGCCGAGCTAAGGCGTTGACACGACTTGGTCTTTTCCTAGATCATGGCGGTTCGAAATCTTTCATCAAGACTGAGATGAGAACCTTCCGCCTCGCCCTTTCGGTAGTACGCAACCGCGACAGGTGCGGGCGTTTGGCTTGACGACGAAGCCTCATTAGCGAAACCCCGCACCCGAAAGGCCTGCGGGGTTTTTTTTTCCCGGGCACAGAGTTTCGAGAATTTGAAGAGGTAGTGCGATGCAGTTGTTTGTTGAAGCAGATGTCGAAGCGGGCGTGCTTCGCGGTGAAAAGATCGCGGTGCTCGGCTACGGCAGCCAAGGGCGCGCGCATGCGATGAACCTGCGCGATTCGGGCTATGACGTCGTGATCGGTCTGCGGCCGGATGGCAAGACTACGCCGAAGGCACAACGCGACGGGTTCACCGTCAAAGCACCCGCTGAAGCAGTCAAGGGCGTAGGTTTGGTCGCGTTTCTAGCGCCGGACCTAGCGCAGGCTCAGCTGTACAAGGACATCGAGCCGAATTTGAAGAAGGGTGCGACGTTGCTGTTCGCGCACGGCTTCAATATTCACTACAAGCTCATTCAGCCGCGCGCCGATCTCGACGTGATCCTGATCGCGCCCAAGGGGCCCGGTGATCTGGTGCGCCGTCAATACGAACAGGGTCGAGGTGTGCCCTGCCTGGTGGCCGTCGCGCAAGATGCGAGTGGCAAGGCGCAAGCCCGTGCCCTCGCCTACGCGCATGGCATCGGCGGCACGCGCGGCGGTGTGCTCGCCACTACGTTCGCCGAGGAAACCGAGACCGATCTGTTTGGCGAGCAAGCCGTGCTTTGCGGCGGCGCTACGGAACTGATCGTGCGAGGGTTCCAGACGCTCGTTGAGGCCGGTTACCAGCCCGAGGTCGCGTACTTCGAGTGCATGCACGAGATGAAACTCATCGTCGACCTTCTTCACGAGGGCGGTTTGAAGAAGATGCACCAGTTCGTCAGCGACACGGCTAAGTATGGCGATCTCACGCGTGGCCCCCGCATCATCGACGAGCACGTGCGCCAGAACATGCGTCAGGTGCTGAAAGAAGTGCAAGACGGCACGTTCGCGAAACAGTGGATCGAAGAGAACAAGACCGGTCAGAAGAACTACAAGCGCCTGCTCCAGGAAGATCTGGATCAGGGCATCGAGAAAGTAGGCCGAGAACTGCGCGGGCGCATGAGCTGGCTGCAAGAGTGAGTCGAGCGCGAGCCACCTAGCATAGTGACGAGTTGATTTCGCAGGAGCGGACGGATGCCTCTCAAGACGAGCAAGTTCATTTGGCACGAAGGTAAGTTGGTGCCGTGGGAGCAAGCCACGGTTCACGTGTTGAGTCACGCGCTGCACTATGGGTCGTCGGTGTTCGAGGGAATCCGTGTCTACAAGACCCCCACCGGCGCTGCGGGCTTTCGGCTGACGGACCACATTCAGCGTTTGTTCCACTCGGCCAAGATCTACCGCATGAAGATCCCATTCACGAGCGACACGCTCGTGGGCGCCTGTCGCGATGTCGTGCGCGAGAACGATCTATTGCAGGGTGCGTATATTCGGCCAATCGCCTTTCGCGGTTACGGCGAGATGGGTGTGGCCGGCAACATCGAACAACCGGCCAGCGTTTCGGTGGCCGCCTGGGAATGGGGTTCCTACCTCGGTGAAGGCGGTCTGGAAAAAGGCGTGGACGTCTGCGTGTCGTCCTGGCAACGCGTCGCACCGAATACCGTTCCGGCGCTGGCCAAAGCCGGCGGCAACTATTTGTCGAGCGCGCTCGTGACGCTCGAAGCGCGTCGGCTCGGTTTCGCCGAAGGCTTGGCGCTCAACACGGCCGGTTTCGTCAGCGAGGGCGCGGGCGAGAATCTGTTCCTCGTGCAGAACGGCAAGCTGTACACGCCGCCCGTCGCGTCGTCTATCCTTTCGGGGCTCACGCGCGACAGCGTGATGAAGCTCGCGCAAGCGGCCGGGATCGAGGTCCTAGAGCAGAACATTCCACGCGAGCTCTTGTACATCGCCGACGAGGTGTTTCTCACGGGCACCGCTGCGGAGATCACCCCCGTGCGTTCCGTCGATAAGATCCCCGTGGGCGAAGGCAAGCGTGGACCGATCACGGAACGTCTGCAAAATAGCTTCTTCGGTTTGTTCGACGGCAGCACCGCCGATCGATGGGGTTGGCTCGAGCCGATCGTCGAGGCGAAACCGAGTCGTATCGAACGTCCCAGGGCCGTCTGAGCGTCTATGGCGCAATCGCTGTTCGAGAAGATTTGGGCGTCGCACGTAGTCGTGCCCGAAACGGACGACACGCCGGCTGTCTTGTACGTCGACTTGCACTTATTGCATGAGGTGACGACGCCACAGGCGTTCGACTTGCTGCGGGCGAAGAATTTGCCCGTGCGCCGCACGGACCTCTGCCTAGCCACGCTCGATCACTCGACGCCGACCGTACCGGTCACCACGCTGCGAGACCTCGAGGTCGTGAGCGAACCCTCGGCCGCCAAGCAAGTGCGGCAGATGGAGCGCAACTGCAAGGACTTCGGCATCGAGCTGCGCGGCTTCCAGAGCCGCGACCGCGGCATCGTGCACGTCATGGGCCCGGAGCTCGGCGCCACCCACCCCGGCGGGACGATTGTGTGCGGCGATTCGCATACCAGCACGCACGGGGCCTTCGGCGCCCTTGCCTTCGGCATCGGCACCACGGAAGTCGGCCACGTGCTCGCCACGCAGTGCTTGCTGCAACGCAAACCGAAGACGCTGGCGATCGACATCGACGGCCAGCTGCCGGCTGACGTCACGGCGAAGGATCTGATTCTGCGCATCATCGGCACGATCGGTGTCGGCGGCGGGACGGGTCACGTGCTCGAGTATCGCGGTACGGCCATCCGCGGGCTGTCGATGGAACAGCGCATGACGGTCTGCAACATGTCGATCGAAGCCGGCGCCCGCGCGGGCATGGTGGCTCCCGACGACACCACGTATCAGTACATGGCAGGTCGGCCGCTTGCACCGCAGGGGGCGCAGTGGGATGCCGCCGTGAAGCGCTGGCGTTCGTTGCCGAGCGATCCGGGTGCGCAATTCGACAAGACCGTGCACATCGACGTATCGAAGCTGCGCCCCATGGTCACGTTCGGCACCAACCCCGGCATGGTCATGCCGATCGACGGCACCGTTCCCGACGAACGCGACCCGGCGTTCCGCAAGGCGCTCGCCTACATGCAGATCGAGGCGGGTAAGCCGCTGCTCGGCAAGGCGGTAGATGTCGTGTTCATCGGCTCATGCACCAACGGTCGGTTGAGCGACATTCGCCAAGCCGCGGGCATCTTGAAGGGGCGACACGTCGCCGCGCGCGTGCGCTTGCTCGTCGTCCCGGGCTCGGCCGAAGTGAAGCGTCAGGCGGAGGCCGAAGGGCTCGACGAGATCGTGCGCGCCGCGGGCGGCGAATGGCGTGAACCGGGCTGCTCGATGTGCATCGGCATGAACGGCGATACCGTGCCGAGCGGCAAGCTGTCCGTCAGCACGAGCAACCGCAATTTCGAAGGCAGGCAAGGCAGCGGCGCCCGCACAGTCCTCGCGAGCCCGCTGACCGCCGCGGCGGCGGCCATCGCAGGCGCGATTGCCGATCCACGCGAGCTCATGGGTTAGGCATGGAACCGATCAGGCAGATTCGTTCGCGGACCGTCGTTCTAGCGAACGATGATATCGACACCGACCAGATCATCCCGGCGCGGTTTCTTACGACGACGACCAAAGAAGGTCTCGGTAAGAACTTGTTTGCCGATTGGCGGTACGAGAAGGACGGCCGCGAGCGGCCCGAGTTCGCGTTGAACCGCCCGGAGAATCGCGGCGCCGCCGTGCTCATAGGCGGCAACAACTTCGGCTGCGGCTCGTCGCGCGAGCACGCGCCTTGGGCCCTGCTCGATTTCGGCATTCGCGCAGTCGTCAGCACCGAGATCGCGGATATTTTTCGCAGCAACTCGCTGAAGAACGGACTCGTACCCGTGATCGTCGATGCGGCGAGTCATCGTTGGTTGGTCGAGAATCCGGGCGCCCACGTGTTCATCGACCTCGCGAGCGCAACGCTCGAGATGAACGATAAACGCGTGCCCTTCCCCATCGACCGTTTCTCGCGCTATTGCCTGATGAACGGCATCGACCAGCTCGGTTTTCTGCTCGATCAGGACGCGGCGATTCGTCGCTACGAACAGGCGCACGCATGAGTCGGCGCATCGTCGTGTTGGCCGGCGATGGCGTCGGCCCGGAAGTGACGGAGCAAGCGGTGCGCGTTCTTCACGCCGTAGCGGTGGATCATGGGCTCGAGCTCACGTTCGAAGATGCGCTGATCGGCGGGGCTGCTTACGACGCCGTGGGCGTGCCGCTGCCAGATGCGACCGTGGCGGCCTGCAAGCGCTCCGCGGGCATCCTGCTGGGAGCCGTGGGTGGGCCGAAATGGGCCGATATCCCCGTTCAGCACCGCCCCGAGCAAGGCTTGCTGGCCATTCGCAAAGCATTAGGTTTGTTCGCCAACTTGCGTCCGGTGACCACGGTTCCGGAGCTCGCGGCGGCTTCGCCGTTGAAGCCCGAGAAGTTGAAGGGCGTCGACATTCTCGTGATCCGCGAGCTGACCGGCGGCATTTATTTCGGCAAGCGGGGCCGCACGGCCGAGGCCGCGTTCGACACCTGCGAATACACGGTCGAGGAAATCGAGCGCGTCTGTCGCGTGGCGGGCAAGCTGGCCATGACGCGCCGGCGCAAAGTGACGTCGGTCGACAAGGCCAACGTCCTCGATACGTCGCGGTTGTGGCGCGACGTCGCAACGCGCGTGTTTCGCGAGGAGTTTCCTGCCCTCGCCGTCGAGCACCTGCTCGTCGATGCCGCGGCGATGCACTTGCTGAGTCGACCCGCGGATTTCGACGTGATGGTCATGGAGAACATGTTCGGCGACATCCTCACGGACGAGGCGTCGATGCTCGCGGGCTCGATGGGACTCCTGCCCTCCGCATCGCTCGGGTCCGGGTCCGGACCGGGGCTCTATGAGCCGATCCACGGCTCCGCTCCGGATATCGCGGGCCAGGGCGTCGCGAACCCCTGCGGCACGATCTTGAGCGCGGCCATGCTCCTGCGCCATAGTCTCGGCGCCGACAGGGCGGCCCACGCCGTCGAGGCTGCCGTCGCCGCGGCCCTGCGCGCCGGTGCAAGAACCCGCGACATCGCCGTTGCCGGTGCTCGTGACTGGCTCGGCACCAAGGATTTCACCAACGTAGTCCTGCGTCATCTCGACACGCATTGACGCCGTCCTTGACCGGCCCCTAGATTTGTTTTAATGTATTAACGCGCTATTACATTAGCGCGTTAATGTATTGGCATGAGGGCGGCGATGAAAGCACATCGGGGTCAGTCGACACGCATGGCGGCAAAGGCCGAGCAAGGCCTATACCGTGCCATCTTGAGCCTGCGCACCGAGGCTGAGTGCGAGCAGTTCTTCAATGATCTGTGCACGCCGGCAGAGCTCGAGGCTCTGGTCGACCGTTGGGCCGTGGTCAAGTACCTGCAGGATGGCCTCCCCTATCGCAGGATTCACGAGTTAACGGGCGTGTCAGTCACTACGATCGGCCGAGTGGCCCGCTTTCTGACGGCCGGCAACGGCGGCTATCAAACCGCCTTGAAGCGCCTCGCGCCACTGTAAGCAACGGAGACTGCCATGCGAATGACCACGGACTCGCGCATCAAGATCGCCGTGCAGAAATCCGGCCGTTTGACCGACCATTCGCTCGAGCTGCTGGTCCGTTGCGGGTTGAGCTACTCGCGCGGCAAGGATCAGCTGATTTGCTACGGCGAGAACATGCCGGTCGACGTGCTGCTCGTGCGCGACGACGATATCCCGCGCCTGGTTCAGGAGGACATCTGCGATCTCGGCATCGTCGGCGTCAACATCATCGAGGAACGGCGTCTCGAGCTCATCGGCCAGGGCGAAACCGACCTGTTCACCGAGATAGGCCGACTCGACTTCGGGCAGTGTCGGCTGTCGTTCGGCTTGCCCGCCGGTGTGCCCTTCACCGGTCCGCAGCAGCTGCAAGGGAAGCGCATCGCCACGACCTATCCGCGCATCCTCGCCGACTACTTAAAGCGGCACGGCGTCGAAGCGCAGATCGTCGCGTTCTCGGGTGCGGTCGAGATTGCCCCTAGCCTCGGCAAGGCCGATCTCATCTGCGATCTCGTGTCGAGTGGCTCGACGTTGCGCGCGCACCAGCTGTACGAAGCCGCCACCATCCTCGAGAGTCGCGCGGCGTTGATCCAAACGCCGAAGAAAATCCTGGCCGAAAAGGCCCAGTGGCTGCAACGGTTGTTGCTGCGCATTCAGGGCGTGCTGCAAGTGAAAGAGAGCAAATACATCATGCTGCACGCCCCGCGTTCGGCGCTGAAGGCCATCACGGCGCTACTGCCGGGCGCGGAGGCGCCGACGATCATCCCGCTCGAAGGCCGTGACGACAAAGTGGCGGTCCATGCCGTCTGTCGTGAGAACGTTTTCTGGGAGACGCTCGAGCAGCTCAAAGAAGCCGGCGCGAGCTCGATGCTGGTCCTGCCCGTCGAGAAGATGTTGTCGTAGGAACCCGGCATGGAGCCGCAATACTGGCAACAGCTGTCGACGGAGCAGCAACGCGACCTGCTCGCCCGGCCCGCACTCAAGAACGACGCGGCGCTAACGGCGCGCGTCGCGGCAATCGTTGCTCGCGTGCGTGCGGAGGGCGACGCAGCGCTGCGCGCGCTCACCGCCGAGCTCGATCGAGTGCAACTCGACTCCCTCGAGGTCAGCGCGGCCGAGTTCGAGGCGGCCGAGCGGCTGCTCAACGAGAAACAACGCGCAGCGATTCGCACGGCGGCCGCCAACATCGAAACGTTCCACCGCCCCCAGGTCCCGCAAGCGATCGTGGTTACAACGGCGAAAGGCGTGGTCTGCGAGCGTGTGTCGCGACCGATCGAGAGTGTCGGTCTGTACGTGCCGGCCGGTAATGCCCCGCTGCCCTCCACGGCGCTCATGCTCGGCGTGCCGGCGCGCCTCGCGGGCTGTGGCACGCGCATTCTCTGCAGCCCAGTCCAGGCCAATGGTCGCGTCGATGCTGCCGTCCTCTACGCGGCGCGCGTGGCCGGTGTCGAGCGCGTCTTCAAGCTGGGTGGCGCGCAGGCGATTGCCGCCATGGCGTATGGAACGCAGAGCGTGCCGAAGGTCGACAAGATTTTCGGTCCGGGCAACACCTGGGTTACCGAAGCGAAGGCCCAGGTCGATCGCGATCCCATGGGGGCCGCGCGCGACTTCCCTGCAGGGCCATCCGAGGTGCTCGTCATTGCCGACGCGAGCGCCAACCCGGCATTCGTCGCCGCCGACCTACTGTCGCAGGCCGAGCACGGCGCCGACTCCCAGGTGTTGTTGATTACCACGAGTCGCGAGCTCGGACGCGCCGTTGCGGCGGCCATCGAGACGCAAAAGGCGCGTCTGCCGCGACGCGATCTCGTGGAAGGTGCGTTGGCCCACTCGAGCACGATCGTCGTCGACGACCTGGCGACGGCCTTCGAGATTTCGAATCGTTATGCGCCCGAGCATCTGATCCTCCAGGTCGAGGCGCCGCGGGAGTGGCTGACGCGTGTGCGCTCGGCCGGCTCGGTGTTCCTCGGGCCTTGGACGCCGGAGTCGGTCGGGGACTATTGCAGCGGCACGAATCACGTGTTGCCGACGTACGGGTTCGCTCGGCGCTACTCGGGCCTGGGCGTGGCTGATTTCGTGCGCGCGATGACGGTTCAGGAGCTCACCGTTGAAGGTATCGAGACGATTGGCCCGGTGGCGGTCACGCTAGCCGAGCTCGAAGGGCTCGACGCCCACGCGTGGGCTGTGAACGAGCGCCTCGCGGTGGCTCGCACCGCCAAGGGGAGCAAGCCATGAGCAGCGTGCTGAAGCTCGCACGCCCAGAGCTCCGCGGCATTCGGCCGTATGTGCCGGGCGCGTACGAGCCCGGCTGTATTCGTCTCAACGCAAACGAATCGCCGTGGCGCACACCGGGCGATACGTCGGAACGCGGCCTGAACGTCTACCCGCCGCCCCGCCCCACCGTACTGCAGGCCAAGCTGGCCGGGTACTACGGCATCGAGCAACGGCAAATCCTGGTCACGCGCGGCAGCAGCGAGGCGATCGACGTGCTGATCCGCGGTTTCTGCACCGCCGGCCGCGACAAGATTCTGGTGTGCCCGCCGACGTTCGACATGTACCGGCTGTACGCCGGAATTCAGAACGCCGAGGTGGTCCGCGTCCCGCTGCTCGCGCAACGCGACTTCGCACTCGATACCGATCGGATCCTCGCGGCCGTCGACGCGCAGACGAAGCTGATTTTCATCTGCTCGCCGAATAATCCGACGGGGCAATCGATGGCGCGTGCCGACATCGAGCGGATTTGTCGGGAGACGGCGGGCCGCTCCCTCGTAGTCATCGACGAGGCTTATCACGAGTTCGCCGAGGGCGGCGACTTTTTGGATCTACGCAACCGCTACGAGCATGTCGTGTTGTTGCGGACGCTGTCGAAGTTCGTGTCGTTGGCCGGCGTCCGCTGCGGACTCATTGTGGCGACGCCCGAGCTCATCGACTTTGCGCAAGTGGTGTTGCCGCCGTACACATTCCCGACGCCGTCGATCGAGCTCGTGCAGCAAGCGTTGTCGGCAGACGCCCTGCGCGTCTCGGAGGAACGCGTGACGCTGCTCAAGCGCGAGCGGGCGCGGCTCGCGGCAGCGTTGCGCGATGTGCCGCAAGTCCTGCAGGTGTATCCGAGCGACGCGAACTTCATTCTCGTGAAGACTCGCAATGGGCAGGTTTTCCGCGAGACCGCGCGGCGTGCCGGAATCTTGGTGCGGACGTTTGACGATCCGTTGCTACAGGATTGTGTGCGGATCACGGTCGGCCGTCCCGGTGACAACGACCAACTGCTGCAAGCCATCGCTGGCGCGGAGCGCTCGATCCATGCGTAGAGTCTTGTTCCTCGATCGTGGCGGCACGTTGCTGGAGGAGCCGCAAGGCGGACCCGTGGATGCCATGGAGAACCTGCGGCTCGTACCCGGCGTGATTCCTGCGCTGCTGCGCTTGAAGACGGCGGGCTATCAGTTCGTGATCGTCACGAATCAGGGCGGGCTCGGCGGGCCGACGCTGCCGCGCGATGAGTTCGAGCGCGCCGACGGGTATCTCATGGCCTTGTTTGCCTCGCAGGGCATCGCCTTCGCCGGCAACTTCGTTTGCCCGCATCTGCCGGAGGCCGGTTGCGCTTGTCGCAAGCCCGGTATCGGCCTCGTGCGCGACTTCGTCAACTCGGCGCCGCTCGATCGCGAGCGCTCGGCCATGGTGGGCTGTCGGGATAGCGACATCGAGTTCGCCCGCAATCTCGGCATTCAGGGGTTCAAGCTCGGCGCGCCCGGAGCGGACAGCTGGGCAGCGATTGCGCACGCACTCGTGGACCGGCCGCGAACCGCGACCGTGCAGCGCAAAACCCGCGAGACCGAGATCCGCGTGAGCGTCGATCTCGACAGCGAAGCCGACCCGCGCGCGACGACCGGCCTCGGCTTTTTCGATCACATGCTCGAGCAACTCGGCAAACACGGTGGCTTCAAGCTCGAGGTCCAGTGCAGCGGCGACCTGCACATCGACGAGCACCACACCGTGGAGGATGTCGCGTTGACGCTCGGGCAGGCGCTGCGCGAGGCGCTCGGCGACAAGCGCGGCATTCAGCGCTATGGGTGCCTGCTGCCGATGGATGAGGCCGATGCCGAAGTGTCCGTGGACCTCGGCGGGCGGCCGTTCCTCGTCTTCGAGGCCACGTTTCCGCGTGACCGCGTGGGGGACCTCCCAACGGAGCTCGTGCCGCATTTCTTCCGCTCGTTGGCGGAGACGCTCGGCGCGGCCGTCCACGTGCGCGTACGCGGCGAGAATGCCCACCACATGGTCGAGGTGAGCTTCAAGGCCGTCGCACGCGCGTTGCGTCAGGCGTTCGTGCGCCGCGGCGACGAATTGCCGACCACAAAGGGCCAGTTGTGAGGAGCAGCGCCGTCATCATTCCGTCGTGCGGCTCGAATCTCGCGTCGCTGCAGTTTGCACTGGAGCGATTGGGCGCCGACGTGCCGCTCACCGAGGACCCGGCGCGCATTCGCGCGGCCTCGCACGTGATCCTGCCTGGCGTGGGCGCGGCCGCTCCTGGCATGGCGAGGCTCGCTGCAGCAGGGCTCGTCGACCTGATTCCCACGCTGACGCAGCCCGTGCTCGGCATCTGCCTCGGCATGCAGCTCCTGTTTGCGCGTTCCGAGGAAGAAGACACGCCCTGCCTCGGCGTCATCGACGCGCAAGTCCGGCGCTTCCCGCCGAGCTCCGCCCTGCCCGTCCCGCAGATGGGGTGGAACGAGCTCGACGTCGTGGGCGTTTCGCCGCTGCTGGCGGAAGTGCCGAACGGGTCGTACGCCTACTTCGTGCACAGCTACGCGGCCCCGCCGGGAGACTACACGCGAGCCTTGACGGTCTATGGCCAGCCGTTCTCCGCGGTTATAGAGCAGCGGAACTTCTTCGGCACGCAGTTCCACCCCGAGCGCTCGTCGCGAGTCGGGGCTCAGATTCTCCACAACTTTCTCAAGCTAGACGCGTAACGACCAGCCTTAAATATGGAGTTGATACCGGCCATTGACCTTCGCGACGGGCGCTGCGTACGGCTGCTCAAGGGTGACTTCGAGCAGGAGACTCGGTATGCGGCCGACCCCGTGGAGCTAGCGGTCCAGTACCGGGAGCTCGGCGCGCGCTGGCTGCACGTCGTCGATCTCGATGGCGCGAAGCGCGGTGAGCCCGTGAACTTGGCCCTGATAGAGCGCATGCGCGCGGCGGCGGGTGTCGACGTGCAGATGGGTGGTGGCATTCGGTCACGGGTCAGCCTCGAACGGGCTCTCACCGTGGCGACGCGCGTCGTGATAGGCAGCCTTGCTGTGACCGATCCCGAACAAGTGGCCGCCTGGCTCGAGGAGCTCGGTGCCGAGCGCGTGACCCTGGCGCTCGACGTGCGGCTCGACGCCGATGGCACGCCGCTGATCGCTACCCACGGCTGGACGCGCGCCTCCACACTGACGCTGGCGACCGCGATCGATCACTTTGCGCTTGTGGGCTTGCGGCACGTGCTCTGCACGGACATCGACCGCGACGGTGCCCTCACGGGGCCGAACGCGGCGTTGTACCGCGACTGCGTCGCACGCTGGCCCGCGATTGCGTTCCAGGCGTCAGGCGGCGTGCGCGACGTGCGTGATCTAGAAGCATTGGCCGCCGCGGGTGTTACAGCGGCGGTATCCGGCAAGGCCTTGCTCGAAGGCCGCCTCAGTTCCGAGGAGATTCGACCATTCTTACGCGGCGCATAATACCCTGCCTCGACGTCCGTGACGGCGTCGTGGTCAAAGGCGTGCAGTTTCGCGATCACCGTGTGGTCGGCGACATCATGACCTTGGCTGCTCGTTATCGCGATGAAGGCGCCGATGAGCTCGTGTTCTATGACATCACGGCGAGCCCAGATCGGCGCACCGTCGACCGCACCTGGGTCAATCGCATCGCTGCCGTGCTCGACATTCCGTTCTGTGTAGCCGGTGGCATTCGCAGCGTGGCGGATGCTGAGACGGTGCTGAACCTCGGTGCAGACAAGATTTCGGTGAACTCCCCCGCTCTCGAGCGCCCCGAGCTCATCGATGAGCTCGTGCAGCGCTTCGGCTCGCAGTGTGTCGTGATCGGCATCGATACGCTGACACGCGACGACGACTATCACGTTTATCAGTACACCGGCGATCCCACGCGGTCGCGGCCTGCCGAGCGGCGTACGCTCGACTGGGTGCGCGAGGTGCAGGATCGCGGCGCCGGCGAGATCGTGCTCAATTGCATGAATCAGGACGGCGTGCGCAAAGGCTACGACGTCACGCAGCTCGCTGCCGTGCGCGCGATAGCGCACGTGCCACTCATCGCTTCGGGCGGCGCCGGTGCGCTCGACCATTTCAAGGAAGTGTTCGAGGACGCGCGCGTCGATGGCGCGCTGGCGGCGAGCGTTTTTCACACCGCAACGATCGACATTCGTGACCTCAAGTGGTACTTGGCGGCCGCCGGCATCCCGATTCGGCCAGTCGGCTAGGAGCGTGTCGTGAGCGACTTGGATTTCTTGGCGAAGCTGGAAGCGGTGATTCGGCAACGGCTGGCCGATGCGCAACCCGAGAGCTACACGGCACGTCTGGCGGCGCAAGGCGTGCTCAAGGTGGCGCAGAAGGTCGGTGAGGAAGGCGTGGAGCTCGCCCTGGCCGCCGCGGCGCAGGATCGTGCGCGCGTGACGGCCGAGGCCGCCGACCTCGTGTACCACGTCCTGCTGTTGCTCGCGATGCGTGAGCTGACGCTCGGCGACGTCGTGGCGGAGCTCGAGCGTCGGCACCCGCCGGTCGGTTAGCCACGAGCGGGATGCGGCGCGACTCGATCCGCGCGGGACGTTCGCTCCGCCCCCAATCGCCTTCACCGATCCCGGGCGTATATGTGAGACTGACGGCCATGAAACCTATCGTGCCGACTCGTAGCGCGCTGGCAATCATGGTTACCGTGCTGGCGGCGGTAGTCACTCCCGGACTCGCGGTGCACGCGCAGGCGGTGCCCGAGCTCGTCTTCGACCCCACCTGGCCGAAAGATCTGCCACAGCTGTGGAAGATGGGCGGGGTCACAGGCCTCGCGCTCGACCGTGACGACAACGTCTGGGTCTACAACCGGCCGAACGACCTGACGAATATCGAGCTGCACGCGGAGCTTACGCCACCGTTGGCGGTCTGCTGCGTGCGGGCGCCATCGATGATCCATATCGACCGGGCGGGCAAAGTCATCGGCTCGTTCGATGCGCCACAGGGTCACGGCATGGATGTCGACCGCGATGGTTTCGTCTACCTCGGCCAGGACACCGTGCGCAAATACGATCCGCGCACGGGCCGTGTGGTCGCTGAGGTCGCTCGTACGCCGGAGCGCGAGGACGGCGGGCCCGTCGGACTGCCGACCGCTACGGACCGCAAACCGGGCCAAGGCGGCCGCGGGCCGGTGGCGGCTTTTCTGCCGCAGCCAGCGCGCGACCAAGCCGAGCTCGCCGCGCAGGCGGCTAAACGCGCAGCGTTCCGCGCGAAGTATCCTCCCGGTACACCCATGATTGTCGGCACACTCGAGGAGATTCGCATCGTCGAGGGCGACAACGAAATGTACGTCGCCGACAACTACCTCGGCGGGCGCGTGCTCGTCTTCGACCTCGACACGTTGGCGTTCAAGCGCGGTTGGGGTGCCTACGGCAAACCGCTCGCAGAGATCAGTGTCGATGACGCCGATCACACCTATAGGCCGAACGGGCCGATGCCACCTGAGTTCGTCGGCCATCTGACGATCAACGTGTCGCGTGATGGCCTCGTCTACGCGGCCGACCGCAACGCGAACCGCATCCATGTGACGACGAAACAAGGCCGATTCATTACCGAGTGGGTACTTGCGCCGGCTACGGGAGTTGGCGGCTCGACCGGCGGTATCGCCTTATCGCCGGATCCCGAGCAACGACTGCTGTACATCTCCGATCTCACCAACAACCGGATCTGGTTCCTGAACCGTGCCGACGGCAGGCTCGTCGGCCAGATGGGTCGCATGGGCGAAAACGGCGGCCAGTTCTTCGGCCTGCACATGATCGCCGTCGACTCGCAGGGCAACGTCTACACGGGCGAGGTGTTCCAGGGCGAGCGAGTGCAACGGTTCGTGCCGGCCGAAAGCCCGAAGGGCCGACAGCTCCGACAGTTGCCGGACACGCCGTAACTCGACTACTTCGCGAGCGGCTCGACCAGCGTGATGAGCGCCTGGTGCGTGTGACCGATCCAGAGCCCGGACAAGCCACCGCGTACCGCCGGCCGCAAGTTGATGTCACGAATGTTCGCTTCGAACGGCAGCAGATAGAAGTTCCATTCGTCCGTCTCGACATTCAGCCGTGCGACGCGATCCGCGTAAATCCCGCCGGTCCATGTGTAGCCGTGCTCGTCGTAGTGCGCGTCGTACGGGAAGAAGTATGGGAATGGCACGGCGTAGAGTCGGATCTCGCGGCCGGCAGGCGCGCGCGGGTCGAGCACGCCGATGTAGCCCCCGTCGAACCCTCCCCACCAGAGCCGATCTCGAGCGTCGGTGATGCCGCGCCGCATTCCCGAGCCGAATGAACCGGCGCCGCGCGGCTCGGCGGGGATGTCGTAGTACGAAACTTCGCGCGTCTTCGCGTCGATGCGCCAGACGTAAGTGCTCGCGCGTGCAGCGCCGTACAAATTGTTCTTCGAATCGGCGGCAATGTCGTAAGCGAACAGCGGCCTTTCGGCCGTTCCCTTGATGGCTGTGTGCTGCCACGTTTCGAGATCGATTTGGTACACGCCGCCACCCGCGATGGGCGCTGCCTCGGCGCGCCAGGCTTTGCCATCGACCTCGGCGCCGGACACGTCGATCATCTCGCCGCCGCCCGGCGGCTCGTGGAACTCGAACTGCTCGGTGGCGGGATCGAACACCACGACGCCACCTTGCGCTTGGTTGCCGATGTACCAGCGGCCTTGTTTGTCCGGCCCCATCAACGTGCGCGCGCCCGTGGGCGCAAACGAGCCTTCCTTGGCCCGATAGGGCCAGCGCCACTCCTTCGTTTCGCCGGTTTTCGGATCTAGCCTCCCGATGGCGTTGTCGTTGAAGTGGTTGAACCAAATCGAACCATCGGCCGCGATCCGCGTGTCGTGTGGCCGGGCGGTCGCCGGCAAGTCGAAGGTGGTGTAGATGACCTCGGTTTCTTTGCCTTTTGGCCGCGGCACGGTCTTCAGCTCGTAGGCCCACGCGCCGTTATGCAGGTTGATCGCCGCCACCGCTTCCGCTTGGCGGCGTTGCAGACCCGAGGGCTCGCCGCCCTCCGCCCGCCCCCAGTGCGGTGTGGCCGAGGCGGGCAGTTGAAAGCGCATCGGCGAGCTGCCGGCCGAATACACCATGCGCATCATGACCCACGCGAGCTCCTCTGCGTCGTAGCTCGACATCGACGGGCGGCGCAGCGTGTGGCAGCGGCTACAGTCGCGAAACAGCTCCCACTTGGTCTTGTCGTCGAGTGGGTAGCTCGCGAGCCATTCGGGGTCGGTGAGCTGCAAGGCGAGCTCGAGCGGATTCGACTCGCGCAGCTCGAGATTCGTTTGCTTAGTGCCGCTGGCAGGAACATCGACCGCCTGTACGGCGGCACGGTCCTCGAGCACGTACCTCACGGCGCGGACCGAGATAGCGTAACGGCCGGCTTCGAGCCGGTCCCGCGGAAAGCTATAGGTGCCGTCCGCGCGGCTCACGACGGTGACGGTCTTCGTCGATCCCTCTTGCTTGGCGCTGACGAGCACGCCCTCCATCGGCCCTTCGGCCGCCGAGGTCACGCGTCCGGCGAGCGCGCCGCTCTCCTGCGCCTCGGCGGGCGCCGACGGCAGGAGCAGAACGAGCAGCGCTGGAAAGACGGGCAAGACCGATCGGCGAATGGATGCTCGGATGCTCATCGGCACTTTCCCCCGGAGACTGGCTTTGTGACACGGCCAGTCTACCGGGCGCGTTCGGCGAACGGCAACGCGCGCTAGGCGGCGCTAGATCAACACTTCGGTAGCCGGCTCACGCAGGTTGTAGTGCGAGCTCATCGCGTGACCGTAGGCCCCCGCGTTGGCGATCAACAGCACGTCGTTCTCCTTCGTCGGCGGCAGCAAGCGATCGGAACCGAGGCGGTCGCCCGTCTCGCAGATCGGTCCGACCACTGTCACCAAGTCCGTAGCCGGTCTGCCGAGACGCGTGAGATTGACGATGTCGTGATAAGCGCCGTAGAGCGCCGGCCGGATCAGGCTGTTCATGCCCGTGCCCACGCCCACGTACTGCATATCGCCCTTGCCCTTGGTCTGCGTCACGCGAGCGATCAGGACTCCTGCCTGGGCCACGATGAAACGGCCGGGCTCGAGCCACAGTGCGCGTCCGCCGCAGCTCTGCTTGATCTCCTTGAGCGCCGCATCGAGCGCACGGAAATCCAGACCGGGTTGTCCCACCTTCTCCGGCACGCCGAGGCCGCCGCCGACGTCGATGTAACGCACGTCCGGCAGGCGTTCCAACAGCTTGAGCAGCTCTCTGCCAGTGTCGAGCCAGGCATCGGCGACGAGCACGCCGCTGCCCGTATGCGCATGCAGGCCTACGACGCGTGCGCCGGCCTTTTTCACGCTGTCCACGAGCTCGTCGACCTCGAACAGGGGGACGCCGAACTTCGAGTGAGCACCGGCCGTGCGCACGTGCTCGTGATGCCCGCGTCCCTGGCCGGTATCGATGCGGACGAAGATCTCTTTGCCCTTGAAGACCTTGCCCCAGTGCTTGAGCGGGAACAGGTTATCGAGCGTGACCCAGACGTCCTGCCCGAGCGCTTGCTCATACTCGTTGCGCGGCGCGAAATTCGGCGTGAACAGAATGCGCTTGCGATCGATGCCGGGGAATACCTCGAGAACGCGTGCGATCTCGCCCGGCGATACGCATTCGAGGTTCAGGCCGCGATCATGTACCAGCCGCAAAATCTCCGGATGCGGATTGGCCTTCATGGCGTAAAAAACGGCGTCGACGGACTGGAGGGAGCGCAACGCATCGATGGCTTTCTCGATGCTTTCGCGGTCATACACGTAGCTGGCATCGCGCTGTGCGCCGATCTCGAGCAGCTGCGCCTTCTTCTTCACCCACCAAGGCTTGGGCGCGGTCTTCGCCGGCGCGCCGCCGCCCGTGAGCCGCTCCCAGGTTTCGCCGAAGACTCCACCCTCGAACTTGGACACGAGCAAGCCATGCAGGTGTTGCACTAACCGATAGGCGTCTTCGGAATTGACGACAAAGGTCAGGTTCAAGTCGTTCGCGGCTTGCGTGACCAGGTGCACCTGCTGCTCTTGGAAGATCTCGAGCACCGGGCCGAGCTCGTGCAGGATCGTCCGAATGCGTTGACCGACGAGCGTGACGGCTGCGCAGTCGGGAATGATCGTGACCTTGCAGAGCTTGCGCAAATCCCCGGCCAGAGCTTCGATCGCCGCGCGGTTGGTCACGTTTTGCACGATGTCGACGGACACCGTGACGTTGCTCTCCGAAGTCGAGATCAGGTCTACCGAGATGCCGTGGTCGCGGAAGCAATTGAAGGCATCCGCCAGGAAGCCCACCTGATGCCACATCTCCATCGATTCCATCGAGATCAGCGTGATCCCGTTACGCGAGGAGATCGCCTTGAGTTGAGGTTGGTCGTCGCCCTGGGCGTTGGAAATGACACTGCCTTCCCACTCGGGATGGGTCGTGCATTTGAGGAATAGCGGAATTCCCGAGGCTCGCACCGGCGAGATGCTGCGTGGGTGCAGAATCCCGCCGCCGGCCGACGCGATCTCTTGCGCTTCGCGATAATGCAGGCTCTTGATGAGGCGCGCCGAGGGCACGGCCTTCGGATCGGCGCTGAAGAATCCTGGTGCGTCAGTCCAAATCTCGAGGCGGCGTGCTTCGAGCTTGCCGGCGAGATAGGCCCCCGAAGTGTCGGAACCGCCCCGCCCGAGCAGTACGGTTTCCCCTTGGGCATTGCGTGCGATGAAACCCTGCGACAGCACGATGCCCTTAATGGCGGCGAACCGGTCTTGCAGGGCTCTGTCGGCTGAAAAGTCGCAGCGAGCCGAGAGGAATCGAGCGCGCTCGGTCTGGTCACGCAGTGTGGCGCTCTCCAGATAGCTGCGGATGTCATGCCACTCGACATCGAGTCCGGTCGACCGCAGGTAGGTGGCGCCGAGCTCCGTCGCCGCGAGCTCGCCGTTGGCCAGTACGCGTGCGTGCACGCGGGGACTCACCTCGCCGACGAGCTTGACGCCGGCGATCACCTGGGCGAGCGCGTTGAAGCGCTCGTCGAACATCTCCGCGTCTAGCCCTAGCGCCGTCGCGAGTGTGTCGTGCTGGGCGCGAATCTTCGCCAGCTTCTCGTCCGTGTCGCCGCCTGCGACCGCCGTATCGAGCAAAGCAATCAGCGCGTTCGACACCCCGACGAGTGCCGAATGCACGACGACGGGCCGGACTCCCTCATCCAAGCGCTCGCGAACGAGCCGCGCGATGATCGCCCAGTTCTCCGCCGTGGAGACGCTGCGCCCGCCGAACTTCATGACCACCCACGGAGAGTCGGGGTACGGGGTATCGACAGCTTGGCTCATGCCGAGCGCCGGATTTGACGACATGTACTGCCTCTGAGCGTTGGCTAGTTGCGATTAAACGGAAACGGCTCAACCCAGGTTGAGATCGGTTACCGCGCCCGTCGACGCGGAGCTCACCAGGCGAGCGTATTTGGCGAGCAAGCCGCGCTCGGCTTTCGCCGGCGGCGCCTTCCAGGCGCGTAGACGACGCTCGATCGTCTCCGCTGCGACCCCTAGATCGATCGTCTTGCGCACACCGTCGATGACGATCGGGTCGCCGTTTTCGATGATCGCAATCGGGCCGCCCACGGCAGCTTCGGGCGTGACGTGCCCCACGACGAAGCCATGACTACCGCCGGAAAATCGGCCGTCCGTGATGAGCGCGACCTTGCCACCGAGGCCGCGGCCGATGACGGCGCCCGTTGGGCTCAGCATCTCCGGCATCCCCGGCGCACCTTTCGGCCCCTCGTAGCGAATGACGATCACGTCGCCGGCGGCGATACCGCCGTCAATGATGGCGCGCAATGCTAGCGCCTCGGCGTCGAACACGCGGGCACGGCCCTCGAAACGCGTGCCCTCTTTGCCCGAGATCTTGGCCACGGCGCCTTCGGGGGCGAGATTGCCGTAGAGAATCGCAAGGTGGCTGTCAGCCTTGATGGGGTTGTCGAGACCGCGGACGATCGTCTGCCCGGCCGGATAAGGCGCCACGCCGGCGAGGTTCTCGGCAAGCGTGTTGCCGCTGACCGTGAGGCAACCGCCGTGCAACAGACCGGCGTCGAGCAAGGCCTTCTGCAGCGGCTGGATGCCGCCGATTCGGATCAGCTCGGACATCAGGTAGCGGCCGCTCGGCCGTAAGTCAGCAAGCACGGGAGTGCGGCTGCCGATCCGCGTGAAATCGTCGAGGCGTAGATCGATGTGGGCTTCGTGTGCGATCGCGAGCAAGTGTAGGACGGCGTTCGTCGACCCGCCGAGCGCGATCACCGTGGTAATCGCGTTCTCGAAAGCCTCTTTGCTCAAGATGTCCGACGGCTTGATGCCGCGCTTGAGGAGCGCGACGACGGCCTCGCCGGCACGATGACAATCGTTGCTCTTGGCGCTCGAGATGGCCTCCTGAGCTGAGCTGTTGCCAAGACTCAAGCCGAGCGCTTCAATCGCCGAGGCCATCGTGTTGGCCGTGTACATGCCGGCGCACGATCCTGGTCCCGGGATGGCGGTGGACTCCACGTCTTTCAGCTCCGCGTCGTCGATCTTGCCGGCGGCATAGCTACCGACAGCTTCGAACACGGAGATGATGTCGCGGTGCTTAGGTCCGGGCTGGATGGTGCCGCCGTAGACGAAGATGGAGGGGCGGTCGAGACGCGCCATGGCCATGACGCAGCCCGGCATGTTCTTGTCACAGCCACCGATCGTGACGAGACCGTCGAACCCCTCGGCAGCGGCCACCGTTTCGATCGAGTCGGCGATCACCTCACGGGACACGAGCGAGTAGCGCATCCCTGGCGTGCCGTTGGCGATGCCGTCGGATACCGTGATGGTGTTGAAGAGGACGCTCTTGCCGCCAGCGCTGTCGGCGCCCTCGGCCGCATGGCGCGCCAAGCCGTCGATGTGCATGTTGCAGGGCGTCACCATGCTCCAAGTGGATGCGATCCCGATCTGGGGTTTGGCGAAGTCTTCGTCCTTGAAGCCGACGGCGCGCAGCATGGCTCGACTCGGTGCCTGCGTGAGCCCGTCCACGATGATGCGCGAGTGCTGGCGCGGGTCCACGCCGCCGCGCTCCTGGTCGTTCTTAGCCATCGAATTTCAGTGCCCATGCCGCGTTTCGCGGGCGAGCGATTATGGCGGTCGAGCCAACGACGGGCAACCGCTGTCCGCCGGCGCCTGAGGCCTGCCACGCGTCGCTCGCATGCCCTACACCCCTACCCGGGTGGGCCGCCGCCCTCCGCCAGCCTGCCGCTAGAGGCTTCATGGTCACCACCACCATTGCGGGCCAGAACAGCAGCGTAGCGCTGCTTCTACAGGTGCCGCCTCAATAGTATGATCGGGTCGTCCAGCCGAAAAATTGGAGAACAATGGATCCCCGGGACTCCGGCATCTTCAGGCTCGCTAGCGTTGGTAGCTATCTGGACGCGTTGTCCACGATCACCGACGAGATGAGCTTGAAGGAACGCGGCAACCTGATCTTTCTCGACCGCGTGCTGCACGACTACTGGGGGCTCGGCCAGAACGTCATACTGAACTGGTGTCCCGAAGGCGACGGTATCTCACTGCTCGTCATCCCCCATTACGGCGTTGCCGAGTACTCGAATCGGCATAGCGACTCTTCGCAGCCACCGAACGGCCCCCAGGCCAAGCCGAAGCAGGACTTTTTCCAGACGCTACTGTCAGGTCGCCGCTGCCTGACTCAGCCGCAGATCAGTAAGGTGGGCCGTTTACTCGGCATCAACCCCACGCACGTCACCCTGCGGGAGCCGTTGAAGAACGCGCCGGCGCAAAACGAGATCATCGAAAAGATGGTCAAGCGCTACAGCATCACTTACGTGCCGAATCGAGGTGTCTCACTGTTCGATATCGTCGGTTTCAGCTTGCTGACACCGTTCGAGCAGATGATGCAGCTCAACAGCCTGTCCTACTCGCTGAACTCGGCGCAGAGCAAGTTACTGAAGAAACGTATTGGGGTCGACTTCTCACGTACCACGTCCGGCGATGGCTTCTATATTTGGAATCGCGATCTATCGCTCGAAGGGAACGTCAACCTCTACCACTTCATGCAGGTCGCCCTTGCCGACAACGCCATCGCGCAAAAGAAGGCCGAGCACAACACCGTGCCGCGTCTGCGCGCCTGTTTCCACGTTGGCAGTAGCTACGAGTTCCATCAGTCCGAAGGGCTCAGTCCGACTCTGTACAACTACATCGTCGGTGACGTGACGGTCGAGCTCGCGCGAATGATCGAGCGGACGCTGCCAGGCCAGATTCTCGTGGGCGATTTCCTGGCCGAGATGCCAACGGCTGACGGCGACGGCGGCGACGTGGCTGTCGTCGATTCGATCGACTTCGTCGATCTAGCCACCCGCAACGTGGAACGTTTGGCCGGGATCGAGCTATCCGGTGAGCGAGTCGACGCGATCCGCTGCTACCTGACAGGGACGAAGCTGGCCAACGGCGAGTTCAGCGTGCGGCGAATAACGATCAATGACAAGCACGGGCTTTCACGGCGGGCCTACAACGCGAAGGTGAATATCTACCGCCATAGCGCCGAGCCGATTCTGCTCGGTATCGAAGATCGTGTGCTCGAATCCGCAAACACTGCGCCGAGTATCGGCGAGGAGCCGCTGTTACGACCCGCGCACGCCCAGGCGGTGGGTCAGTTGAACGTTGAGCGAAGGGTGGCTGGCTTGCGATCCACCAACAGCGCGGAATCCCGCCCGTCCTCGGCCGGCGTGGACGCCTCCCCCGCGCGGCCCGACTTGGCGTTCGGGCCGGTGAATCGCATTTGATGATGTCCGATGGCGATCAAGTCCCCATCGCGCAGCCGATGCTCGCGGACGCGGCGTCCATTGACGAAGCAGCTGTGCGTGCTACTCAAGTCTATTAGCACCCAGCCATCCGTGGTCTCCATGAATAGGTTCTGATAGCGGCTTACGTAGCGGCTGTCGAGGCTGATGTCGCAGCTATCGTCACGGCCGAGCACCATCCGCGGACGATTCAATGTGACCTCAGCAACGACCGTTTCACCGCTCGACACGATCAAGCGCGCAGCCTGCACACGCAGTTCCGCAGGGTCACTGAGATGAACGGCCTCCGGCGACAAGACTTCCTCAGGGGCCGGTTGCGCCCAGGGTGAAGGGTCGTAGCGGAGATTCAACGTGGCGCCCGCCTCCATCAACAAGGCGCGTGTGACTGTCAGGTGCGGGTCGTTGCCCGAAGCACCTCGAGCGATCGCATCGAGCGCTGCGCAACAGATGGCGTTGATGTCGCCAACGGCTCCCTGCGTGAACGCTTGAACGTCGAGCAGGATGTCGTCAGGCATGAGTTCTTCGGCCCAGTCGCAGCCGGAACCGCGCAGACAGGTGCGGACGTACGCGCGAGTTTCGTCGAGTGTGAAGCCTGCGAGCCTTTGATGCGCGGCTCGAGCCAAGGGACCGCCGTCGAATTGAGGGATCAGGTTGGCCACCAGATCCTCGCTACGTGTCAGCGCCAAGATATGGACGATCGGGCGATTGCGCAGCTTCAGATGAGCGATGGCCTCGAGCTCGCGCAACACTGGTTCAGGCAGGCGCTCGAGGCTGTCAGCCACGACAAAGGACAGTCGGCCGTTGGACGCTTGGTGACGGAGATAAACCTCGAGAATCCGACGCAGCTCGCCGGCCGAGCCATCCACGGCTCCGGGACCGATCTCCTGAACCAACTGCCGCAGGAACTGCTCGGCCGTTTCGCAGCTGGCGTCGATCCATGACGAAGACGGCTCGCGCAGCTGGCGAAGACGATGGCGTACCAAGGTCGTCTTGCCGATCCCCGCCGGGCCGCTCAGAAACAGGCTGTGAAGCTGTTTATGGCAGAGCTCCTCGAGCTTCAGCGCGGCGTAACGCATCGAGTGCGACGCAAATAGCGGCCGGGCAGCGTCCGTCACGAACGGATTACTCTCCAGCTTGTACTGCTCGAGGAACAACGCGCGGACCCCCCGTTTTTTTAAGTTCTGCAGCGCTCCCAGCCACGATACCCCGAGCTCCCGCTCAGGGCCAGGGCCACAACCGGAGCTGGTCGCGTTTCGACTCCGCAGCCCCCTACTGACGGCCCAAGCTTGAGAGGTAACGCTAGCACTGCCACGTAGGCTTATGAAAAAGCTAGCGTTCGCCTCGCGTTGTACGAGGAATGAATTGGTCGGGGCGACAGGATTTGAACCTGCGACCCCTTGCACCCCATGCAAGTGCGCTACCAGGCTGCGCCACGCCCCGACCGGAAGCAAAAGTCTAACGGGTATGGCGACAGCGGGATACCCAGCCGAGGCCGCGAATCAGCGGCGCAGCAGCTTCAGGACGTCCTCGAGCTCAGCGCGAACCTGGCGGATGATCTGCTGGCTCTGGCTAGTATCGGTCCTGGCTTCATCGCCCATGAGCTTTTGGCGGGCGCCGCCGATCGTGAACCCGTCTTCATACAAAAGACTGCGAATCTGCCGGATGATCAGCACGTCCTGGCGTTGGTAGTAGCGGCGATTGCCCCGCCGTTTGACGGGTTTGAGCTGTGGGAACTCCTGCTCCCAATAGCGCAGCACGTGCGGCTTCACACCACAGAGCTCGCTGACCTCGCCGATCGTGAAGTAGCGTTTTCCCGGGATCGGCGGGAGGTCGTCGTTATTCCCTGGTTCCAGCATACGCTTCGACTCGCGCTTTTAGTTTTTGACCAGGGCGAAATGTGACGACACGGCGAGCGGTGATCGGGATCTCTTCGCCGGTCTTTGGATTTCGTCCGGGCCGTCTGTTCTTGTCACGCAAATCGAAATTGCCGAACCCCGAGAGCTTAACCTGCTCGCCCACCGCGAGCGCTGCTCTCAGATCTTCGAAAAACGAATCAACGAGCTCTCGAGCCTCTCGCTTGTTCAAGCCAAGCTCGTTGAACAGCGACTCGGCCATATCCGCTTTCGTCAGTGCCATATTTAGATTCGGCGTCCGATTTATTGTTACGTTCTTAGCGCCGCTCCGAACTCATGCTCCAGGCGAAGCATCACGGAGCGCATTGTTTTATCGGCGTCCTCGTCAGTAAGCGTGCGTGATGCGTCCTGCAAAATCAAGCCTAACCCGATGCTTTTTCGCCTTGAATCGATGCCCTTGCCACGGTATACGTCGAAAACGATGACGTCTTTAAGCAACTCTCCGGCTGCCGTGCGTGCGGCAGCTTTGAGCGCATCGGCACCCACGTGCTCGTCGACGATGATGGCAATATCGCGTCGAATCGACGGGAATCTGGAGTAGCTGCGAAACGTCGGCACCATCGCAGCGAACGCGGCATCGACCTGCAACGCGAATAGCACGGCCGTCCGTTTCTTGTCGACGCGACCCTGTAGGTCTGGATGCAGCGTGCCAAGCCAACCGACGGTGTGACCGTCTAGACTGATGCGCGCTGTTCGTCCGGGACAGAGGGCCGGGTGTGTCGCCACCTCGAAACGAAATTCGCTCGCCCGCCCGGTGAGGCTTAGCAACGCCTCGACATCGCCCTTGACGTCGAAGAAATCGAGATCGGGGGTCGCCCCATCCCAGTGCTCAGGGGCCCGACTGCCGATAACGAGGCCCGCCAGAACGGTGGTCTGTTCGACGCCGTCCGCAGCGGCGACGAACTGCGGCCCAAGCTCGAAGAGCCTGAAGCGCTGGCGTTGGTGGCTCAAATTCAGCCTTGCAACATTGATGAGGCCGGGCCAGAGCGAGCGCCGCAGCACAGCCATATCGCTGGCGATGGGGTTCGCGAGCTCCACCGGCCGCGTCCCGGGATTGACCGCGGTTTCGAGCTCAGGATCGATGAAGCTGTAAGTGACCACCTCGGTGTAGCCCCGCGCAATCAGCCGATCCGCGAGGTGATCACCCCTGACGACCGTTTCGCTGGCCAGGCCAAGGCGCTCGGTGACGCTGCCGGGCGTCGCGGGGATGTGGTCATAACCCACCATGCGTCCGACCTCCTCGATCAAGTCTTCCTCGATCGCGATATCGAACCGAAACGACGGCGGAGTTACCTGCCAGCTGTCGCCGCTGCGCTCGACGCGCATCTCGAGCCGGCCAAGCAACTGCTCGACCTGGCGGTCCGGAACCTCGAGACCGAGGACCGCACGAAGCCTCTCACGACGGAGGCCGACACTCGGCCGCTTCGGCAGATCCGCTGTGCGCTCGGCCACGGTCAGTGGGCCAGCCGCGCCGCCGCAGATTTCAAGCAACAGCTCGGTCGCGCGTTCGATGGCGCGTTGCTGACCTGCCGGATCGACGCCGCGCTCGAAGCGCAACGACGCATCCGTGTGCAGGCCGAAACGGCGCGCCCGGCCGGCGATGGCTGCGGGAGCGAAGAACGCGCCTTCGAGGAACACCGCGGAGGTGTCGTCGCCGACTGCTGTGCGCTTGCCGCCCATGATTCCGGCGAGGCCCACAGCGCCGCGCGCATCGGCGATCACGAGCACGTCGTCGACGAGCTCGATCGCGCGGCCATCGAGCAACATAAGCGGCTCACCCGCGCTGGCCAGGCGCACCTCGATGCCACGTTCGAGCTTGTCGAGGTCGTAGGCGTGCAACGGTTGACCGAGCTCCAACATTACATAATTCGTGACGTCGACGATCGGCTGGATCGGACGAAGGCCGGCGCGGCGCAGGCGCTCCCGCATCCACAGCGGAGTCTTGGCGTCGCCTGCGAGGCCGCGGAGCAGGCGGCCAACGAAACGCGGGCAATCCGCGCCGGCGCGCAACTCCACCGGGAACACGTCGTTCAGTTTCAGTGCGGCCGCTGGCGGCGGGCGGCGGGCCAGATCTTTGCCGCGGCGCGCGGCGAGCTCGCGCGCGAGGCCGATCACGCTGAAACAGTCACCGCGATTGGGCGTGACGTTCACCTCGAAGATCGTGTCGTCGAGGCGCAGATAATCGCTAATGGACGTCCCAATCGGCGCACCCGCATCCAACAGCAACAATCCGTTGCTGTCATCGGGAAGCTCGAGCTCCTTCGCCGAGCACAGCATGCCGTTCGATCTCACGCCGCGTAGCTCGGCCGCACCAATCGCTTTGCCATTGGGCAACCGAGCGCCGACCCTGGCGAAAGGCACGTTGATACCGGCCCTCACGTTTGGAGCGCCGCAGACGACCTGCTGTCGCCCGCTGCCATCGTCAACCGAGCAGACCGTCAGGCGATCTGCATTGGGGTGGCGGTCGACCGTAACCACGTGCGCCACGACGATACCCTCGAGAGGCGCGGCCGCTCGCTCGACGGAGTCGATTTCGAGCCCCGACGTGGTGAGGTCGGCGCCGATCTCAACGGCGCTGCCGTCGAGCTCGACCCATTCGCGCAGCCACTCCAGATTTACCCGCATGTGGCTACCTCAGGCGAACTGCTCTAGGAAGCGCAGATCGTTGTCGAAAAACGCTCGCAGGTCCTCGACGCCATAACGGAGCATCGTCAGCCGCTCCACTCCCATGCCGAATGCGTAGCCGGTGAACTCTGTAGGGTCGACGCCTGCATTGCGCAGCACATTCGGATGCACCATGCCGCAGCCGAGGATCTCGAGCCAACGGCCCGACTCGGCCCAGACGTCGACTTCGGCCGACGGCTCCGTGAAGGGGAAGTACGACGGTCGGAAGCGCAGTTGCACCTCGCGCTCGAAGAACTTCGAGACGAAGTCGTACAACAGCGCCTTGAGGTTCGCAAAGCTCACGTGCCGGTCGATCACGAGACCTTCGACCTGAGTGAACATCGGTGTATGGGTGAGATCGGAGTCGCGCCGATACACTCGGCCTGGAGCAATGAGCCGAATCGGCGCGCCGTGCTCTCGCAGTGCCCGAATCTGCACCGGCGAGGTGTGCGTCCGCAGCAGGAGCCCCGACCGCAGGTAGAACGTGTCGTGCATGGCGCGCGCGGGATGATCGTCGGGGATGTTCAACGCGGTGAAGTTGTGGAAGTCGTCCTCGACCTCCGGGCCCGTATGCACATCGAACCCCGCGTGGCCGAGGATCTCCACCATTCGCCGTAGCGTGCGGGTGACGGGATGCAGATGACCTGGCGCCTCCCCTCGACCCGGGAGTGTCACGTCGAGCGACTCAGCAGCGAGTTGCTCGGTTACACGCCTCGCCTCTAGGGCTTCGCGGCGCGCCTCGATGGCTGTGGCGAGGGTCGCCTTGGCGGTGTTGATCGCCTTGCCAGCGGCTGGAATTTCGTCCGGCGGCAGCTTGCCGACTTCGCGCAGCTGGGCGGTGAACAGTCCCTTCTTGCCGAGGAACTGAACGCGCACGACGTCGAGCGCGGCCAAGTCTTCGGCCGCGCGGACGGCCGATTCGGCCTGGCCTAGCAGTTCCGCGATGCTGGTCACCGCGAGCTCCCTTTAGCGCGCGAACGTCTAAGCGGCGAGCGCTTCTTTCGCCGCGGCGACCAAGGCGGCAAAGCCTTCGGCGTCGTGAACGGCGATGTCGGCCAGGATCTTGCGATCCACCTCGATCTCAGCGATAGCGAGCCCGTTGATCAGGCGGCTGTAGGACAAGCCGCTCGCGCGAGCTGCTGCGTTGATGCGGGTAATCCACAGCGCACGGAACTCGCGCTTGCGCACCCGACGGTCGCGGAACGCGTACTGGCCCGCTTTGATGACAGCCTGCTTGGCCGCACGGAATACTTTGCGCCGGGCGTTGTAGTAGCCCTTCGCCTGACTGAGAATTTTGCGATGCCGCGCCTTGGCGGTTACGCCTCGTTTGACTCTTGCCACTTAAGTCCTCCTTAGGCGTACGGCAGCATTCGACGAACGCCGTCGACGTCGGAGTCGGCGATCTGTTTCGGTCGACCCAACTGACGTTTTCGCTTCGGCGACTTTTTGGTCAGGATGTGGCGCAGGTGCGAATGGCCGGATTTGAACCCACCATTGCCCTTCGCGCGGAAACGCTTTGCAGCGCCGCGCTTGGTTTTCAGCTTCGGCATGACTTTCTCCTCAGGTTTAGCCCGTTCCAGTGTTGCCTCGACTGGGCGGGCGGTCTGCGCTCGATGCGCCGTTTGGCGCGCCGCTCGCAGGCACTTGTTAGTTTGACGGCGGGATCGTTAGCGCTTGCGTGGCCCGATCACCATCACCATCTGCCGCCCTTCCATGAGCGGTTGTTGTTCCACGGAGCCGTGCTCTTCCAAGTCTGCTTGCACGCGCTTTAGCAGAGCCGCGCCGATTTCTTGGTGCACCATCTCGCGTCCGCGGAACCTGAGAGTGACCTTGGCCTTGTCGCCTTGGCTCAAGAACTTGATCAGGTTGCGTAGCTTGACTTGGTAATCACCCTCTTCGGTGCCCGGTCGGAACTTCACTTCCTTGACCTGGATCTGCTTCTGTTTACGCCGTGCCGACTGAGCCTTCTTGTTCTGCTCGAACACGAACTTACCGTAGTCCATGATTCGGCAGACTGGGGGCTCGGCACCCGGCGCGACCTCCACTAGATCCAGCCCGGAACCTTCAGCGCTGCGCAGCGCCTCTTGAACCGGCATGATTCCGACTTGCTCGCCATTCGGACCGATGACGCGAACTTGCGAAGATGTGATCTCCGCGTTGCGTCTTACGCGTTTACCTTGGACGATTCTCCGCTCCTCACGCTTGCCTAAAAATTTCGGCCGCGGGCTCCTCGCTCGCACTGAGCCCGAAGCTCGTGGAGCGATCGCCAACGGCCGTCCCGTTGTCTTGCGTTCAGGCGGCTAAGTAACCAGAGCCCCTGAACGGCCAAGCATTGTACGGTTCCGCCCCAGGCGGCACAAGGCGGGAGGCCGCTCAAAGACCTTTAGTTTCAGTCGGTTCGCGGGCGACCGGTGCCGAGATGGCCTGGCGGTGGGTTCCCCACCCCACGCCGGGACGCTTTCGCGCCGAGCGCGGCGCCGCGCACGCAGGACGCGAGTCCGCCTTGTGGGCTCTTTCGAGGGGCGAGGACGGGTATCGGCTAGTCGGAGTCGTCGTAGAGGGCCTGCAGCCGTCCTATGTCGTCCGCAGACAGCCCGTTCGTCTTCGCGATATCGCTGCGCTCGCGTAGTTCGCGACGAAAGCGGGCGAAGTACTCCGTGATGTCCCCGCCGAGGCCGAAGAAATACATGATGTCGGCGAAGGCGTCCGTGTGCTCGAGGCCGAGGGCGTGACCGAGCTCGTGCAGGCACGTGAGGTAGACAATCGTGTCGCGGAACAGCGGGTCGCCGGCCGCGAGCTCGGCAATCTCGGGACCGAAGGCGCTCGTATCGGGCCGAATGAACACGACGGCGCCGCGCCGACCGCCGATTTCGAGTCCCACCATCTCACCGTACTGGCCACCCGCGGGCGCCGCCCAGTGGATACGCACGAGCGCTCGCTCCTCGTCGTCGGTGCGGACGAACACGAGCGCGCCGCGCGCCGCGCGTTGCCACGCCTCCAGCGCCCAGATGGCGAGCTGTGGGTCGGAGCTCCTAAAGCTCGATCCCGTCTGCCCGGCGGCGATGAAATACGTCACCTCGCCGGCATCGTCGAGCGGACCGAGCGGGCCTAGCAACTGCGCGTGTGTCGCAGCGCCGCCGAGACACAGGAGGCCGACCGCGACCATTGCGCCCACTCGGTGCGCCCCACCGGCTCGAGCAGAGTATCTCGTGGTATGGAGTCGAAACACTGGGCCTGCCATGTCAAGATCTCCGCTGGACGTTAGCAAGATCGCACAGTGATGACCATGTGTTGTTTAATTCATCCTGAGTCGTTCGCAGCGCTTCGCTGCGCGGGAAAAGTCTAGGAGACAATGACGATGCTGGGTTTGACGGGGCTGGGGGTTATTCACACGGTCATCAGCCTTGTCGCCGTGGGCGCGGGCGTGGCGGCGCTCTTCGCCAGCGGCACGATCTCGATGCGGACCACGGCCGGTCGAGTCTATGTCGTCACGACGATCCTGACTTGCTTGAGCGGCTTACCCATCTTCCAGAAGGGTGGCTTCGGACCACCGCACGCGCTGGCCCTCCTCACACTCGTGGTGATCGCTGGCGCGATAGCCCTGGAAAAGGGCGTACTCCGCCACGCCGCCGCGCGTTACATCGAAACGGTCGCGTACTCGCTGACGTTCTTCTTCCACATGATTCCAGGGTTCACCGAGACATCGACGCGCCTGCCCGTTGGCGCACCGCTCGCCACGGGCCCCGAGGATCCAGCGCTGCAGGCGGCGATCGGCGCCGCGTTCGTCGTCTTCGTGATCGGTGCAGCGGCGCAGGTTTGGCGGTTGCGGGCCCGCGTTGCGCAGTCCTGAGGACCGGACGGCGCTGCCAGCCGACGGCGCCGGACGGGGGCCGCGCGTAGCTCGCTCTGAGACGCGCGCAGCGCTCGGGGCGCTGCTCGCGCCGATCTCAACCTCGCCTGCCGTTCAGAAGGCTCGCGCGCGCTGACCTAGGTGCCCTGCCACTCTAATCCGTCACCGCTGCAACCGGTTAGGAGACCAACGGACTCTTGGCTTATCGGCTCCTCGTGAACGGAGCAGATAATTCCTTTAGGTCCGACAAAGCACAGTTTGAAGTTTGTGTTTGAGCCAAGCAAAGATTCAGCAGCATCTGACGCCAGCCAATAACCATCTCTAGCCGTTTCGGCAGCAGATCCGACCACGATAAGTAAATGAAGTGTCCCAGCATCGATTCGCTCGAGCACTTTCTGTTGCTCTTCGAATCGAGGTTCCCTGAAGCTGCGCGTTATAACGAGCAAGAGCGTGGGATTTTTTCCAGAAAACTGCTTTCGGATCTTCGACGCAGAGGTATCCGTGGAGTATTTAGTGCCAGCGGTGTCCCAGAAGGGCAATGAGAGCGTGCTCAGCGTGCTCTCGACGCCAACGCCGTTGACTGCATCGTAGACGGCGGAGACCCTTCTGGGCATCAGCATGTTTAGCGCATTCAATGCCGCGAGTGCGGCAAAGATAAAAGACGAGAACCTTTCAGCAAGGGCGACTGCAACCGGATGAGCACCTACTACGTTCACCGTGGTAGCGTGCCACCCTACCAGCAGTGCTGCTCCGACGTTGTATCCAGCAGCGAGTCGTCGCACGCTCCGCTGCGGTATCTTCTCCCACAGCTCGACGAGTAGAAAGCTCGCCGGTACCAACATGAGCCCGATCATGATTCCAACGGATATCAAAAACTCCCAGCTCTTGACCATCTCGACTGTGAGGTCTACTAGCGAGCCCATAAACATGGAAATGAGGATGAACAACACGGTCAGGTTGAATGCCTTCATTCCGCACTCCTCACACTAAGGTGGCGATGTCAGGCAGGCTGCTTCGGACACCAAGGATCACGCATAACCTGAGTGTCGCATATTCCAGGAAGGAGCTACGGGGGCCCGCGCGTAGGCTCTGAGACGCGCGCAGTACTCGACCCGCTACGGCCTGACGCTCTCGACGCCGATCCGCGCGCAACGTGCGTTTGAACGCGGCGCGCAGCCGCAGCTTCGCGTCGTCGGACGCGGGAAGAGGCTTCGTCGTCTACTTGGCTTCCGGCAGCGTCTGGTAGCCGGCAAACAGAGCCACGATGGCGTCGCCCAACGGGAGAGTCTCCGAGACACACATGGTGAGGAGTGCGCGTTGGTGCCGAAGCTCGGCGGAGTCTGCGGCAGCGATGAAGCCCTGCCGCCGTTGCAGGCATGCCGCCTCGTCCATCTGCTGCGTGGAGCTTGAGATGCGAAGTTCGATGACGACAGCGTCGTTCGCGGTCGCATGACGGGTCAGCTGGAGCAGGAGGTAGGCAGGCTCGGCGGTGAACGCGGGCGTGCTGAACATGAGAGCGATGCCTGCGACTAGGGCTTTCAATTGGTTCTCCTTGGGTTGAACCGCAGGAGCCGCCTGACGGCGGTGAGCCTCACGCCCGCACTTAATACGCGCTTAGAGTCGGTTGGAGGCTGGATTTTCGAGGGCTTCGAAGTCGTCCTAACCGCTTGTTTTTAAACTGGTAGGCGCGACTGGTATCGAACCAGCGACCCCCACCATGTCAAGGTGGTGCTCTACCACTGAGCTACGCGCCTAAGGGGGGCCACGATACCGGCTTTGGGGTCAAGTTCTCAAGTGCCCATTCCGCAGCCACTGCGCCGACTCATCAGGCCGTCTCGAGCGCACGTGGTGGCAGACCGACGCTCTGGTGTCTGAGCTCGTTGATCTCATCGCGCAGCTTGGCTGCCTGTTCGAACTCTAGGTCGCGCGCGTGTTGATACATCTTCTTTTCGAGTTGTTGTACGCGCGCCACATCTGCTCGGGCGAGAGTCGCTCGTAGCGCACGGACTCTTCACGGCCGCGGCGGCCGCGCTCTCCCCTCTTGCCGCGCGGCGACGCCCGCGCACCTTCCATCACGTCTTGGACGGCCTTGCGGATCGATTGCGGTTCGATGCCGTGCGTACGATTGAACTCGAGCTGTTTCGTGCGGCGCCGGTCGGTCTCGTCGATCGCCCGCTGCATCGAGCCGGTGATCCGATCGGCGTAGAGAATCGCTTTGCCGCGAACGTGGCGCGCCGCTCGACCGATGGTTTGGATCAACGAACCCTCGGAGCGAAGGAACCCCTCCTTGTCGGCATCGAATATCGCGACGAGCGACACCTCCGGCAGGTCCAAGCCCTCGCGCAGGAGATTGATGCCGACGAGAACGTCGAACTCACCCAATCGCAGGTCACGGATGATCTCCATGCGCTCTACGGTTTCGACGTCGGCGTGCAGGTAGCGCACTTTGACGCCGTGCTCCTGCAGATAGTCGGTTAGGTCCTCCGCCATCCGCTTCGTCAACGTGGTGATGAGCACGCGCTCGCCACGCTCCACACGCTCGTGGATCTCCGACAGCACATCGTCGACCTGCGTCCCGGCCGGGCGCACAGCGATCGCGGGGTCCACGAGGCCAGTCGGTCGCACGACCTGCTCGACGATCTGATCCGAGCGCGCGCGCTCGTACGGGCCCGGCGTGGCCGAGACAAAAATCGTTTGCGGTGCGATCTGCTCGTACTCGTCGAACGATAGCGGGCGATTATCGAGCGCGGACGGTAGGCGGAAACCGTATTCGACCAGAGTCTCCTTGCGCGAGCGATCGCCTTTGTACATCCCGCCGATCTGCGGAATCGTCACATGACTCTCATCGACGATGAGCAGGGCGTCGTCGGCTAGATAGTCGAACAAGCAGGGTGGCGGCTCCCCGGGATTGCGGCCGGACAGGTAGCGAGAGTAGTTCTCGATACCGTTGCAGTAGCCAACCTCGAGGATCATCTCCATGTCGAAGCGCGTTCGTTGCTCGAGGCGCTGCGCTTCGACGAGCTTGTTGGCACCGCGGAGACGCTCGAGCTGCGTGGCCAAGTCGTTCCGAATTTGGTCCACGGAGGCCAACAACACCTCGCGCGGCGTGACGTAGTGAGTCTTGGGGTAGATCGTCGTGCGTGGGGTCCGCTGCGTCACCTCGCCCGTCAACGGGTCGAATAGGCTGATCTCCTCGATCTCATCATCGAACAGCTCTACGCGTATCGCGTCCTTCTCCGATTCCGCCGGAAAAATATCGATGACGTCGCCGCGCACGCGGTACGTGCCGCGGGCCAGATCGAGCGGGTTGCGTGCGTACTGCAATTCGGTGAGCCGACGTAACAGATCGCGTTGGTTCATGACGCTACCGCGCGCCAAGTGCAATACCATGCCGTGATAGGACTCCGGATCGCCGAGGCCGTAGATCGCGGAAACCGTCGCCACGATGACGACATCGCGGCGTTCGAGCAGCGATTTAGTGGCCGACAGGCGCATCTGCTCGATATGGCTGTTGATCGACGCGTCCTTTTCGATATACGTGTCGCTCGACGGCACGTAGGCCTCGGGCTGGTAATAGTCATAGTAAGAGACGAAGTACTCGACGGCGTTCTGCGGAAAGAACTCGCGCATCTCGCCATAGAGCTGCGCGGCCAACGTCTTGTTGTGCGCCAGAATGAGCGTAGGGCGCTGCGTTGTATTGATGACATTCGCCATCGTGAACGTCTTGCCGGAACCGGTCACGCCGAGCAGCGTCTGCTTGGCTAGACCGGTGCGCAGACCGTCGAGCAATCGCTCAATCGCCTCGGGCTGATCGCCAGCAGGCTCGAAGGTGGCAGCAAGTTGCAGCGGTCGGTCCGTCATGGCTGTTCTGCGAGCGCCGGTTGGCGCTGCCCTACTGGCATCTTAAGATATACACGCCCGAGCCGAACCAGGTAATCACCATTGACCATCCATCTGGCGCATCGCCTGCAGCGCATACGCCCTTCCGCCACCGTGAGCATCACGGCTCGGGCGGCGCGATTGCGTGAGGAAGGTCGGGACGTGATCGTCTTGAGTGTAGGGGAGCCCGACTTCCCCACCCCGGAGCACATCAAAGCCGCTGCCCGCGACGCGCTGACGCGTAACGATACCAAGTACACGGCCGTCGACGGCTCGCGGCTCCTCAAGGAAGCCGTCGTCACGAAATTCGCCCGCGACAATCACCTGCGTTACACGCCCGACCAAGTGTTGATCTCCAACGGCGCGAAGCAGTCCTGTTACAACGCCTGCCTCGCGTTGCTCGAAGCCGGTGACGAAGCGATCGTGCCGGCGCCGTACTGGGTGTCCTACCCAGACATGGTGCGGCTGGCCGACGCCGAACCCGTGATCGTCCACAGCACGGCGGAGAGCGGCTTCAAAATCACGCCAGCCCAGCTGGCAGCGGCGATCACGCCGAAAACACGGCTGGTCATTCTCAACAGCCCGTGTAACCCCACGGGTGCCGTGTACACGCGCGCCGACTGGATCGCCCTCGGTGAAGTCGTGCGCGCGCATCCGCGCATCGTCGTGCTCACGGACGATATCTACGAGCATATCTATTGGGCCGATAGCGCCTTTGCGAGCTTCGCGGAAGCGTGCCCCGACCTCTACGAACGCACCGTTACGATCAACGGCATGTCGAAGGCCTATGCCATGAGTGGTTGGCGGATCGGTTATGCCGCCGGGCCCCTGCCCGTCATCAAGGCCATGACGAGCCTCCAGGGCCAGACCACAACCAACGCCTGTACGCTCTCGCAGGCGGCCGCGCGAGCCGCTCTGCTCGGCGATCAGCAGTGCGTGCGGCAGATGTGTGCGGAATTCAAACGCCGCCACGACCTGTTCTTCGCCGGCGTGCGGCAGCTGCCGGGTTTTGACTGCGTCGCGGCGGACGGGACTTTCTACTTGTTCCCGAACATCGTGGCTGCGATGCGCGCGAAAAAGGCCGAGACGGACGTGGCTTTTTGCGAGCGGCTGCTGGAAGCAACCGGGGTTGCGCTGGTGCCGGGTACCGCTTTCGGCGCACCCGGCCATTTGCGGCTGTCGTTCGCGGCATCGACGGCGACGCTCACCGAAGCGCTGCGGCGTATCCACGATTTTCTCAGCACCTAGCCCAAGGGCTTCGTTCACGATCTAACTCCATGAGAATTCAAGCAATTCGGAATTCGTTACCTTGACTTGCCTGGTACCTTCTTCCAGAATGCCGCCGCCTGCTAAGGCTCGGTTCCCCGGTAGCTCAGTTGGTAGAGCGACGGACTGTTAATCCGTTGGTCGCTGGTTCGAGTCCGGCCCGGGGAGCCAATTTACCGTCACGCCGCGACAACCTCTGTCATCTTTAGGCGGCGCCCACACGCGTAACTGAACGAGCGCCCGCTCGCCGTCACAGTCCCTCGCGTCCCTCGCAAGAGGTCGCCGCGTTGCGTATGTCCCCCCGAAGGAGCGTCAGGACGCATAGGGAATTGCGGCCCCGTGCCGCTCATTCCAGCCGTGCGAGCAGAGCCGCGGCGTCCTTCAAGTCCGGCGTGTCGAAGCCTTCGGTGAACCACCCGTAGATCGGCGCGAGCAGCGCGCGAGCTTCGTGTTTGCGACCGTCTTGCGCCCATAGCTCGGCAAGGCTCGTTGCGGCGCGCAGCTCCATCGACTTCGCGTCTTGACGCCGCGCGATCTCGCAGGCCCGCGCGTAGCAGGCGGCGGCTCGTCCGAGGTCCTGCTGCGGACGTGCCTCGCAGACCTGTCCTTCGGCCCAGGAGAGAAACGACTCGAACCAGCGCTCACCGATTGTACTCATTAGTCTCACGGCTTCTTCGCTCACGCTCTGGGCTTCCGCGGCTTCGACGCGCGCGAGAGCTTGAGCTAGGGCTGCGAGCTCGAGCGGCACGCGCGAGCGCGTGCCGCCGGCTGCTTGGCGTTGCTGGATGGCCCCTCGGAGGTCGTCCACGGCATCTCCATGCCCCATCTCCGATAGCGCCCAGCTCCGGAGCACCAGGCCATTCGCTCGCCAAAGCGGTAGGCCGTTTTTGTCAGAGAATCGAGTGAGCTCCTCGGCGAGCTCGAGGCCGCGGCTGGGCTCCCGGCGCAGCAGATGCAAGAGGCCCGCGAACCCCAACGCGTGGGCCGTGCTGACGACATGCGCGACTGTGGGCGCTAGTTGGAGGGCGTGTTCACAGCGCTTGCCGGCACGTTCCGGATAGCCGAGGAACCAGAGCGAGGTCGCGCTCAGCACAGCCCCGCAAATGCCGGGATCGTGACCGCCGTAGGTGAACGCGTGACCGCGATGCCGGCGGACGTCGTAGAGAGCCAAGCCCTTGTCCGCATGAGCAACCGTTGCGGAGTGGTCGCCGAGCCACGCCTGGCACGACCATGCGGCGTGGTGCGCTTGCAGCAGGAACTCTTCGTTGTCTAGCGATTCCGCGAGCTCGATCGCCTCGTGCGCGAGGTCGAGCGCTGACTTGAGGTCGCCTGTGCTCAAATCGTGCAGCCACAATCCCCAGATCACGGGAAACCGCGGCGCGCGCGCGCCGACCCGCTCGCAGAGGTCGCGCGCACGCAGATAGGTATTCCGCACCGTCGCCGACGAGGTGCCGTCGATATTCATGAGGATCGGGCCGAGTAGCGTGAGGGTCTCGAGCTCTCTGTCATCTCGCGCCCGACCCTCGGGCAACTTTTGGAGCAGCTCCAAGGCGCGCTGCAGGTGCTCCCGGCCTTCGGCGTCCGCGGCACGCTGTGCCGCCCGGCGACCGGCTTGCTGCCAGTACGGAATCGCGCGCTCGGTGAGCCCGGCCTCGGTGTAATGGTGGGCCAGCAGCTCGGGCTCGGTTTTGGCCCCCTCTGAATACTCCGCCTCAAGGGCCGTCCCAATGCGTTCGTGGATCCCTTGGCGCTTGGTGCGTAGCAGCGACGAATACGCGGTGTCTCGCACCAGGGCATGCTTGAACGAGTAGATCGCGTCGGGCTGGCTGCCGCGGCGAAACACCAGATCCGTTCTGACGAGCTCGTCGAGCACGTGATTGAGGCCCTCCTCGTTCAGCGACGAAACTTTCGCGAGCAGGCGATGCGGAAACTCGCGGCCGATCGCCGCGCCGATCTGAGCCACCTCCTTCAGCGGCGTCGAGCGGTCGAGCCGCGACATCAGCGAATCCTGGAGCGTGCTCGGAATCGCGAGCTGCGCGAGATCACCCGTGAGCACGAAGCGGTCGCCGGTGTCCTCTAGCAGTCCCGACTGGAGAACCGCCTTGGTGAGCTCCTCCACGAACAGCGGGACGCCGTCGGTTCGGGCGACGATCTGGTCGAGCACGGGGCCTGGCAGTGCCTTGCCGGCTGCAACGTCCGCGACGATTTCGGCGCCCTGGCGCCGGCCGAGGCGATTCAACGCGAGCAGGGTCACGTGCGAACGGCTCGCCCACGCGGGCTTGAACTCCGGACGAGCCGCAACGACGGCGAGCACGCGCGCGTCCAGCACGTGGTTGACGATCTGATCGAGCAGCTGGAGGCTCGTGGGGTCCGCCCAGTGGGCGTCTTCGAAGACGAGCAAAACCGGCTCTTTGGCCGCGAGTGCCATGAGCTGGGCCAGCAGTGCTTCGAACGTGCGCTGCTTGCGCCGGCGCGGGTCGGCCTCGATCTCCGGGTCCCCGTCGCGCGCGGGAAGCGAGAGCAGCGAGCCGATCAGCGGCAGCGCCAGAACGACGTCGTCCGTTGCACGGCGTAGCAAGGCCTCGAGCTTCGCTCGCTTCGCTTCCGCCGTGTCCTCAGCTGCGAAACCCGCGCCACGCTCGAGCTGCGCGATGAACGGATGCAACGCGCTGCTCACGTGATGAGGCGAGCACTGGTAGCTCAGCCGGGCGTGGCGCGTGTCCGCGAGCCGCTCTCTGAGTGCGTGGATCAACCGCGACTTGCCGATTCCGGCCTGACCTATGAGAAAAACGATCTGGCCCTCGCTGTCGCGCGCCCGGGCCCAGCGTTCCTCGAGCAGCGAAAGCTCCTGGTCGCGGCCGACGAAGCGGCTCAACTTGCCGCCGCGCACGGCCTCGAAACGACTCGCGACCGCTCGCTCGCCGACTACGCGCCAACAGGTCACCGGTTTGGCAAAACCTTTGAGGTGATGCTCGCCGAGCGCCTCGAGCTCGAACAGACTGCCGAGAAGATCTCGCGTGGCCGCACCGACGACTATCGAGCCCGGAGCAGCGAGCGCCTGAAATCGTGCGGCCAAGTTCGGTGTCTCACCGATCACCGCTTCTTCCTGTGCGGCGCCCTCCCCGATGAGATCGCCGACCACGACTGGGCCCGTCGCGACGCCGACGCGAACCTCGAGGCGCTCGCCCGCCACGGTTTCACGGCCGACGGCGGCCCCGACGGCGAGCGCGGCGCGCACGGCACGCTCGGCGCTGTCCTCGTGAGCCGCCGGATAGCCGAAATAGACGAGCACGCCGTCGCCCATGAACCTCGCGACGTGGCCCTCGTAGCGCGCGACCTCGGCCGCGACGACGCTCTGATAACGGTTGATCAGGCCGCGCAGCACCTCGAGCTCGAGCCGCGTCGAGAGAGCGGTCGAGCCCACGAGGTCGACGAACATCACGGTGAGCTGGCGGCGGTCACCCTCCTTGACGGGGGCTTGAGCCTTGTCGGGATCGATCCGCCCGAGCTCGGCGATCGCCGCGAGGAGCTGCTTGCGCGGCCCCATCGGCATGCCGAGCTCTTTGAGATCGCTCTCGCTGAGATGGGGTAGCGTCGCGAGCTCGATCTCGTTCGCGGCAAATAGACCCGCGTATTTTGCGAGCCCGATCTCGTCCAACCAGCGATCGATGTCGTCGGTCATGCGCGAACGCCAGACAAACGCAGTGAATGATCATACCGCCACCGCTACCTGTTCGGCTCGTCGCCTTTAACTCGGAACTCGGGCGAGCCAAAGCGCCAGATGAGCCGGCCCGCTGACCGCGGCTCTTGAGTGCCGCCGCGGCGACCAACGGCGTTCAGCGGCGTGCCCACTGGTCGCGTGTCGGCGCTTACGGGTCGGTCATGTGCTGGTCGTAGATGAGCTGATAGGAATCCGGGCCGATGCTGATATCGCCCGTGAACGGCGTATCGAGCGCGAAGATGACGAGTAGCACCATGGCGAGCGACGCTGCCAGACCGAGCAGCATGCAGGCCTGGAAACGAGCACTCTCCACGTAAAAGAACTGACCCAGCGTGATGCCGGCGGTGGCGCCGGCCAGCAGCACAAGCCAAAGCACGCCGGGTAAGCCTCCCTGCGCGGCGTCCAGTCGCTGGCGCCGCTGCTCGACGAGGTGGTTGAACGCGCGCAACG
>Ga0208454_1000222_pt1 | contig 39699 bp, 64 predicted proteins | sample EasRivMeERMZT100_FD_187530 | JGI IMG/M metagenome (GOLD analysis project Ga0208454, IMG submission 187530) | Soil microbial communities from meander-bound floodplain in the East River, Colorado, USA - East River MetaG ERMZT100 (SPAdes) (version 2) | ecosystem: Environmental > Terrestrial > Soil...
AAGCGGCGCGACGAGAACCTCGCGGCGTGGCAGAAGGCGTACGACGAGGAAGTGCACCACGGCTACTTCCCCGCCACGTCGATCACCCAGGAGGAGGGGTGGCACTTGCGGCAACTCTCCATGCAGAAAGGCGACTCGATCTGGTACGTCGCCTGCAGCGGATTGAACGTCGACATCAACCGGAACAAGAACGACGCCTTCTACAACCCGGCACCCGATGGTTGGACCTACGCGATCGACAACACGCGCTTCTCGCAGTACCCCGAACTGTGGCTTACCGAACCCGGAGACGACTGATGGACCTGATGGAGATGGTGTCGCGCATCGTCGGCGCGGCCAAGCGCAAGCCCGCCCAGGGCGAGCCGCAACCGCAGCAACCGCAGCCTCAACGGCAGCCGAGCACGGCGCAACTCGTCAGCGGCACCAACCGCCAGCGGTGGACCATGTACGCGGAAGCGGAAGCGAACGAGGGCCGCGACCCGCTGCCGTACGCCGAGTGGCTCAAGCGGCAGCAATAGGAGGCGCGCGTGGCCGAAGCTCGCAACATCCCCCGCTCGCTCACCCAGCAGGCCTACGGAGGCCTGGGCACGACGCTCAAGCAGGTGCAGGACTGGGTGCGCGAGCGCACCAAGCTCGGCGACCGCGAGTACGTGCACGGGGTCGGGTACATGGACGTGCCCGAGTTCCTGCGCGGTGCGTCGCCGGCTGACTTGCTGGGCGACCCTGGCGGGGCGCTCGAGGACTGGTCGTACGGGTTCGGGCCGGTGCGCCTGGCGGAGGGCAACCAGGGCCCGCTCGGGATGCTGGCCGGCGCCAAGGTGGACCCGCGGATCCCCGACGTGCTGGGCCTCCTGACGGGCGCAGGGGCCGCGCGCAACGTCGGCGGACGTGCACTAGGCAAGGCGCTGGAGAAACCGCTGGAGCGCGTTCTAGGGGCCCTGGAGGGCACCACGCTGCACCCAGACTTCACCGGGATGGCGCAGGCGATCCCGTGGGGCCCGAAGGAGTCGCAGAAGTTCGTCAGGCGGGCGAAGGCGTCCGACGGTGCCACGGTCGACATGGAGACGGGCAAGGGGCTCACCCTCGGAGAGACCCAAGAGCCCGGCTACGCCGTGGCGCGCCGCGGCCCCGCGCCGACGAAGAAGAAGTTCGAGGACGTGGCGCCAGACCTTGACGCCAAGCGCGTCGACGAATTCGTCCGCCGCAACCGCGAGGCCCTTGAACAACCCGGCGCGAAGCTGGGCGCGTGGAAGGACGACGGCAAGTGGTACCTCGATGTCAGCGAGGTGCAGCCCGAGCGGCTCGGTGCCGCCAACGCGACGATCAATCGCGGCGAGCGGGCGGCATTCAACACCACGTCTCACCCGCGCATGTCGGGCGAGAATTTCGTCACCGCGCCCTACGTCAGCGAGCCGTTCCCGACGTTCGACTCCGATCGTGCGCTGCGCAAGCTGGCCACGCTGCAGGATCCGCCGCCGCAAACAAAAGCGCCGGCAGTGCGCGTGAAGAGCGCCGCGCGCGGGAAGCCGCGCCCCGACGAACTCGTGGCGAAAGCGGAGCAGCAGGTGGCGCCCGAGAGCCCGCTGCTCAAGGAGCTATTCGGCGTCGATCGGCAAGACCTCGACACGCTCACGCACCAGGCGCAGCGCGGCGACAACGCGATCGACGTGTACAGCCCGACGCGCCCGCCGTCCTACCTTGAAGGCGTGATGACGCCGACCAACAAGGCATGGCTGCGCGAAGTGCTCGGCCGCGCTGGCGAGAGTGACAAGCTCGCCGGTAGCTATGGCTGGTACCACGTCGACCCCTACGTGCGAAAGTACCAAGAGATCCTCGGCGACGAGGAGGGGCTGCGTCGCTACCTGATCGACAACCAGTTCGGTTCCGCGTTGTCCCCGATGTCCGCCGTCGAGCCCGAGATCACGCGCTCGTCGATCGCGGCCATGATGGACAAGCAGGGGCGCCTGCCGGACTTCTTCGATCCGAAGAATCTGCCGGCGGGCACCGGGCACATTGCCCATACGTCGGCGCATTCGCGCGGGCTGCAGCGGTACCTGGAGAAGGGCGACGTTTTCTCGCCCGACCTCGACGACGCAGTAAAAACGCGCATCTACAACGAGTCCCGCCTGCCGAGCGATATGGCCAACTTCTTCTGGCCGACCGGGGACGCCCACTGGGTGCGCGCGATGGGCATCGACAAGGTGCGCCCGCACAAGTCGGTGAAGGGGAAGTCGGGGCCAGACCGCTCAAGCGTCGGGGCGACAGAGTACGAGCCGGCGGCGCGATTCTTCAACTCCGCCGCGGAAGCAGAGGGCATGATGGGGTCGCCCGCGCAGGCGCTCATCTGGAACGCCGCGGCCCCGTACACGGGCGTGAAGACGAAGATCGGCGCGCCCTACCTGGAACTGGTCGCGAGGCGCGCGCAGGCTGCGGCAAAGCGCCAGGGCGTGACGCCAGAAGAGGCGCTGGTGAATCACATTCTCGGCAAGGACTACCTCGGCAAGATCGACCCCGAGCTACTTGCCATCCTCGGCGGCGGCAGTGCTGCCGGGCTCGGTCTCCTCGGCGGTGCGCGGGAGTTCCTCCGCGAATAGTTCGAGCATGAACTCCCGCGCTTTAGCGCGACGCGCTTCCTCGGCCCTCTGGCGGAGCCACTTCGCCTTGATGGCGAGCGGGTGCAGGTGGCCGGCGAGCACTCACGCGCCCCCGTACGCCTCGCGCACTTCGACACGCGCAATGTGATCCGCCAGTGATTCGGCGTACTCGTCGGGCGTTTCCGTCCACGAGAAGTCGCGGTGCCCCCAGGCACGCGCCGTGCGCTGCAGTTGCAACACCCACGCAGGCGAGCGCATTAGCGCCCCCACTGGAGGATGAGCCAAACCCAATCGAACATCCACGGCAGCATCGGCAGTGCAGCAACGAACAGCTTGGTCAGCATGTCGAATCTCCTTTGGTTGGTGCTGCATCACTACTCTACTCCCCCTCCCCCTGCGCCGCGCGGGCGTCACATGCGACACAGCCTTTCCCGCCGCAACGCTGGCAGGGGCCGTCATCAACCGCCGGTAGCGCGAGGCTGTGTAGAAACTCCGACAGCCGCGTAGCTTCCTGCTCGGTCAAGTCGCGGGGCAGCAGCAATTCGACGGAAAACTTGCCGAGCGGGTAGGTGTACGTCAGATACCTTCGCCCACCTGTTTCTAGCGGTGGCGGTATGCTTCGCCGCATCACTCCCCCTGCGCCGCGCGGGCGGCGTCCGCGTGGTATCGCGCCAGAAGTTCGTCGTGACCGTTTTCGCGCGCCCACTGTCGCCACCGCTCCGCATCGCGCAGCACCGACTCCAGCGCGGCAGCGCGGGCCGTAATCTTCTCCGCATCCATTGGCAACATCCACGACCGCGAAGCGTCCCAACGGGCATCATCAATCTCCGCTTGCACAATCTCTGCGTCAGTCATGACGATCCTCTAGCGCGGCGTCTACGTCCGCCAGTATGTCCGCGCTATGCCGTCCGATGCCGCCTCTCATGTAGTGGCTGCAATCCCGCAGCAGCGCCAGCAGACGGTCGCGGTCGTTCTCAGCAGCCGCAGCGCGCGCACCTAGTTCGCGATAACCGTCAAGCGATTGCGCCGCAGCCTTCTCGACCATCTGCCGAAGCTGCTCGCGTGCAGCGTCGCGCTCGGCCTCTGCGCGCTCGGCGCGGTGCGTTTGGCGCATCACTTCGCCGTCGCACGCTTTGCGATAAGTCGCGTTAAATTCATCCCGCTCCCGCAGCGCGGCGGCGGCTTCGCGAAATAACGCAGCCTCTACGTTGAGCAGTGAGCCCCGGTTCGCCGCGTCTCGTAGCCGCGCGATCAGGTCGTCAGTCATCATTTCTGCTTCAGCGGATACTGCTCATCCTTAACGCTCTTGAGCACGGTGAGCTTGCGGTGGCGCATGAAGTAGTAGATGCAATTCTGCACCTTGAGGAAGGTCTCGCGCCACGCTTTCGTCGGGACACCGCTGGTCTCGATCAGCTTGTTGCGCAGCGTGATCGCCGCCGTGTCGCCCTCGCCGTTCCCGTACCCGGTGGAGAGTACCTGGCCGAACTCGGCGAGCCGCTCGTGGTTGCCCTCGTACACGTAGGCGCGGGCGATGGCGGCGGTGACGCAGACGTTGTGCAGGTTGCGCCCGCGAGTGCCGTGCGCGATCGCCCAGCGGGCCTCGTCCCCGTGCTTCGCGATGAGATCGAGGCGCTGCGAGTTAGAGAGCCGGCCGGTGGTGCGGTCGCCCGTGGCGAACGCGCGGACGACGCCGAGCAACTCGTTCGACAGGTCGTCGTTCATGCCGCTGATCTTGGCGTTGTCGACCAGCGTGCGTGGCGCTCCCGTGTCGATGTTGAGCCCGGCCTGGCGGGGGAGGCCGCGCATGATCGTGAACGTCGTGGAGAAGTCGGACTCGACGATGGCCCACAGACGGTGCTGGCCGTCGGCCAGGTCGCCGTCGTCGTAGAACGCGATCGGGGCGGTGCACACGGTCCACTTCCCTGCACGCATGTCGGCCGCGTACTGCTCGGCGACGCCCTCGCGTAGCCGGCGGTTGTTGTGGTTCGCGTTGAGCATCGACGCGGCCTTCTTCGGGGTGATCTTCTCGACTGACACTTCGACGGTCATGGCTTGTCTCCGGTAGTTGCGGCGGCGTTCGCGAGCACGGCGCGGGCTTTTTGCCGTGCACGGAACGCGTCAGGGTCGCCGTGGCTAGCGGCGTTGTGGTACTCGCGCCCCTTGTGAAGGGGCACGGCCGGGTAGATGGCGCGCGGCAGGGCTTGCGATGCGGCCCAGCCGATGGCGATCGATGCGCGGTAGTCGTCGTTCATCGCTTGGCTCCCCGGCGGAGCATGGCGTCCGCGTAAATGTAGGCGCGCCGCGCGTCGTTCACGGCAAAGTCCTGCACGGCCAAGTCGCCGACACCAATCGAGTCGAGGGTCGGGTCAATGCACCCCTCGTGCGCGAGGATGCCGATCAGTGCAGCGGCGGCGAACATGTCGCGCCGCCCGTCGTCTTCGTTCATCGCTTCTCTCCTTCGTTGGTCGGCATGTTGTCGTCTCCGGTGATCATGTAGTGGCGCCACTTGCGAGCGTCGGCGAGCAGTTCCTCCGCCTCGTGCAGGAGGATCGGCAAGGAGTCACCGAAGCGGTACTCCTTGTTCTCCTTGGCGTGCGCGATACGTTTCGCCAGGTATCGCAGATCGTCGTCGGTCATGGCGCACCATTCACGAGGAATGCCTTCGCGGCTTTCGCTGCGGCAGACAGTCGCAGCGCGATGGAGTACATGACCGGGTGGCCCTCCAAGCCATCAATCGCTGCGAGGAGTTCAAGGACGTGGCTGCGGAGCAGCTGGTTGTCCGCGTACAAGCGCGGCGCTTCGTCGACGATGGCGGAGCGCAACTTCTCGGCCGCCGCTCTGGGGTCGAATGATGATTCCGTGGCCGCGAGCGCGGCGGCGTCCCTGACCCCGCAGGTGCACCACGCCAGCCGCTTGCGTAGAAGGTCGCGCTCGGCCACCAACTTTTGCCATTCCGATGCTGGCACTGGCTGGCCAGTCCACTGGAGTGCATCGGCGGTGATCGCCAGCGCGGCGGCAAGGCATAGCGGGCACTTGCCGTCCGCGCAGGCCGTCTCTTGTTCGGCGAGGTCGTGCGTACAGGTCATGGCATACACTCCGCGAGGGCAGCGAACGAATTGAGGATGGCGTCGACGCGCTTCGTCCTGGGCTTGCCGCGGGCTTCTGCGGCGCGCGCTCGCGCGTTCTCGCGGCGCAGGCAGCCGCACGACTGCGTCCACCCGGCCTGCAGGAATTGCGCGCGGACGACGCACAACGTGCCGCAGTCGCACACGCACCGCCACCGGGCCCCCTTCAGGACGGCCGGCGCCAGTGAGAGGACGACCAGCCGCCCGTAGCGTTGCCCGGTGCGGTCTTTCGCTTTGCCGGCCATCACGCGGGCGCTCCGACGAACGCGTCGAACATCGCGTCGACCTCGGCGAGAAACTCCTCGGCATCCTTTTCGATGTCGGCGATCGCCTGGGGTGTCGGGATGAAGCGGCGAATGATCAGCTGCTGGTCGGGTCCGCCGCGGATGCGCGGGTCGTACGCGCAGAAGTCGCACCACTTGCGGCCGGTGACGGCGATCTGGAGGAGGATCTGCTGCAGGTGATCCTCGGGGATGCCCGGATCCATCTTCCAGGCGATGAAGACCGGCGTCGTCGGGCACTTGACCTCGATCAGCCCGTCGCTGCCGACGAGCCCGTCTGGGCTGGAGGAGAGGTTCTCGATGCGCGGGTGCGGGATCGACACGTACTCCAGTGCTTTGACCAGCTGCCCCGTGTAGGCCTCGTAGGCGGCGATGGCGGGCGCCTGCTGCTCGATGCCCCAGCGCATGGCGTCGTTGACGTAGTGCTTCACACTGTCGCCCGTGAGGCGCTCGGCGATGATCTCCTGCGCGTACTTGCCGCGGTCGGTCGACCATCCGCCTTTCTTCAGGCGGGTGAGCGCGCGCGGCGCGCACGACGCGTTGAACTTGCCGGCCCGCTCAAGGAGCCAGGCGGCGATGGCATCGTCGCGTTCTTCAGGCGACATTGCTCACTCCGTCGGCGGTCTTCTTCAGCGCCACGAGTTCGCCGGCCAGCGCGATGCGCGTGTGCTTGTCCTGCTGCTCCCACGCTTCGCGTAGCGCGTCGAGGCCTTGCTTGGCCACGTCGCGCAGCTGCTCCAGGGCCGCCTGCTGCTCGGCGGTGAAGGTCGCCGGGACCAGGTCCGTCTCGTCGTCCGCTTCGCCGTCGAGCGTCTGCCCGGCGACGGGGATGGCGAAGGCCTGCATCACGGCGTACTTGTACGCGGCCGACATCGCCTTGTTGGTGGCCTTGTCGGCGGAGTCCATCGCCTCCCCGTATATCGGCCCGACACGGAGCGCGCTGCCGTCGTCGGCGGACGTGAGGTCGAAGACCATCTTGACGGTCACGTAGAACAGCGCCTTGCCGGTGCCGCTCTTGCGCTCGACCACTTCGCGCTCCAGGCACTGCGGGACGATGAACAGCCGCGCGGCGACGAGGGCCGGCGCGAGAGCGTTGTAGAAGTCGTCGATGCCGCGGAAGCGGTAGTCCTGCTGGGCGTTGACGCGATCCTTCGCCACGCCCTCGCGCGCCATGCGCGTGGCGACGGTGAGGATGGCGGCGTACACGAGCCCGGAGCGGGATGGCAGGCCGTCGTGGTCACTCATAGCGGCGGTCTCCTGGGCGGTTGCCGGTGGCCCACTCGTGGTTGGCTTCGACGACGCCCTCGCCATCGCACGCGGGGCACGGGTACTCGATGTCGCTGCCCTGCAGGCACTTGGTGACGGTGTAGTAGCCGGCGCAGCGGCGGCACGTCACGAGGGGCGGCTTGCCGGCGAAGGCCTGGTAGGCGCTTTGGTACGGGTTCATGGTCACTCCTCGATGAGGCGGCCGGTTTCGATGTCGTACACGCCGGCCTCGACAGAGAGCATGAAGTCGGCGTGGTCGAAGTCGCGTACGCAACGCTGCGCGGTCGGCGTGGTGACATCGCCGCACCACACGAGCGCGTGCAGGGCGCCCGTGCAAGCGAATGCGGTGAGGTCGCGCGCGTAGGCGCGTTCCCTGTAGTCGTCCCAGTTCATTCTGCGTCTCCCAGATGGTTGATGGCGTCGATGATCTGCCACGCGTAGCGGTGCTCGACGTAGCGGGTGTCGCCCAGTGCGGGCCCGTCCTGCACGTTCTCGTCCCACCAGCTGCGGGCTTCTGCGGTGAGCGGCTGGAAGCCGACGAGGGTGCCGTGCGAGACGATGATGAAACCGTTGAGGTTCATGGCGTGAGCCTGGTGTCGTTAAGATGGGGGAGGCACTTGCAAGGGGTGCGCCGGCCAGGCACGACGGGCACGCCGCACTCCACGCACCGCCACGGGCCGACGGCGCCAAAGTTCTCCGGGTCGCGCAGATAGCGCGCGATTTCGCGCAACCTGGCGAGGGGGACGGGCTTCGTGCGGTTCATGGCGTGAGCCTCCTACCAGTACTTGACGCGCGCGACGAAGCGCGGGTCGATGAGTGACGGCCAGCGGCTGATACTGTCGCCGGTCAAGACCGCATCGGGCTGACGGGCGAAGACGGTACGCGCAATCGCTTGCTCCGAAATGCCGACGATCGCGGGGAGCCCGAACACGTCTTCCGGCTGCGGGTGCGAGAAGTCGAGCGACCCGTCGGGCTGGCGCTTTTCGATCACGTAGCTGCGGTTCATGCTGCGGCCCTCATGATGGTGAGACGGGCGCGACCGGCAGCGGCGCGTGCGCGGGCTGCCATGGCCAGCCGGTAGTCGCCGCGCATCTCGAGCACGGCGGCGTTGATCAGGTCGCGGATGATGCGGCGCCGGATGTTGCTCATGACGTCACCCGGCGCCGACGCGCGAGGAGGCTGGCCATGTACGCGCCCAGGTTCGTGTAGCCGCCGATGCGGGCGAGGAGGATGCTGGCGGCTTCGTCGACCATGACGCACTCCTCTTGCTGGACTCCCCAGAGGTCGTACGCGAGGGCCTGGATCGCTTCGTCGCTGGGGACGAAACACCCCTTGCCGGCGTAGTGCCGAAGCATCTGCTCGGCGCGGTGCGAGTGGATCGTGCGTGGCTTCATGGTTTATCCCTCCACCTTGGCGAGCGCAGCGCGGGCGAGGTGGGCGCGCATGTGCCGCTCCAGAGCGGCATCGATTTGCACGATGAGAGCCGCGTAGGCGCGCTTTATGCTGTACGGGAGTTCGTCCGGGCCGTCCGGGTCCACGAAGTACGCGGCGTCGCGGCGCATGGCGAACACGACGGGGAGCTTGATCTGGAGGCGTCCGGGCCCGTCCGGGAACTCATCGCCGCAGAAGACGCCCCGCGTCGTGTACTCGTTGTTCATGGTTTCGCTGACGTAGATGTAAACGAAGTCGGGCGTGTGCTTGGTCATCGTCTGTCCCCTAGTCTTGGTGGCCGATCGCGTCGACGATGTCGTGGGCGGCGAGCCACAGAATGCGTGCGCGGTTGGCGGCGTCGTCGAGCAAGTCCTTGTCGTCCCACGCCCCGTAGCCGGCGAGTTCGCGGCGGATCGCGTCGGGGCTGATGGCGTCGAACTGGCGCGCGATCGAGGGCTTGGCGAGCAGCGCGGCGACATCGGCGTCGCACTGGCCCTGATGCGTGGCGGAGCGCGCCTCGCGCGGGTTCAGGTGGATCTCGAAGCCTTCAAAGACGGCGGCGATCATGACCGCTCCTCGCGGCGCTCGACCGACACGAGCGGGAAACCGTAGCCACTGTTGTGCGCGCCGCCCACCGGCAGGTACGACGGCGCGTCGATGCAGTACCCGGCGTCGGTGTAGCCGAGGTCAGTGGTTTGCGTGCGGCGCTCCCACGACAGGTTGCCGCGGGCGGCGAGGAGGCGGGTGCCGTAGACAGGGGTGGAGGCGATCACGGTTGCTCCTAGCGGTACTGGGGGGCGAAGTCTTGGAAGCCGGGCAAGTCGGCGATGTACTGGTCCTCGCCGTCGTCGTCGAAGCTGATCGGCTCGGCGAGCGGACCGCTGCGACCGGAGAACGCGATCGAACCGTCGGCCATGACGCGGGCTTCCGCTGCGCCAGCTTCGCGGGCCATCTTGGCGAGTTGCTTCTTGGTGAGGTTCATCTGGATTCCCTTGGTTTCGTTACAGCCCGAATATAAGGCCCGCCTAATTCGGTGTCAATAGGTTCGCCTAATTTATTTTTGCCCGTGTGGTTGACTCGTCACAGAAGGTTCACCTACACTGCGCGGTATGACTCCAGAAGACCTGATCGCCTACTTCCACGGCGTCTCCGCGACGGCCGAGGCTTTCGGCATCAGCCCCCCCAGCGTCAGCGAGTGGAAGTCGAACGGGCGCGTGCCGGTCGGCCGGCAGTACCAGGCCGAGGTGCTCACTCGTGGCCGGCTACGCGCTGACCGTGCCGACAAGCGGCCGGCCCAGACCGACGGACGGTAGTCGTGGCGGCGCGACGCGCTCGGCGCGACTGGATCCCCGAGGACGAGGTGGAGGCCGTCGCCATGTACCGGGCGGGGAGCACCCTGCGCGAGATCGCCGAGTGGCTCGGGCGGACCAGCAGCGCGGTCTGGTCGAAGCTCGGCCAGCACGGGGTGGAGATGCGGCCCCCCCGCAAGCGGACGCGGGGGCAGGCGTGAGCCGCGGCCACTTCTGGGCGTGGGCCCTGGTCACGCTGGCGGTCTTCTTCTGGGGCCTGGTCGTCGTCGCCATCCACGCGCCGCTGCTCGCCACGATCATCGTGCTCGTGGTCGTCTACGGGCTCATCCTGATGTTCGAGGACGCCGGGCTATGAGGGCCGCCAAGGTCGACGCCAACCAGGGCGACATCGTCGAGCCGCTGCTCGCGATCGGCGCCTCGGTGCAGTCGCTGGCCCGTGTCGGCAACGGCTGCCCTGACCTGTTGGTCGGCTGGCGCGGGCACAACGTCGTGATGGAGGTGAAGATGCCCGGCGAGAAGCTCAACGCCGTGCAGAAGCCCTGGCACCGCGACTGGAAGGGGCGCTCGCACGTCGTGCGCTCGTTCGACGAGGCGCTGGCCGTGCTCAAGGCGTACGCGTGACAGACAACATCTACCGGCAGCTCGCCTGGGCGCTGGTGCGCGTCTCCGCCAACGTCGACGCGAAGGCTTGGCGCGAGACCGTGCGCGCCGCGGCCCATCTCGAATTCGTGCACCGCTCCCTGGGCCAGAAGTTCCGGTGGGTTAGACCAAGGCCTCTAACCCAGCGGCGCCTGCTCCGCTACCCCTATGACTGACTGCCACGTCTGCGGCGAGCCCCGCGTGCAGCACCGGCGCCTGCCGATTGTGCGCTGCGTCAACGCGCTCTGCTCGGCGTACTGCTACTGGTTCACGATCGAAGTGAACAAAGGAAAGCCGGCGGCTAGGGTGATCACCGAAAGCGTGGGAGCCCTCCCCGCGTTGCCGCCGGCCCCTTATCGAGGGAACGGGTGAGAGGGAACCATGCCAGACCGAATTATTCGCGACGAGGCGCTGAAGTCTGACGCGCTGCTCGGGCTGAAACGCAACACGCACCGCTTGGCGTTCATCGCCTGCGTGCTGGAGGCTGACGACCTCGGCAACTTCGAGGCCGGGCCGGGCGCTCTGTGGCGCTTGTGGCGTGACTGGCTGACGCTGACCGACCGCGCCCAGGTCGCCGAGATCATGTCCGCGTTGTGCGACGCCGACCTCGTGCGCATGTACGACGTTGACAACAAGCGGTACGCGCACGTGCCGAAGTTCAGGCAGCGGTTGCGCTACATAAACGGCAAACACCCGCGCCCACCCGACCCGGTCGAGTGCAAGGAAATCAAGGAGCTTGTCCGCGAAAAGTCGGCACACGGACCGACTAAGGTCGGACCAGTGACAGTCTACAGTCAGACTGCAGTCGACAGAAGTGAAGTGAAGAGAAGTGAAGTGAAGAGAAGGGATGCAAGGGAAACACGACGCGCTCCGCGCGTCCCCATTCCCGTAGGTTTTGGAATCTCTGACCGGGTCCGGGCGTGGGCGGCAGCGAAGGGCCACTTCCTGCTCGACCAGCGCCTCGAGCACTTCGTCAGCCAGGCACGAGCGAAGGGCTACACCTACGTCGACTGGGACGAGGCCTTCATGAACGCCATCCGCAAAGACTGGGCCGGCCTTGCCGGCGCGGGTAAGCCCAACCGGGTGGCGCTATGAGCCAGCACTTCATCGACCCGGCCTGGATCATCAACGCCGGCCGCGAGCTTTACCTGTCCGGCGGCCTGCCGCGCGGATCGAGCACCGGCTGGCGCTGCGTCGACGAGCTCTACACCGTCTCGCCAGGCCAGTGGACCGTGGTCACCGGGATGCCGCAGTCGGGCAAGTCAGAGTTCGTCGACGCGATGCTGATCAACCTGGCCGCCGACAGTGGCTGGCATTTCACCGTCTTCTCGCCCGAGAACCACCCGACGGAGACGCACCTGGTCAAGCTCGTCGAGAAGCGTGTCGGCAAGCCGTTCGGTCCAGGCCCCACGCCACGCATGACCGTCGCCGAGTACGACGCAGGCGCCGCCTGGGTCTGCGAGCGGATCCGCTTCCTGCACCCGAAGAGCCAGGACTTCTCGCCAGAGAACCTGATGGCGACCGCCGTCGCGCATCGCAGGATCGGCGTGCCGTTCGGCGTCGTGCTCGACCCATGGAACACCATGGACCACGACCGCCACGGGATGACCGAGACCGACTACATCTCGTGGATGCTCGGCCACGTCGTGCGCATGGTGCGCGAGTTCCACGTCCACTGCTGGCTCGTCGTACACCCGGCGAAGATTTTCAAGAACAAGGACGGCTCGATCCCGGTCCCGCGACCGTACGACATCAGCGGATCCGCGCACTGGTACAACAAATCGGACAACATCATCACCGTGCACCGCGACCAGACCGACCCAGACTCGGACGAGGTGCAGATCCACGTCCAGAAGGTGCGCCACAAAGCGAACGGGCACCTCGGGCTCGCGACCCTGCGCTACCGCAAGACCACCGGCACCTACGTCGACGTGCCCTACATCCGCGACGTGATGACCGGCAAGGCCGAACGCTATGCGTGACCTGTCAAGAAAACTCGAGACTTTTTCGATCGACCAGTTTGTCGACGACCTCCGCGCCCTGGGCATGGGCGCTTACCGCATGACCACCAACCTCACCACTGGAGAGACCGTGCACGCTGGCAGACCCGTCCCCGATCGCCGTGTACCCCCCGTTCCTGGCGTGCCCGACACGTCAGCACCCGGCGGCGACCTGGGGTTCCCCGGCCGTGATCTCTAAGCGCACCTGCGGAAACTGCCGCCATGCACTCCCCGTCGACCACGAAACCGCCAAAGCCCACAAGCCCGCCCACGTTGTCCGCTGCCGCTGGGACCGCGCTCTCCCGCCTATGGGCGAGCACCAGACGTGCCGGCTCACGCCCCCGAAGCATGAGTTCGACCACTCCTGACCCCGCCCTCGTCGAGCGGTGCGACAACTGGGGCGACGTGGTCCGCTGGCGCCGGCTGCCAGGCCACGCCGTGTCCGTCGAAGGCTGGTTTCGCGCCCCGCGCGGCGCCGAGGTGGACTGGGAGACCCTCGCACCGCCCCGCAATCGGCCCAAATTCGACCTACACGACGCGCAACGGGTGGAGGATGGGGTATGCACCCTCCCGCTCTATCCGCACGCGCTGTTGAGGCTCTGGCACGTCCACCGCTGGGATCCGGGCGCCTGCCTCCGGGTCGCCGCCAAGGCTGCCGGCGAGCGCCGCGGCACCATCCGGGGCTTCGACGCCTCCCTCGACCTGGCCTACAAGCTCCTGGCCGCCGCGCTCCTACTCCCCGATGTCATCCGCAAGCAACGGGCCCGCGCGATCGTCAACCACGCCATCCTCGGGGCTATTGACGCCGTCGACTGACGATCCCATAATCCCCCCACAATTCGCCCCCCGGCATTCGCCGCGCGTGCAGCCATTCTTGGAGGGCTGCGCGTCGGCGCCGGAAACACATAAGCCCAGCTAAACACTGGGCTTTTTCTTTGGAGTGTCAGCGAGATGGGCAAGTAACTTGGCCGCCGCAATCGGCAACCAGTACGCCGCAAAGGAGCGCGTTTGGCGCAGCGCGATCGAGCGGGCACTGGAGAAGCGCAGCGCGCACGGGCGCATCGCCGCGCTCGACGAGCTCGCCGGCAAGCTGCTCGACCGCTGCCACGAGGGCGACATGGGCGCGCTGAAGGAGCTTGGCGACCGTCTCGACGGAAAGCCTACGCAACCGCTGACGGGTGAGGGCGGTGGCCCAATCGTGCTGCAGGTAAGCGCGGTTGATGCCGAGCTTTAAGCTCACCGAAAAGCAGACGGCCGCAAACGCACTGCTCGCCGGCCCGGCGACGCACTGCATGATGTTCGGCGGCAGCCGCTCGGGCAAGACGTTCCTCGCCGTGCGCGCCGTCGTGATGCGCGCGGTGAAGGCGCGCCGCTCGAGGCACGCGATGATGCGCTTCCGGTTCAACTCGATCGTGTCGGCGATCGTGATGGACACGTTCCCACGGGTGATGGAGCTTTGCTACCCCGAGGTCGACTACCAGATCAACCGCTCGCAGTGGTTCGCGCGTACGCAGAACGATAGCGAAGTCTGGTTCGGTGGGCTCGACGAGAAGGAGCGGACCGAGAAGGTGCTCGGCAACGAGTACGCGACGATCTTCCTCAACGAGTGCAGCCAGATCCCGTGGGCGAGCCGCAACCTGGCGCTCACCCGCCTGGCGCAGCGCGCGACGGCGATCGTCGGCGAAGTGACCAAGCCGCTCGCGCTGAAGATGTACTACGACTGCAACCCGCCTGACCGCGCGCACTGGACCTATCGCGCGTTCGTGCAAGGGATCGACCCCGAGTCGCGCGAGCCACTGCGCAATCGCTTCGACTACCGGGCGATCCAGATGAACCCGAGGGACAACCTCGACAACCTGCCCGAGGGCTACATCGCGACGCTGGAGGGCATGTCGGCGCGGATGCGGCGGCGCTTCCTCGACGGCGAGTTCCGCGAGGCAACGCCGGGTGCGTTGTTCCCCGAGGAGCACCTGGACCGCTGGCGTGTCATCGACTCGCCCTTGCCAGACATGCAGCGCATCGTCGTGGCCGTCGACCCGTCCGGTGCGGACGATGTCGACAACGCCGAGAACGACGCCATTGGGCTCGTCGTCGCGGGGCTCGGCACTGATGGCAACGGCTACCTGCTCGAGGACCTGACGCTGCGCGCGGGCCCGGCAAGCTGGGGCAAGGTGGCCACGAATGCGTACGACCGGCACCGCGCCGACGTGATCGTGGGCGAGGTGAACTACGGCGGCGCGATGGTCAAGCACGTGATCCAGACCGCGCGGCAGAACACGCCGTTCCGCATGGTGACCGCGAGCCGCGGCAAGGTCGTGCGTGCGGAGCCGATCTCGAGCTTGTGCGAACTGGGCAAGGTGCGCTTGGTTGGCTACTTCCGCGACCTCGAGGAGGAGCTTGCGGGCTTCACCACGAGCGGCTATGTCGGCGAACGGTCGCCGAACCGGGCCGATGCGATGGTCTGGGCCTTCTCGGAGCTATTCCCCGGCATGGTGTCCAGCACCGAGAAGGACTACGTATTCGGGCGTCCGCCATCAGGCGGCACGCTGTTCCCCATGGGCAGGTAGGACGACAGGACCAATGGCCGACGAGTCCCCCGACACGAAGACAAGCGAACCGGGGGACGACGAGGTGCTCGCCCGTGCCAATGAGCGGTTCGCGTACGCCGAGGAGGCCGACGGCGACAACCGCAAGGCGGCGCTCGACGACACGCGCTTCGTGTACAAGCGTGGCGAGCAGTGGGACCAGGACACGCGCGCCAAGCGCAAGAAGTGGCGCCTGCCGAGCCTGGAGTTCAACCAGCTGAAGCAGTTCGTCAGCCAGGTCGTGAACGACCAGCGCCAGGGACGCCCAGGCATCAAATTCTCGCCGGCCGGTGGTGACGCGAGCGAGAAGGTCGCGCAGCTGAAGCAGGAGCTTGTGCGCGGCGTGGAGGTGAAGAGCAAGGCCGAGGCCGCGTACGACACGGGCTTCCTGCACGCTGTTGTCGGTGGCCGCGGGTACTGGCGGATCCGCTCCGACTACGAGTCGAAGAAGAGCTTCAACCAGTGCCTGAAGATCGACGTGCTGACGGACCCGCAAGCGGTGCGCATCGACCCTGACTACCAGGAGCCGGACGCGTCCGACATCAAGTGGGGCTTCGTCACCGAGAAGATTCGCAAGTCGGACTACGAGCGCCGCTTCAAGGGCGCGCCGCTCTCGTGGGCGACGACGGAAGAGACCGCGCTCTGGTACCCGACGAGCAATAAGCAGGTCGTCTTCATCGCCGACTACTATGAGATCGTCGAGTCCGAGGACGAGCTCGTGCTGCTCGACGACGGCGCGGTGCTCTGGGCCGATGAACTCGTGCGCGACCAGAAGGCCGGCAAGGTGGACCCCAAGGCGCGGGTGACGAAGACGCGCAAGGCAACGCGTACGCGCTGCGACTGGTACACGCTGGGGGGCGGCGAGCGGGTGCTGGAGCGGCACCCGTGGAAGGGCGCGTACGTGCCGATCGTGGCCTGCATTGGCGACGAGGTGGTGATCGATGGCGAGCGCATCTACCAGGGCCTGATCCGGCCTGCGCGCGAGCCGCAGCAGCTGCTCAACTACGGCATGACGCAGATGGCCATCAGATTGAGCCAGACGCCGAAGGCGCCGTGGGTCGCGGCGAAGGCGGCAATCAAGGGCTTCGAGACGCTCTACGAGTCGAGCAACGAGGAAGAGTACGCCGTCCTGCCGTTCAACCACGTCGACGCGGCCGGCAACGCGATTCCGCAGCCCACGCGCCAGCCTGGCAGCGACCTCGACGTGGGCTGGGCGAACTGGGTGCAGACGATGCAGTCGCAGATTCGCTCGACCATCGGCATGTACGAGAACAACCTCGGGATGCGGGCGCAGGAGACCAGCGGCAAGGCGATCCTCGCGCGTGAGGCGCAGGGCGACAACGCGACCTTCCACTACCTGGACAACCTGTCGCGCGCGATCAAGCACACGGGGACGGTGCTCGACGACCTGATCCCGTACTACTACGACACGCAGCGGATGGTGCCGCTGATCGACCGCGACGGCGCGCAGCGCATGGGCGAGGTCAACCAGCAGGTGCCGGTGGTGGACCCGGCCGGCGGCGACGGTGCGGTCAAGTACGCGACCAATCCTGACAACGACCTGACGCGGGGCGAGTACGCGGCGACCGTCGAGTCTGGGCCGTCCGATAGCACCAAGCGGGAGGCGACGCGCGAGACGATGGTGGAGCTATTCCAGGCCTTCCCGCCGGCTGCGCAGATCCTCGGCGACAAGCTCCTGGCGGTGGTCGACATGCCCGACGCGAAGGAGGCCGCGGAACGCTTCAAGGTGCTGCTGCCGCCGCAGATCCAGGCGATGGAGGCGGCGAAGGCGCAGGGCCAGCGTCCGCCGGACCCGCAGATGGTCCAGCAACTGCAGCAGGCGCAGGGCCAGTTGCAGCAGATGCAGCAGGCGATGCAGCAGATGCAGCAGGAGAACGCGCAGCTGAAGCAGGGCCAAGAAGTGAAGATGGCCGACGTGCAGGCCGGCGCTGCCGCGAACCAGCAGAAGATCCAGGCCGACGCGCAGGCGGCGATTGCCAAGGCGCAGCTGGACGCGCGCACGAAGGTCGAGACGACGCTGATCGGTGTCGCGGGCGAACTGTACGCCGAGCACCTTGGGCTGCGCGCGAAGGCGGAGGCCGTAGGCGCCCCGGCGCCGGCCCAGACCGACCTGGGAACGGTGATCGAGGGCGTGCGCGGGACGACCGAGCAGGTGCGCTCGTCGATGGAAGACGGCACGCCGATGCCGGCGCCGACGCTGGCCGCGCGCGAGCCGGCGCCTGACACCATCCTGATGCTGGAGGGGATCGCGGCGATCGCCGAGCGTGTCGGCAGTGCGATCGCGATGGCCCTGGTGGCCCCGCGCAAGCTCGACGTGCAGACCGATAGCATGGGCAACGTGATCGGCGGCGTGAGCGTGCCGGTGACCGGAGCACTGCAGTGAACGATGGCCGCGGGCCGCTCGACTACGACGACGACGGCTTCTACACGCGCGAAACCGATGGGATGGGCGTGGTCGTGTGGCTGGTGATGGTCGTGGCGGCGATGCTCCTGGCGTTTGGCGTGTGGAGGATGTTCGGATGAGCAAGGCAACAGTCGTTGCAGCCGCCCAGGCGGGGCTCGTCGCCGCGATCGACGCGACCACGGCGGCCCGGCTGACGCTCGACGAGGCCAACGCGCTGCCGAGCGACATCCCGGCGCCGACGATCAGCAACGCGACGGTAGTGCCCGCGACGCTGCCCTTCGGTGGCGGAACGGTGACGGTCAGTGCGGACGTGCAGAACGCCGACACGGTGACGCTCAACGGCGCCGTGGTCACGCTGCCGACACCCTTCACGGTGACGCTCGACACCGACCTGACGCTGGCCGCGACCGGGCCTGGCGGATCGGCGCCGCCGGTGACGCTATCGGTCGACGTGGCCGATGCGCCGCCCGCGCCCTTGCCAACGGTCACCATCAAGACGGTGGGCACCGATCGCGTGCTGCTCGCGCCTGGGTTCTGCGAGCCTGGCCGCTACGATCGCTTCCAGACCGTGCGCACGGCGAGCGGGGACACGGCGGCGCTGGTCGTCAAGTCGTGCAACTTCAACTCTGGCGGCAGTTCGATCCCGCTCGGCTTCGCGTTGCAGCTGGCGCTCACCTTCGACGGCGTGGCGGTGGCCACGGCGATGACCGTGCCAACGTCGAACAGCGTCACTTTCAGCGTGCCGCTCGCCGGCAAGCGCGGCTGGTACCGCACGGGGGTGACGGGCGCCCCGGCGGGCTGGAGCGTGTACGACTACGCGATCTTCATCGACGACGGCAGCGGCGTGCAGCCGACGCACATGCCGGTGGTGATCGGATCCTACGGTCTGCTGCACCCGTACAAGGCCTCGAGCACGGAGAGCCCCACGCCGCGCCACATGAGCGCGATGGTCCCGGCCGTGTACAGCCCGGTGACGCAGCCGATCGCGCTGCGCGAGTGCCCGGAGTTCGCGACCGAACCGCGCCGCGATCAGCTGGTGCAGACGCAGCTGGCCATCTGCCGGCAGGACGACAAGTACCGGACGGTGACGAAGGGCGGGACGCTGCTCAATACGGCGAACCGCCAGGACTACTTCTACAGCGACATGAGCGAGCCGCGTCCGCGCTTCCAGATGCTCGACGGCCCGCGCGGGCGTGGCACAGTGGTCTGCCCGACGCACATGGAGGTGGGTGGCGCGACGCCGCCGGGCATGGGCTTCGTCGGCAACGTGTACTTCTGCGAGCCGCGGCGGTTCGGCAAGATTCGCGCGAGCGGTGAAGTGGTGACGCTGGCCGGCGAGCGGCACCGTGCGCCGCCGTCGTACTGGGACGATGCGGTCCAGAACGTTGACTTGGTCGGCGACTGGTCGCAGATGCCGGCCAACCGCCCGCACTACTTCAAGAAGTTGTGGGGCATGACGTGGAATTCGTTCACGTTCCGCACTGACACGACGGCGCCGCCGAACCCGGCGGAACGCAACCTGCAGCCGCACATAACCGGCGTCGAAGCGTTCCTGGCGGACTCGCTCAACGACCGGGTCGCGAAGCTCAAGTTCGACAAGGACTCGCACCTTGTCCCGCCGATCGTGACCGAGTTTTTCCTCGGCCGCGAGTGCTGGGACGTGGTGGAGCTCGGCTTCGAGTCGCAGTTGCTCGCGATCAGCGTGCGCCAGGAGAACCGCATCGTCGTCGTCGACATGGCCGGCGTAGTGGTTGAGCAGTTCGGCGCGACGCTGCCAGAGGGGCTGTACTACCTGCCCGACTCGACGACGCCGCGCGACGGCTGGCTGTACTACGGCAGCAAGGCGACGAAGAGCGTGCGCAAGCGCCACATGACCACGGGCCAGGATCTGCTCGCGGCGAACCTGACGACGGCGATCGACACGAACTCCATGTACGTGAAGATCGCGGTGTCCGATGGCACGTTCGGTCCGCGCGGCATGATCGGTGTCGTCACGTGGAGCAACAATAGGTACGGCTATCCGGCGCTCTACAGGGCGAACGGGAGCGAGATCGACGGCTGGTTGTGGGCCGGCACGGCGCGTCCTGGTCGGCAGTGGGTGGGCAGTGCCGATCCGCCGCCGGGCTACACGAGCGCGATCGGGTTCGGCTTCGGGCGGATGGTCTTCGGCACCGTGCACGAGGGCGCCATCCAACTAAGCAAGGCGCTGCCGACCGATGCGCCGATGAGCGCGATGTACTTCACCGGCCAGCGCGAGTGGTACGACCGCGGCTACCAACTGACCCACGGGCACCGCGGCTTCGGCCAGTACGGGCTGCCGCAACCGTGGGGCGTGAGCAATCCCATCGACGCATTCTTGATTGGGAACGGGCATGTCCCTGGATAGTGCACAACTAGCAACGCTCAAGGCCGACATCGCGGCCGACCCGGCGTTCGACGATCTGCCGGACACGGCCAGCGGTGCGCTGCCGATCGCCGATGCGTACAACCTCACGGCATCGCCGTCGTACACGGTCTGGCGCACGACGGTGCCGCTCGACGAGGTGATGCGCAGCAATGGCATGGACTGGACGCGCGTGGACAACCTGTCGGTCGGCAAGGCGCGCATCTGGGACTGGCTCTCTCTGCTGGGGGCGCTCGACGCTTCGCAGTCGAACATCCGCGCCGGCATCGACGCGACCTGGGTCGGCACGCAGGCGGACCTGGCGGTGCGCGCGGCCGTGTACGTGGTTTGCAAGCGGCTGGCGACGCGCGCCGAGCGGTTGTTCGCGACCGGGACCGGCACCGATGCGGCGCCGGGGACGATGGCATTCGAGGGCATCTTGTCCGTCGATGACGTGCAGCAGGCGAGGGAGCTTCCGTAATGGCCGGCGACATCAAGCTGAAGTACGCCGCCGCATCGACGACGATGACGGTGACGAACCTGCACTCGCTCGCGTCGTCGCAGGACTGGCTCACCGGGTGGTCGAGCGCGAGCGTCGACAACACGTCGAACGTCTACCTCGACTACATGGTGTCGGGCACGTTCACGACCCACGCGAGCAACCGCCAGGCGGGCAGCATCAACGTCTTCATCGTGGCGGCGCTGAAGGACACGCCGACGTGGACGGCGACGGCGAGCGGGACGATCGGCACCGAGGGCGCGTTGTCGTGGACCGATGCGGAGGAGCGTGACAGTCTGGTGCGCCTGCTGACATCGATCACGGTGGACAACACCGCAAGCTCCATTGTTGCGTTCCCGCCGACCGGGATCGCTAACCTGTTCGGCGGCATCGTGCCGACGCACTGGGCGATATACGTCTCGCAGAATGCTGCCACGACGACGACGGCGGGCCTGGCATCGAGCGGCAGCGCGATCTACTACACGCCGGTCGTCGCCCAGTACACCTGATGCCGCAGATCATTCTCGGTCAGCCCCACGCTTTCCAGCCGTATGGGGCAACGGAACTCATCGACGGGTACTGGGGGGTCGGGATGAACGACTGCGCGATTTTGACGCGCAGCATCAAGCCTGGAGGGCCTACATGGACGACCTTCGGCACCGCGCCGCCGGAAAATTTCGGCCCATCCGGGAGGCAACTGGACGCCAGGGCGGCGTTCGGTGGCGTCTATTACTCGCCGACTCCGACAGTCAATGCCAACGCGACGCAGTCGCTGCTGTTCTACGGCACGGTGACGGCTTATTCGGGTAACTTCGCTGGTTTTCTTACGATGGCGGACGCGACTGGGGCGAATAACAGCAACTCGTTTCAGCGCAATGGCACTAACACCGAGTGGAACCTGTACGTGTCCGGCGGCGTAGGGGCAAGTTCGGCGACTGATCCCGTCCTCAACGCGGCGCGCCCTGTTTGCGTGCTGCTAACGTCTAGCACTCATTGGGGCTCTTCCGTTTGGGTGAATGGCGCCAAGTTTCTATCGGCTGCCGGCACTGGCGCGGCCGTTACGGGTTGCCGTGTCGTCGTGTTTGGTGAGCGCACCGCTTCGGCATCCTTTGCAAGCAAGGGCACGTGCGCGCTGCGAGCGCACTGGAATTCGCGCGGGATGACCGACGCAGAAGCCCATGCGCTGACGAAAAACCCCTGGCGCATATTTCAGCCAAGGCTTCGGCGCTACGCGTTCGGTGTCGCGGGCGCCGCGGCAACCTTCAACGCCGCCTGGGCGATGGGCAACAGCGTGATCCAGCCGGGGACAACCAATGCGTAAGAACGTAGCGTCGCAGATCGTCGGCGCGCAGATGAACAGCAAGACCGACGGGTCGGCGGTGACCACGGGCACGACGACCGCTTACGTGACCGGCGACGGTGGCACGCAGGCGGCGGGGTCGGTGGGGTCGGGCGCGTGCACGCACGAGGGCCAGGGCTTCTGGACCTACACGCCCGCGCAGGCGGAGACGAACTACGACCACGTCGCGTTCACGTTCGTGAATACGAGCGCGGTCAATGCGACGGTGCAGATCTACCCGTCGTTCCCGCAGACCGGCGACAACTTCGCGCGGCTCGGGGCGCCGGCCGGTGCCTCGGTGTCGGCTGACATCGCGGCGGTGCAGTCTGATACCAACGACATCCAGACCCGGCTGCCGGCGGCGCTGCAGGGCGGGCGGATGGATTCGTACCTGGGCTCGGCGGGCGCCGACGTGATCAACGCAGCGGTGATCGCGGGCGATGTCAGCACCGAGATCGCTACCGCAGTGTGGATCAGCGCCACGCGCACGCTCACGGCGATCGATGAGGACACCACGACGCTCGATCTCGACGCGACTATTCGCGCGGCGGTTGGGCTGGCGTCGGCGAACCTGGACACGCAGCTGGGCGATCTGCCGACGGCCGCCGAAGTTACGGACGCGGTCTGGGATGAAGACCTGACCACCCACTCGGTGGCCGACTCGGCGGGCCGCTATCTAAGCGACACGGGAGCCATTCTCCCGGCCATTGTCGTGATCGATGACTTCCTCGACACCGAGATCGCGGCGATCAAGGCGAAGACCGACTCGCTGACGTTCACGGTGGCGGGTCAGGTCGACGCCAACATCCAGTACGTCAACGACGTGCTGGTAACCGGGACGGGCGCCCTGGGCGACGAATGGGGGCCGTAGGTGGCCTCGCGGTGGAGTACCAGTTGGGGCACCAGTTGGGGCGCCAGCTGGGACCGCGCCGCCGTCGCCCCGTCGCCCCGTCCGTGGTTGTGCACGTGGGCGCGCAGCTGGGGCGATTCGTGGGGCGACACGTCGACGTGCACGACGACGCCCCCCGAGCCGCCGGTCACGCCGACCGATCCGTCCGGTGGCTGGGGCGAGGTGCTCCGCCAGCGGCGGGTGCCGCGGCGGGTGCGCGAGGTGCTCGAAGAGGTCGCGCTCGAACAGGCCGACCGTCAGGAGTGGGCCCAGAAGGCCGTAGGCGAGGCGCAGGCCGAGCAGGAGTACCTGGCAGTCGCCGAGGGGGCCCTGGACGCGCTGATGGCGGCCCTGCGCCTGCGCGAGATCGCCTGGAAGGCGCAGTACGCCGAGCTACTGCGGATGGTGATCGCCGGCATCCTGGCGCAGCGGGCGGCCGAACGTGAGGCGGCGCTGCAGGCAGTCGAAGCGGCCCGAGTGGCCCGCAACAACGAGAACGCGAGGCGGGTGCTCCTGCTGATGATGCTGCAATGATGTACCCGATCGGAATGCAGGTGCCGATGAACGACGGCGCCTGGACAATTACAGCGCGCGGCCTGGTGACAACGGTCGCGGCGCAAGTCGAGGTTTACACGCTGGCGCGCGGCGGACACGAGATCCGCATGACGCGCAGCGAAGTGGACGCAAACAGGATGACGCACTAACCCCTACCTGCCGGGCAAGACAGGGTGCCGAAGGGCCGCGCGAGCGGCCTTTCGCTTTTCGTGGAGACGCATTTCCATGTCGCAGGACCAAGACACGCAGGGCGCTACCCCTGACCAAAACGTAGTTGACACGCCCGAACCGGAGCAGTCACCGGACACCGTCGACGCGGGCACGACGGAGGCAGCGGAGCCAAGCGAGCCAACTCCAGAGGAGCGGGCCGCGGAAGAGCAGCGCAAGGCCGCACGGCGAAACAATCGCCTGCAGAGACGCTTCGGCGAACTCACTGGCCAGCTGGCTCAACGCGACCGGCAAATCGACCAGTTGCTCAGTGTGGTGCAGCGCGTGATGCCGCAACCCGGAGGTGGCCAGCAGTCGGCGCCCCAGGACGCGGAGCCGCAGCGCGGCGCCGACGAGGCGTGGGAAGACTACCAGCGGCGAGTAACGCGCTGGGAGGCACGCCAAGTCGCCAAGCAAGAGATGCAGGCTGAACGGGAGCAGATGCACCGGCAGCAGACCCATGCCCAGCAGGAGCGAGCGGCGCACGAGAAGGTCGCGTCGTTCGCGCACAAGCAGGAAGCATTCGCCAAGACCACGCCCGACTACTACGAGGCGCTGGAGAACAGCACTGCGGAACTGCCTGATGGGATCGAGTCTGTTTTCGTGCGAGTGCCCGACGGCCACCTTGCCGCGTACGCGATCGCGAAGAACCCAGACCTGGCCCAGTACCTCTGGAACCGGGATCCGTTCGAGCAAGCGGCAGTCATCGCCAGCATCGTGGCGCAAGTGAAGATGCGCCCGGCTCCGCAGGTGTCCAACGCACCGCCCCCTGGGAAACCAGTCTCGGCGCGTGGCGGCGGATCCAGTACCACGCCATCGGACAACGATTCGGTGGACGACTGGATGCGCAAGCGCAACGCCGAGATCTCGAAGAGGGGCGGCTGAACCCTCAGGAGTAGACAGTGGCCAACACCATTCTCACCCCCACGCAGGTGACGCGAGAGGTCGCGCGCATCCTGCACCAGAAGCTCAACTTCATCGGTCGGGTCGACCGGCAGTACGACGACTCCTACGCCAAGACCGGCGCCAAGATCGGCGACACGCTCAAGGTCCGCCTGCCCAACGAGTACACGGTTCGCACCGGCATCAACATGGCCGCGCAGAACACGACGGAAACGTCGGTGGACCTCGTCATGTCGACGGTCAAGGGCGTGGACATGAACTTCACGTCGCTCGAACTGGCACTCAGCCTGGACGACTTCAGCACGCGCATCATCGAGCCGGCGGTGTCGGTTCTGGCGGCCAACATCGAGGCCGACGCGCTGAACATGTACAAGCAGGTGTACAACCTGTACGACGGCGACGCTGCGGCGTTCTCGTTCACGTCGGTGTCGACCGCCAGGCAGTTGCTGACGGACAACCTGGCGCCGCTTTCGCCCCGCACGATGACGATGAACACGGGGCACGCGACGAAGTTCATGATCGACACCAAGGGCCTGTTCCACGAGTCCGAGAAGATCAGCGCGCAGTACCGCGAGGGTAAGATCGGCAAGACGGCGGGCTTCGACGGCATCTACGAGAACACGCTGCTGGTCCCGCATACCACGGGCACGGCGGCGAAGACGACCGGCTACGACATGAACACGTCGACCGGCATCACGTCGGGCTCGGGGACGCTGGTCATCGCGACGGGTACCACCTCGTTCCTCATCGGCGACGTTGTCACCATCGCCGGGGTGAACAGGGTGCACCCGGAGACGAAGGTGTCGACGGGCGTGGCGCAGCAGTTCGTGGTCACGGCCGACAGTGGTACGTCGGCGACCTCCCTGTCGGTCAGCCCGGCCCCGACCACGTCGGGTGCGCGTCAGAACGTGACCATCGTGTCGGCCGGCGCAAGCAAGGCGATCACGAAGGTCGGCGCTGGCGCGTCGGAGACGCTGACGCAGTCGCTCGCGTTCCACAAGGACGCGTTCGCCTTCGTCACTGCCGATCTGCCGCTGCCCGATGGCGTGGACTGGGCGAAGCGTGAAGTGGTGGACGGCATCAGCATCTCGCTGGTCCGCGACTTCCAGATCAGCGATCGCAGCTTCCCGTGCCGGCTGGACGTGCTGTACGGCTACAAGGCGATCCGTCCGCAACTCGCCGCCCGCATCCACAACGACGGCTAAACAGGAGAGCCAATCATGGCATTCGCAGCAGTTCTCGACATCGGTCACGAGGACGGCACCACGTTCGGTAAGGACGTGTCGGCCGAGATCTCGTTCTACGGGGTGACGCCCGTGACGCAACGCGCGGCGGCAATCCAGGGCGCGTCGGTGGTCTCTGTGGCTTCCAACATCACGGTCGCGGCCAGCTTGACGGCCTGGATCGTCGAAGTCACCGCGACGTTGACCGGGCTGGGCCTGTGGAAGGGCGCAGCGTAGCACCGCAATGCGGGGCGGCCTTCGGGTCGCCCCGTTCCGTTTTGGTAGCAGGCAGTGGACCTGACGAGGGCGAGCAGTGGGCCGCGCAGGGTTATCGCGTGGTGAGGCTCGACATCGACCCTGGCGTCAAGCCCGACATCGTCGCGAGCATGACCGACATGGGCGACGTTGGCCCGTTCGACGTTGTGTACTCCACGCACGCGCTGGAGCACCTGTACCCGCACGAGGTGCCGGTGGCGCTGGCGGAGTTCCACCGGGTGCTGCGACGTGGCGGCATGGCGGTCGTGCTGGTGCCCGATCTGGAGGGCGTGCCGGCGACCGATGAGGTGTTGCCTGGGTCGTCGCTGACTGGGCTGCACCTGTACTACGGCGACGCGCGGCTGATCCCGGATCACCCGCATATGGCCCATCACAGTGGCTTCGTCGAGCGCACGCTGCGCGCGGCGATGGAGGCGGCGGGGTTCGCCGTCGACACCAAGCGGATGAGCTACTACAACCTGATGGCAACGGGACTCAAGTGAGCAAAGGCAAGGTTGTCTTCTGTACTCCGTCACTGTCAGGCCCGACGGCGCCCTACATTCGGTCCCTGGAGGCATCCTTGCCGCTGATCACCGCGGCCGGGTGGGAAGAGGGCTACGCGCAGATCCTCGGCTACCCGTACATCTCGTCGGCGCGCTCGACGATGCTGCGTGCAGCACTCGACGCGAAGGCGGACGTGATCGTCTTCATCGACTACGACGTGTCGTGGGACGACCCGCGCGATCTGCTCACGCTGATCGAAACCGAGGGCGACGTGGTCGCCGGCACCTACCGGGCGAAGGTCGACGAAGAAATCTACATGGGTACGCTGGAGACGAACGCAGCGCACGTTGCCGACACGCGCAAGAGCGACGGCGCGATCCGCTCGAAGCTGATCCCGGCGGGCTTTCTCAAGCTCACCAAGGAAGCCGTCGACGCGTTCATGTACCACTACCCGGAGCTTTGCTACGGGCCGAGCTACAACCCGTCGGTGGACCTGTTCAACCACGGCGTGCACGAGCGCATATGGTGGGGCGAGGACTACTCGTTCGCGCGCCGCTGGCGCGAGAAGTGTGGCGAGATCTGGACGGTGCCGAACCTCGGCCTGGACCACAACACCAAGGACAAGGTGTACCGCGGCAACCTGCACAAGTTCCTGCTGCGCCAGCCCGGCGGCAGTGCCAGCGATAACCCGAGGAAGCCATGACCGCGCAGGAATTGATCAATGCCGCCGCGTACGCTGCCGGCATCCTCGGCCAGGCCGACGCGGCGCTGACGACGGCCGACTCGGCCCTCGCCCTGGGCATCCTCCAGCGGATGCTCGACTCGTGGTCGGTCGACGGCCTGATGGTGTACGCGCTGACCGAGGAGACCATCACGCTGACGGCGGCGGACGGCAGCTACACGACGGCCAACCTGTCGACCGCGACCCGTCCGATGGACGTGAGGAGCGACGGCTTCGTGCGCATGACCAGCGGCGTCGACTACCCGCTGCGGCGGATCACCCGCTCGCAGTGGAACACGATCGGCACGAAGACGACGCAGGGCATCCCCGAGGTCTTCCTCTACGAGCCGGCGATGACGGCGGGCACGTTCGAGTTCTACCCGGTGCCGTCGGAGGCGATGGTCGCGTATCTCAACTGCCAGCGCGCGCTCACCGGCACGCTATCGGGCGGCACGTCGGTGGCGACGCCGCCCGGCTACGACAAGGCGATCGTCACCAACCTGGCGGTGGAGCTCGGCTTCGGTGGCTTCGGTGCGCAACCGACGCAGTCGCTGGTGCTGGCCGCGCGCGAGAGCAAGATGCTGCTAGAGAACATGAACTACCGCCCGCTGATCATGGACACGATCATGTCGGGCGATAGCGACTACGACATCCGCGCATGGCCCTAAGTACCATCCAGCTGTTCGGGACTGGGGCGCCGAACAAGGTGCCGTTCGTGTCCGCGCAGAAGCGCACGAACATGTTCCTGGCGCAGTCGAAGGATCCCGAGAAGGGTCCGTTCTGGCTGGCCCCGCGGCCGGGGCTCACGTCGCGCGTGTCGTCGGGAAGCTACGGCAGCGCCGTGTGCCGCGGCGCGATCTCGGTCAACAACGTCACCTACTCGGTGCACGGCAACACGCTCTACAGCACGACGGCGGCTTACTCGGTGACCAGCCGCGGCACGCTCAACACGTCGAGCGGCCCGGTGAGCATGGCATGGAACGGCACGCAGATTGGCATCGTCGATGGGACCGACGGCTGGACCTACACGCCAGCGTCGACAACGCTCACGGAGATCACCGATGCGCAGTTCCCAGCCACGCCGGCAACGATCTGCTACCTGGCGGGGCGGTTCATCGTCAACAAGGCGAATTCGGGCCAGTTCTATTGGTCCGCGCTGCTGGATGGGCAGGCATGGGATGCGCTCGACTTCGCCACCGCGGAAAGTGAGACCGACAACCTCGTAGCGGTCTTCAGCGACCACGGCTCGCTGGTGCTGATGGGCGACATGACCGTGGAGTTCTGGGCGCCGAACCCGAACGCGGCGAGCTCGGCGGACGCGTACGTGCGCATCGGCGGCGCCGGCATCGAGTGGGGGTGCTCCTCCGCGCAAGCGGTAGCGCCATTCGATACCGGGCTGATCTTCCTGGCGCGCAACAAGCTCGGCGAGTACCGGGTGATCAAGCTCAACGGCTACACCGCGGTGCCGGTGGACGACCCCGAGGTGGCCTACCAGATCAACGAGCAGTCGTCGATCTCGTCGGCGACGGGCTTCAGCTACGTGATGGACGGGCAGTCGTTCTACCAGCTGAACGTCGGCAGCATCTCGCTGGTGTACGACACGATCGGGTGGAGCTTCGCGACGACGAGCGGCGCGCGGCACCTGGCCAACATCCGCGTGGCCCTGTCGCAGATCCCGCTGGTGTTCAGTTACACGGGCGGGACGCTGTACCAGATCGACAAGGATTCGCTCAGTGACGCCGGCACGACGATCGCGCGCGAGATCGTCTCGCGGCGCATCTTCTCCGACGGCAACCCGATCACCATCTGGCGCCTGGTCCTGCACATGGAGACCGGCGTCGCGCTCGACAACAACGTCGAACTGGTGTCGCTGTACGTCAGCAAGGACGGCGGCAAGTCGTTCTCCAGTGCGATCACCGCAGCGACCGGCCTGCTGGGCGACTACGCGACGCGGGTCATCTGGCGGCGCCTGGGTCGAGCGCGAGAGTGGGTGTTCAAGTTCGCCATCAGCCCCGTGTACATGCAGGTGAACATCACCGGCGCCGCGGCAGAGGTTGAGTTGTGACGCTTAACCTCGCGGTGCCTGACCAGATCATGATGAGCGGCGAGCAGATCACGCCGGCCATGCGCACGTGGATGCAACTCATCACGCGAGCACTGGCGGACGTGACCGGCGGGGCGGGCACACTCACGATCGAGGACGAGGGCACGCCGGTCGGCACGGCGGGCGGCATCACGACGATCGACTTCGTCGGTGCGGGGGTGACCGCGACCGGGTCTGGCGCTGATGCGACGGTGACCATCAGCGGCGGCGGCAGCGGCAGCCTTACCATCGAAGAGGAGGGGGCGGCGGTTGGTACTCCGGGCGGGATCACGACGATAGATTTCGTAGGGTCTGCCGTCACCGCGACCGGGTCAGGTGCCGACGCGACAGTCACGATCACAGCGTCATCGCTGCCCGTGGTCGACACGACGAACATCGTGAAGGGGTCGTCCGATGCGACGAAGCTGATGCGCTTCGAGGTCGACGGGCTGACGACGGCGACGACGCGCGTGCTGACGATCCAGGACTACGACATCATCGTCGCGGGCCTGAACATCCAGCAGGCCTTCACCAAGAACCAGCGCACGACGCCCGTGGCGCTTTCCGACGGGGCGACGATCTCCGTGGATGCGTCACTGTCGAACAACTTCTATGTGACGCTCGGCGGCAACCGTACGCTGGCCAACCCGACGAACCTCTCCGACGGGATGATCTTGTGCTTCGTGCTGAAGCAGGACGGCACGGGTAGCCGCGTGATCACCTGGGGATCGAAGTACAAGTTCCCCTCCGATCTGACGCCGACGTTATCCAGCGGGGCGAACGACATCGACTTCATGTCGGCGTACTACGACGCGGCGGGTGACATTCTGATCTGCGTGATCAACAAGGACTTCGTCTAGTGTTTTTCTCCGCGCCACCGTTCTGGAGTTCGCGCGGCGGCGAGCAGGAGTACTTTTTCACCTATCCCGGCGGGGTGTTCTCTGGGACGGCGCCATCCTTTATCCCGGAATTTTTGGAGGAGGATACCGCCAACACGCCCGTGTGGTGGGACGAGGCCGTAGCGCAAGAGGTCACGGTCTACGGCGACGAGGCGGCCACGTACGTCAGCAGCGTGCTGTTGCCGTTCACAACGGGCAACAACACGATCCACGACCTTCTCTACCCCGCGAATTTCGGCGCCTCGTACGACGACGTTGGGCCGAGCATCTATTTTTACGACAGTACGCAACAGGTGGCCCCCGCGTTGGGAACGGGTGCAGCGATTGACTACACGGCGAACCCGTCGGAAGTGTACGGCCTGACGGTCGCGGTTCCTGGGACGCTTTCAGAGTTCCACTGGTACCCGACCACCATACAAGGTTGGTTCGAGTACGACGACTATGGTGGCGCGAACATTGTCTACTTCGCGGCGGCGTTCTTGCTCGGGGACAATCAAATCACGTCAGGCATCACCTACGGGCACTTGCTGATTTCCGTCATCAACAGGTCGGGCAGCACGATCACGGAAATAGATGCTGACGGTATTGGCACAAGCATTCAGATTGCTACGCCAGCAGCGGTAGACCCTGACGACATCCAGGACGACGAGTACGACATTTCGTTTGTCGGTGGCACCCCTGCGTGCGCCGTGCACAACGCCGGAAGCCTGACGCTGACCGTCGGCGGTGATCGCCACACGCTGGAGTTCAAGTTCTCGGGCGCGACCATCACCGACAACAGCACCGCGCGCTTTGTGTTTCCGGTGGAGCTAAAGGCTGGCGCCAATACGGGATTTTTTGGCACAGCCGTCGCATCCGTCACGGCTATTCAAGCGGTGCCCGTACTCGTTGGCGATGACTACATCGTCACGGACCCTGCCACAAATGTGAAATTCTTCACAGATTCGGGGGACACGTCGAAGACGTTCCTTGAGTATTACTAATGCCGACGGGCTACCAAAACAGACTTAGCGACGCGTACTGGACGAGTCCTACGCTGGCCTGGGGAAGCGGCATGTGGTCGGGGCCTGGGTCGGAGTTCACGCTTGAGCCGACAGGCGCGATGGACATGGACTTTGCCGAGATGCGGCTACGATTCAAGCTCTTCGGAGCCGCTAGTGTTGGCGTCAAGATTATCCAGAGATTCGTTGGCACAGATTTGTACAACGTCTACGTGCTTTCCGGCCAGCAGGACCAAATGGTTGTGCTGCGACTAGATCCGCTTGGCACCAGCGACATCACTCTCATCTTCGACATGAGCGTGGACATCGAGATCTACGAAATCGAAGTCGGGTATATAGGAATGCACTGACCAATCCATGGCCAACCTGCGCGACATCTACAAGTACTTCTCGGGTCATACCGGCGGGCAGGCGAACGACACGCCGTGGAACGACCCGCGACTACAGTCGGCCGGCCCGGTCGATTGGGCTGATGGCGCGCACTCCGCCTTCGCGCGCACGACCGGCGACAACGGACTGCCGCAGTGGTCGATCCGCGACGATGGCTTCCTGGGCAACCTGAACAAGCAGTACGCGGGCGCTGCGACGATGCAGAACCAGGGCGGGCAGACCGGCGCGCAGCTGGGCTGGGACATGGCGAAGCTGCCGCAGACGCGCTTCGGTAGCGTCGACAAGACTGCAGCGGTGGACGATCGCACGGGCGTGATCGATCCGCGCTTCGTGTACGACGACCCGGTGTACGGAAAGATCACGCACCGCGGCAACGTCAAGTCGGAGCAGGAGTGGGTTGGTCCTGCGCTGATGGCGGCGTTGAGCATGGGCGCGGGGTCGCTGGTGGGTGCTGCCGGCGGTGCTGCGGCGGCGAACAGTTTCAAGGGCGCGATGAGTGGCATCCAAGGCCTGCGCGCGCTCGGCAGCGGCAACAAGCTCGGCGCGCTCGGTGCGCTCGGCGGCATGGCCGGAATTCCAGCGTGGGCGACATCGCTCGCGAAGCTCGGTTTGCAGTTCGGTAGACGGAAGGGATAGCTATGGCAATGGGCGACGAGTTCGACCTCATCGACTGGGGGCAGGGCAGCTTCGGCGACTTCGATCTCAGCGAACTATTCCCCGAGATCGACTTCTCGCAGTTCCCCGAGCTCGACAAGATCCAGGGCGCGGCACCTGCTGACCCTTTCCAAGGCCTGTCGCCCGAGGACTTGTCGAGCCTCTTCGGCGGCGCGAACGGGCTCGACTACGGAAAGTACATCAGCGGGCTCGGCAAGTTGTTCGGCGGTGGCGGCGGTGGCGGCGGCGGGCTCGATGGGCTGCTGCAAAGCCTGGGTGGCATCACCGGGCTGCTCGGGCTCGGCGGCACCATCTACGGCGGCATCAACAGCAAGAACGCGACCGAGGAAGCGCAGGCGCGCATGGAGAAGGCCGTGTCCGAGGCCAACGACTCGACGCGCAGCATCCTCGGCGGTGCGGGTGACGCGTACAAGCCCTACCAGGAGGCCGGGCAGTCGGCGCTCGCGCGCATCGCCGCGATGCAACCGTCGAACCTGGCCGGCCAATTCGGCGCGACCGGGCAGCAATCGAACCTTGCCAGCATGGCGCGGCCAGGCCAGCAGTCGAACATCGCCGGGCGGTTCCGTCCGATCGGCAGCGGAAGGGGGATCAGGTAATGGCGACCACTCTGGGCCAACTCGGCCAACTGCGGAATCACCGCTACGTGCCGGGGCAGCAGCGCGGTGCGATGCCGGGGGCCGGCGGAGCTGCGCCTGGCGGCGTCGATCACGGGGCGAACTTCTCGCGCCTGTATCAGCAAGACCCGCGGCTCGCGTACGGCTACACGAACGCGGACCCGTCTGCGTCGCAGTGGTACCAGCAGAACCAGAACAACATTCTGCGCGACCAGTTCAGGGGCAACGAGACTGACCGGAACCAGTGGGTCAACGCGTGGGGCGGCGGGAACAACACGCTATCGGACCAGGACCGGATGATGCTCGGCGGGATGGCGGGCGCTCCGGGGGCTACTCCGCAGGGCGGCGGCGCGGGCGCGAGCATCGGCGGCTCGCGTGACCCGTGGGCGACGCTGCGGCAGGCGATGTCGCAGCCCAACCGCGACGATGCGTGGTACGGCGGCGGCATGGGCGATGCGCAGATCGGTGGCCCTGGCAGCGTGCAGTTCGACAATTGGGGCGGCGGCGGCAATGCGTGGACCCGCAACCCAGGATGGGGCGGTTACGGCAGCAACGCCGGCCAAGTGGACAACGCATCGCGGATCGACCGCGGCGACACTGGCCGGGATGTTGGGATGAACCAGGGCGGGCGCGGCTATGACTACGGTAGCCGCATGGACGGCAATAGGGGGATGCCTGGCGCGCCGGCTGCGGCCCCCGGCTGGCTCGGCAGCATGGGCGGCGGGTATCAGAAGGGGGTGAGCGGCGGCGTCGATCCGAATAACCCGCTCGGCGTTACCGGCAACATGGCCCAGCAACAGCAGACCGGCGGCGCAGAGCCCAACCCCTACGTGCCGAACGTGACGGGGCTGCCGCAGTCGCCGACGACGATGCCGGGGATGGGCGAGGCCGGCGGCGGTGGCGCGCAGTCGCAGACGCCCGCGCAGTCGATCGGTGGCGGCGGTGACTTCCAGCCCGTGCAGGCCACGGACCTCGACGTGAACAAGTTCCTCGACCCGTCGATGAATTTCCGCATCCAGCAGGGCACCAACGCGCTCGAGTCGTCGGCGGCTGCGCGCGGCGGCCTGCTCTCCGGTGCGACGTTGAAGGGCGTGCAGGACTACTCGCAGAACATCGCCTCGCAGGAGTACAGCAACGCGATCAACCGCGCGATGCAGGACCGCGGCTATCGGACCGACACGGCGCGCGATTCGCGCAACTTCAACTACGGGGTGAACCGCGACGATCGCGACTTCGGCTACCGCGCAGGGGTCGACGACCGCGACTTCAACGAGAGTTCGCGGCGCTACGATCAGGGCTTCGACTACAACGCTCGGCGCGATGACCGCGACTTCAACTACCGGCGCGATGTTGGTGATCGCCAGTTCGGCTATGACGCCGCGCGCGGCGACCGCGACTTCAACTACCAGCGCGAGCGCGACCTCACCGGGTGGGGGATGCAGGGCGCTGATCGCCAGGCGATGCTGCAGCAAGAACTCGCGCGACTGCTCAACTCGAACATCATCGGGGGCGGCAACGCGGGCGGTGCGGGGGCGATCGGTGGCGCCAACGCGATGAACGACATGATCACGCAGTTGCTCAAGCAACTGTCGCAGGGCCAATGGATGGGAGGCGGCTAGCATGGCAGTCGACGCGCGCATTCTCCTCGCCGGCCGGGGAGTCGAGGGGCCGGATCTGCTGGGCGATGCGAACCGCGGAATGGTGCTCCAGAACCTCGCGCGCGCGGGCCAGCTGCAGCAGATGAAGATGGACGAGGAGCGCCGCGACCTGCAGGCGCAGGAGGCGCTCGGCGGTGCGCTCGGCAACATCAACCTGATGGACGACAACCAGGTGCGCGACGCGCTCGGGCGGATGCCGCCGCAGGTGCGCCCGCTGGCGGTGAAGTTCATCCAGGAGCAGCGCGGCAAGATGGCGATCGAGGGCAAGGACCGCGCCGAGGCAGCGTCGAAGAGCCAGGAGGGCGTGGCGAAGCAGTTCGCGCTGGTGGGCAGCATCGCCGGCACGCTGGCGCAGCAACCGACGCGCGAAGCGGTGATGGCGGCCAAGGCGACGCTGCAGCGGCTGCGCATCGACCCGACGGTGCTCGACCTCCCCGAGGGCGTCGACCCCATGCAAGGCTACAAGCAACTGGCCGACGGTGCGATGACGCGTGCCCAGCAGATGCACGTGGCCGACCAGGGTGCTTCTCGCGCGGAGACCGGACGCCACAACCAGGCGATGGAGGGCAACACGGTGCGCGGCCAGGACATGACCGACGCTCGTGCACGAGAGATGGCCGCGGCGGCGCGCGCGCAGGCTTCGGCCACGCGTGCCGCGGGCGACGCGCAGGCCGGCGCGCTCGTCGGCAAGCGCACGACCGACGTCGAACTGAAGCTCGCCGACGACTACCGCACGCAGAGCAAGGGCTGGCAGGAGACGGCCGGGTCGATCAAGAAGATCAACGCGGCGCTGAAGACGGCCACGACCAACGCGGGGTCGGCGCTCGCCGCCGGCACGGCGTTCATGAAGCTCCTCGATCCGGGCAGCGTCGTGCGCGAGTCCGAGCTCGGCATGGCGCTCAACGCATCGGGCTGGATCGACCGCGCGCGCAACTGGGGCGCGAAGGTGCAGTACGGCGGGATCATGACGCCTCTGCAGGTGAAGAACCTGGGCGAAGCGGCCAAGGCGCTGTACGACGAGGCGGCGGCCACCCAGCAGCAGATCGACGCGGCATACGCCAAGCGGGCAAAGGACTACGGCGCGGACCCCTCGCGCGTCATCATCGACATGGGCCAGGGCGGCGGCGGCAAGGCGGCCGGCGGCGGACTGCAGAGGGCCCCGCAGGGGGCCGGCGTCGACTTCGTCTACACGCCGAGCAAGTAATGCCCAAGGTTCAGATCGAAGGGGTCGGCGTCGTCGCCTTCCCCGACACGATGTCGCCCGCCGAGATCCAGAAGGCGATCGAGACCGAGATCCTGCCCAAGAAGAACAAGCCGCTGGTCGGTGCGTCGCCGGTGGACCCGGCGCAGGCGTCGCGCGATGCGCTCGAGGGGGTGGGCCCTGACGAGCGCCTGATCGCCAACCTGGGCGCGGGGATCGACACCGCATGGCAGGGCGCCAAGTCGCTGTTCGGCGGCGGCCCGTCGAGTGACGACCTGAAGATCAAGCGGCAGCGCGACGCGGCGCTGGCCGAGAGCACGCCGCTCGGCGCCGCGGTGCAGTTCGGTGGCGAGATGGCGCCCGGCCTGGCCATCCCCGGCGGCGCCTTCGTGAAGGGCGCGCAGGGGGCCGTAAACCTCGCCAGGGGCGCGCAGGCGGCGCCGACGGCTCTCCGCCTCGGCGGGCGCGCTGCGATCGCTGACGCGGCCATAGGCGGCGGCGTGATGGGTGCGGCGCAGGCGACGACGGACGAGGAGTCGCGGCTGTTCAACACCGTGGCCGGCGCGGTCGGCGGCGGTGTCCTGCCGGGGCTGATCGCGGCCAAGGAATCGGTGCGCGAACTGCTGACCAAGAGCGGCGCGATGAGCAAGGCCGCGGAGCGCCTGGTGGCTGCCGTGGGCGGGCCCGAGAAGGCCGAGCAGGTGCTCGCCAAGCTGCGCTCCTACGCGCCCGGCGCGGTGACGCGCGACATCCCGATGGACGTGGCCGAGATCACCCAGGATCCGGCGCTGGCCCGCCAGGCGATCGCCGCCCGCACCCGGTTCACCGAGGACTGGGCGCCGTGGCGCAAGGTCAAGCACGACGAGCAGTACGCGGCGCTGCAGAAGGCGACCGCGGATGCGCCGAACGTGGGCCCCGCGAAGGCGGCGCGCGATGCGGCGGCGGACCCGTTGCGAGACGAGGCGCTGCGCGCGGCGGAGGGCGCCGACTACACGACGCCGGTCGAGGCCGCGGTGACCTGGATGCGCGAGGGCACGGGGGGCGCGAACCCGGCAGTCAAGTCGATCACCTCCTACGTCCAGGGCGAACTCGGCAACAAGAACATGTCGCCCGAGCGGCTCTACGAGGTGCGCAAGGTGTTGCTCAAGGGGCTCAACGGACCGACGAAGCTCGGCGACGATCTGGCGGCGGCGACGAAGACCGCGCGGCGCGAGACGATGGCCCTGGTGCAATCGATCGACGAGGCGCTCGACGGCGCGACCGGAGGGAAGTGGACGCCCTACCTGCAGAAGTACGCCAGCAAGTCGGGCGAGGTCGATAGCGCGACGGCGCAGAAGCTCATCCGCAACACGTTCGACCGCGAGGGCGCATCGGCCACGGGCGGCGTGCCTGACGTCACCGGGTTCCGGCTCGGCAAGGCCGTCGAGAAGCACGGCGAGAACGCGTACGGGGACAAGCTCGGGCCGGCGCGTGGCCGCATCGACGAACTGCGCGAGAACCTCGACATGTCCGAGGGGCTGATGAAGCTGATGCGCGGCACCGGCACGAGCGGGGGCGGCAGCAACACGGCGATGGATGCGGTCGGAGTCGCGGCGTCCGCGGCGGCCGACTCGGTGGCGCCGGCCACGATGGCCCTGCTGCGCCGGCTGGTAGCGCCGCTCGACAAGTCGGTGCAGGCGGCGATGTCCGACGCGCTGCGCAACCCCGAGGTGTTCAACGCGGCCGTGTCAAGAAAGCTAGCGCAGCGTCTACCGCTGACCAGAACCGAGGAAGCCGTGCTCGCACTGATTCGGCAAGTAGGGTCCGGCGCACCGCTCGCTGCAATAGAACCGAGACAGTAGCCGCCACGCCCCAAACCATCAGCAAACCCAAGGGGCGCAACATTCCCCGGAGGAATGCATCGTCCATCACCAGACTCTACACCGACATCGTGGACCCTCAAACAGTCGTCAGGGAGTCGTCGTGGATGATTCCAGCCCTGGTGGTCGGCGTCACGGTGCTGGGGGGGGTTGCGGCCGCTCTCATCGTCTGGATCGTCAACAAGGCAGTCAACCTCGCATCACAGTTCCGCGAGGACGTGATAGGGAGGCTCAATACGCAGGACCAGGAGCAGGCGGCGCAGCGCGAGATCTTGTCGTCGATCCGGGCGCTGTTGAAGGACGAGGTCCACAAGGTGCGCTCGAAGTTGTGGCACCACGAGACGCGGATCGGTCGTCTCGAAGAGCATAGCGGGCTGCCGATGATGCGTCGCTATGACGACCAGGATACTGGTGATTAACTGAACGAGGAGATGTCATGGGCTTACTCGAATTCGTCATCGCCGTCGCAGTGCTGGGTCTGGTCTGGTATCTGGTGACAACCTTCGTGCCGATGCCGGCGCCCGGCCATACGATCCTATCGGTCGTGTTCGTCGTCATCCTGCTGATCCTGGTCCTGCAGCTGTTCGGCGTCACCCACTGGCGCCTGCGAGGTTAGGTGCAGTCGGCGCTCAAGTACCCGTCGCTCCTGTCGTCGAACAATGTCCGCGCGTTCCTGCGCGTCATTCGCGAGGGCGAGAGCAACCAGGACGACGACGGCCCGGAGTCCGGCTACCGGGCCATGTATCACCCGCGCGAGCGCCGGTTCTGGACGGGGCCGCTGGAGGGGCCGCACCCGCGCGCATTTGAATCGCTGCCCGACGGCAGCGGGCGGCGCTCGTCGGCGTTCGGCGCGTACCAGTTCACCGCCACGACGTGGGATCGCGTCAACCAGAAGTACGACCTCGCCGACGACATCGGCGGTTACTCGCAGGACTGTCACGCTGTTGCGCTGATCTTCGATGTCGGTGCGCTCGACGACGTGATCGACGGGCGCTTCGACGACGCGCTGGACAAGTGCGGCACCCAGTGGGCGAGCCTACCTGACTCACCGCTCGAAGACGGTGGCAGCAAGGTCGACTACGAGCGCGCGCACGCAGTGTGGGTCCGCTACGGTGGCGGCGTGCCGGCGGTGATCTCGAGCTCGGCGCCGGTCGAAGAGCGCAGCACGCAGGCGCGCCAGGAAGACATCGACCGGATCAACAAACCAGAAGGGGAGCCCGTGGCCGCACCACTGCTATTCATCGTCCCGCTGTTGCAGTCTCTGTTCGAGGCCTTCTCGCCGCTCGTGCGCGCGAAAGTGCAGAAGGCGCTCGACAAGCAAGGCGTCGACGCTACGTCGTCGGGTGCGGTCGCCGACAACCTGATGGGCATCGTGAAGACCATCGCCGGGCAGGCGACGACGGCGGCCGGCGTCGAGCCGCGCGCTGCGGTCGCTGCGGCGACCGATCCGCTGGTGGCGACTGCGACGGTGAAGGCTTCGCCCGCGCTGATCGCCCAGGCCGAGTCGGCGATGTCGGACTACATCGACAAGATCGCGCCGATGCTCGCGCAGCTGGAGAGGCTCGAGCAGGGCTCGTGGGCGGCGAGCGAGGAGTCGATGGACCGCGCGGCGGCGCGCGCCAGGTCGGAGCCGGACACGATCGGGCAGCCCATCATGGCGATCAGTGCCGCGCTCGTGGCGCTGCTGGTCGTGTTCGCTTGTGGCATCGCCGCCTGGCAGGTATTCAAGCACGGCTCGCCGACGACCGAGGTCTGGGCGCAGATCGCTGGGCTGATAGGCTTCGGGACCGGCGTGTGGGTGACGATCGTGAGCTACCGCTACGGGTCGTCGCGCACGTCGCAGACGAAGGACTTCGCCATCGCTGAACTCTCACAGAGGCAGAAACCATGAACCAGTACTCCAACGCACCGGCAGGCTATCCCGACACGTCGTACAGCGGCTACCCGCTGTTCTACCCGATCGGCGGTGACGGCAAGCCCGCGGGCCCGCCGCGCCTGTGGTTCGAGGGCCAGACGTTCGCCGACGAGGACGAGATCGAGGTCTACAAGCGGCGCAACAAGCGGCGCGACGAGAACCTCGCGGCGTGGCAGAAGGCGTACGACGAGGAAGTGCACCACGGCTACTTCCCCGCCACGTCGATCACCCAGGAGGAGGGGTGGCACTTGCGGCAACTCTCCATGCAGA
>Ga0208454_1000223_pt1 | contig 39647 bp, 36 predicted proteins | sample EasRivMeERMZT100_FD_187530 | JGI IMG/M metagenome (GOLD analysis project Ga0208454, IMG submission 187530) | Soil microbial communities from meander-bound floodplain in the East River, Colorado, USA - East River MetaG ERMZT100 (SPAdes) (version 2) | ecosystem: Environmental > Terrestrial > Soil...
CGCTGTTCTCGCCGCCGCTGAATTCGTGGCATCAATTATTCAATGGCAACGGCAACGAGCCGGCCCGTTTTCTCGCCGTCACCAGCGCGCCCTGCATGATCAATTTAATTCACAACACCGATTTCATTTTCAATTGCCCCTACGTCTTCCGCGATCGATTCAATTCCCAGGAGGATTACTTCGGCAACCCCGGAACCTGGTACTCAGGCAGAACCTGGCAGACCAACTTCGTCGCCGACGTGAAAAACCTGAAACTGCTCGAATGGAAAGAACGCGGCGGCGGCGGTTCGCAGGTGCGGTTGGAAATCTCCGAAAACACGTTATGCGGCCATATCTCCCAATTTGCCGTCGGCAGCTATAAGAAAGCCCACTTCCACGGCCCCGGCGCCCACGTCATCATCCTCGCTGGCAACGGCTATTCGCTCCTCTGGCCGCGCGGCAAAGAGATCAAACGTTTCGATTGGAAACCCGGCAGCCTCGTCGTCCCGCCCGGCGGCTGGTTTCACCAACATTTCAATTCCGGCCCAGAGCCTGTGCGTTATCTCGCTCTGCGCTGGGGCAGCCAAAAATATCACGAGATGTGGGGTGAAGGCCGCGGCAAAGCCGACGTCGACGTCAAAATCGGCGGCAAGCAGATAGAGTACGAAGACGAAGATCCGATCGTGCGGAAAATGTTTGAAGAAACTTGCGCCAAAGCCGGTGTGAAAAATCTGATGGAGAAGTATTATCAGGTGAAGTAGTAGGTCGAATCTGTATCTCGCAAGTCGGAGGAACGCTCGATGCCCGATCTCACCGAACTCTTTCGTACGGGACCCGACACGCTTGGCGGACGCTACATGCGTACGTTGTGGCATCCGATATTTATCGCGGCGGATTTGAAACCGGGTTGGGCGAAACCGATTCAGATTCTTGGCGAGAAATTTACGCTATACCGTGGCGAGAGCGGCAACCCACATCTCACGGCCTTTCGCTGCGCCCATCGCGGCCTGCAACTTTCGGTCGGGTGGATCGAGGAGGACTGTATTCGCTGCCGCTTTCACGGCTGGAAATACGACGGCAGCGGTCAGTGTGTGGAAGTTCCGACCGAAGATGAGTCGACGGCAAAAACCGTTCGCCTGCGCACCTATCCGGTGCGCGAGTATTTGGGGTTGATCTTCGTTTTTATCGGCGAAGCTGAAGCGCCGGCCTTGCCGCGCTATCCCGACTTCGAATCGGGCGGCGAGCTGTGGGTTGAGGCTTACACGCGCGCGTGCAACTTCGTCAACAACATGGAAAACGATCCGGTGCACATCGCTTTCGCGCACCGCGAGTCGGAACTTTACCTCACTCGTCCGGAAATTCCGGTGACAGTAGAAGCGGAAGAAAGCGACTGGGGCATCGATATCCGCTCGACCTTCGCCAACGGATGGGTGCATACCAACCAACGCGGCTGGCCCAACATGACCTGCTTCAAGTCGCCGCGCCAGCAACACCGCAGCCACCTAACCTGGCGCGTTCCGATCGACGACGACAATCACTGGAGTTTCCAGGTCGATATCATGTACGACACCGCCGGCCCGGAAAAGATGAAGCAGTGTCGTCAACGCCACGATGCGCGCGGCGGCAAGATCGGCCGGTCCTATATCGAGTTGGGCGAAGCGATCCTGCGCGGCGATCTGCGCATTCAAGACATCGACGGCGACGACAAGGCAAACCTGATCTGGATCCAGGACTACGTCACCCAGGTCGGCCAAGGGCCTTTGTCGGAACGCAAGAGTGAACGCTTGATTCGCGCCGACGTGGGCCTGCTGCTCTACCGAAAACTCTGGGAACGAGAAGTCATGGCGCACACCGAAGGCCGGCCATTAAAAAAGTGGCATCGCTCCGAAGCGGTGATCGCCAGCGAAGATGAGTAAGATTCGTGCGGTAAACAAATCAAGATTTTCACCACAGAGGACACGAAGTTCGGAGTTTTAATCATCCGAACTCTTCGTGATCTTCGTGGTGAGTTCGGATTTACTCGTCAAGAGGGACAGCTTAGAGCGTAGGGTGCGCCGCGCGCCGAAGATTTATTTCTACCTCTTGAATCCGCCGATCAATGCGCGCTTGGGGCTGTCCCAAAAGCATTGCACGTTTTCGAAGCCGATCTCTCTGAGCCATTTTAACTGTTCGTCGCGAGACGGCTTCATGCGGTCGAAGTTCAGGAAACAGCCGCCCGGTTTGAGCAACGAAAAGGCCTCACCGTAAATCGACTGGATCGTCTCGTAGGCGCGCACGTTGTGAATCGCGATCGATGACACGACGGCTTCGAACGACCCACCGATTTTTTCGCTCCAACCGCCGTGGCTAAAGTCCGCTTGCACATGACGCACTCGATCTTCGAGCCCGGTCATGCGGGCTTGGCCAAGCTTGATCATTTCGTCCGAGCCGTCGTGACACACTGCCTTGGCATTGGAAAAGTGGCCAAGGAGAAACTTGCAGAGCGCGCCCGGGCCCGAACCCAGATCCAATAGCGCGATCGGAGCATCCTTCGGATACGGGATGACCTCCGTCATTAAACGAAAAGGTTCCTCGCGATCGGCCTCTTTTGGATCTTGTCCTTCAGCCCAACGCTTCGCGTATTCCGCCGACGACCAATCATGGTGTTCCCAAAGATCTGCTATTGTTGCCATGGGAAAACAGATAACCGAATCGACGGCATCAAGTCAACCGCAAATGGGCTCGTTATTCGGCGCTGAGCGATTGCAAAACCGGCAAAACATCGGATAACAATCTCACTGACGTAATTTCCATTTGAATTGAACGAGCGGAGGATCACATGAAGCTAAAAAACCAGGTCGCATTGATCGTCGGCGGCGCGCGCGGCATCGGAGCGACCATCGCGCACACTTTTTCTAATGAAGGCGCCAGTGTCGTGCTGGTGGATTTGGAAAAGATGAAGAGCGAGCTTGATAAGGTCGTCCAAGCGATCAATCAAAAAGGCGGTAGAGCCGTCGCCATCGCCGCGGACTGCAGCGACGATCACCAAGTCAACTCTCTGGTCGACGAAACGGTGCGCCGGTTCGGCAAAATCGACGTGCTCGTCAACAGCGCCGGCTTTCGCGGCCCATTGGTACCAGTGACACTGATCAGCGAAAAAGAATTTGACGACGTGATTCTCTACAACCTCAAGCTAGTGTTTCTCTGCTGCCGCGCCGTGCTCAAGCAAATGGTCAAGCAGAAAAACGGCAGCATCGTCAGCATCTCCGGGACCGCCGGCAGAGAAGGCATGGCGATGCGCGGGTCGCTTTGCGCCGCCAAGTGGGGCGTGGTCGGACTCACTCAAACCATCGCTAAGGAATATGGACCTCATGGCATCAGAGCCAACGTTATCTGCCCCGGCGGCATGGACGAACCGGATCTGCGCGAGATGTACGCTGAGCGGGCGAAAAACTTGGGCATGACCTTCAAAGAGCTGGAAAACCAAATCCTCGCGCTAACACCGCTGCGCAAGTACGCCAAGCACGAAGAAGTCGCCAACGCCGCGCTGTTCCTCGCTTCGAGCGACTCATCGCACACGACGGGCGAATCGCTCAATGTGTCCGGCGGGCGGTTAATGAGTTAATGGCGGTGACTAGGAAATAAACGGAGCATTTCGCGTACGGGGTATTAACCCCGCACGCGACCAAAGGGGATGCTCGCCCCCTTTGGATTCCCCATCAATAGGGTGCCCGCAGCAAGCTGCGGGGAATTATTAGATTCATCCAACAAATCGGAGTGCCATCCTCAGCACCAGCGAAGGATCTGTTTTTTCCGCAGCACAAGCACGAAAGCGGCTTCTTCGCTAACGCTCAGAATGACTTGCTCATTGCATTTCTCGAAAGGAATGAACCTCAACTCGTCGATGGACTCAGAACTGGCGCGACACCGATGGTGATCGCGCCAATTTTGTCTTCGCGAATCAGCAACAAGCCCGATGCCAGCAAGATCAAACTCATCACCAGCATAAAGCCGTCGTAGCTGCCGGTGCGATCGAAAACCAAACTCGCGATCATCGGGCCGCCGGCGGAGCCGATCTGATGGACGATGAAGCTCATGCCGAGAACGACGCCGGCCATTCTCGGTCCGACCAGTTCGTAGAACAACACATTGCCCACCGCGACGGTGCCGAAGGTCGGACCGACGGCGAGACCGACTACCGCGTAGTAAACGAACTCGTTGCTGATATCGAGCGACAGAAGCAGTGTGCCGAAGCCGCGTGTAAGATAACTGGCGCCGAGCATGCGCGCGCGACCGTGACGGTCCGAAAGCCAGCCGAAGAGCAAGGCGGAAATCACCGCGGCGCCGCCGAAAACGCTGACCGCCTTCGCTCCGGTCGCGGCGCCGAATCCTTTGCTCATCGTCAGCGCGACCAGATGGGCGATCTGAAAAAATGCCACGCCGCAGGAAAACCGCACGGCAAAAAGCACCAGCATCGAACGATTGCGCAGATACGGCAGGCACGCGCTCCACGCCATGCGTGTGCCATGGCTCGCTTGCGAGCCGTCGGGATCGCGCGCGCCCAGCCATGCCAGCGGCAAAGCCACGACGAACAATATCCCGCCGGCAGCAAACGCCGCCACGCGCCAATCGTAGGCGCGAATCAAAAAGTAAATGATCGGCGCGAACAAAAGCGGGCTCAAGGGCGACGCGACTTGAACCACGCTCACCGCCAGGCCGCGATTTTTCGCGGCAAAATGTTTCGACACGATCAGCGATAGGATGACCTGACTGCACGCGCCCATCGCTAGGCCGACCATCAAACCGTAGGTCAGCGACAACTGCCAAAGATTTCCCGACCAGCCCATGCCGACGTAGCCGCTGGCCATCAACAGGATGCCGCCGATGATCACGGGCCGCGGCCCTAGATCGCCAGCCAGCTTGCCGAACAGGACTCCTCCCGCGCCCCACCCCAACATCGCCACCATGTAAGGCAGCGTCGCCAACGAGCGCGATACGGCAAACTCATGCTCGATGGGCGGCAGAAACAGACTGAACGTGTTCATGCTGATCGAGGTAATCGTCGCGGCCGCGGTGCACAGCAACAAGATTGAATTGCGCGAAAGGTTCATCAACATGACTATGCCAGCGTCATGATCAACGATCAATGCGATCGAGCGATTGCAAGTAATTTCGTCTTCATATTAGGCTGCCGTCGGAGGAGCGAACACCATGAGCGAAAACCGAAAAGTTAGTTTCGGCATCCGCATTCCCAACTCCGGGCCGCTGGCATCGCCGCAGTCGATGCTATCCGTCGCGCAGGAAGCCGAAGCGCTCGGCTTCGATTCCGTCTGGGTGCACGATCATCTGACTTGGTCGGATGAGATTCATCGCACGCATATTTCATCGGGCTCCGACGATTCGCATGCCGGTAACGCTAGCCCGGATTTTTTCGAAGCGATGACTTCGCTCGCATACTTGGCGGGGCTCGTGCGCAAAGTTCGCCTCGGCATCGCCTGCGTCGTCGTCCCCTGCCGCAATCCGCTTCTAGCGGCCAAACAGATCGCCACGCTCGATGTGCTGTGCGATGGCAGACTCGACATCGGCGTCGGCATCGGCTCGCCGTCGACGATCAAATCGCGCGAATACGAAGTGCTCGGCGTCAATCGAAAGCAGCGCGGCAAGATTGCCGACGATCACCTGCGCGCGATGAAAACCATCTGGACGAATCATCCGGCGAGCTACGACGGCCAGTTCGTGAAATTTGAAAATGCCGAAATTTGCCCCAAACCATTGCAGAAACCCAGTCCGCCGCTTTGGGTCGGCGGTTGGACCGAAGCGGCGATGAAACGAACCGCGGCGCTTGGCGACGGTTGGCTGCCGGCGTGGCTCCTGCCGGAAGACATCGGCAAAAGATTCCTCGAAGTGAAAGAGATGGCCGAACGGCTCGGCAGAGACCCGGAGAAAATTCACCTTGGCATCGAAGTCTACGGCTGCGTCGACGAAGACGGCGCCAAAGCGCGCAAAGACGGCTACGGCACGTTAGCCATCGGCCAAAGCACATTCGAAAGAATGACGAGCGTCGAGCAGCTCGCCGCGGTCAGTTTGATCGGCTCACCGGACGAGATTCGCAACCAAGTCAGAGCTTACAGTGACGCCGGCGTGTCGCACTTTGAGATTAAATTTATCTACCCGTCGTTGGAGCGCCATTCGGAAATGCTGCACCTGTTCGCGCGGGAAGTGCTGTCGGCATACGGATAGGGTAACCTCCGCGATCAGCGGCGCGCGCGAGCGGCTACACTGCCATATTGTCCATCACGGTCAAAACTGTTTCGCAAGCTCCTGCGTGAAAAGTGAGACGACGACCCGCGCTTGTTGCGGCCGCCTGCGGGCGCTATGTTACGAAAGTGAGCTGGGATCCGAATCAGTACTTGAAGTTTGCCGGTGAGCGGCTGCGTCCCGCAGTCGATTTGCTCGCGCGCGTGCCCGTAGTAGCTCCTCGAACGGTAATCGATCTAGGGTGCGGCACCGGAATTCTGGCGCCGCTGCTCATGCAGCGTTGGCCCCATGCGAAGCTCACAGGCATCGACAGCTCGCATGAAATGTTAGCCAAGGCCCGCGCCGATAATCCGGGCGCACATTTCGTGCAGGCTGACGTGGCGACATGGCGGCCTGAGCAAGCCGTCGACGTGATTTACAGCAATGCCATGCTGCATTGGCTCGACAGCCACGAGAACCTCATTGCCGGATTGCTCTCCGCGCTTGCACCGGCAGGTTGGCTTGCGATCCAGATGCCGCGCAACTTTGACGAGCCCTCCCACACCACTATCAACGACGCCATCGAGCAGGGGCCATGGCGCGCGAAACTGGAACCATACCTGCGCCGGCGGCCGGTCGCGGAGCCGCAGCAGTACTGGCGCTGGTTGCACGACAAAGTTGCCGCGCTCCAGATCTGGGAGACCCAGTATCTACAGGTATTGCAGAGTCCAGATGCGGTCGCCGAATACGTCAAGGGCAGTTGGCTCAAGCAGTTCCTCGACCGGCTTGACGAGCCCCAGCGCGGCGCATTCGAAGCCGATTACCGTCGCCGTGTGGGATCTCGTTACCCGGCTGAAAAGAACGGTGCGACTCTGTATCCGATACGGCGGCTCTTCATCGTGGCGCAAAAGCAGGATTAGCGGTCCATAACATCATCGTTGCGGATGATATGTTCGTAGTCGCCGCGTCGCCGGATGGCGTGCGTATCCGTATCCTGGAGAAACTATCTGGTCACGCCGATTTTGAAACCGCAAACGATGGAACCGATTGATTTGGACGATACCCCGGTGAACCTACATGCCGCGGTATTTTCGCCGCGTAGGAGCGAAAAAATATTTCACCCCTACGGTCCCGTCGATGATGACGACAATCCCATGCACATAGAGAATCGTAGTCGGACTCACCGCAGCAGAGTCGGCAAACGGCCTCGGAGGATTTGCTCCGCTTCAGCGATAATATCCTGAACCACTTCCTGCACGCTCTTGATCGAATCGATCAGGCCGGCGTCTTGGCCGAACAACAGCGACGCGTTGTCGACATCGCCGGCGGCGCGCGCCGCCGCCACTTGTTTACCGACTTCAGTGGCATCTTGGCGCAAGGCCCATTCTCGACCAGCCCAACCTGCGATAAATCGATTGCGCTGAGCGCGCGACATGGCGCCGGGCCAGACCTGTTGGCTGGCAAGATCGGGGATCTCGGTCAGCACCGTATCGTGGCCGTCGCTCTTGACGATCGCTTGTTTGAAGTTCGGGTGAATCGGCGCTTCCGGCGTAGCCATGAAGCGGGTGCCGAGCAACACGCCTTCGGCGCCAAGGGCTAGCGCGGCGGCGAGACCGCGGCCATCGGCGACGCCGCCAGCGCAGAGCACCGGCAGCGGCGCGACCGCCTTGACCATCATCGGCAGCAGCGGCAACGACGCCATCCAGCCAACGTGGCCTCCGGCTTCCGTGCCTTGCGCGACCAGCACATCGGCGCCCGCTTCGGCGGCGCGCAGCGCTTCGGCAACTTCGCCGGCCATGTGCATCACCTTGCATCCCGCGTCGTGGGCGCGCTGAAAATAATCGCGCAGGCTTTGATCCTTGCGCGCCCAGGCGAACGCGGCGACCGTCGGACGCGCGCGTAACGTGACGGCAAACATGTCTTCGCGAATTTTGAACAACAGATGATTGACGCCGAACGGCTTATCAGTGCGTTCATGAATCGCGCCGATCTCGGACTCCAAAGTTGCGGCGTTGAACGCCGAGGTGCCGAGCGTGCCGAAGCCGCCGGCGTTGGAGACCGCCGCCACCAGCGGCGCCGTGGTTGCCGTGCCCATGCCGCCGAGCACGATCGGATGGGCAATGCCGAGCAGATCGCAAATGCGCGTGTGAATCATCGCGCCTCCTTGTAGAAAATGGTCTTTCCGGGTTTACGGTGAAGATGATTGCACCACGAAGGACACGAAGCATGTCCAAGTCGAAGGGAGCACGAGGTTAGGAGTTTAAATTGTCCGAAACCTTCGTGTCCTTCGTGCTCTTCGTGGTGAACTGTATTAACTGAACGTAGCACTTGATTCACACACTAGCCTGAAAAACCTAGAATCTAGGATAGCGCTTTTGGCCGTCAGCGTAGCGCCGGAAGTAACTCCTTGCCCCAGAGATCGATCACTTCGGGAATGTCGGGACCGAGGGGCACGCCGAGGGTAATTTGACTGAAGCCGTCGCGCGCGGCGAGCGCGAACAGTTCGGCGATACGCCCCAGGCACTCGCCCGGGGTACCGGCGATGATCAGACGATCCACCGCTTCGTCAGGCGTGAGCGACGCGGCGTAATCGACGCCGCGGTTTTCGGCGTAAGCTTGACGCACCGCTTGGATCGCCCGCGGATCGATCCCCTTGGCGATAAGCACAGCGTCCGGCCAACCGGAGGCGATGTGCGAGACGAATCGCTTCGCATGTTGCCGAGCGGCTTGGCCGTCGCGGGAAACCGAAGCGTTGAGCAACATGACTTTGCGCAAGGGCTCGCCTAGCGGAGAATCGGACCGCGCCGCCTGCAAGCGTGCCAACGACGCCTCCATGTCGGCGCTGCCGTAAAGGGTCTGTAAAATTACTCCGTCGAAGTGGCTCGCAATTAGCTCCAGGACCGCCGGTTTGAGCAAGCTCGGCCCGTAATACAGACGGATCGGCGCCTGGGCTTTGAAGCGCAGCGCGTAGCGCTCCGCGTTCAGATGAAAATAGTTGGCTAGCACCGGCATCTTGCTCGTCGCCACCGATTCCCCGGCGAAGAGTTTGCGCAGCACCGTGGCCAATTCGGCCATGATCGTAAGCGGCTTGGTCCGTTCCACTTGATGGACCAAGATCGAGCGCGAGCCGGGGCCCAAGCCGAGTGAAATCTCTTGGCCATGGGTCAACTCGGAAATCGTCGCAAAGGCCATGGCGAGATCGACGGGATTGCGAAAATAAGGAACCGTCACGGCGGTGCCGAGCTTGACCGGTAATCGCGCCACGATCGCCGCCGAGCTTGCCAACACGCTGCGGTATTCGAGATTGTCATTGGTCCAAACCTGGCGAAAGCCAAATTCGCCCATGGTCTTCCAAGCGCTTTCGGCGAGACCGATCAATTCCGGCAACGAGTAACGATTGAGCACGTGCAGCGGATAGTGAATGCCGATCTCACCGGTGAATTTAATATTTAATTTTGCCATCGTGCTTGTGAAAAACCTCCGAGCACCGTCGAAATTTTAGATTATGATCAAAAATCAACGCTCGCACTAAGTGCGCCACCGCTAATGACAGCGACCGATCGCCGTGTTACCCATCAGTTTCGCCGAGCCCGATCTTCTGACTGTGGGCGGCCGCGATTCCGGCCGCGTTGTCCGCCAAGACTTCGCCGTGACCGATGCCGAGGGTTTTGATCCAGCGCTGCTGTCCAAATGTCAGCGCGATGAAAAATCCCAACTCGACGAGCTCGGGAATCGTAAAATGGCGGTGCAGCTTTTCCCAAAGCGCGGCGTCGGCGATATCCGCGTTCCAGATAATCGCGCTGGTGTAAGTCAGCGCGACTTTCTCGCGCTCGGTGAATTTATCCGATGTCTCGAAATTTAGCAGATCGTCATAATTCGCTTCGGCAAGTCCTTGCCGTCCAGCCTGGAGGGAGCGCTGCACGCCTCAATACTCGCAGTCGATCGATTTCGACACATAGACCCGGCACATCTCCTTGAGTTTGTGATCGACCACGCCGTTTCGAAACGTCAGCTCCCAAGCTTGGGAGAACGCACGGATGACGTTTGGATTGTTGGCGCGGATCGCCTGGCTCTCTGGTCGCGGCGTGCCTTCTCGGCGCGCCAAGTCCAAATAGCCGCGAATCTCGGTATCGATGATATTCTCAGGATTGACGTAGGGAATATGTGTCATAGTAGCCTCCAATAAAAATGTCTAATTTCTAGTTCGAAACTAACGCGTGGGACCCACTTCGCGCGCTTTACACACGCTCCTGGCTTCGGGGCCTTTTCAGAGCACACCTCTAGCCCAGGTAGCCGCGCGCACGCCAAAACTTTTCCGCCGCGGGATGCAACGGAATCGTCAGCGGACCATCTGGTGTATCACGGCACATTAGCTCCAGGGGCAATGGCCCCGGTTCCTGCCAGCCGATTCGATCCTTGCGCGCTTCCAGCGCTGCACAGATCGATGTCACGACGGCGTCCGGCACGTCGGCGTGGGTATAAACTGCGAAGCCGCTGAAATCCAGCGTTGGCAAGTCTTCCGGCAATTTTGGGTAGCGCTCCTGAGGCATCACGGCTCGGCGCAGGCCGAGCGCTTCCAATTGAGTCAACATCGTCTCATCGAGCGGCAATATGCGCATGCCCGCATCCAGCGCAGCGTTCGCCCAACCGCGCACCGCCTCGTCGACGATCATGTCGACTTCGCCGCGCTGCATGGCGCCGAAACGGTTGTCTTTCATCGGCAAGCCATCGTCGTAGCGCACCTGCCCGCCCCAGGCAACGATGTCGTCGAGTGAAAAGCCCGCCGCAGCCAACACTTCGTTGACCACCGGGTGAAGCGCATGATCCTTTTGACCGCGCAGCGACACGCGCAACGGCAAACGGCGCTCGCGAATTTCGCGCAGCGACTTCAAGCCGGTCTTTTCCGTCACGGCAAAAGCAAGCTGGTCGGGCGACGGGATAATCGTGATGGCGCGCAGAGGAATCGGCTTTTTGTACGGCCCAGTGCCACGCACTGCGAGCGTGAGGTACATCGCCGGATTGCTGATCGCCAGCTGCATCTCGCCGCGCGCCACCAGATCGAGCGCGGCCGGCCCGTCGCTGGCGATCATGTTGACCGGCCAATACTCCGCGCCTTGCACGCGCAGGCTGACGCGCGCTTGGCGATGAGGCCAATCGGACTGATCGACCATCTCCGATGCGACTTCGAGAACCAGCCGTGACCGTATCGTGTCTCGGCCGACGGCGCGGCTTTTGTTGCTAGGCTCTGCTATCATGGAAAAATGTCTTTTCTATGCCCGTAAGGGCGACCGGACGGTCGCCCCTACTTAATCAAACGTCAAAATCCCTCTCCCCAAAATTCGCCCATGCTCCAGGTCGTCCACCGCCTCGTTGATCTGCTCTAGCTTGTATCGGTTGGTGATGAGCTGTTCAAGCTTCAACTTTCCCTCCCGCACCCAGCGCATAAAGATTGGGAAGTCGCGGTCAGGCTTGCAGTCGCCGCCGCTGGTACGCGTGAACGATCTATTACCGATGAACCAACTGGTATCCAAGATCGCTTTTGCGTCGGGTGGGGTGATACCGATCAGCAGAGCCGTACCGCCCTTGTTAAGACCGGAGAATCCCGGCCGCACGGCGTGCAAAATCTGCTCCTGGGTCAACGGCAAACCGATCGCATCGATGGCGAAGTCGACGCCGCCGCCGGTGAGATCTTTGACCGCTTGAACGGCATCAACGTTCTTCGCGTTGACTATATGCGTCGCGCCGAAACGGCGGGCAAATTCCAGTTTCTGGTCATTCACATCAACCGCGATCACCGGATTTGCATCAACGATCGCCGCCGCCGAGATCGCGCACAGACCGATGCCGCCGGCGCCGAAGACGGCGACCGACTGTCCCGGCCGCACTTGCAGCGTATTAATGATCGCGCCCGCTCCCGTCATTACCGCGCAGCCGATGATTGACGTCACGTCCTTCGGCATGTCTTTCGGCAGCGGCACGACGACCCGCTCCTGCGCGACTGCGTACTCCGCCCAAGTCGCCGCCGAGTGCATCACGTCCTTACCCTTCCAAGTGGCTAAATATTGCGCGCGGTCGTTGAGCGCGTGCATCACCATCGGTTGATGGGTCGTCGCACTGTCGCGGTCAACCCAGGTGGTGATCACGTGATCGCCTTCTTTGACATGAGCCACATCGCGCCCTTTGGCGATCACGATACCCGTCGACTCGTGACCCAAGAGCGCGGGCAAGCTTTGGCCTTTACGCGCCGGCCGCTGCATTGTGTGCAACTGCGAATGACACACGCCGCTGGAGAACAATTTTACCAAAACCTGATCCGGCCCTGGATCGGCAAACTCCACTTCGTCCACCACCAACGGTTGCCGCGGCTCGAGGTAAATCGCCGCTCGGCCTTTCGTGCTCATCCGTAGCACCTCCCTTTGTCAATAAATATGAATAGACGGCGCCAGCCGTCGTCGCGAGGCGCGCCGGTGGCGAACGTCAATCGGTCTTGCGATGGGTTATCTAATGCAGACGAAATTGTCTAGAGAAAAGTTTCTCGGCGATGAGCTTCGGCAGGCAATCGAGTATCTCAACCTTATGGCGGCGGGAGTTTCAGGAGATTATCAAACCCCAAGGATGGACTGTCGTCACGCTCTTTGCGGAAGAACCCCTCGATCCGCTGGTAGCAGCGCTTCCACGGCGTATTGTGGCCAACGTCGCGCCAGGCTGCGATATCGTTTCGCGCCCGCGCCACCTTAATCGCTTTGAGTTCCGCGGCGAGACGATCGTAATCTAATCGTAACAATTCTTTTTGGACTTTGACCTGGTCAAGCTCTTCTTTGAGAAATTTATTGTTGGACTCAAGCCGTTCGGCCTCCAATCTACGGCCCAACAAGTCCGCCTCCAATTCCGCGCTGTGACTTTGCAGCTTGCCGAGTAGCTCGGTGAGATTTTCTTGGCGCGCAATTGAGTCGCGCTCGCTGGCGCGCAATGCCGCTTCGCTTGCGTTGAGCTTAGATCGTAGCATCTCGATCTCGCCGGATAGTTCAGTTACCTTTTGGAAAGTGAACCGCTGCCGGCGCGCTTTTCGTCCCAGTGGAGCTTCTTGAGCAATCATGTTTGACATCCTAGTAAGTCTGGGAACTTCTTAGTGCAAACTCGCTGCCAAGTTTAGCCCAACGATTCTGGCGCAATTGCCGCCAATCATGGGAATTTGTGGCAATTCGCCGGCACAGCATGAATGGACGCGATGACAGTTCTTTCATACCGTGACACCAGCTTTGGCACTTCCACACAAAGCGCCGCTCACGACGCAAGATCTGTGAACAAGTTCGCCACAGCCCAACCCATCCGCTGCGACAAATTATCTGGGCTGACTTCTACTTGCGCAAGGGCCACAGTGGGTTTCTGGCCCGCTGACGATTACTCTGCTTACGGCCTTTCTGGAACATCTCGCGCAGCCGCCTGAGCGATTCCATCCAGGAGCTGCGCTGTTCGATGGCGCGCAATTCCTTGGCGTGGACCGTCGCCAGAACTAGCTTGATGTCGCGCAACTCGCCCGTGAGCTTTTGGTAATCCAATGCCAAGCCGACAGGTTCGCCGCGCATCTGACTGATTTCCTCTGACTGCGTGATCATAGTGGACTTAAGGCGGTTAATTTCACCTCGGGACCCGTCGTGAGATCTCCCAATTCAATCACCGGTTGTATGGAATCGGCCGGAGTCTCTTCATCATCCGCAACTTTGCAGTCAGGATGGCGGCGCAAATTGGCTGGCAAATCAGCTTTTTGATCGTCGACCATTGGCATGAAGCTAATCTCTCGCTGCTGCCTCTCAAGCAAAGTCGTGACCACTTCGAGGCATGAATCTTGGCAATGATGTTTGCGCGGTATCTGAATCAGTTGCGCGAGTTTCACGAACCTAACACCAACCAACGAATTCCCGACTGTTCCGCAATTTTTCACTTGTATACGACCGATGCCGTTTTGTGACACTTAGATAAACGGAGCATTTCGCTTACGGGGTATTAACCCCGCACGCGACCAAAGGGGATGCTCGCCCCCTTTGGATTCCCCATTTATTGGTGCCCGCAGCAAGCTGCGGGGAATTATTAGATTAAACCATGAAGCCCAGTTTTGCCGATTTTTTGGTTTGACGGATAGACTTGACGGCAATTTGAGCCCGCCAGAGTTTCCCGTCCGCACAAAAAACTTGCTGGACAGAGGGCTCCCTCCTTAGTAGGTTAGCATTAGGGATAAGCTTATTGCTTCTGATTGGTTTCAAGTCAATGGCCGCGCCAATTCTCGATAGTGGCCGGCGTGAAATGACGGGCCGAGCCAAAGTTGCATCGAGAACTTGAATGATTCCTTATCGCGACGAAAATGAAGCCCAACGCCGGTCGATCGTCACCGCCACGTTCATCGGCATCAACATCTTCACCTGGCTAGTCGTCCAAGGCGCCGGCGCCGATTTTCCGCTGGCGAAGTCGGTGTGCGAGCTCGGACTGATTCCCGGGGAGCTGACCGCGTCGCTTCCGGTCGGCAGCCGTTTCCCGGTGGGGCCGGGGCTCGTTTGCCTCACCGACCCTGGTCGGCAGCTGTCTCACCTCATGACCTCGATGTTTTTGCATGGCTCGTGGATGCATTTATTGGGCAACATGTGGTTCCTCTGGCTGTTCGGCAACAACATCGAGGATTCCATGGGGCGGCTGCGCTTTGTCGTTTTCTATCTTTTGACCGGTCTAGCGGCGGCGTTTGGCCAGATCGTAACCAATCCGGAATCGATCATTCCCATGGTCGGCGCCTCGGGAGCAATCAGCGGCGTCATGGGCGCCTACCTGATTCTCTATCCACGAGTAAAGGTCTACGTGCTCGTGCCGATTTTTATTTTCTTTACGTCGATCGCGCTGCCGGCCTGGGTGATGCTCGGCTATTGGTTTTTTATTCAGCTCGCCAGCGGCCTCCTGTCTTCCGGCGAAATGGGCGGTGTCGCCTTTTGGGCCCATGTCGGCGGCTTCGTCGCCGGCGTTGTGCTGATCAAATTCTTCGCTCGGGAAGAATACGTCCAAGCGCACCGCGCCCATCGATGGCGCCCACATCGGCTCATGCGGGAATGGTAGCGAACGCCGTTACTTTTTGTAAATTTTTTCGATGAAGCCGCTCTTGTCCAGCTCGCGCACGATGCTTTCGTCGACCATGTCGTCGAAGCGAAGTTGCGCGCCCGGTTTGCGCGCGGTCGCTATCGCGTCGCGGATCTGAACTTCCACCCCGGGCCGGGTCACCAGCGGCACCGCGTCGTAAAGTTTCGCGCTCGCTGTGTAGGCCGCCTCCAAATAATCCTCATTATTCGTTCTGGCGTATTTCGCCATGATCTTCTTGCTCTCGTCTTTGCGCGTTTTAACGAAGTGGACCGCCTCGATGTGCGACATGATGACCCTCTTGACGGTTTCTCGGTTCTTTTGCAAATATCCTTTCGTCGTCGCCGCGCAGATATAGGGAAACTCGAAGCGCTGCTTAAAATCCGCCGTGCTGATCAGCACTCGATGCGGCATGCCTTTGGTCAAGTGAATGATGCCCGGAGGCGATGGAAAACCAGCGATGCGCCCGGTGCGAAACGCCGCGGCGCGTTCCGACGACCCGCCGACTTGCATGATTGGCACTTGCTTATCCGGTTCCAATCCCAAACCGCGCAATAGCGCCCGAGCCGCCACATCCGAGGCGCTGCCAAGGCGGCTGATGCCGATGCTTTTTCCCTTTAACTCCTCCGCCGATTTTATCGATTCATTGACGACCAGCTCATAGGGTAATGAATTGAGATAGCACGCGACAATTGCGACCTGTGCACCGGCCAACACCGCGCTCGCGATCGCGCCTCCCGACACGTTGGCAGCTTGGACATCGCCGGCCAGGAGACTCGTCAAACTGGTCGTGGTGCTGGGAATAAACAGCAGTTCGGCGTCTAGACCGTATTTCTTATAAATCCCCAGATCCTGCGCCAGAAACCACACCCCATTGCTGGTCTCCAACGCACTGTGAGACAAGCGAATCTTTTCCTGGCCCGAAGCGTGACCAATCAGACCGGCAGCGATAAACAATAGACCGCCGAGAAATTTCATCGGCCGCGAAACTTTCATAGGACCTCCGGTTGAGTGCTGCGCTGTGGAGCCCTCACCAAGTTAGTTTGAGTGTTCTGCTTAACAGTCAAAAACTCCTCTACCGCCACGCCGCGTCCTCTGGAATCAGATTTTTGCCAAAGCGGCGCTCCGGCGGCGCGGCCAGCCAATCTTTGGTTTTCGCCGCATAATATTTAAAGTGCGGCGTCTCGCGGTGCGCTGCCAATGCGGCCTCATCCCGATAAACTTCGTAGAAATAAAATCGGTTCGCATCATCGCGGTCCTGGATCACGTCGAAGCGCAAGCAGCCAGGCTCATCCTTTTCGGAATGCTCCGCGTCGTGGCGAACCACTGCTAAAAATTCCGTGGCATGTTCCGGTTTCACTTGTATCGTTACATGCAGAATCACCATAGCGCCTCCTTATCCGAATCATTCACAATTAGAGCGCAGTGTCCAATATACTGCTTAAACAACGTCGTTCTCAAGCAAGGTAAGCGAGCGCGTGATTTGTCCCGGCAGCGTGGCGCGTAGCGGCTCAGCACTGTGCACGTTGAGCATCGCGGAGATTAAAACAGCGCCAATGTTTTCCCGAATTCGTGCCAAGCGACTGATCGGCGGGATGTCCGAGCCCGGCTTGACGTTGGCGGCATGACCAGCAACGCGACAAAAAATATCACGGAAAGATTCCCTGCGGTATGAAAATATTTTTGCCACGGTCGGTTTGGATTACTTATGAGAGGCAGGAGACCGGACTCGCCGCCGGGCAGGAAAGTAAGGTAGTCGCCTCGTTCTTGCCAGTATCGCGTGTCGCGACTGAAAGGCAGCGTATATCCCGAAAAGAGCGGCAGGACTGGACGTTCGTTAATAACTGGCGGGTCTTCGGAATCCAAGCGGAAATCGACTGTGACGAGATAAGAATAGGCCGCGGCGAGATGAGTGCCTTCATCAACTGTTTGGGAGTTGGCGCGAATGAAAACTCGAACTTGGAGAAAAACGACAAGAAGGAGGATCAGCGCGATGCCAAAAACCGCAGCGGCTCTAGTTGGTGTTTGGCGAGTTCGTGAAAATGTATCAGGCAAGTTCATCCGGCGATATCACCTCAAGGATGAACTGGATGGCGCAAGCTGACAAATTTCGCGGATGGCGCGATGTTTTTGACACGCGGTTCATATACCGGCGAGCCGCAAAAGTCTGCTCAGGACGCGATCCGAATCAAGAAACTCGCGGGTGAAAGAGGCGGCCGCGGCGGCATGTCTGGCGTAGGCAGTCTCGACTTTGTTCACCGCTTCGACGGCGTCCGCAGTATCGCTAAACGTCAATAATCCGCTGCCGGTCGGTAGATGCGCGCTGATGCCGGTATCCTGCATGATCACGGGACGACCGGCGGCGAGATAGCAGGCGCTGCGGTCGCTGAACCAACCGGTGCGGCCTTGGGCATAGCCATGTTTGACGGCAGTAAATTCGCCGCGCGAGCCGATGATGTAGTCGTGGTAAGTGTCCGCGGTAGCGGCATTGATTTCCGGGGAAGCGAGCAACCAGCCGTGACACTCGAGCTCAAGACGGTCGGGCTCTTCTGGATGGATAAAAAGACAGAGCTCCAAAGGTACCGACACTCGGCTCGGAAGATCGATGATTTTTCTGAACTCATCGGCTTTTTGCCCATACCATTTCCCCCTCCATTCGACGGCAGCGACGCCACGCCAGTCGGCAACCGTGGAGTAATTTTTCCCGGCCGGCCGAATTGTACGCCATTCCTGGAGAACGACGGGCGGCAAACTCTTTTCCCAGTGAAGGCCACAGGTCGGCAAGGGACAGTCAGCCGCGCCGAGATTAAGTCCCACCGTCACATAGAGGTCATGGCCGGGTAAGTTCATGTTGACGCCGTATTGCTCCTGCCATATCTGCGTAAAGCCGGGATCCATATCCAGATACATACGCCGGCGCACATTTCTCAGGATTTTTTCGAAGCTCAAGCGGCCGGAAATATTGACCAGTAACTCAGTTTCACGGGACAACGCTTCAACCTCTGCGTAAGATAAGCCGATATGGCCCGAGCCATCGGAAGCGAGTAAGCTCGCATATCCGGATAGACCGAACCTTTCGATGAGCGAACGAAAGTGCCGTGCGTTTGCCGAACAAGCAAGAGTGGTTCTGCTCCAGTCGCTATCTATACAGTCAGCCCTCGCCAGTTGTTCCACGTAATAGGTTTCGAAACCCAGGCGGCGAAATCCGAGCACGTACTGCAGAAACGCCCAAGTGTTGCCGCCGCCGCAAAGCGGATGAGTTTCGATGGCACCGGCAACTATGATGCGCTTTGGCATAGCAGGGCTGCTTCACGGCACTGATAGTTTCATGTCGTCATGACAATGCAGCGTTAAGTCGCAATCTTAGCGTCGACGAGCGGGCATCGAATATTCCAAGGCATCGCTAATGTCCCATCTCCGCATCTTCGAGCAAACAGGTTAGAACCGTTTCGGATTTGAATTGGTCTTCGGCGAGATTTCGCGCGGCTTCGCAATGAACCCGATAATTATTTTCAATGCTTTCGATGGCAGAAACCGCCTCATCAAGCGTGCTAAAAGCAAAAAGGCCCTGGCCTGTGGGTAAATATCGGGGGAAGCCTGTGTCCTGTAGGACCACTGGTTTGCCGAGCGCTAGATACGCCGCGCTGCGGGTGCTGAACCAGCCGCTCCGTGATCCTACATAGACATTTTTCGCAATGCTCCACTCGGCGCGGGAGCTGCTGAGATGATTCCGATAAACCTCCATCCCGGAAGACTTCTCATAACCGTCAACAACTCTCCACCCGTGTTGCCGCAACTGATCGATGGGAGCGGAACCGGATAAAGCGATTTCTAACGGTACCCAAACGCGTGAGGGTAAATTCATGAACTTCAGGAACTCGACATCTTTACCGCCGTAGCTTTCGCCGTCGATTGACGGCAGCCTGTCTTCGTTTTTCCACGACATCACCGTCGTAAAAGCCGGGGCACCCGGCGCAAAAGTGAAGGGCCAATCCTGCAAAACAATCGGCTGGCGTGTCCTATGCCAGTCGAGCCCGCACAAGGGAATACGGCACGAGGGGTCGCCGATATTTTCTCCGAAAGTAAAAAAATTATCGTGCTTGAGAATGGAATTCGCCGAGTAGGCTTGGTCCGGGGTGGCCGTCCCTCGGCTGGCTGCGTCGAGCTTATACTGAGTATAAAGAGGGTCGGTGTCGATAAAAACCTTCTTGCGACATCCCCGGTAACGCTCCCTTAGTAAACAGCAGCCCGAAACATTAAGAAAGACGTCAGCCTGGTCACAGGTTTTTTCTATCTCCTTTTCCGTGAGGCCGAAGTATTCTCCTTTTGGGCTGCGGAAGGACCAACGCCTTCTCATCGCCGGCCCCACGAACGCAAGGACCTTTTTTAAATATTTAAGGTTGAAGCTGCAGTCCTCAGTAAAAGTGCCCAATTGGGGACTGTAAACCCATTTCCCCCTCTCCTCCGAACTGTCTCCCCATTTTCCCGTATCCTCTAGGTAAAAAACCTCGTGGCCAAGAAGGTGAAGTCCCTTAACGTACTGAACGTAGTCCCAACTCACGCCGCCGAGTGGGTACGAGGCAATCAGTCCGGTAACTACTATGCGCATGTTGCTCTCGGCGGTGCTATATGAAACAGCAGCTTTGCGTGTATCGCAGTTATTTTATCAGACGGATTTTTCGTTCTTCCTCGTGGAGATCGAATTGGGTTTTGTATAACGCAGCGAACGGTCCATGACTGCGCAAGAGTTCGCTGAAAGTTCCTTGTTCGACGATCTCGCCCGCCTGGAGAACTATAATCCGATCCGCTTGACGCACCGTGGAAAGACGATGGGCGATGATGAAGGCGGTGCGGTGGGCAACCAGTTGCTGCAGGCCTTCCATGATGAGCGCCTCGGTTACGGAATCCACCGACGAGGTCGGCTCGTCCAAAATCAAAATCGGCGCGTCGAGCAAAATGGCTCGGGCGATGGTCAAACGCTGCCGTTCGCCTTCGGAGAAATCCGCCCCCTGCTCACCGACGATGGTATCGTAGCCGTGCGGTAGTCGTGAAATAAATTCATCCGCCCGCGCCAGCCGCGCGGCCAAAACGATCTCGTCCATGGAAGCATCGGGGCGCCCGTAAGCGATATTCTCGCGGATCATGAGCGGAAAAATAAGCGGCGGTTGGAGCGCCATTGCGATCTGACGCCGCAGAGATTTCAATTGAAACTCTCGGACGTCGATCCCATCAATGGTCACGCGACCCGCTTGAGGATCGTAAAACCTTGGCAGCAAACTGACCAGCGTGGATTTTCCCGCGCCGGTGGCGCCGACGATGGCGATTTTCTCTCCGGCAGCGACGCGAAGATTGAGTTTCTTGAAGACCGGCCGCGACGGATGATAGCCGAATGAAACGGCTTCGAAGACGAGCTCTCCTTTGGCGCCGGTGGCAGAACAAATTCTTTTTCCCTCGAGCGGGGTTTGTTCGTTTTCCAGAATCTCGAATGCTCGTCGAATCCCTGCTTTTGCGCTCTGCACCAAGCCGTAGGTTTGAAAAATATTATTAATTGGCGTGTAGAGAGATGCCAGGTAGGAAGTAAACACAACCATGCCCCCGACCGATAGCTCACCGGCAAAAACATGCTGTGTGCCAATCCACAAAACGGCTGCGGTTCCTGCAGCGATCGTCACGTTGACCACCGCAAAATAAGAATTTTGCAAATTATACAGTCGCAGATCCGCCGCCAGGCTCTCCCTGCTCGCCCGGAGAAAAAGCCTCTCTTCCTCTTCTTCTTTGGTAAATGCCTGGATCACGCGCATCCCCGTAAGGGTTCGCTGAACCAAAGAGTAGACCAGGCTTTCCTTTTGGCGCGCGTGGGTTGCCGCCGAAGTCATCTTCCGATTCAGAAGCGCGATCCCGGCGAACAGGACAGGACACACGGCCATCGCCAAAATCGTCAGATACGGGTCGATGGAATACATGATGACGAACATGCCGATTAAGAGGGCAATGGCGGAAAGCACCGTAAAAAGCCCGTTCATCGTCAGCGTCTGGATGCCCATGGTATCGGCGGTGACGCGATACATGAGATCGCCGATTCGTTGGCGGTTATGAAAAGAAAGGGAGAGCCGCTGAATATGGCTGTATAAATCCCGCCGGAGATCACAAACCATTCGCTGGCCGATCGTGATAGTCGTGTAATCGTTGAGGACGCGCAGCCCTCCCGAGAGAAGGTAAATAATAATCAAGCCACCACAGGCAATCCAGAGCAGCGTTTCGGACGACCAAGAATCAGCGAACTCCCAGGGCACCGGCTTACCGCTCAAGACCTGGTCAATAATGATTTTGAGCGGCCACGGCTTGAGCAGCTCGACCGCGCTGATGAGCATCACTTGCGCGAGCGCATAAGCGAACGGTAGTCGGTAGGGCTTGAGGTAGGAACGAACCGTGCGCTTCATCAGCGGGATATTCTCATAGCGCTTTCTCCGATGATTTCTCGACCGGCAGGAATTCGAGCTTGTGCGCCAGGGATTCCAGAACATGGTAGAGCACGTGGCCGAGACGGAATTTTTGATAGATGATAGCGCTGCCGTGAGCCCATGCGATGAAAGCCGCCGCCGCCGCTAAGGCGGGCATCTCTAAACAAGCCGCGAGCGCCGCCACGAGAATATAAGAGCAAAGGCAGCCGACTGAGATCCTGGACATTCTCAAGGCGCAGCGAACTCGCAGGAGTCTTTTTTGTCCCGTGTGATTTTCCGTCGCCGCCTTTATTTGTGCCTTCGCCCAGGGCCCTTGACAGATTTCCAAGTCCCAGTCGCTCCATCCTTGATCCATGGCGATGAGATACTTGCGCGGCAATAGAAAATCCATTACCGCATGGAGCAGGCTTTCTTTTTCCTCTCCCTTTTCATTCCAGTAAGAGAGACAGAAGGCCCGCTCATGCCATGAAATCTGCGGCACTTGGGTGGGACCGTTGAGATCGACCGGCTTCACCTCGCGAAACCTGCGCAGGCGCCAGCGGTAGCGCTCAAAGGTTCGGATCAATGGTCCGAGGTAGATCAGAAACGCTATCAGTAGCGTCGCGCGCCTGCCGCGAAATCGTGGCGCTACCCGCGCGTTCACGGCCGATGCGACGCATTGATAGAGAGTGAGAAAGAAGGGACAAGTCCCCAGCCAGAAGACACCACCGAAAACCAACGCACCTGCGAGGAGTAGCAGGGAAATCAAGCTCCACTCGAGCGTCAATGGCAAGCAGGACACGATCGATGGAGAAGGCTGATAGAGTGTTTGGAAGAGACCGCGACCGAATACTCCCGAATAGATTCTCGGCTGACTGTTCAAAAGATAAGTCGAGAGGTCGCCATAAATTCGCCCGAACCAACGCGATTGACCGAGCACGTTAAAGCGACAGGGATGTTTAAAGAACAGAAGAGTCTCCGCTTTGCCATAGCCGCGCTGCTGCTTTAGGTAATCGCGAACCGTGTTACGGCGATAGTGCCAGACCACTGCGGCCGGACTGAAGCCGATCTTGTAACCCTTGTTCTGAAGCCGCCAGCATAGATCAACATCATCGCCGGCGGCGCGAAAAATCGGATCGAAACCATGGATCGCATCCAAGGCTTCGCGGCGAAACGCCATATTGCAGCCCGGGATATGCTCGGCGACTTCATCGTCCAACAAAACATGAGCCGGCGCCCCCGGCGAGACCGCAACGCAAGATGCGACGAATGAATCGTCAGGCGGCGACAGATTCGGCCCGCCGACGGCGGCAAACTCGGATGTGTGAAACCGGGTTACGAGATGGGTGAGCCAATCCGCATCGGCGACGCAGTCCGCATCCGTAAAGGCAATTATTTCGCCGCTCGCGGCGCGGATACCGACGTTGCGAGCGGCGCTTAAACCCTGATTTTCTTGGTTAATTAAGTGACTGTAGTCGTAGCTCTCGGCAATTTGCAGCGTACCATCGGTTGAGCCGTCATTGACGACAACAACTTCGTAATTTGGGTAGTTAAGTTTTTCCAGCGACGCAAGACAATCATCGATAGTCCGCTCGCCATTATATACGCAGACGATAACCGAGACTTTAGGATAGGCGCGAAGAGGCGGCGGCAGCACGCCGTCATAGTATTGTTGCACCGAAAAAAACGCGGGCTTTTTGCGACGGCTACGATCGACCAAGCCAAAGGCCCAGTCGTTCACCTGAAATCCGCCATCTCCTGATAGCGGAAAGGCGTACCAATCGTCAGTCCAAGAAAAGATCACCGTGCCGGCTACGCCGGTCTCGAAACAGGCGCGAACTTGCCAACTGAGAGTTTCGGCTTGAACAGCGCTTCCTTGGCGGATTGAATCGATACCGATCTCGGTCAGAACCAGCGGCCGATCGCCCGCCAGGTTGTGAAGGTGAGATAGGTAACGACGGAAGTCATCCTCGCGATGCAGATAGACGTTGAAGGCGAGGAAATCGGCAAAATCAGTTTCGAGGTATTCCGTGGAAGGAAAATTAGCGTAGCTTACGAATGCTTCATGATCGACGCTTTTGACGCAATCTACTAAATCGCCAAGAAAGGCGCGTATTTTATCGCCGCCGTACCAACGGACGATTTCCGGTGGAATTTCATTGCCCACTAAATACGCAAACACCGCGGCGTGACCCGCGCATGAGGCAACGCCGCGCTTAATGCTCGCGCGAATGTCCGCCTGAGTTCGACGAGAATCGAGAAAAGATATGTGCTGAGCCCAAGGAATACCGACGATGACTTTGAGGCCATACGATTCTGCCATATCGAGAAGCCACATGGGCGGCGGTGTGAAGGTTCGAAAGCAATTGACGCCAAGCTCGCTCATCGACGCAAAATCAGTTTCGACAAGATCAGAATCCGGGAAAGGCACCCCCGTTTGCGTAGGGGAGAAGGGTCCGTAGGTAACTCCCTTCAAGAAAAATTTTTGGTTATTTTGAAAAAAATATCGGCCCCGCAAAGAAATTCTCCGCGTTGAAGCTTTGCTTGGGCAAGAAAATTCGGCGACTGAAGGAATCGACATATTACTGATGCATTCCCCTTCTGTCAGATACGTCACACCCTCAGTCTGAGACGGGTAAAACGAAAGGACGAATCCCTATTGCTTAAATGCCGCAAAAAAGTCGCAACAATGATGCCACGCTCGCGAGAAATTATTTTTTGTTGAGATTACGGACCTTTGATTCGATCGAGACACCGTCGGTGATAGCTTCGCCGCAGGATTTATCCTGCACGGAGTGGGAAACTTCCTGCTCTTTGCCGGTATGACTAAAGTCGGTCCGATCGGATCACCGTCACAAAGAATCGATCACCGTAGCAAGCCGTGGAATGATAAAGGACAGAATGGAAAAAAAGCGCGCGCGGCGATTTCTTGTAGCTCGGAAATTGAACTTAAGATGCGCGAGCGGCGGCAAGGAGGTAAAGAAACGTGCCGTCAATCATCGCCGAGTGAAACAGCCAATTGACAATTCCTTATTCACGCGGCGGCGGGCGAAACGTAGCGAAAACTTTGTCGGAATTGGTAATCCAAGATTCCAAAAACACCGATTCGTCCGGCTTGCGATTGAGTTCGGCCATCGCGCCGACCAAGCAGAACCAATTGAGCAACTCATGATGGCCGCGGTCTTCGGCTTGCGCCAAATTCGTATTCTTCCAAACCTCCCAATTGCCAGTGCGCAGCGCATCGTAGTAGCGCCGGTCGGACTCGACATCGGGATACATGCGGCCATGCTTGGCGGTGAGAAAAGAATGGGACCAACTCGAAGATGCGATCAATGCGACACGCCACGGTGTATCGACGAAAGCACGGGCCGTCGCCGCGCCGATTTGAAAACAGCGCCAGGGCTGCGGTCCCGGCGGGTCTTCATGGCCTTCGAAGCTTTTCGCTTTCGACGGCGTCGGCGGTATGCCTTCGCTGGCAATGAGATAACGCCCGTAAGCGTTGGTCGTAAACGGCACCAGTGGGTAAGGAAATCCCTTGCGGTCCCAGTCTAGATACAAAACTGAATTAGTAAACGCGTGGCCCAAACTAGCGTGCAGCGGTCTGTATGCGTAGGGGATATCAAATCCGTCATTCAAGAGGAATGACGCGAGATGTTTGCCGCCCTGACGATGGCCGCGCACCGAAAATACCTTTTCCTTGGGCTCGTGCCAACAATTGACGCCGCGCTGACTGTGGAGCCAAGGTTGGAACTCCGCGTTGTCGTAAGCGAGCACGGAAAACGGCGGCACGCAGTCTTCACGGAAGTTTTCATACTGATCGTCGCCCCATATCACGCAGAAGTCAGGATTGAATTCATCGAGCGCGCGCCGTGCCCTGCGAAAACCCTCGATCATCTCCTGGCGATGCACGTCGGAATGCGCCAGCCCGTCATCGCTCCCCCACTGCCGGCGCATCGGCTCCGGCCAGTTCTCCAGCGATCTCAAATGATCCGGCAAAGCCGGATCGGCGAGACACATTTTGATCCGCCGGCAAAGATTGCCCTCTGTCGTCAGGCTAGGATAGTGCGTCACGCCGAGGCCAAGTATTTGTCCCATGGATTACCTCCATCGATCCGCGAAGCTGGTAATGCCGCCCCGCTTTCTATTGCGCCAGCATTTTCTTCGCCCGCTCGATAACTTCAGGCGGCGAATCGAATATTTCTTTGACCAGCGCCTCGAGTTCTTCGCCGGATGTCGTATCTATTTCCATTCGGCCTTTTTTTGCCTCGGCTAGCACCTCAGGGTCGCTCATGGTTTTGAGAAATGCCTCTCGCAAAATTTTCACTCGTTCCGCCGGAGTCCCCGGCGTCACCATGATCGGACGGCCAAAATCTCCCGCGGCCAGTAGAATTTGCGACAGACGGCGGCTATTGGCCGGGACTTTATATTGGTCGAATAACTCATTAAGCGTCGGCGTGTCGGGAATATTCGCGTCTCTCTTGCGCGCTGTCACAACCAGGTGACGGTCAAAGTTTCTCTTATGCCATGAGTCAAACGGCTCGCGGCCGAAATGCGCGGACAGACTATGGGCGCGGCAAACCACTTCGCCCTTCTCCACTGCGATATCGATCTCGCTGCCACCGGCGTATCCCAACACGCTGTTGAACTTCGCGCCTACCGTATCCTCCAGAATTTTCGATAGAATATAATCGCTGCTGGCCGTTCCCGTGCTGCCGCATTTGGGCGCGTCCTTCGCCTTGATCACGTCCGCAATCGACTTGTAGGGCGCATCGGCGCGCATGTAGAAGATATTCGATTCGACCGCCGGCGAGCCGATAAAATGGAACTTGCGCAGGTCGAACTGTACTTCCGCACGGCCTACAAATTGGTCGACGTAGATGCTGTTGAGAGTCATGGCGAGGGTAAGACCGTCCGGCTTTGCCACTTTGAACGCGTGGTTGGCGGCGATCACTGAGCCGGCACCCGCCATGATCTGAACGATCATCTCCGGCTGTCCCGGAATATGCTTGACCATATGTCTGGAAAGGAGGCGAGCCCATCGATCATAAAACCCGCCGGCCGTCGAGCCGACCACGATGCGAATCGTTTTGCCCTTGTAGAACGGTTCAGCTTGCGCGCGGAGGTCTGGCGCAAAGCCAAGCAGAAAACTTGTCAAACAGAGAATTGACGACAACCCAATAGTTCGCTTTTTCATCAAGGTCTCCTTTCGCTGCTCGGATCGTTTAAGGTGGTAATATTTCACAATAGACGAAGCCCCTGCGCGGCCGGCTCTACGCCGAGCAAATAATATTGATAACCGCCTGGCGCTTCTCGACATTGACTGCTCTAAGGCCGCGCTCCAGCGCCGGCATGACTTCGCCGGCGTCGGTAACTTTCTCGCCGTAACCGTCGGCAACTTCGACGGCTTTTTGGTAATTGGAAATGCTGTCCAAAAAAGTGATCGGTTGTTTTTGGCTCTTGGCGGCATAGCCGTCGCGGGTCATGTCGACCGTGGCCCGCCGCACCGCTTGCCAGCGTTGATTGTTGAAAAGCGCCGTCAACACGGGCAGTTCTTGCTCGGCGCCGACGTAGTGCGCCGAGATTGGATTGCCGAACATGTAAGAGCCGTCGCCGTGGGTACCGATCACCAGCCGGTCGCGAGCGGCGAGTTTAGCGCCCAGCGCGCAGCCCAAACCGTGGCCGAGGCCAGAGGCCGCGCCGGCGTTGAACATGGTTGCGGGCTGGGAGAAGTCGATATACTCCGGCAGCAGCGGCGACTCTTTGATGACGATGGTGTCTTTGCCTTTGATCTCGTTGATGCAGTGGGTGATCCAAGCGGGATGAATCGGCGACTGGCCTTTAACCTCAGCGAGCTTTCTGCCCCAGCCTGCGCGCAAATTTTTCCAACTTTCAGCCAACACAGCCCGGCGCTTGTCGATGCGCAGCTTCGCTTTGGCTTCATGCTCCGCCATTGTTTCGTTCAGCACGCGCAATCCTTCGGCAGTCGCGCAGGCGAGCCCGATGTCGCAGGGATGGCCGCGCACCGGCACGTAACCGTGCAGCGGATCGGGACCCATGTGGATCACTTTCGCGTCGTCGCGCACTTTGTCGGTCGCCGGCAACCAAGGCACTGCTATATCGACGGCGAGAATCACGTCGGCGCTTTGGAGTAACGGTTTCAGTTCATATCCCAAGTTCATCGGATGGTTGCTGGGTATCGACATATAGCGGTTTCGGTATTGAACCACTGGAATCGCGTAGCGCTCGGCGAACTCGCCGAGCGCTGACCACGCCTTGGGATCTCTGCCGGCAGCATTGGTGATGATCAAGGGATTTTCCGCTCCCGCCAGCAGCGCGGCGGCCTCTTCAACCGCATCACCATTGGGAAACGCCGGCGCCGCGGCCTGTTGGCGCGACGGCGTAGTGTAGGTGAACTCGCTCATCTTATGCGCCAACACTTCGCGCGGCAAAGAAAGATACACTGGCCCCATGGGCTCGCTCTTGGCGATGCTCAAGGCCCGGTCGACGACGGTTTCTAGCTGCTGCCCATTGCGCAATTCATAATCCCACTTGACCGACTCGCGCAGCATGCCGGCTTGATCGAACATCTCCTGGGTCCAGTGAATGTCGAGGCTACGATGGCCGGCCATGCCGTCTTCGTTAGTCGGCGTGCGCCCAGCTGTGAAAAGCATCGGCACATGGCCGCGCGCGGCGTTGAGCAAACCGTTCATGCCGTTGGCGGTGCCGACGTTGACGTGGACCATCACCGCTTGCGGCTTGCCAGTGACCAGGAAGTAGCCGATGGCCATATGCATGGCGGTGTTTTCATGCGGACAGGTGATCGCCATCGGCACCCGGGTTTCCAACACCTGCGCTTTGGCCAAAGACTCGACCACCGGCGCGAAGTCCGTGCCGGCGTTGGCAAACCAATAATCGACGCCACGATCGGCCAGCAGTGCCATGTAGGCATCGGCGACACTTACATCGTTGAGAGTCATTTTCCCCATGTTCGATCCTCCAGGATTGGCTGCGTGCTAATAAACGGAGTATTTCGCGTACGGGGAATTAAAACCCCGCACGCGACCAAAGGGGATGCTCGCCCCCTTTGGATTCCCCATTTAATTGGTGCCCGCAGCAAGCTGCGGGGAATTATTAGATTTAAATTTTCAACGAACCCTAAATTCACTCAGTTCTCCAAGGTGTCAAGGCTCACCTGCCACCCGTGATCTGAGTGGCGCTTTCCGAACCTCAATCACGCCCCAAGACTGGCGATAGCCTCGCGCCAATAACTATCGTCGTAAAATCTTTCGGGCGCAGCGAACGGCGGCTTGTACACGCCCATTTCTTTTCTCAGGTCGATGACGGTTCGGATTGCCGCCGGATTGATGCGCGCGCGAGGCACGACCTTGGCATAGGCGCTTTCCGCCGCGGCGCGATTGAGCTTTTCCTTGTCCATCGCCAGCCGCAAGGTTTCTTCCCGATGCTCCGGCTTGAGCAACCAATCCGTCGCCGCGGCCCAAGCGCGGATGAAGCGCACTACCAACTCGCGATGCTCTAACAGCCAAGGTCGAAGTGTCCAGCCGCAGGTCAACGGCCAACCGGGCACGTAATCCTCGCCGCTTGCGAGCAGAATACCCCCGGCAGCCAATGCTTTGTCGGAAGCCGGCGGCGTCAACATGGCGGCAACCACGCGCCGCTGGAGAAACGCTTCCAAGCGCACCGGCGAGCTGCCGATGATTTCAATGTCATACTCGGTGTCGTCGATGCCGTGCTTGCGCAGGATTTTCTTGCGGATCAGATCGAGATTCGAGTCGCCAGGATCGCCGGCGAGCAGTTTGCCACGAAGCTTTTCAATAGAATCGAATCCCGGCTGGCCGATCAGATAAGCGCTCAACCCTTCCTCGGCTTGCATGAACAGCATGTAATCGACGCCGTCGGTGGTCGTGCGTGCAATCATCGTATCGGCGCTGCTAAGGGTGAAATCCCAGCGCCCTTCGGCCATGCCCTTGTTGTGATCCGGCGCGTAGGTGGTCTCGTGAAATCGGACTTCGAGATTTTCCTTGGCGAAGAACCCTTTGTACTCCGCCACCAGATGCGGCGGCCTGAGGTTATAACCCGTGGTGCTCAACACATCCATGATCTTTTCCCTCCGCGCTCTCCTTATTACCTTCTCGCGCCTAACGCATCAAGCCCAATCTTGGTTTCGCAAACAGAAACAAGTTAATATGCCCCGATGCTTTGGAAACCAAGCCAAAAGGATACCCACATGAAGCTTAAAGACAAAGTCGCAGTCATCACCGGCGGCGGCCGAGGCATCGGCCAAGCCATCGCGAAAGCGTACGCGCGCGAAGGCGCGAAACTCGCTCTTTGTGCGCGCACCACCACAGAGCTGGATCAAACGGTTAAAGAGTTACGGACGCTCAACAGCGAAGTTGAAGGTTGGAGTTGCGACGTGTCATTGGAAGAACCGGTCAAGGAGTTCATTGTCAGCGCGCACAAAAAATTCGGCCGTGTCGATATTCTCGTCAACAACGCCGGCGTCATGACCCGCCCGGCGCCGATGACCGAGCTGGATATTAAGAAATGGGATTACACCATCGCCGTCAATTTGCGCGGCCCGTTCATGGTTACCCAAGCGGTGCTGCCGATCATGATGAAGCAAAAAACCGGGTCGATCATCAACGTCTCGTCCATGATTGGCCGCGGCGCCTATGCCAACTTCATCGCCTACGCGACCTCCAAGTGGGGGCTGGAAGGCTTTAGCCAAACCTTGGCCGCCGAGGCGCGCTCGTCCGATATCCGCGTCAATTCAGTGGAGCCCGGCTATGTTGCGACCAAGTTAACCGGCTACCACGGCAGCAAACCGGAATCGGTGACGGATGTGTTCGTCTATTTGGCGTCGGATGAGGCGAAGGGCGTCACGGGAAAAATGCTCAGCTCGTCGGGCTGGAAATCGCAGCTGAAATAAAAATCTATCTCCGTCGCCACTTTCGCCGAGTAGGAATCTTACAGACCGAGCAGCTCCATGATCTTTAGCTGGTCGAAGCCGACCACCGACTGGCCATCGATGATCGTCACCGGCGTGCTTTGAAAACCCTGATCGATCAACTCCTTCATCGCCGCCTTATCGGCGCGGACATTTTTCTCGACGAACTGAACGCCCTTTTGAGATAGAAACTCTACCTCTTTGTGACAAGGGCCTCAGCCGGGCTGAGTGTATACGACGACGGACTTTGCCATTCGATTTTCCTCCATTTGACGTTGATCACGCTGCTCGCGGCGTGGAACCTAATTTTGAGGTTTCCAAAGGGGGCGAGCATCCCCTTGGGTTAAGGGCGGGGGTTAAAACCCCGCCCGCGAAGTGGCCTTTTTGATTCTAAAATTATTTGAGCGATTTATAGCATTTCCCCTAAGCCGCCGCAAAACTCACCGCGCCTTCAACTCCACCGGACAAACATGCTAACCTTAGCGCTTCCATGACTGATACAATTCATCGCAAAGCCCCTCCCCGATTCCGTCTAGCCGGCCTCGCGCTCGGCTGCGTCGTTACCATCGCGCTGTCGGTCTGGAGTCAGGAACTGCCGGCACCCGACGCGACCGAAGAGATTCTTCGACACGTCAAGCGTCTGGCTTCGTCCGAGCTCACCGGCCGTGGCGTCGACACACCGGGGATCAAACTCGCCAGGGATTACATCGTTGGCGAGTTCGCGAAATACGGTTTACGGCCTGGCGGCGATAACGCTGGCTATCTGCAAGATTTCGATGTTGCGGTTGGCGTTGCAGTTAAAAAGCCGAGTGATCTAACTTTGAACAGCAACCTAAATTTGGCGCTCAATGACGAATGGACGCCACTGGGCTTCTCGGCCAACGGCAATGCCGAAGCGCCGCTGGTATTTGCCGGCTACGGTATCAGCGCCAAAGACTATGGCTACGACGACTACGCCGGCGTCGATGTAAACGGAAAGGTGGTCGTGGTGCTGCGCTACGAGCCGCCACCGAAGAACAGCAAAAGCCCTTTCAAAACCGCGCCCAATTATTCCAGTCACGCGACGCTGCGCAACAAAGCGAACAATGCTCGCGACCACGGTGCGCTGGCGATGATCCTGGTCGATCTTAACCAAAGAGGAGACGATCAGACCGAACTGATGACGACGCGCGGCAGCTTAGCGCGCGGCGGCACCAGCTTGATCGCGGTTCAGGTAAAAGCCCGCACGCTGGAAAAATTCCTCGCAGGCAGAGGCGTCGATCTTAAAACGCTCAAAGCGAGAATCGACCGCGAGGGGAAGCCGTCATCGATGGCGATTCCAAACGCCACCGTTAAGCTGCAGGTAACGCTGCAGGAGATTCGCGAGCGCACGGAAAACGTGCTTGGGGTTCTGCCGGGCGCCGATCCGAAATTGGCAAACCAGAACATCGTCATCGGTGCCCACTACGACCATCTCGGCCTCGGTCATTTCGGTGCGCGCAACTCAAGTGCCGCCGGGAAAATTCATCACGGCGCCGATGACAACGCCTCCGGAATCGCCGTGCTACTCGACCTGGCGCGCCGGCTGAGCCGGCTGCCGTCCAAACCGTCGCGCACGATCATATTTGTCGCGTTCAGCGCCGAAGAGCTTGGCCTGTTCGGTTCTCGGCACTTCGTCGAGCGGACCGAATCCATCGCCACCACCGAGACGATGGTCAATTTGGATATGGTCGGCCGACTGCGCGACAATCGGCTAACGGTTTTCGGTGCCCGATCAGGAGTCGGCTTGAGCGATCTGATCACGGCCGGCGCGGCCAACCTAGGCTTGGAAATACGCCACTCCGACGAGGTTGGACGAAGCGACCATGTGTCGTTCTACAATAAGAAAGTTCCCGTGCTGCATTTCTCGACCGGCGTGCACGAGGATTACCACCGTCCCAGCGACACCTGGGAGAAACTGAATATCGAAGGCATGGCACGAATCAGCGATCTGGCTTTGCTCACCGTTATGTACATAGCCAATGCCACGGAATCGGTGAACTTCGTCGGTCTCCCCTCCCGGCCGCCATCTGAGCGCGCTGAGGAACGTGGCGCTATCGGCGTCTATCTCGGCACCATGCCAGACTACGGCGCCGACGCACAAGGGGTGCGGGTTGCTGGCGTGGCCAGTGATAGCCCAGCGGCGCGCGCCGGTCTGCGTGAAGGCGACGTGATCGTCAACTTGGCGGGCGCCAAAATACAAAACATCGACGACTTAACCGGCGCGCTCAGCGGCCGCAAGCCGGGCGATGAGGTTGAGATCGTAGTCTTACGCGTGAACCAGCCGTTAACCTTGAAGGCCACCTTGCGCAGCCGCGGCTAGCCTACCAGTTCCGGGACTGACCAGTTTGACTTACTGTCATTTTCGCACGAATTTTTCCATAGATTGCGAAAAAAGGCTCGCAGCTAAAATAACCTTATGTTACTATGACTTCAGTTGTGTGGTCTAAGGAGGTTAGCTGTCGATGATCAAGTTGTACACGTTCCCGCCCTCGACGAACTCGCGCAAGGTCCGCATCGCCCTGTTGGAAAAGGGCTTAGAGTTCGAGCGGATCAACGTTGACCTGACCAAAAGGGAGCAAAAAAGCCCAGAATACCTCCAAATCCATCCACTCGGCCAGATCCCGGCTCTGGACGACGAGGGCTTCGTTGTTTACGACTCAACCATCATTAACGAATATCTCGAAGACGAATATCCCTATCCATCACTAATGCCGAAAGATTCAGAGGGCCGAGCGCGGGCGCGCATGCTGGAAGATTTTCGCGACAGCCATTTTAACCCTTTCTTCGTTCATATCATTCACGAGATGCGCAAACCTGAAGGCGAACGGGACGCCGCGCGGATCGACAATGCCAAGGCCGAGATCACTAAGGTTTTCGATCGGACCGAGAGGGAGCTCAAAGGCAAGGAATATCTGGTTGGCAATTTCAGCCTCGCCGACGCCGCCTTCATGTCAAACATCGATCTCTTAGACCGCTTCGGCATCCCCGTTGACGCTGCCAAGTATCCCAACACGGTGGCTTGGATCGCCCGGCTCAAAACCAGGCCGAGTTACGCCGCATCCGCGCAGTAACCCTGGGCCGGAGAATTGAGGTTGGCGATTTTCCATCTTCAATGTTCCGCGCAGACGCGATGGCGAAAGTAATTCTCGCCTGGCTCGTCCATCTCTACACCGCCCTCGGAGCGGTAATCGGTTTCTTCACTATCCTCGCCATAGAACAGGCCCGTTTCCAGGACGCCCTTTTCTTGATGGCATTGGCCATCGTCGTCGATTCCACCGATGGCACACTGGCCCGCGCAGCGCGGGTCAAAGAAATCATCCCATGGTTCGACGGCAACTTGCTCGACGAGATCGTCGATTATTTCAACTATGTAATCGTGCCCTGCTTGTTCTTTCTACGGGCGAATCTTTTGCCGCCGCAAGATGCCCTTTGGCTCGCCGCCTTGCCGCTGATCGCCAGTGCCTACGGCTTTTGCCAACGGGACGCCAAGACCGCGGACTATTTTTTTCTCGGCTTTCCCTCCTATTGGAACATCGTCGCTTTTTATTTGTATCTCCTAAACTCGCCTCTGTGGATCAACGCGTTTCTCATTATCGCCTTGTCTGTTCTAGTGTTCCTGCCGATCAAATTCATCTACCCCAGTCGCACTCCGCGCTTTCGCGCCGCGACGAATATCTTGGGCGCGCTCTGGGGCGCGGCAGTCCTATACCTGATTTATCGCCTGCCAGAATCTTCAATCCCAATTGTGTTTGCCTCGCTGGCGTTTCCGGCCTACTATATCGCGCTATCACTTTGGCTTGAGCTCCGAAAGGTAATCTCCCGATCGTTAATCCGAGGTTGAAATGCAAAAATCGCTTCGAATGATTCTTCTCACCGGGTTTTGTAATGCCTTTATCGTGCTGCTAGTCCTCGGTTATCCCCGCTCGCTCGCGATCGGCCAGGCGGTCAACGGCAGCGCCATTCCCAAGTACGTGTTTATGTTTTTATCCGACGGCGGCGGCATGGCGCACTTGGAAATCACCCGCCAGTATCGCAAACATATTCACAACGAAGGCATGGTCATTGTCGACAAAATCATGAAAGAAGGCAGCGTCGGCGTGATGACAACCCACGCTGCCAACTCGCTCTCCACCGACTCGGCAGCCGCAGCCACCGCGATGGCTGGCGGATGCAAGGCCAACATCGGCGCGCTCGGCATGTGCGCCGACGGCACCGTTGCGGTCAGCGCTATGGAATTGGCTCGGCGGCGCGGCATGAAGCTCGGCTTGATCACCAATTCAACCGTCTACGACGCCAGCCCGGCCGCTTTTGTCTGTCATGTGGCAAGCCGTAAAGATTATAAGGGGATCATCAACCGCTATTTGGAAATGGCACCGGATGTAATTTTAGGCGGCGGCAGAGAACAGTTCTTGCCGAAGGGGCAAGCGGGCAACCGCGGCGACGACGAAACCGACATGATCGCCGCCTTTGAGAAAAAAAACTATCGACATGTTGGCAACAAAGAAGATCTCGCACGGGTTTCTAAAGGGAAGGTGTTGGGCCTGTTCAGCCGGTTCGACATGAGTATGGAACTTGACCGCGACAAACAATCCGAACCATCGGTTTACGACATGGCCAGTGCGGCCATCCGGCTGCTACACGAGCAGAATCCCAGGGGCTTCTTCGCCTTTATCGAATCCGAAAATATCGACAGCGCCAGCCATCTCAGCGACATCGCGTCGGTGATACACGACTACAGCGAATTCGACCGCGCGGTCGGGCTAGCTTACGAATTCTACCGAAAATATCCGCGCGAGACTTTGATCGTGGTCGCTTCCGACCACGAGACCGGCGGACTGGGATTCACTGAGGCGCTCAAGGATTTGTCGAACACAAAAGGCAGTAATAAAGCCGCGGGCTCAGTCGCGGATCTGAAAAAAATTGAGTCCATCGGGATTTCACTTCAAAAAGCTTCGCAAATGCTCGGGCGCAGCCCCACCGCCGAGGCGGTGGACAAACTCATGCGCGATTATTTCCCCGCCTTTACCCTCGCGCTCGAATACAAAGAAGCCATTCTCATGCGTCAACCGGTTTCGCGAACGATATCCTTGGATCCTACGGCCAATGCCCTCGGCATGATGATCGCCAACCACACCCAGGTCTATTGGCAATCCAGCACTCATACGAACCAGCCGGTCTTGGTCGCTGCGCTCGGCGTCAGCGCTGAAAAATTCAAGGGGTACTACGACAACGCCGAGTTCGGCAATAAGCTGAAAGCGGTGATCGCGGGCAAGAATCACCGGTAACGCGCCGAGAACGTGGAGGGGTTAAGCAAGAAGTTCTCGATCGACCAATACTCCGAACTCTGCGAACTCCGCGCCTCTGCGCTAAAGAAATTGGCTTCTTGGTGGTGTCCGTCGTGCAATCAACTGGCCACCGACACGCCAAGCAGCCAGCCGACCGAATAGGTAATCGCCGACGCCAACAGACCGATCGCCAGCATGCGTAAGCCGCTCACCAGCGGCCCGCGCGCGGTAAAAATCGATATCAGCGCGCCAACACTGAACAGCGCCAAACAGCTAAGCAGACCGCTCGCCGTCCAAGCCGTCGGTCCTGTGGTGAACAGGTACGGCAGCACCGGCACGATCGCGCCAAGAATAAATGCGACAAAGGAGCTGCCCGCGGCCGCCCATGGCGATCCCAGTTGCGAGGGATCGAGCCCCAGCTCTTCACGCGCCAGAGTATCGATGGCGGTGCGCGGATTCTCGACGATGCGGCGCGCCATCAAGCGCGCATCGGCTTCGGGGATGCCTTTCGCCTGATAGATCAGTGCCAGCTCTTCTTCCTCCTCTTTCGGCGACATTTCCAGCTCTTGTTTCTCCATGGCGATCTGCTGCTCGAACAGCTCGCGCTGGGCGCGCACCGAGACATACTCGCCGGCCGCCATCGAGAAAGAGCCGGCGAGCAATCCCGCGACACCAGCGAGAAGAATGTACTCCGGCTTAGCTTCTGCGCCGGCGAATCCCATGACCAAACTGAAATTGGAAACCAGGCCGTCGTTGATGCCAAAAACCGCGGCGCGCAAGCTACCGCCGCGGGATGCCATATGCCAACCTTCACGGCCAATGATATCTCCGCCGCCCTGGGTCGGCACCGCTTCGCCCATTTCACGGAGCGCGCGGCTGTGAGCGCGCTCCTCTGCCGGTAATCCGGCGGCCTCGGATTGATTCAAATACCCAGGTTCATCTCGCGCCTCTAGGGCGCTGATGATCGGCACCACGCGCTCCGTGCCAAAACGGCGCGCCATCCAACCGAACAGGCGCACCCGCAAACTGCGGCTATAAGTGGGCACCTTGCCGCCGCCGGCTTGAATCAAACGCACCCAGCGTTGCGCGTGGCGTTCTTCGGCGCGCACCATCTTGCGAAAGATCGCCGCTCTCTTATCGTCCTTCTCCGCCTCCGCTAGCGATCGATAAAGCTCGATACCGTCCATCTCAATCAAATAATTCTGACCGTAGCGGGAGATGTCGGCTTGGGTAGAATTTGTCTGCGAATCAGCCATGCAAAAAAAGTCTTTAGTGTTTAGTTTTGAGTCGGTAGCCCCGATCTTGATGCGCGATTTTTCTAGTTTTGAACTTTGAATTTTTAATTTTTTTTCCTCTCTCTTTTTATCTGATCAACCTTGCATAAGCCAGCCTTTTCATCTTAACGTCGAGCACCATGATCAGCTTTGTCGATGTCGAAGAAGCCCGCGCGCGCATCAAAGATCAAATCTATCTCTCGCCATTGCCCTACTCGGAAACCCTCAGCCGGATGACCGGCAATCGCGTGTTCTGCAAGCTGGAAAATCTCCAGATCACCGGATCGTTTAAGGAACGGGGCGCTCTCAATCGCCTGCTTACGCTCAACGCCGAAGAAGCCCGGCGCGGTGTGATCGCCGCCAGCGCCGGCAATCACGGCATGGCGCTGGCGTTTCACAGCCGGCGCCTGGGTATCGCCGCGACCATTGTCATGCCGTTGTTCGCGCCGCTGATCAAAGTTTCCCGAGTGCGCCAGTACGGCGCGCGCGACCTGCTCCATGGTAACGACTACGACACCGCGCTTGGCGAAGCGCAGCGTCTCAGCAGCGAAAAGGGCTTGACGTTCATATCCGCGTTCAACGATCCTTGGATCGTTGCCGGCCAAGGAACCATCGGCTTGGAGCTTTACGAGCAAAATCCCAATTTGGACGTGGTGATCGTGCCGGTCGGCGGCGGCGGGCTGATTGCCGGCATCGCCTTGACGCTCAAGGCATTGAATCCCAAAATTCGCATCATCGGCGTTCAGTCCGAGGCGTTACCTTCGATGCGAGCCGCGCTCGAGAATGGCGCGCCGATCCGTCTAGCACCGGCGCTAACGATCGCCGACGGCATCGCCGTGCGCCGAGTCGGTGAAACACCCTTCGCGCTGGTGCAAGAGTTCGTCGATGACATCGTCACCGTCAACGAAGGTGAGATCGCCAACGCGGTTCTGCTCTTGCTCGAAATCGAAAAGACCGTGGCCGAGGGCGCCGCCGCGGTGCCCCTCGCCGCGCTAATCAATAAGAAGGTTTCCCTCAGCGGCAAGAATATCGGACTGATCGTCTCCGGCGGCAATATCGACATGAACTTGATCGCGCGCATCATCGAAAAAGGCTTGATTCAAGACGGTCGCTTGAGCCGGCTGAATGTCGTTCTCTTGGACCGTCCGGGAAACCTCGCCCGCCTGACCCGCTGCATCGCCGCAATGGGCGCCAATATTCTCCACGTCAATCAGAGCCGCGGTTTCGGCCATATGGCCATCGGTGAAACCGAGGTGGAATTGACCCTAGAAACTACCGGCGCGGAGCAGATCCAACGGCTCTGCGCTGAATTAGACAAAAACGGCTTTCGCGTAAGGGGAGAATCCTAATCAAACAGGATTCATCTCCCCTGGACAAAATTGCGCCTCGGTATGGCCCGTGCGAACGCCGGGCCGCTTGTGTCTGCCGATCGTCACGCAGCTAAGGCTTCGCCTTTCGCTCGTTCGATGGCGGGGATAACCAGCACCGGCCGAGACGACCGTGCGACGACCTTCTCCGCCACGCTGCCCAAGATTACATGATCGAGACCGGTGCGGCCGTGAGTAGCCATCACGATCATGTCGACATTCTCCTGATCTGCTATCTCGACGATATTCTTGAAGGAGCGGCCAAACTCGACGACCTGGCGCACCTCCACCAGATCGATGCAGTCGGCAAAGCTGTCACTGACAAACTTATCCAACACGCGGCGGTTATCTTCCAGCATATCGTGATAGGGACCGAACGGTGATCGTCCCTCCGGCCGCTCGTCGCCGAGATCGATGACATGATAAATGATCACCTCGGCGCTGCTGTCACGCGCCATTTCTAGGGCGTAGCGTATGCCTCGCTTGGACAACTCCGAGAAATCCGTTGGCGCCAAAATTTTTTTTACCTTCGGCATAAACCCTCCTTTTCTGCATCACAGTCTAAAGGCAAGCTAGCGCAAAAAGCATGCCCCGCGAAGCTAGTATAAATCCCTATTATTTCGCCGGGTGAATCCACGTCGCCATTCCCATTTTTGCGGAACGCGGCGGCGATTTTACCATCGATGGGAAGAACCGTGGGCGCGATCAGTGCCAGTCAACGCAGCTTAGCAATTGCTCGGCAAAAAATGGTACTTCAGGCTTCTGTGTGGTTAGGGAATCTGCATCCGAAGCGTTCCGTCATGCCGGAGTCGCATTGGGATAACCAAAAGGGCCGGCGCGTCATCGGGGCAATAGCGACGCGCCGATGGCCTCTGACGCTAGTGTAGAGTCCCATAATTAACTTGACTTATATCTACGACGAAAGCTATCTTATGCGACATGAAAATAGCGCCTCCTATCCTGTTGTCCCCGGAAGAACGTGCGGT
>Ga0208454_1000224_pt1 | contig 39387 bp, 45 predicted proteins | sample EasRivMeERMZT100_FD_187530 | JGI IMG/M metagenome (GOLD analysis project Ga0208454, IMG submission 187530) | Soil microbial communities from meander-bound floodplain in the East River, Colorado, USA - East River MetaG ERMZT100 (SPAdes) (version 2) | ecosystem: Environmental > Terrestrial > Soil...
GATCCCGCCGATGAGCACCGGCGCCGGACCGTGGCGGTCAGCGATCGCGCCGGCGACGGGCTGCACGGCGCCCCACGCGAACTGGCCCACCGCGAGCGCGAAGCTGATCGTGACGATGCCGAGCCCCGTCGTCGTGTTCAGGGGCGAGACGAACAGGCCGAGCGATTGCCGCGCCCCCATGGTGACCATGAGGATCGCCGCGGCGGCCAGCGTGATGATCCACGCGCGTCGGTCGACTGTCGTCATCGTTACTGCGTTATACCTCTGAAGAAGTCGCCCCCGCGCAAGCGGGGGCCCAGTTTACCAAAGCACTCCGGGGTGACGTTCTTTCGCGGGAACGACGGTTGAAGTGAAACCGTCCCTCAAGGGTCCTTGCCACGGCGCAGCAGCGTCACTGCGCGATTGAGCTCGTGGCGGCGCGTGCCGTCGACGCAGCGCGGGTTGCGCATTCGAGCTTCAGCACACTTCGCCGGCCAGGCCCTTCGCGCGCTCGAGGAACGAAAGGAGGTCGCTCTCGTGCATCCCGCCGGCGAAGGTCACGCCGATCGGGTCGCCGGCCGAAGAGGTTTCCGCCAGGATTTCATCGGGCGTGGGCTCGATCGGATCGAGGTCGAAAGTTGAGCTCATGGCCGGATCGTTGCGCGCCGGCGTGTCGCCGCGGCGACGCGGGCGGGCGCCTGCATGTCAGCCGACGCAGTCGGCAGCCCTGCGAGCGTCAGGACCAGGATCGATCCGGTGCCGGCCAGCAGGTGCTCGATCGGGAGGTCCTTGAGGTCGACCGCCAGGAAGCGGGTGATCGCCGTGATCGCCACGTACAGCAGAAACAGCACCGGCAGGCGCTCGGTCTTGAAATAGATCCCCCCGATCGCGCCGAGCTCGAGGTAGAGCGTGTCGCCGGTGAGTCGTTTGAAGCACAGTCAGCGCCCACCGCCCTAACCCCTACTACTTGAAGTAGGCTGCCTCGTCCGAAGACTTCCGCGCACTGATCCCGTTCGTGCCCGTATTGGCATTCGCCCAGGCCGCCCGCGGTCTTCGTGATTTACAGCCTCGTCCTGCGCTGATCCCGCGCCCCGAGCGCACTCAGGGCGTGAGATCGAGCGTCAGGTTGGTGATCGTGGCCGAGGCCGGATGCCGCTCGAGCCTGAACCCCATGCGGCGCGCGAGCGCCAGCATGCCGCCGTTCGACGATAGCGCGGTACCGACCAGGCGGCGCACGCCCCGGCTCTTCGCTGCCGCGAGCAGACTCGCGAGCAACTTTCTGCCGAGGCCGCGCCCCTGCCAGTCGTCGGCCAGTACGATCGCGAACTCCGCGTCGCCGGGCACCCGGTCATCCTTGACGTAGCGCGCGACGCCGACCTGGCGCTCGCGTCCCTCGGCCGCAGTCGTCGCGATCAGCGCCATCTCGCGCGCGTAATCGATATCGGTGAAGCGCTTGATCTCATCCGCCGAAGGCCGCCGCGTCGACATTAGGCGCTGATAGCCGCTGGCGGACGACAGCCGCTCGACGAATTGCTTCTCGAGCTCGAAGTCGGCGGCGCGGATCGGACGGATCGTCAGCGGCGTTCCGTCAGGCGCAGTCCATGTCTCCGGCTCAGGCAGCATCCTGGGCGCATGCCAGCGCACCACCCGCAAGCTGCGCATGCCATTGGGCTCGGCAGAGCGGGCGGAGGTTGTGATCGTTCAGTCGCCCGGTATCAGAACCGGCTTGCCTTTTTCCACGATATACGTGGCGAGCTCCCGCGCATTGCCGCTGCCGATGTTCTTCACCGCGTGGAACGTTCCGGCCGGGATGAACAGCGCCTCGCCGGCTTTCAGCGTCACCGGCGGCCTGCCGTCGAGCTCATACAGGAACACGCCTTCGATGACATAGGCGATCTCTTCGCCGGGATGCGCGTGCCTGGGAGCCGCCACCCCCGGCGCGAACTCGACGAGCACTTGGATTACCTCGCGTCCCGGGGCGCTGAGATCGTCCCGCGTGACGTTGGTGCGTTTGATACCGTCCCACTGCGCCTGCGCGAGGTGCGGCGCCAAAGCGCCTGCGACGATGAGTACTGTGGCAGCGATGATTCGACTCGTTTTCATGTGAATCCTCATTTACGAAGTGATTTGAACGCGGCGCGGAGCTCGGCCGCAAAGATTTCGGGCTCTTCCCACGCCGCGAAGTGACCGCCCTTTTCCGCCTCGCGGAAGTACACGAGGTTGGGATAGGCGCGCCGCGCCCAGCTCTCTGGCGATCGATAGACCTCGTCCGGGAACACCGTGATGGCCACCGGGAGCTTGATCTCGGCGCTCTTCTGCGCGCCGGCGCTGGTGACGCTGCGTCCGGCGTTCTCCCAGTAGATGCGCGCCGCGGAGGTGCCGGTGTTGGTCAGCCAGTAGAGCGTGATGTTGTCCAGCACGTCGTCTCGTGTCGGCGACTGCTCGGGATCGGCGCCGTACTTCCATTGCGCGAAGCCCGGATGCCCGAGCAGCCACGCGGCGAGGCCCGCCGGCGAGTCGGCCACCCCGTAGCCGACGTTCTGCGGCCGCGCGGTCATCATCGTGAGGTAGGCCGGGTTCCCCATCCGGGCGTAGGCGATGAGCGAGTCGAACACCTCGCGCTCTTTCGGCGAGAGTCCGGCGGGCGCGGGCCCGCCGACGGGGAGGACCGCGCCTACTTCGGGCGGCACCGTCCCGGGCAGGTTGACGTGGATGCCGAGCAACCCCTTGGGCGCCTGCCGCCCCATAGAGTTGGAGACCGGCGAACCCCAGTCGCCGCCCTGCGCGACGTAGCGCGTGTACCCGAGGCGGTTCATCAGCTCCGCCCAGGCTTGCGCGATGCGGTCGGGACCCCAGCCGGTGCCGGTCGGTTTTGCGGAGAAGCCGAATCCCGGCAGCGAAGGGATGACGACGTCGAACGCGTCTTCGGCGCGGCCGCCGTGCGCGGTCGGATCCGCGAGCGGGCCGATGATCTTGAACTGCTCGAAGACCGACCCGGGCCAGCCGTGCGTGACGATCACGGGAAGCGCGTTCTTGTGACGCGAGCGCACGTGGATAAAGTGGATGTCCACGCCGTCGATGCTGGTGACGAACTGCGGAAGCGCGTTCAGCCTGGCTTCCGCCTTGCGCCAGTCATAGCCGGTGCCCCAGTACCGGACCAGCTCCTGCAGCCGGGCGAGCGGCACGCCCTGCGACGGATCGGTTTCCTTGTCGGGCCAGCGCGTGTCGGCGATGCGGCGGCGAAGGTCATCGAGCGCCGCTTGCGGCACCTGGGCCTTGAAGGGCCGGATCGAGCGATCTTCGGCTGACTGGGCATAGCCCAGGACGGAAAGGAGGCAAAGCCCGAACGCCAGCGCAGCCGTCAGTTTGTGGAGTTTCATTTGGAAGTTCCCGGTGAAAAGAAGGTGACGGCTTGTCCGGTGAAGACCTTGCCTTCGGGATCCACCGCCTCGATCAGCACCTTGTGCTGGCCGCGTGGCAGGCCGCCCAGGATGATGGTGTTGCTCTGGCCGTAATCCGCCCAGAACCAGGGCAGGTCGTCGAGGGTGATATGCAGATGTCCGACGCGCGGAGACACCTTGCTTGCGGTGGCGCCGCCCAAGGGCAGGATGCGCAAGTTCTCGACGCGGTACGGGATGAACACGACGCCCCGGGCAAGCGGACCGGGAAGCGGCGCCTCTACGATCAGCTTGGGCGCGGGTTCGTCATCGATGGTCACGACCGTACTCTGGGCGAGGGCGCCGGTCGCGAGCATTGCGCAAGCCGCGACAGCGGCCAGCTTCTTAGCGAGCAGGTTCATTGCATCATTTCCCTTTGGAGATTCGGTACACGGAACGTCCCATCTCACCAGACTGCAATCGCCTGGTCGATTGGACGAAGGTGTTGCTCTCGATTGCGTTTGTCGCGTTGCGGCAGCGGATGACGCGCCCTTAGGCGCGCCATCCACCGTACGACCTTTGAACCAGCTTCGAACTAGCGCAGCGACTTGAACCCCGCGCGCATCTCCTGCACGAGGAACTTCGGCTGCTCAAACGCAGCGAAGTGGCCGCCCTTGGGGAGCTTGTTGTAGTGGATGAGGTTGGGATATGCCTGCTCCGCCCAACTCCTGGGCGCCTGGAAGAGTTCATCCGGGAAGGCGCTCGCGACCACCGGGAGCTTCACGCCCTTCGGTACAAAGAAGGCGAGCTTGTTCTCCCAGTAGAGACGGGCCGCGGAGACCCCCGTATTCGTCAGCCAGAACAGCGTGATGTTGTCGAGCACGTCGTCGCGCGTGAGCCCTTCGGCGACGCCGTCGAAGGAGCGCGCGATCAGCTCGAGGCTGCGCGCGTCGTGGTCGATCATGAACGTGGCCAGGCCGACGGGGGAATCCGCCAGCGCGGCCAGCGTCTGCGGACGCGTGCCCATGAAGAAGGCGTAGTAGACGTCCTTGTAGAAGGCCGCCAGCTGCTCGTACGCATGCTTTTCGTCGGCGGACAGACCGGCCGGCACCGGCTTGCCGGCAAAGGCCGCGCCGTCGATCGCCGGCGGAACGACGTTGGGCATGTTGGTGTGGACGGCCAGCAGCCCCTTCGGCGCCTGCGCACCCATCAGCTCGACGATGACCGCGCCCCAGTCGCCGCCCTGCGCTACATAGCTCGCGTAGCCGAGGCGCTTCATCAGCACGTCCCAGGCGCGAGCGATGCGCTCGGGCCCCCAACCCGTGGTCGTCGGCTTGCCCGAGAACCCATAGCCCGGCATCGATGGAATCACCACGTGAAAAGCGTCGGCAGCAGTTCCGCCAAACGCGGTCGGATTGGTGAGCGGCTCGATGAGCTTCAGCTGCTCGATGATCGAGCCCGGCCAGCCGTGCGAGACGATGACCGGCAGCGCGTTCTCGTGCTTCGAGCGCACATGGATGAAGTGAATGTCGAGACCGTCGATCTCGGTGATGAAATTCGGCACGGCATTGAGGCGCGCCTCGACCTTGCGCCAGTCGTACTCCGTGGCCCAGTAACGCGCGAGTTTCTGCACGGTCGCGAGCGGCACGCCTTGCGAAAAATCGGCAACGGTTTCTTTCTCGGGCAGGCGCGCGGCGAGAATGCGCCGGCGCAGGTCGTCGAGCTCGGCCTGGGACGCACGGTAGGTGAACGGGCGAATCGCGTTCTTCTGGGCCTGGCGCGTAGCGGGCGCCTCGGCAAGGACTGCGTCAGTGTCGGAGGTTGTCATGGTCTTGTGGTCCTTAGTTGAAGGGGGAGGTCTGTCGCGCGTGCCCTCGATTCATTTCAATCGACAAACAATGCGCGGCGCGAATTTCACTAGACACATAGCGCCGGGTCGATTGGACGAAGGTATTGGCCGATACCTTCGTCTTATGGATTCGCCGCCAGGCTTGCGGTGTGATGGAGCCCCGATCCCAAAGGAGCTGGAGCATGAGCACTACTGAGGTGCGCAGCGAAGCTGCAATCGAGACCCCGACAGCGCGCACGGTGGACATGAAGCTCGAGGTCGTCGTCATCCCGGTTGCGGACGTCGATCGGGCGAAGCGGTTTTACGGCAGCCTGGGCTGGAGGCTCGATGCCGACATCGCCGGGGGGGAAGACTTCAGGGTCGTGCAGTTCACGCCTCCGGGCTCGCTTGCCGCGATCCACATCGGCAAGGGCCTTACTTCCGCCGCGCCCGGCTCGGCACAGGGCCACTATCTCGTCGCCTCGGACATCGACGCCGCGCGCGCCGAGCTCATCGCTCGCGGTGTCCCACCTTCACTACGACCACACGAACGATGATCCACATCCGAGATATCGATCACCTTGTGTTACGCATTGTTGATCTCGACAAGATGCTTCGCTTCTACTGCAATGCGCTCGGATGTACGATTGAGCGGCGGCAGGATGAAATCGGTCTGGTGCAGCTACGAGCAGGCCGCTCTTTGATTGACCTCGTCCCGGTCGATGGCAAGCTAGGAAGCCTCGGTGGTGCGGCCCCCGGCAAAACGGGGCGCAACTTGGATCATTTCTGCATTCGGGTCGAACCATTCGATGAACCGGACATTCGGCACCATCTTGAAGCCCATGGGATTGAAGCGGGTCCTGTCGTTATGCGCTATGGCGCAGAGGGGGATGGACCTTCCATCTACATAACGGACCCCGAAGACAATGTTGTCGAGCTCAAGGGGCCGCCAGTTGGCCTGGCCCGGGTGCTGCACGCTTAGGCCGTCATTCACCGTAGATCCTCGAGACTCCGTCCCAGAGGAGCTTGAGCGCAGTAAGGACGAGCAACCCGTAGCAGATCCGATAAAGCTGCCGCTGGTCGAGCCGGTGATGCAGCCGCCAGCCGATCCACACGCCCAGAGGAATCACCGGCAGGCAGAGCACCATCAGGGTCCAGAGCTCGCTCGTCGGCCGCGCGAGCGCCAGCCACGGCCCCATCTTAATCGCATTGCCGACCGTGAAGAAAAGGCTCGTGGTCCCGGCGTAGACCTCTTTCGGCAGTCCGCGGCGCAGCAGGTACAGCGCGAGCGGCGGCCCGCCGGCGTGCGCGACCATCGTCGTGACGCCGGAGCTCGCACCGGCGAGCAGCGCGTTGGGAATCGAGCGCGGGCGAACGGCGACCTGGCCGCCGCCCGCGAAGAAGAGCGCGGCGAACGCCAGCGTGATCAGTGCGATCGCGATCGCCACAAGGCCGCGGTCCAGCACGCGCATCAGCAGGTAACCGCCCACTATGCCGACGACCAGCGCCGGCAGCAGCGGCAGCAGGTCGGCGCGCGACCAGTGCCGCGCCTTCCAGTAGCGTAGGGCGACGACGTCGATCACGACGAACAGCGGTGCCAGCAATGCGCCCGCGGCGATCGGGTCCATCGCGAGTGAAAGCAGCGGGATCCCGATGACGGCGAAACCGCCGCCGAACGCGCCGCGCATGAACGCGATCAGCCCGACGCCCAGGGCGGCAATCGCAAGCGCAAACGCGTCAACGGGCATCCGATCTGCGCCTTTGCTTAAAGCCGGATTTGAATGCTGCCTTCGACCTCGCGCACCTCGTACACGTTGAGCGGCTCGGTCGCCGGGCCGTTGATCACGGCCCCGGTAGCGATGTCGAAGCGGGAGCCGTCGCACTGGCTCATGATGGTCGTCCCCGCGAGCAGGCCTCCGGAGAGGGGGCACGCCCCACGAGCGGAGATGTACAGGTCGTCGAACGCGTAGAGGCGGCCGTCGACACGCGCGATGGAGATCCGAAGCTTGCGGTCGTTCAGGTAACAAGGAACGACCAAGCCGTCGGGGATCGCGTCGCTCCGCGCGATGGTGCGAAAGGCATCAATACCGAGCTCGGTCATTTCAGTAGGGGTATTCAGGGATGACATCGGATTTCTTCGCGTCGAGTCGCAGCTCGCCCGGGGCGCCTTTGGGCACGACTGGGCGGCGCGGCATCACCGGCGCGAGGCGCTGGTAACCGGAGCCGAGCGGGGGGCGGGTGTCCGCATCTCCCTTGTTCGGCCAGAGGGACATCGCGCGCTCGGCCAGCGCCGTAATCGTGAGTGACGGGTTCACTCCCGGGTTGGCGGGCATCACGCTGCCGTCCATGACGTGGAGGCCGGGCTGCCCGAACACGCGCTGATAGGGGTCGACCGCGCCGCTCCCGGCGCTCTCTCCGATCGTGATCCCGCCGGTGAAGTGCGCGGTGGCGGTGCGGTTGAGGGCCTCGGTGTGGGGCGCGCCTTCGCGCGTGCCCATCTTCCTCGCCAGCCGCTCGGCAAACTGCTCGGCCACAGGGATGTGCACCGACGGCGCCGGGCCGGAGCTGTGCCGGCTGCGCAGCATGATGCCGTCCCAGTACAGCTCGAGCGAGGTGTCGGTCGTCTGCATGCACAGCAGGATGGCCGAGCGCTCCGACCAGTGGCGCGGGTCGCCCATGCCGAGCACTTCGGCGGGGCGCTCGTTCAGCTGCTTGAGCCAGGCGAGGGTCGGATGCTTCTGCTCGCCATGCTGATGGGCGGTGAACGCCAACCCCAGGAGATTGCTTCCGACCCCGTAGTACACGGGCTCGATGCTCGTCACCGCATCCGGCCAGACGCCGCAGGTGATCGCGACCGATCCCGGCGTGATGTGGATCCTCTCCGGATCGTGCTTCCACTCTCCGTAGGGCCGCGTGGTCACGAGAAGCTGCTCGGAGTTGGTCCGCGCCCGTTGGCCGAGCTCGCTCGACAGGCCCGTCAGGCGGCCGTTGTGCTGCATGCGATGAAGCAGCTTCGATGAGCCATAGGCATGGGCGGCGACGATCACCTGCTCGGCGGTGTACGTGTGACGGTGCAGATGCGCCGCGCGCTGCGCCCATCCGGGGTGGCGCGCATGCACCTCGAAGCCACCGCCATCGAGCGGAACGAGGTCGTGCACCTCGTGCAGCTCATGGACCTCGGCGCCGAGCTTTTCCGCCAGGTAGAGGTAGTTCGTCGTGACCTTGTTCTTCGCGTTGTGGCCGCAGCCGACCTGGCAGTTGCCGCAGGAGATGCATCCGGTGCGCCGGGGTCCGACCCCGCCGAAGTACGGATCCTCGGCTTCGACACCGGGGGTGCCGAAATAGACCCCCACCGGAGTCCTGTTGAACGTTTCGCCTTTGCCCATCTCGATCGCGACCTGCTGCATGTAGCGATCGACGTCGGTCGGCAGGTACGGGTAGCGCACGACGCCGAGCATCCGCCTCGCCTGGTCGTAGCATGGCGCGAGCTCGTCGGCCCAGTCGGTGATGCCGGCCCATCCGGGCGCGTCGAAGAACTGCTTCGGTGGCACATACAGCGTGTTGCCATAGACGTGCGAGCCGCCGCCGACGCCTGCGCCGCAGACGATGAGCACATCGTCCAGGTACTCAACCCGCTGGATGCCGTACAACTCCGCGGCGGGGAACCACAAATAGTGCTTCAGGTCCCAGCTGGTCTTCGGGATGTCTTCGTCCCTCCAGCGCTTGCCGGCCTCCATCACGCCGACGCGGTAGCCCTTCTCCGCGGCACGGAGCGCGGCAACGCTCCCACCGAAGCCGGAGCCGATGATCAACACGTCATAGTCGAACCTCACCATGCGATCACCTTCCGGCTACCGCTTCTGATACGGATGGAAAACGTAGTCCTTGTGCTTGACCGCGAGGTGGCAGGCGTTCCCGCAGTTGGTGGGATCGGCGGTGGGCGTGAACTTGCCGGTCGCTGGGTCGTAATTGAACACCGCGTAGCCCCAGCCGCCGCTGTCCGCGAAGCGTTTGCTGTCCTTCTGCATCAGGAAGACTTCCGCGAAGGTGTCCGGCACATCGACGTCGAACTGCGCCGCCGCGTCCTTCTTGATCTTCCACTGCAGCTTGACGATCTTGGAGCCTTCAGGAAAGGGCTGCCCGTTGCCGGGAATGCCGGCCCGGTAGGCCTTGATCATGGTCGGATTCGCGACCATCACCTTGAGCCGGTCCTTGGGCGTGTGGGCGGAGGAAACTGCGACCCAGTCCTCGTACCCCCTGAAGTCGGAGAAGGCGATCCCGCTCGGCGTCTTGAGCGAATACTTGTCCTGCTTGTCCTGCGCGTAGACCGCGGCGCCCAGGGCGGCGAGCAGTGCTGCCGCCGCTGCAGCTTTCAAGATGGTGTTCATGGATGAGTGTCCGTTCAGTTGGGGTTGCCAGGCACGGTGAAGGTCACGGTGCGCGCGATGAAGGGTTTGCCCTCGGGGTCTACCGCCTCGATGCGCACCTTGTGCTCGCCGCGCGGCAGGCCGCCCAGGATGATGGTGTTGCTCTGACCGTAATCCGCCCAGAACCAGGGCAAATCGTCGAGGATGACGTGCAGATGCCCGACGCGCGGAGAGACCTTGCCGGCGGCGGCGCCGCCGACCGGAACGATGCGAAGGTTCTCCAGCCGGTACGGTATGAAGACGACGCCCTTGGCGAGCGGCCCGGGAAGCGGCGGCAGCACTGATAGGGTGGGCGCGGGTTCGTTCTCGACGTCGACGACGGTGCTCTGCGCGAAAGCGCCGGCGGCCAGCAGGGCCGTCGCCGCGACTGCGACCAGGGTCTTGATGAGCGGAGTCATTGCGAGATCTCCTTTAGGAACGTGACGTCATCGCACCAGACCCATTGCCCGCGGTCGATTGGACGATGGTATTGACCGATACCTTCGTCTTATGGCTTCAGCGCAAAGCTTGCGGTGTGATGAAGCACCATGATCAAACTCAACGTGAACGGGAAGCCCCGCGACGTCGACGTCGACGATGACACCCCGTTGCTCTGGACGCTGCGCGACGTGCTGAACATGACCGGCACCAAGTTCGGCTGCGGCGCCGGCCTGTGCGGCGCCTGCACGATCCACGTCGACGGCCGCCCGACCCGCTCGTGCCTCATGACAGTGTCGATGGCCGCCGGCAAGCGCATCACCACCATCGAAGGCGTCGGCGCCACGCCCACGGGCAAGAAAGTCCAGGAAGCGTGGCGCGCGCTCGACGTGCCGCAGTGCGGCTACTGCCAGTCGGGACAGATCATGTCCGCCGCGGCGCTGCTCGCCGAAACTCCGCACCCCTCGGACGCGGACATCGACGGCCGGATGGCGGGCAACATCTGCCGTTGCGGCACCTACCCGCGCATCCGGGCTGCGATCAAGAAGGCCGCGACATGAGCGTCTCCCGCCGCGACTTTCTGAAGGTATCGGCGAGCGGCGGCCTGCTGCTCGCCTTCGGGCTGCCGGTGCACGGCCAGACTGGTAGCGCGCCTTTCGCCCCGAACGCGTTCCTGCGCATCGACCGCGCCGGCAAGGTGACCTTCATCTCTCCCATGATCGAGATGGGCCAGGGGACGTTTACCTCGCTGCCGATGCTGATCGCCGAGGAGCTCGAGGTCGACGTCGACAAGGTGACCGTCGAGCAGTCCCCGCCGGACGACAAGGTCTATGTCAATCCGCTCATCGGCATCCAGATGACGGGCGGCTCGACCGCCATTCGCGCGATGTACGTCCCGCTGCGCACCGCCGGCGCGACGGCGCGCGTCATGCTGGTGACGGCGGCCGCGCAGCGCTGGAACGTCGATTCCTCCACCTGCCGCGCCGGGAACGGCACGGTCGTGCACGCACCCAGCGGCCGCAAGCTCGGCTACGGGGCTCTCGTCGACGCCGCTGCGAAGCTGCCCGTGCCGGAAAAGGTGGCGCTCAAGGAGCCTGCGCAATTCAAGCTGATTGGAATGGCGCACCGCCGTCTCGACACCGCCGGCAAAGTCAACGGCGCCGCCAAGTTCGGCATCGATACGCGCCTGCCGGGGATGAAGTTCGCCGTGCTCGCGCAATCGCCAACCTTCGGCGGCAAGCTCGTGTCCGTCGATGAAGCGAAAGCGATGGCGGTGCGCGGCGCGAGCCAGGTCGTACGGCTCGACGACGCGGTGGCCATCGTTGCCGCCCACACCTTTGCGGCGAAGCAGGGCCTCGCCGCCGCAGCTCCACAGTGGGACCCCGGCGCCAACGCGAAGCTGACCACGGCCGACATCGCCGGCGAGCTCGCGCGCGCCTCGGAGAAGCCGGGCGCGGTCGCACGCCGCGAGGGCGACGCCGCCGCGGCGATCGCCGGCGCCGCGAAGAAGATCGACGCGGTCTACGAGCAGCCGTTCCTCGCGCACGCCACGATGGAGCCGATGAACTGCACCGTGCACCTGACGAAGGAAGGCTGCGATATCTGGGTCGGCACGCAGGTCCCGGGCATCACCCGGGCGGCCGTCGCCGAGCTGAGCGGCCTCAAGCCCGAGCAGGTGCGCATCCACAACCACCTGCTCGGCGGCGGGTTCGGCCGCCGGCTCGAGTACGACGGCACCGTGCGCGCCGTGCAGATCGCGCAGCACGTGAGCGGTCCGGTGCAGGTGATCTGGACGCGCGAGGAAGACATCCAGCACGACATGTACCGGCCGTACTACTACGATCGCATCAGCGCGGGCGTGGATGCGCAAGGCAAGCCCGTCGGCTGGTCGCACCGCATCGCCGGCTCGTCCATCGTCGAGCGCTACAGTCCGGCCTGGGTCAAGGACGGCATCGATCCCGACGCGGTCGAGAGCTCGGCGAACCAGCCCTACGACGTCGGCGCCATCCAGGTCGAGTGGATCCGGCGGGAGACGCCGGGAATCGTCACCTCGTGGTGGCGCGGCGTCGGCAGCACGCGCGGCACGTTCGTGGTGGAAAGCTTCATCGACGAGCTGGCGGCGCGCGCCGGACAGGATCCGCTCGCCTACCGGATCGCCCTGCTCGAGAAAAATCCGCGCGCGCGCGCGGTGCTGCAGCTCGCCGCGCAGAGCGCCGGTTGGGGCAAGCCGCTGCCGGCCCGCCAGGGCCGCGGCATCGCGCTGTGCATCGGCTTCGGCAGCTTCGTCGCGCAGGTCATGCAGGTCAGCGTCGACAAGCGCGGCTCGGTCACGCCTACGCACGTGTGGTGCGCGGTCGACTGCGGCGTGCAGGTCAACCCCGACACGATCCGCGCGCAGATGGAGAGCGGCATCATCTTCGGCCTGTCCGCCGCGCTCCATGGCGAGATCACGATCAAGGACGGGCGGGTCCAGCAAACCAACTTCGGCGACTACCGGGTGCTTCGCATCAACGAGGTGCCGCGCATCGACGTGGCGCTGGTGCAGAGCCTCGAGGCGCCGGGTGGAATCGGCGAGCCCGGCACTTCGTGCGTGATGCCGGCGCTGACCAATGCAATCTTCGCGGCGAGCGGCGAGCGGATTCGCAAGCTGCCGGTCGGGGAGCAGGCGCGCGCGACGCGGAGTTGAACCGCCACGAATCGTCCGTTCCCGCGGGCGCGGGGCCAGAATTCAACGAGTTACGGCGTGGAACCGGTATGGGACGCACTGAGGGACTTGGTGGGTGGGATATGAGCCGCACCGGCGATCCCTGAGCAGCGGAGAACGCCAAAGCTCAACGCAAACGGAAGGTCTGTAACTTTCTGAAGTTTCCTGAAATCCCCTACTAGAATGCCTGCCATGGATTCCAGGCCGGAGGCGGGCAAGATCTTGGAATTCGGGCGCTACAAGCTCGTTCCGGGCAGGCGCGAGCTGCTTGCGGACGGCAAACCGCTGCAAGTCGGGGACCGCGCTTTCGACGTCTTGTTGCGGCTCACCGAAGCGCGGGGCGCGCTGGTCGGCAAGGACGATCTGCTCAAAGCCGGCTGGCCCGGCCAGATCGTCGAGGAAAACGTGCTGCATGCGCAGATCTCGGCGCTGCGCAAGGCCTTTGCCGCGGAGCGCGATTTGATCAGGACCGTCTCGGGCCAAGGTTACCAGTTGACCGCCGAAGTGCGCGCGGGCCTGCCCGCGGCATTCGGCGAGTCGAGCACCCTTCAGCAGTGGATCTCCGAGCTGATCGGACGCGACGAGCAATTGCAGCAGGTGCTCGATCTGCTGACGCGAAAGCGCCTGGTCTCGCTCTGCGGTCCCGGCGGCATCGGCAAGACACGGCTGGCGGGGGAAGCGGCTCGCATGCTGCTCGAGCGCTCCGCCGGAAAGGTTTGCATCGCAAAGCTCGCGCCCCTTTCGGACCCGCGCCTCGTGCCGGCGACCGTGGCCAACGCGCTCGGACTCGCGCTGGCCGGCGGCCCGGTGACGCCGGAGCGCATTGCGGCCGCGATCGGCGCCCAGCCGGTCGTGCTGGTTCTGGATAACTGCGAGCATCTGATCGACGCGTGCGCGCAGCTCGCGGAAGCGCTGCTCCAGCACACGAACGCCGCGCGCCTCCTGGCGACCAGCCGAGAGCCGCTGGGGGCGGACGGCGAGCACGTCTACCGGGTGCCGGGCCTCGACTTCCCCGAGGTGAACGCGGCGCCGGACGTCGCCCTGCGCTCGGCGTCGGTGCGGCTTTTTCTCGCCCGCGTGCGCGAATCCGATCCGCAATTCGCTTCCGACGCTGCGGCATGCTCGACGATCTCTTCGATCTGCCGGCGGCTTGACGGCATACCCCTGGCGATCGAGCTGGCGGCCAGCCGTGCCGCGGTGCTTGGCATCGATGCGCTGTCCTCTCTGCTCGACGACCGGTTCCGGATTCTCACCGGCGGCAGGCGCACGGCGATGCCGCGGCACCAGACGTTGCGAGCCACGCTCGACTGGAGCCACGACCTCCTCCCGGAGCCGGAGCGCGTGATCCTGCGCCGCCTGGCCGTGTTCTCGGGTCCTGCGCCGCTGGGCCTGGCTTCCCGGGTCGTCGCCGACGCCAAGCTGACGCAGTCCGAGGTCGTCGCCGGTATCGGCAACCTGGTTTCGAAGTCGCTGGTGCTGCGGGATACGGCGACCGGCGCCTACCGGCTTCTCGAGACGACGCGTGCCTATGCGCGCGAGAAGCTGTCCGCCGCAGGCGAGCTCGACCTCGTGGCCCGGCGGCACGCCGAGCAGTGCCGCGGCCTGTTCGACCAGGCGGTGCTCGACTGGGAATCCCTGCCGACAACGCAGTGGCTCGCGGCCTACCAGGCGTATTTGGATGACCTTCGAGCGGCGCTCGACTGGGCGTTTGCCGTGAAAGGCGAAGAGTCCGGCGCCATCCAGCTCACGGTCGCCGCCGTGCCGCTGTGGTTCCATCTGTCGCTGATCGACGAATGCCGCGCCCGGGTCGAGCAGGCGCTGGAACGGATGCCGGCCGCCGGGCCCGTGAGCGAAGACCGCGTGATGCAGTTGCACGCGGCGCACGGCTGGTCGCTCATGTATACGACCGGGCCGGCGCGCGAGACGGGGGTCGCGTGGAACACTGCCCTGCAGCTCGCCGAGCGGCTCGGCAGCACCGACTACCGGCTGCGGGCACTGTGGGGTCTGTGGGCCGGCAGCATCAACAATGGGCAGTTCACCGAGGCCCTGGAGCTCGCGCGAAAGTTCCACCAGGCTGCGGAGACGTCCTCAGACCGTGCCGACGCGCTGGTCGGCGAGCGCATGATGGCGCAATCGCTGCATTTCCTCGGCGAGCAGCACGAGGCGCTGGTGTCGATCGAGCACATGCTGAGCCACTACGACGCGCCGCAGCGCCGCTCTCACGTCGTGCGCTTTCAGTTCGACCAGCGCGTAACCGCCCGCATCACCCTTTCCCGCGTTCTCTGGCTGCGGGGGAAGACCGACCAGGCGCTGCGCAACGTGGAAACGGGCATCCAGGAAGCGCTGTCGTTGAGCCACAGCCTTTCACTGGGCAACGTGCTCGCGCAGGCCGCTTGCCCGGTAACGCTCCTGGCGGGAAAACTCGACCTGGCCGAGCGCTACATCGCGATGTTCATGGAGCAGGCGGCGGCCAACACCCTCAATGTCTGGCGCATCTACGGACGCTGCTTCAGCGGCATGCTGCGCATTCGCCGGGGCGATGTTGCCGGGGGGGTGCTGCAACTGGGCGAAGCGGTGGACGAGCTTCGTCAGGCGAAGTTCGTGCAATACCTGACCGCATTCCTCCTTGCCCAGGCGGAGGGCCTGGCCGAGGCGCAGCGCGTCGAGCAGGCGCTGCTGGCGATCCACGAAGCGCTTGCCCGTGTCGAGGGGACGAAGGAACGCTGGTGTCTGGCCGAGGCCCTGCGGATCCGGGGCGAGCTGGCACTGCAGATCGGCTCGCAAACCGAGGCGGAAAGCTACTTCCGGCAAGCCCTCAAATGGGCGCACGCGCAAGGCGCCCTGTCCTGGGAGCTGCGCGCGGCCACCAGCCTTGCGCGCCTGTACCAGACCCAGGGAAGACCCGCGCCTGCCAGGGCGGTGCTCGAGCCGGTGCTCGCCACTTTCACCGAGGGTCTCGATTCGCCCGACGTCACGTCGTCGACCGCGCTGCTTCGCGCCCTGCAGTAGCTCGTAGCCGTGAACCCGCAAGACCACATCGTTTTCATCGTGGACGACGATCGTCGGATCCGCGAAGCCCTGTCCGAGCTGCTTGCGAGCTTCGATATGCGGGCGGTCGCGTTCGGTTCCGCTGCCGAGTACATGGCGCATCCGAAGCCCGACGTCCCGGCTTGCCTGGTTCTCGACGTGGAGCTTCCGGACATCAATGGGCTGGATCTCCAGAGCCAGATCGGGCACGGCAATCACCCGCAAATCGTATTCATCACCGGACACGGAGACATTCCGTCTTCCGTGCGCGCGATCAAGGCAGGCGCGGTCGACTTTCTGACCAAACCCTTCCGGGAGGCGGACCTGATGCGGGCGATCAATGCAGCCCTCGCGCAGAATCGCGACGCCAGGCAAAAAAGCGGTGAGCTGGCCGATTTGCATCAACGCCTTTCGTCCCTGACGCCCCGCGAGCGGGAGGTGCTGCCTCTCGTCGTCAGCGGCCTTCTCAACAAGCAGGCCGCGGCCGAGCTCGGCATCAGCGAGGTCACGCTCCAGATCCATCGCGGCAGCATCATGAAGAAGATGCAGGCCGGATCGCTTGCCGAGCTGGTGAGGATGGCCGGGGCGCTCGAAATTCCGATCACCCGCTCCCGGCATCCGCAAAGATGATCAGTCGGCGGCGGACGCCGAATTGTGGGTGCGCAAGGTGAATTGAAATACGGCGCCCCGGGGGCTGTTCGGCGCAAACCACAATCGGCCTTCGTGCGCCTCGATGATCGCACGGCAGATCGACAGCCCCATCCCCATGCCGTCGGATTTGGTGGTGAACAGCGGATTGAATAGCCGGTCGCGGTCCTGCTGGCTGATTCCTGTTCCGGTGTCGGCAACCGATACGATTACGCGGTCGCCGTCGTACGCCTCGGACTTGACGCTCAGGATCCTCGGCTCGTCTTTCGCCGCCATCGCGTCAACCGCGTTCATGATCAGGTTCAGAAGCACCTGCTGCAGCTGAACCCGGTTTCCCTTGACTGCCGGCAACCGGCCGTTCGGCTCCGCCTGGACGAGTATCCTGTGCTTCTGCAGGTCGCCGCGCGCCAGGGCGAGCGTTTCCTGAATCAGCTCGTCGAGGTCAAAAGGCATCTTGTCCCGAACATCGCTTTTGAAGTTGGCGCGAATGTTTCCAATCAAGGCTCCTGCGCGATGGCCGTCTGCGACGATTCGCTTGAATGCCTCCGTGGCCTTGTCGAGGTTCGGCAGCGAGCGGTCGAGGAAGCGCAGGCCCGCGTCGGCCGTCGTGACCATCGCGGTCAACGGCTGCCGGAGCTCGTGAGCGATCGACGCCGCCACGGCGTCCCCGGTCATCAGCCGGGCCTCACGCTCGCGACGCTGGGCAAGGACTGCGGCGAGCAGCCTCGAGTAAAGCGCTTGTATCTCGTACAGCAGGACGACGAGGACGAGAATGCTGGATAGGAAATTGAAGACCCGCACGGTGTACCAGCCGATGCTGAAGCGCGCCGGATCCGGGTAGTAGCTCAGAGGCTTGTCGATGAAGAGCAAGAACAAGACGACCATCAGCCAGAGATCGAGCACTGAGCGTCCCCGGATCCAGAGCACGACGATGCCGACAAGGCTGAACAACGCTACGGCGGCCCCAACATACGGCCACAGCGGACTAAGGCGCGTGGCATCGACAGTCACGCGTGGCAACAACGCTTCGCCCCCGATGCAGATAAATGCCACTACAGAGACGAGGGCCGCCGTCAATGCAACGCTCTGGGTGATTGCCGCACGCGCGGTGCCCTGCCAGATTTGCTTGTTGGGAGCCGCATCCTTTAGAAAGGCATAGCGCATGACGAACAGGGGAAAGACAGCGTGCTGTATGAAATAGACCCACGACGTGCTCTGCATGCCGCCCATCAGGTTCCCGGGCCCCCACATGCCCGGAAATACCAGCGCATACGGGATCAGCACGAGCGCCATGAAGAGATATCCACTCGCGATCACCAGGATTGCGCGCGAGCGCAGGATGAAGAACTGCGCGTACAGGAGGATCGCGGTCATCGAATCGTTGACGAACATCGCTGTCACATAAGCCGGGATGAAGGCGTCCAGCCGGCCAAGCCGGACGCCGTGGAGCGGACCCGCGATGATCAGAGTAAAGACGACCGATATGCCGAGGACGATGGCAAGCGCTAACCGCTTTTGCACCGGGCCCGGCGACAGGCTCGAGAGGATGAGTTCCTCTGCAGGGGCGCCGTAGGCTCTCAGCATCAAGCGGCGGCGGACGCCGGATCGGCGGACGCCGAATCGTGGGTGCGCAAGGTGAATTGAAATACGGCGCCCCGGGGGCTGTTCGGGGCAAACCACAGCCGGCCTTCGTGCGCCTCGACGATCGCACGGCAGATCGACAGCCCCATCCCCATGCCGTCGGATTTGGTGGTGAAGAGCGGATTGAATAGCCGGTCGAGGTCCTGCGGGCTGATTCCGGTCCCGGTGTCGGCAACCGACACCATTACGCGGTCGCCGTCGTACGCCTCGGACTTGACGCTCAGGATCCTCGGCTCGTCTTTCGCCGCCATCGCGTCAACCGCGTTCATGATCAGGTTGAGAAGCACCTGCTGCAGCTGGACCCGATTTCCTCTGACCTCCGGCAGCTGCTTGTTCGGCTCGGCCTGCAGGACGATCCCGTGCTTCTGCAGCTCGCCGCGTCCCAACGCGACGGCTTCCTGGATCAGCTCATTGAGGTCGAGCGCGGCTCTGTCCCGGACGTCACTCTTGAAGTTCGAGCGAATGCTTCCGACCACCTCTCCCGCGCGATGGCCGTCCGCGACGATTCGCCTGAACGCTTCCTTGGCCTTGTCGAGGTTGGGGACCGAGCGGTCGATGAAGCGCAGACCGGCATCGGCGGTCGTCACCATCGCAGTCAACGGCTGCCTGACCTCGTGAGCGATCGACGCCGCGACGGCGTCCCCGGTCATCAGCCGGGCCTCACGCTCGCGACGCTGAGCCTGCACCGCGCGCTCGAGCAATAGACGTTCGTGCTGCAGCAGCATGTTTGAGCGCGCGACATCCGCATACAGTGTTGTCATCTCCACAAGCAACACGGCCATCACGACTGTCGCCGTTACGAGCTGATAGAACCGGCCCGCGTACCATGAAACAGTGTGGCGCTCACTCAAGATAGACACCAAGACAACCTCGAGCAGAAGCGCGCAGAGAGCAACCATCAGCCATTCGTCGAGCAGGGTTCGTCGGCGCGCCCACAGCAGGCACAAAGCAATGCCGCCAAGCACCAGAATCACCACGCCTCCGATTATTCTGCGAAAGAGACTGAGTGGCTGTACGTCCACATAGGTTACTGGCAGGAGGTCGTGATGCTGGGTGACAAACCAAAATATCCCAATCCCAAGGGCGGTCGTGGCTGCGACGCTCGAGCCGATGGCAAGTCGCGTCGAGCGGGCACTGATCGCACGATCCGTATTCTTGACCAGCGCATAGCCGATGATGGCGAGCGGCAGCCCTGAATGCCAGAACCAATAGAGCCAGACGGCCGATTGCAGACCGGAGCCAAACAGACCGCTGCGCGAGAATGCCCCCGGGAAGGCCAAAGCATGCCCAACGACGATGAGGGCGGAAAAAAGGTAGCCGTTCGCGATGACCAGCAGGGCCCGTTGTCGCAAGATCGAGAACTGACCGAACAGCAGAACTGCAGTCACGCAGTCGCTGACAAACAGTGCTGCTGCAAGAGAAGGCACGAACGCGGGGATCTCCGGCAGCTTGACCGTCGCGAATGGCCATGTGGCGGCAAGGATGGCGAGCAGGGCAAGCACGAGGATACGCGCCGCCCAGCGCTGACCGATGCTTGGCGGGATATTCGCCAGGACCTGCAGTTCACGGCGCAACGGTTGCGCCGGCTCTTGGCGATCGCCTTCCCCCATCGGATGGTCCATTGCCGGAAGTGGAGCTTGCAACAATGCCCTCTGGCTCACGGTCTGACAAGGACTGCCCGTACGATGAAGGGTTACTCGTGAGGGTTTGTTACAGACCGCGTTGCTCGCGGGAATCCCGTAGAGCGTCGCTGACGGCGGTGAGGAGCTCCGGCCCATCGAAAGGCTTGGTGAAGAAGCGGGGATTGCTCCCACTCAGTGGCGGCAATTGCTTCAGCGTGTCGGGATAACCGGTGATGAAGATGGTCGGCAACCCGGGACGTGCCGCATGAACCAGTCGTAGCAGCCCGAAGCCGTCCATGCCCGGCATGTCGACGTCGGAAATCAGGCAATCGATCTCCGGGAGACAGCCGCTCTCCAGCAGTGCCGTGCCGGAGGTAAACACGCGCACGGCATGGTCCGCAGATTCGAGCAGATATTCGAGCGACCGCAGAATGCCCTGATCATCGTCGACGACTGCAACCACGAAGCCGGAAGGCTGGTGAGTCATGGAGTCCTTGTTGTAGAGCACCGAAATCCCGCCCCTCAATTCTGGGCGATTGGGACGCGGTCGTAACTAATAGAAAGATGTGATGGCGCTCGGCTCTCAGCGGCGGGAGCATGCCCGTAGCACTGGTTGCGCGTCGTACTGCACCTCAGGCGGCGTCCCAGCCATGGCTTGAATGGGGGTCGCAATGTCCGACACCAAGCCAACAGTGTTCGTCGTTGACGACGACGCCTCGGTGCGCGAATCTCTGAAATTGCTCATCGAGTCGGCCGGCTGGCAGCCGGAGACGTTCGGGTCGGGGCAGGAGTTCCTGGCGCACCCGCGAATGCTGGCGCCGAGCTGCCTGGTGCTCGACATCGGTCTTCCGGACCTCAACGGTTGCGATCTACAGAAGGCCGTCGCCGATCGGGCCGACATGCCGATCATCTTCATCACCGGCTACGGCGACGTGCCGACGATCGTCCGCGCAATGAAGGCCGGAGCCGTGGACTTCTTCACCAAGCCATTGGTCGGCGACGTGCTGTTGAGCGCAATTCGGAACGCCCTTGACCGCAGCTGCGCGGCACTGGGGGACGCCGAGCACCTGCGCGCGCTGCGTGACAGCTACGCGTCGCTCAGCCGCCGGGAACGGGAGGTCATGGCGCTGGTTGTCGCCGGCCGGTTGAACAAGCAGGCGGGCGGCGAGCTCGGCATCAGCGAGATCACGGTGAAAGCGCATCGAGGCAGGATGATGCGAAAGATGAACGCCGACTCTCTGCCTGAACTCGTGAGAATGGCTGGCAGGCTTGGTACGAGGTTCGATGTCGCCTGACCGGACAGAAGAGCTCCTCGCCGCCAACCGGGCGCTGCGCGAGTCCGAGGAGCGCTTCCGCACCCTGACCGAGATCTCCGCCGATTTCTTCTGGGAGACGGACGCGGCGCATCGCTGCACCGCGATGGAGTTCGGCAGCGCCTATCGCGGCTCGCGAGCGCTCGGCGCCAAGCTCGGCAAGACGCGCTGGGAGATCCCGCCCGCTTCGCCCGGCGAGGCCGAGTGGAACGCGCACCGTGCGGAGATCGCCGCGTACCGGCGCTTCGTCAATTTCGGCTTTTCGCGCATCGAGGACGGCGAGGAGCGCTTCTACGAGGAAAGCGGCGCGCCGCGCTTCGGCCCGCAGGGCGAGTTCCTCGGCTATCGCGGCATCGGGCGCGACGTGACCGAGCGCAAGCGCGCGGAGCTCGCGCTGCGCGCGAGCGAAGCGCGCTTCCGCAGCCTGACCGAGCTGTCAAGCGATTTTTTCTGGGAGACCGACACCGAGCACCGCTACACGGCGATCGAGCTGGGCTGGGCGTATACCGGCGTGCGCAACAGCCCGTCGAAGCTCGGCTTCAGGCGCTGGGAGATCGCGTACACCTCGCCCGACGAGGCGGGCTGGGCGGCACACCGCGCCGCGATCGCGGCGCGCGAGCGCTTCGTCGACTTCCGCTTCTCGCGCATCGAGGAAGGCGGGGAGCGCTTCTACGAGCACAGCGGCGAACCACGCTACGACCCCCTGGGGAACTTCCTCGGCTATCGTGGCGTCGGGCGCGATGTGACCGCGCGCAAGCGCGCCGAAGACGCGCTGCGTGAATCCGAGCAGCGCTACGAGCTCGCCATGGCTGCGAGCGAGTCGGGATACTGGGACTGGCACATCCCCACCAGCCGGTATTTTGCCTCGGCGAGAGCGAACGAACTGGCCGGATTCGAGACCGAAAACACGTTCGCCGACAGAGCCGATTTCAGGGCGCGCATGCCTATGCACCCGGAGGACTCGGCGAGGTGGGAGGCCGCGCGGGAGGACTTGTTCGCCGGAACGGGTGAGCGCCTTGCCATGGAATGTCGCTACATCGTCCGCGGCGAGACCCGCTGGCACAGCCTCCAGGCCATCTGCAGGCGCGACGACACGGGGAAGGTCGTGCGGTGGACCGGCTCGGCAACCGACATCACCGAGCGCAAGCGCGCCGAGGGCGACCTGCGCGCGAGCGAAGCGCGCTTCCGCGGCCTGACCGCGCTTTCCTCCGACTGGTACTGGGAGCAGGACGAGAACCTGCGCTTTACCTACCTTTCTGCACAGGCCGATGATCTGACCGGATACTCCGGGGAGTCGTCGATCGGCAAGACGCGCTGGGAGCTCGAGAACATGACGCCCCTGTCCTGTACCTGGGCGGAGCACCAGGCGATGCTGGCGGCGCGCCAGCCGTTCCGCGAGCTGGAGTGCGCGCGCGTCGGGGCGGACGGGGTGCTGCGCTACATCAGCATGGGCGGCGAGCCGCTGTTCGACGAGCAGGGCCGCTTCACGGGCTACCACGGCATCGGGCGCGACATCACCGAGCGCAAGCGCGCCGAGGAGAAACTGCGCGAGAGCGAGGCGCTCAAGTCGGCGATGTTCGAGACCGCGCTCGACTGCATCATCAGCATCGACCACGACGGACGGGTGATCGAGTTCAATCCGGCGGCCGAGCGTACCTTCGGCTACCGGCGCGCCGAGGTGATGGGAAAGAAGCTCGCCGAGCTCATTATCCCGCCGCGACTGAGCGAGCAGCATCGCCGGGGCCTCGCCCGCTACCTCGCCACCGGCGAGGGCCCGGTGCTCGGCACACGCGTCGAGATCCCCGCGGTGCGTGCCGACGGCGCGGAATTCCCGGTCGAGCTATCGGTGACGCGCATTCCAGGGGAAGGCGCGCCGCTCTTTACCGCCTATCTGCGCGACATCACCGAGCGCAAGCGCGCCGAGGAGAAACTGCGCGAGAGCGAAGCGCGCTTCCGCAGCCTCACCGAGATCTCCTCCGACTGGTACTGGCGACAGGACGAGAACCTACGCTTCACGTACCTCTCGGAAGGCGTCAGCGAGCGCGCCGGCTGGCCGGCCGACGACTACCTCGGCAGGCTCCGTTGGGAGGTTCCTGACATTCATCCCGTTTCCTGTTCTTGGGAGGAGCACAAGGAGGTGCTCGCCAAGCGTCAACCCTTCCGCGATCTGGAGTACTGGCGTCCCGGTAAGGACGGCCTCATCCTCTATAGCAGCATCAGCGGTGCGCCGATCTTCGACGAGCAGGGGCGATTCAAGGGCTACCAGGGCGTCGGCCGCAATATCACCGAGCGCAAGCGCATCGAGGAGGAGCTGCGCTCGCGCCAGGAGATGCTTGAGCTCGCGCAGAAGTCCGCGCGCGCGATCGCGTTCGAGTGGCGCATCGGCGCCGATGGTCCGGACCACAAGCGCTGGTCGCCCGAGCTCGCGGCGATGTACGGGGCGGCGCCCGAATCCTACGACGGCAGCTTCGAGCAGTGGAAAAAGCTCGTCCACCCCGAGGACTGGCCGGCGGTCAAGGAGGCGATCAAGCACGCCACGCGCACCGGCGACGTGTCGACGGAATACCGGGTGGTGCATCCCGACGGCTCGGTGCACTGGCTGCAGGCGAAAGGACGGATGTTCTTCGATGCGGCGGGCAAGCCCGCGCGCATGGTCGGCTTCATGCACGACGTCACCGAGCGCAAGCGCGCCGACGAAGCGCTGCGCCAGTCGGAGGGGCGCTTCGCGCTGGCAGTGGCGGGCTCGAACGAGGGCATCTTCGACTGGGACCTGGCGAGCGACCGCGTCTACGTCTCGCACCGGGCGCAGGAGCTGTTCGGCCTGCCGCGCGGCGAGCTGTGGCGGCCGCGCCGCGACTGGCGCCACATTGTCGCTTTCCACCCCGACGACGCGCCGCGGCTGCACGACAGCATCAAGGCGCACATCGAGGGCGGCGCGCCGACCTACGACGAAGAGTTCAGGATCGTCCTGCCGAGCGGCGGGGTGCGCTGGTTCCGCCAGCGCGGCATCGCGCTGCGCGATGCCTCCGGCAAGGCCTACCGGATGGTGGGCTCGATCGGCGACGTGACCGAGCGGCACAAGGCCGAGGAGGAGCTGAGCAGCCTCGAGCGGCAGCTGCGCATGGCGCAGCGCCTGGAGGCGATGGGCACGCTCGCGGGCGGGATCGCGCACGACTTCAACAACATCCTGGGCGCGATCCTCGGCTTCAGCGAGATGGCGTGGCGCGACGCGCCCAAGGGCAGCCGCCTGCAGCGCGATCTCGAAAGCATCGCGACGGCGGGCGAGCGCGGCCGCGCGCTCGTCGACCGTATCCTCGCGTTCAGCCGCAGCGGCGTCGGCGAGCGCGTTGCGGTGCACGTCGAGAAGGTGGTGCGCGAAGTGCTCGACCTGCTTTCGGCCAAATTGCCACCGAGCGTCATCTTGAGCGCCGAGCTGCGCGCGGGGCGCGCCGCCCTGCTCGGCGACCCCACGCAGGTGCACCAGGTCCTGATGAACCTCGGGACCAACGCGGTGCAGGCCATGCCTTCGGGCGGCACCCTGCGAGTATCGCTGGACGTGGTGCGCTGCGCAGCCGCCCGCGCCGCGACCGTCGGCAAAGTCGCGGCCGCAGACTACGTCGTACTGCGGGTCGCCGACAGCGGCTCCGGCATCGCGCCCGAGATCCTCGAGCGCATCTTCGATCCTTTCTTCACCACCAAGGAAATGGGCACCGGCACCGGCCTCGGGCTCTCGCTGGTGCACGGCATCGTCACCGAGCTCGGCGGCGCGATCGATCTCGAGAGCGCGCCGGGCAAGGGCGCCGCGTTTACGGTGTATTTGCCGCGCGCAGGAGATGCCTTGGATTCCTCTCAACAAGAGGAAACAGAGTTGCCTCGCGGCGGCGGGCAGCGCGTGCTCGTCGTCGACGACGAGGAGCCGCTGGTGCGGCTTGCTACGCGCACGCTGGAAGAGCTCGGCTACCGGCCGGTCGGCTTCACCTCGAGCGCCGCGGCGCTGGCGGCGTTCTGCGCCGATCCCGGGCGCTTCGACGCGCTCATCGCCGACGAGCGCATGCCGGGCCTGTCCGGCACGGCCTTGATCCGCGAGGTGCGCGGCGTGCGCCGCGCGATTCCCGCCCTGCTGATGAGCGGCTATGTCGGCGGGGCGTTGGCGAGCCTCGCGCGCGAGGCGGGCGCAGACGACGTGCTGAAGAAGCCGGTCCTCGCGCGCGACCTCGCAACGAGCCTTGCGCGGGTGCTGCAGCAGTAACCGGAGTTGAAGGGCCGTTCGGATGCGCCCGTTTCAGCTGACGTAAACGGGCGGCGCGCCGACACACGTGCGGCGAGCGCCCGGCGTAGGCTGCTAGCCAGCCATAGGAGGCCGCAACCTTGAGCATGCTTCTGTCGTCCCCTCATAGCCATGAAGCGAGGTCAGGTACGTCCGCGGCTAAACCGATCGTGTTCGTGGTCGATGACGACGCCTCCGTGCGTGAATTCCTGAAACGGCTTATCGAATCGGCGGGCTGGCAGATGGAGACATTCGCGTTGGCGCGAGAGTTCCTCTCACGCCCGCGAGCTCTCGTCCCGAACTGCGTGGTGCTGGACGTCGGGCTGCCCGACATCAACGGCCTCGACGTGCAGCAGCGCCTCGCCGATCGCAGCGACATGCCGATCATCTTCATCACCGGGCAGACCGACGTGGCGATGACGGTGCGCGCGATGAAGGCCGGGGCCGCAGAGTTCTTGACCAAGCCGTTCGGAAACGACGTGCTGCTCGAGGCGATCCGGCACGCCATCGAACGAAGCGCGGCTGCGCTCGGCCAGGAAGCGGAGATGCAGGCGCTGCGCGGGCGTTACGCGTCGCTCAGCGGCCGCGAGCGCGAGGTCATGGCGCTCGTAGCCGCTGGCCTGCTGAACAAGCTGGTCGGCAGTGAGCTGGGCATCAGTGAGATTACGGTCAAGGCCCATCGGGGCAAGATGATGCGCAAGATGAACGCGCGCTCTCTTCCCGAGCTCGTGCACATGGCGGCGAAGCTGGGAGTGGTGACGCAAGTCTTCGCGAAAGCGGCATGAGATTGCCGAGGAGTGCCTGGGTGTCGACCGATACCTAGGTCCAAGTGACTCGCGCGTGCCGTGATGTTCCAATGATAGGTCACACGAGGAGCAGCAAATGCGAACGTTCAGCAAGGACACCGAGGCAATCTCGAAGCTTTCCCCGGAGCAGTATCGCGTGACGCAGCAAAGCGACACCGAGTATCCCGGAACCGGGGAGTATCTGCACAACAAGGAACCGGGCATCTACGTCGACGTCGTCTCGGGCGAGCCGCTGTTCGCCTCGTCGGACAAGTTCGACTCGGGCTCCGGCTGGCCGAGCTTCACCCGGCCCATCGAACCTGCCAATGTCAACGAACTCCCGGACGGTACGGCCACCGAGGTGCGCTCGGTGCACGGCGACAGCCATCTCGGGCATGTCTTCCCCGACGGGCCGCGCGACCGCGGCGGATTGCGCTATTGCATCAACTCGGCCGCGCTGCGCTTCATCCATCGCGACGATATGGAGGCCGAGGGTTATGGGGCCTACTTGAGCCAGGTGGAGGAGCGCCAATGACCACGGAGCGCGCCGTTCTCGCTGGAGGCTGCTTCTGGGGCGCGCAGGATCTCATCCGCCGCCAGGAGGGCGTTTTGTCGACCCGGGTCGGCTATGCCGGCGGCACCAATGCCCACGCGACCTATCGCAATCATCCCGGGCACGCCGAAGCAGTCGAGATCACGTTTGATCCCGCCCGCATCAGCTATCGGCGGCTTCTCGAGTTCTTCTTCCAGATTCACGACCCGAGCACGCGCAATCGCCAGGGCAACGACGTCGGCACCAGCTATCGCTCGGCGATCTTCTATACCAGCGACGAGCAGAAGCGTATTGCCGAGGACACTATCGCCGACGTGGATGCTTCGGGCCTGTGGCCCGGCAAGGCGGTCACCGAAGTGGTTCCGGCAGGGGATTTCTGGGAGGCCGAACCGGAGCATCAGGATTACCTCCTGCGAAATCCCGGCGGGTACACCTGCCACTTCGTCCGCCTCAACTGGAAGCTGCCGGTGCGCAAGAGCAAGCTGTCAGCGTGACCGCTGCGGTCTTTGACGCTCTTATCATCGGCACGGGCCAGGCCGGTCCCTCTTTGGCCGCTCGTCTCTCCGGCGCCGGTATGAAGGTCGCCGTGGTCGAGAAGGACAGGTTCGGCGGCACTTGCGTCAACAACGGCTGCACCCCCACGAAAGCCATGGTGGCGAGTGCCTACGCCGCGCATGTGGCGAGTCGCGCCGACGTATATGGGGTGGTGCTGAACGAAAAGCCGCACGTCGACATGAAGCGCGTGAAGGCACGCAAGGACGAAATCGTCCGGAACTCCAACACCGGCCTCGAGAACTGGCTGGGCGGCCTGAAAGACGTGACGGTCTACCGCGGACACGGGCGCTTCACCGGCCGCAATCAAGTCCGCGTCGGCGCCGAGACGCTGACCGCGGAGAAGATCTTCCTGAACGTGGGCGGCCGGCCGCTCATTCCGAAGATGCCCGGGATCGATACGGTGCCCTACCTGACCAATGTGACGATGATGGATCTCGATTTCGTGCCGCCGCATCTTGTCGTCATCGGCGGCAGCTACGTCGGGCTGGAATTCGCGCAGATGTACCGCCGTTTCGGCAGCCGCGTCACAGTCGTGGAGATGGGCCCTCGCGTGGTCGCGCGCGAAGACGAGGACGTGTCCCTGGAGATTCAGCGCTTCCTGGCTGACGAAGGCATCGGACTGCGGCTCCATGCGGAATGCATTAGCGTGCAGAAGGAGTCCGAGGGACTTTCCGTCGGTTTGGATTGCATGGAGGGGGCGCCGCGCGAGCACGGGACACACCTCCTGCTTGCCGTTGGCCGCGTGCCCAACACGCACGACCTTGGCCTGGACCTCGCCGGCATCACAACCGGCAACGGCGGTTACATCGAGGTCGATGAAGGGCTGCGCACGTCCAACCCGCAGGTCTGGGCGCTGGGCGACTGCAACGGCAAAGGCGCTTTCACCCACACGGCCTACAACGACTACGAGATTGTCGCCGACAACCTGCTTTCCAATGCCGGCCGTAAGCACACCGACCGGATACCGGCATACGCGCTCTATATCGACCCGCCGCTCGGCCGAGTCGGACTTTCGGAGAAAGAGATCAAAGAGAAGGGCATCAAGGCTCTGGTCGGCAAGCGTCCCATGTCCAGGGTCGCGCGCGCAGTGGAGAAGGGGGAAACCAATGGCTTCCTCAAGATCCACGTCGAACAGGGCTCGCAACGCATCCTGGGCGCCGCGCTGCTTGGCACAGGAGCCGACGAGTCGGTCCATTCGCTGCTGGACGCGGTCTACTCGAAGATGACGTACACGGAATTCCAGCGCCACGTGCGTATCCACCCGACCGTGAGCGAGCTCCTGCCGACGGTGCTGGAGGGTTTGTCGCCGCTCGGCTGATCTAGACAACCTCGAAGACCGGGGCGCTCTCGAAGTCGCGCGGCGTGACGTATAGGTGGCTCTGCGCCTCTGCGTTACGTACGCTGAGCTGGCTCGGCTGAATGGGGTATCCGACGAGCACGAACGCCTGTGCGAGGAGGCTCGAGCAGATGAAGCGGCTGGCGCTTTGCGCCATCGCGGAAGGGCCCATCGCCGGCGAAATGAAAGGCAGTCGCAGCAGATTCGTGGCAAGCGCCCAGGCATGGCGCAGGTCGTAGCCGTGGCCGATCCTGCTGACCACCCAGTCGGCGAGACGGCGTCGCGCCGCATCGTTCAGGCCTCGGGGCCGCAATACGCGCACCTGCATGCCGTTGAATTCGGAGAGCCGCACCGCTCTCACGCCCGCGGCGACGTCGGCTTCCACCACGCACTTGGGATCCGGCCCCTCTTCCAGCGCTCCGACGTACATGGCAACGTGCGACCACTTCGACCTCGTGATGTACCTGACGAGGGCGGCGGCGCGAGTGTTGCCGTCGGTGAGCAGCACATCGCCGGGGAGCAGCGTCGCCGCAAGGGATTGCGCGCCTGTCGTCGCCGAGCCGTCCTGCCGGACCGGCTGCGCGAGGTACATGGCGACCGCGCCGCTGATCCGGCTGCGGAGTCGGCCAAGCCAGCTCAGCGCCTGTGCCATCCGTACAGCTCCCGCGTCACGCCGGCGGCATGGAAGCGAAGCGCTCCGTCGCCTGCCAGGGCGAGCAGATGCAAAAGGATCCGGCCGGCGCGGAATCGCGCGAGGGTCAGCAGGTGGCGCCGGATTTTCATGCAGCGATCCTGCCCGCCGCAGGTGGCGCCGCCATGTCGGACAGCCGGCGGTGCGTTTCAGGAGAAACACGCGGCGACCGGGCCGTAACAGACGGCAAGATCTGTCTCAAGTGACGCAATCGCGCGCGCAGGCTGTCACAACAGCGCCAATGACGCTCCCTAGGCTCCCGGCTATCTTCTAAGGAGGCAATTCGCCATGAGCCAACGATTCCTGATCGCTGCATTCTTCTCTCTGCTTGGAGCATTCGTGAACCCCGCGGCCGCGCAAAGCGGCAAGCCCACCATCGTTCTCGTGCACGGCGCCTTCGCCGAGTCTTCGAGCTGGAACGGCGTGGTTGCCGAGCTCCTCGCCGAGGGGTACCCGGTGGTCGCGGCGGCGAACCCGCTGCGCGGCGTGAAGAACGATGCCGACTACGTCGCGACCATCGTCAAGGCCATCGATGGCCCGGTGGTGCTCGTCGGCCATTCCTACGGCGGGTCGGTGATCACCAACGCCGCCAACGGCAACCGCAACGTCAAGGCGCTGGTCTACGTCGCGGCATTCGCGCCCGAGAAAGGCGAGAGCGCGCTCGAGCTCTCCGGCCGCTTCCCCGGAGGAACGCTCGGGCCGACGCTCGCGCCGCCGGTGGCGCTGCCCGACGGCGGCAAGGACCTCTACATCCAGCAGGACAAGTTCGGTGCGCAGTTCGCCGCCGACGTACCCGCTTCGCAATCGAGGCTCGACGCCGCGACGCAACGCCCGATCGCCGAGGCCGCGCTCACCGAGCCGTCCGGCGCGCCGGCGTGGAAGTTGATCCCGTCGTGGCACATCTACGGCGAAGCCGACAAGAACATCCCGGCGGCGGCAATGGCATTCATGGCCGAGCGCGCCGCCTCGAGAGAGACGGTAGTGCTCAAGGGTGCGTCGCACGTGCCGATGGTCTCCAATCCGGCGGCGGTGGCGGGCATCATCCGGCGCGCCGCGAGCGCGAAATAGGGTAGACACATGAAAACCGTATTCTTGGCTGTCATTGTGGCGATCGTCGCCGGTTGCGCGAGCGTCGGGCCGCAGGACTACGGCCGCAGCGAAGCCCGCGTCGTCCAGACGGTGGCCTACGGCACCGTCGAGGGCGTGCGCACGGTACGGATCACCGAGGACAAGCCCATCGTGGGAACCGTGGCGGGCGCGGCGCTCGGCGGCTTGCTCGGCAACAGCATCGGCCACGGCGGCGGGCGCGCGGCGGCCACCGTCATCGGCGCGGTCGGCGGCGGCATCGCCGGCAACGCGATCGAGCGCCACGCGACCGCGCAGGACGGGCAGGAGATCGTCGTTCGCCTGGACAACGGAACCACGATCGCCGTGGTGCAGGGCGCCGCGCAAGGCTTCGAAACCGGTCAGCGCGTGCGCGTGCTCACGGGACCCAAGGGCTCGCGCGTCGAGCCCGCCTAGGTGCGCCCAATGGATACAGCCGCCTTCGATACCTACAAGGGAGTCGCCCTCGGCGTAGAAGCCGCCTGGCCGGTTTCCTACACTGCAATCGTTGTTCAGAAGAGAAGCTGGCTCGCGCCGCTTCTCGAGTATCTTCCTAGTGACCGGTCGGTGAAATCATTCCCTTCGATCCCGAATACGGCCTGATCGCGATCTTCGCGGTTGTGCTGGTGCAGCAGCTCGGTGCGCCGATCCCGGCCTGGCCGCTGCTGGTGCTCGCCGGCGCCCAGGCGGCCGCCGATTCGTACTACGGCGTCGCCTCGGTTGGCGTCGCCACGCTCGCGTCGATCGCCGGCAGCCTGCCGTGGTTGTGGGCGGGACGGCGCTATGGCTACCGCGTGCTGAAGCTCGTGTGCCGCGTCTCGCTCTCGCCCGACAGTTGCGTGCGACAGAGCGAAAACCTGTTCGAGCGCTATGGCGCCGCAGCCCTGCTGGCCGCCAAATTCGTGCCCGGCCTCGGCCACGTCGCTCCGCCGCTCGCGGGCGCGTTCCGCTTCCGCAGCGCCAGCTTCGTGCTCTATTTCGGGGCGGGAAGCGCGCTGGCGGCGCTCGCCCCGCTGCTCCTCGGCCTGGCGTTCCACGCCCAGATCGACCGGCTGGTCGATTGGCTGACGGCGCTCGGCGGTCCGGCGCTAGTCGCGGTCCTGATCGCCCTCGCGCTCTACGTCGCCTACCGCTGGTGGGTTCGCCGCCAGTTCCTCAAGGCCCTGCGCGCCGCGCGCATCGGCGTTGCGGAGCTCCAGGAGATGATCGGACGCGGCGAGGCGCCGATCGTTCTCGACGTGCGCTCGCGTACGCATCGCAAGCTCGACGGCCGGATGATCCCCGGCGCGCTGCCAGCCGATGTGGAGGACCTCGCCGCGGCGCTGGCGCAGATTCCCGCCGGACGCAACGTGGTGGTGTACTGCGCCTGTCCCAACGACGCGACCGCAGTCAAGGTGGCGATGCTGCTGCGGCGCCGTGGCATCCGCCACGTGCGACCGCTGGCCGGAGGATTCGATGCGTGGGTCAGCGCCGGCCTCCTGACGATCAACACTTAGAGAAGAGGATACCGAAATGGACAAGATCAAGCCGCTTTTCACCGCGACCGCAACTGCTGCCGGCGGTCGCAATGGACGCACAGAATCCAGCGACGGCGTCGTGAAGGCCGACCTCTCGGTGCCGAAGGAAATGGGCGGGCCGGGCAAGCCGGGAACCGCGACCCCGGAGCATCTGTTCGCCGCGGGCTACGCCGCGTGCTTCGGCGGTGCGCTCGATTTCGTCGCCAAGCGCCAGAAGAAGGACGCCAGCAAGGCCAAGGTGACCGCGGCGGTGAGCATTGGTCCGCGCGAGGCGGGCGGCTTCGGGATCGCGGTCAAGCTCCAGGTCGAGGACCGCTCGCTGCCGCAGGCGGAGCTCGCGGCGCTCGCCAAGGATGCCCACGAGCAGATCTGCCCGTACTCGCACGCCACGCGCAACAACGTCGACGTCCAGCTTACGGTCGTCGGTCGCTGACCCGCTCGTTCGCCGCCGGTCGCGGGCGAGAGCCTTCGATCCAGGCGGCGATGTCGTCCAGCATAGTGCCGTCCAGCCGGGAATAGCTCATCCGGTTTTCTTGAGCTGTACCACGACGACTTTCTCGGACCGCGCCTGCTCCAGCGCCTGGCGGATGCGCTCGAAGGTCTTGCGGATGTCCGTAGCGTGGCTCGGGCGGTAGCGGAACGCCGGGTCGAGGATGCTCCTGGCGGGCTTCATATGGTGTTGTTCGCGTTCTGCGAGCGGCGCACCAGCTCTTCCCAGAGTCCCTCGGGCTTGCGCATGACGAGCGCGGGATCGGGCGCGAGCACATACCACGCGCCGGCTTCGATTTCGGCGCTCAGCTCGCCCGGCCGCCAGGCCACCAGCCCGGCCACGTAGCGGGCGCGATCGGCTTCGGATTCGATGATGCGATCCACGGTCTCGGCGTCGAAAGCGACGAACAGGCCGGGCATGACCGCGAGCGATTTCCCGCCCGGGCTGTCGGGCCGCTGCACCATGGCAAAGATCATCTGCGAGCCGGCGGGCCCGCCGAGATAGACCGGGTCGATCACCTTCTGCGAAGGGCCGTGTTCCGGGAACACCGTCCCCAGGCTCGTGGTGCTCGGGCGGTTGACGATGAATCCGACGTGCTCGTCGCCGCCCAGGGGCATCACCACGAGGATGGTCGAGCCGTACGTCTGGTCGCGCAGCTCGGGCTTGGCGACAAGAATGATCGGCGCGGAGACGTTGACCGTGTCCCTGGCGTTCACCACGCCGGACACTCCGAGCAGCAGGGCGAAAACCAGGGCTAGGCTTCTCTTGCTCATGGCGGTTCCTTGGTTGGACGCCACCATGGTGGCCGCTTCGAGTGCCGAGACTGTTTCGGCCCGAGCGCCTTGTGTTACAGCCGACACTACATCAGGCGGGTACGGCGGCGGGGACGGGGCGCACCTCGCGGATAGGTCGCTTCAAACGCAATCCGGCGAATGCGAGCTGACATGGCGCAGCGTCGCAGGCGCGCCAGATTGGATGCCCGAGTCGTCCTCACAATCTGATAAGGAGTTTGCAATGAACCTCAAAACGCTGCGGCCATTCGTTGCCGCTCTCGTGCTCGCGTCGCTGGCACACTCAGCGATCGCTGAGACTCTAAGCGAGCACCCCGCCGCGATCGTCGCGCGGACATGGAGCAACCGTGGAATCGATCCGAACACCTTTATCGTGCTGCATCCTGCGGCGCCGCAATTCCTGGCGGCGTCTCCGACTGAAAAAGACAGGGCCACCGGCGAGCAGGCATCATCGGCCGCGAGCGGGGTGAGTGCGCCGAAGCAGGCCATGCGATGAAGCTACGTGAGGGGATATGACCGGCAGATATCTCGAAGACTTCGCCGTCGGGCAGACCTACGGCTCCGGACGCCTCAGCGTCGACGAGGCGCGGATCAAGTCCTTTGCGGCCGAATTCGATCCGCAGCCTTTCCACATGGATGAGGGGGCCGCGCGCGCTTCAATCTTCCGCGGCCTGGCGGCGAGCGGCTGGCATACCGCGGCGCTCACCATGCGCCTTCTGGTCGAGAGCGAGCTCAAGCCCGCCGGCGGCATCGTCGGCGCCGGCTTCGACGAGCTGCGCTGGCCGCTGCCGGTGCGGCCGGGGGACGAGCTGCGCGTGCAGAGCGAGATCCTGGAAGTCCGCCCGCTCAAATCGCGCAACGACCGGGGCGTGGTCAAGGTCAAGACCACCACGCTCAACCAGCGCGGCGAAGCCGTTCAGGTTTCGGTCGGCAACCTTTTCGTCCCGCGGCGGCCCGCCACTACGGAGTGAGCACGCTCCAGGCATAAGGCTCCGCCCACGCGGCGATCACGTTCGCCGCGTAGACCGCGTCGCGCCTCGCGCTGAGCAGGTGATCGGCGTGGTCCAGCGATACGAAGCTCTTGGGATGCTTGGCGGCCGTGAAGATGCGGGTGGCGTTGCTGATGTCGACCGTCGTGTCCCGCGGCGAGTGCATGACGAGGAGCGCCTGCCGCAGGCGGGCGACCCTTGCGGCGAGGTTCTGCTCCGCCGCGTCGAGCAGAAACTGGCGCTTGATGCGGAACGGCCGCCCGGCGAGCAGCACTTCGGCTTCTCCCCGGGCCTCGATCTCCGGCACGCGGTCGCGGAATAGCCCCACGACATGCGTCGGATCGCTCGGCGCCGCGATCGTGACGACTGCCTTCGACTCCGGCACCTCGGAGGCCGCGGCGAGGACTGCTGCGCCTCCGAGGCTATGGCCGATCAGGAGCGCGGGCGGCTTGTACGTCTGCGCAAGATGTGCCGCAGCGGCGATCAGGTCGGCCACGTTGGACGAAAAGTTCGTATTCGCGAATTCGCCTTCGCTCGCGCCGATGCCGGTGAAGTCGAAGCGCAGCACGGCGATCCGGTGCTCGGTCAGGCGCTGCGCGATGCGGCTCGCGGCGAAGACGTCCTTGCCGCACGTAAAGCAGTGGGCGAACAGCGCGTACGCCTGAGGCTCCTCGTCCGGCGCATCCAGGCGTGCCGCCAGCTTTTGTCCTTCGCTGCCGGGGAAAGTGACGCGTTCGACCTTCATCTGCCGGCATTATCCCGAATATCAATTGACACAAACGGGCAGCGGCCCGACATGCAGCGCGGCGTGCGCGCAGCGCACAGTCCCGCCAAACGAGAAAGGGGACCCCGCCCGTCCAGGCTGCGAATGCTCGATCTTCTGGAAAAGGAACTGCCATGACCGTCTTACGCCTGATCACCGTACGCCTTTGCTTCTCCCTGCTCCTGCTCGCGGCGCTGCCCGTGCACGCGCAGGGAATCGCGGAGAAAAGCACCAGCGTCAACGGTGTGCGCCTAAATTACAAGATCGCCGGCCAGGGCCCGGCGATCGTGCTGCTGCACGGCTACGCGCAGACCAGCCACATGTGGCTGCCGCTGATCCCGCGGCTGGCGAATTCGCACACGGTGATCGCGCCGGATCTGCGCGGCATCGGCGGCTCCGAGCGCGCGGCCGGCGGCTACGACAAGAAGACCATGGCGCAAGACGTTCACGAGCTGGTGCGTCAGCTCGGCCACAAGGAAGCGGCGCTGGTCGGCCACGACATCGGCCTGATGGTGGCCTACGCCTACGCGGCGCAGTATCCGGCCGAGGTGAGCAAGGTCGTGCTGATGGACGCCTTCCTGCCGGGCGTGGGGGAGTGGACCACGGTATGGCTGCTGCGCGACCTGTGGCACTTCCACTTCTACGGCGAGACGCCGCTCGCGCTGGTGAAAGGGCGCGAGCGCATCTATTTCGAGCACTTCTGGAACGACTTCGCCGCCGACCGCGCCAATTCCATCCCCGAAGCGGACCGGCGGCTGTATGCCGCCGCCTACGCGCGCGACGACGGCATGCGCGCCGGCTTCGAGGTGTTCAAGGCGTTCGAGCAGGACGCGAAAGATTTCGCCGGGTTCGCCGCGACGCGGCTACAGATGCCCTTTCTCGTGCTCACCGGCGAGAAGGCCTCGGGCACCTTCCTCATCGAGCAGACGAAGCTCGCGGCCGCCAACGTCACCGGCGTGGTGGTCAGGGGCGCCGGGCACTGGCTGATGGAGGAGGCGCCCGGCCAGGTGATGCCCGCGATCGTCGAGTTCCTCAAGTGACGTGGAGTCCGGCATAGCTGCCCCGCGCTCGCCCTGGGCGGGCTTGCGCAGGTCTGCCTGAGCAGCGCGCAGCGGAGATAAGCTTGGGGTCATGCCCCGGCACATCGGAATCGCCGCCTGCTCCGCTGAAGGCGCCGCCCTTTGCTACCGCACCATCTGCGTAGAAGGCGCGGAGCTCCTCGGCGCGCACGCCCATCCCGAGGTGTCGATGCATACGCCTTCGCTCGCGGGGTACATGGAGCTCATCTACCGCGGCGACTGGGAGGGCGTGGGCGAGATGATGCTGGGCTCCGCCCGCAAGCTCGCCGCGATCGGCGCGGATTTCCTGATCTGCCCGGACAACACGCTCCACCAGGCGCTGCCGTACGTCGCGCCGCGCTCGCCGCTGCCCTGGTTGCACATCGCGGAGGTCGTCGCCGCGGAGGCCGCGGCGCGCGGCTACCGGCGTGTCGGCCTCACCGGGACGCGCTGGCTCATGGAGGGCCCGGTCTACGCCAAGGAGCTCGTGCGCCCGGACGCGGCCGAACGCGAGGAGATCAACCGCATCATCATGGACGAGCTGGTGTGCGGCGTATTCAAGCCGGCGGCGGTCGAATACTTCCAGCAGGTGATTGAAAAAATGAAACGCGCGCGCTGCGACGCGGTGGTGCTCGGCTGCACCGAGATCCCGCTCATCATGAGCGACGCGAACTCGCCGCTGCCGACGCTCGATTCAACGCGCCTGCTCGCGCGCGCGGCTTTGCGCCGGGCCGTGGCTGGCTAAAGTGGGTGAAGGACCGGAATTCGTCGTGCGCGCTGTGCTGATCGGGATCGGTGCCACGGCGGTGGTCGACCTGTGGGGCCTGTTCGTGGTGCGCGTTTTCGGCGCGCCGGCGACGAACTGGGGACTGTTCGGGCGCTGGCTCGGACATTTTCCGCGCGGACGCTTCGTGCACGACAGCATCGCCAAGGCGTCCGCGGTGCGCGGCGAGCTTCTCCTCGGCTGGAGCGCCCACTATGCGATCGGCATCGGCTTCGCGGCTTTGCTGATCGCGATCTGCGGCCTCGGCTGGGCGCGCAATCCGACGCCGCTCCCGGCCCTGCTCTTCGGGCTGGTCACGGTGGCCGCTCCGTTCTTCGTCATGCAGCCCGCCATGGGCGCCGGAATCGCGGCCTCGAAGACGCCCAAGCCAGGCCCCGCCCGCCTGCGAAGCATTGCCAACCACACGGCCTTCGGCATCGGCCTGTATTTGTCGGCGCTGCTGGTGGCTAGGGGAGGCTAGCCCGCGCTTCGTTGCATTCGGAGCAGGGCTCGCCGGCGGGATGGAGAAAGACGGTTTCGTCCGCGCGCAGGCGCTCGAGCGCGGCGGCCACGATGTCGCGCGAGCGGGCGAGGCGCGCTTCGGCGCGGCCGACGATTGCACGCTGTTGCTTCGATCCAAGCCAGTCGTCGAGCAGCTCGAATCGCTCGCAGCAGTGGTCGGTCTCGCCATATTCGTAGCGCCGCGGGCGTCCCTCCTCTAGGACCGTCGCGTGCTTGGGCCGCCGGTAGCGCACGCCGGCGAGGTTCTCCGCGACGTGGACGGTCGTGTCGGCGTCGTGCCCCACGCCCAGGAGCAACACCTGCCCGCCGAGCTCGTAGACGCGGCCGGGCGGGCTTTCCAGTCCATGCGGGACATCCACGGGATGGGGCCGCGTGATGCGCGCGGCCAGCGCGCCGCGGGCGGCGAAGGCATGGGGGCTGTCGCTGCGCAGCACGCCCGGCATTCGCCAGAAGGTGTCTGCGAGCATGCCGACCGCGCGACACGCGCTGCGCGCAGGGTCGAACGGCACATCGTCGTCGTCGGCCATGCTCGGCATGACCAGGGTGCCGCGGCTGCCCACTGCGGCGAGGAGGGCTTCGACGAGGCCGTGCGGGCCGCCTTCGACCGGTGCCACCCTGGAGAACGCCGCGTGCACCAGCAGGATGCCTCCCGGTTGCACTCCGAGGGCGCCGAGCTGCCGGACCAGCTCGCTCTTGATCGTTACAGAGGTGAAAGGCATTACAACTGCAACATACCCGACGAGGGCGGGCGGTAAAATTCCTGCCCTCCCCAGCGCGCTGACTCCGAGATTCCCCATGCGTTTCAAACAGCTTGTCGTCTTGTCCGCTGCCGTGGTGGTGGCGGCCTGCAGTCCTTCAAACGGGCGCGAGAAAGGCGCCGGCCATGGCCCCGGCGGCGGCATGCCGGCCTCCGAGGTGACGGTGATGACCGCGGCCACGGAAGCGCTGCCGGTGAGCTGGGAATACGTCGGGCAGACCGCCGGCTCGCGCGAGGTCGAGGTGCGTGCGCGCGTGACGGGCATCCTGATGTCGAGAAACTTCAAGGAGGGCGAGCGCGTGAAGAAAGGGCAATCGCTCTTCACCATCGACCCGAAGCCGTTCGAGGCGGCGCTCGCGCGCGCGGTGGCGGACCTCGCCGCCGTCGAGGCGCGGCTCGAGCAGGCGCGGCGCAACGCCGCGCGCCTGAAGCCGCTGTATGCCGAGAAGGCGGTGAGCCAGAAGGAGAACGACGACGCCGTGTCTGCCGAGGCGATCGGCGCCGCCGACGTGCAGGCCGCCCAGGCGCGCCTCACCGAGGCGAAGCTCAACATGGCGTACACCAAGGTCGAAGCGCCTGTGTCGGGCATCACGACCCGCGCGCTGCCTTCGGAAGGCACGCTGATCTCGGGCCCGGGCGTTCTGCTCACGAGCGTGGTGCAGGTCGACCCCATCTGGGTCAACTTCGGCATCCCGGACAACGAGCAGGCGCGCATCCAGAAGGCCGTGCAGGCGGGCACCCTTAAGCTGCCGCGCGCTTTCGAGGTCGAGCTGCGCCTACCCGACGGCAGCGTCTACGCGCACAAGGGCAAGCTCGACTTCTCCGACGTGCGCGTCTCGCTCCAGACCGGCACGCGCGAGGCGCGCGCGGAGCTCCCCAACCCCAGCGGCGAGCTGGGTCCGGGCCAGTTCGTCAGGGTGATCGTGAAGGGCGCCATGCTGCCGAACGCCGTGACCGTGCCGCAGCGCTCGGTAATGGAGGGGCCGCAAGGCAAGTTCGTGTACGTCGTCGACGAGAAGAGCACCGCGCAGGCGCGCCCGGTCGAGGCGGGTCAGTGGGCGGGAGACCGCTGGATCATCACCTCGGGCCTGAAGGGCGGCGAGCGCGTGATCGTCGACGGCGTGATGAAGATCGGCCCCGGCGCGCCGGTGAAGGTGGCGGAGCCGAAAGCCGAAAAGCCTGTCCTAGGGAAAAAGTAGTGTTCTCGCGCTTCTTCATCGACCGGCCGATCTTCGCGGCGGTCCTCTCCATCTTCATCATCCTCGCGGGCCTCGCGGCGATGCGCGTGCTGCCCATCGCCCAGTACCCGGAGATCTCGCCCCCGGTTGTCACCGTCACCGCGATCTACCCGGGCGCCTCGGCGCCGGTGCTCGAGTCGACGGTCGCGGCGCCGCTCGAGAACGCGATCAACGGCGTCGAGGACATGCTGTACATGAACTCGACCTCGTCGGCGAACGGCATGG
>Ga0208454_1000225_pt1 | contig 39359 bp, 47 predicted proteins | sample EasRivMeERMZT100_FD_187530 | JGI IMG/M metagenome (GOLD analysis project Ga0208454, IMG submission 187530) | Soil microbial communities from meander-bound floodplain in the East River, Colorado, USA - East River MetaG ERMZT100 (SPAdes) (version 2) | ecosystem: Environmental > Terrestrial > Soil...
CGTGCGGCGCCCGCCCGTGCTCTGCTGGGTGGCCAGCGAGCCCGATACGACCGCATCGCGGCCGCTGCGCATGTTGCCCGAGGTCTGGCGCTGATCCGCGTCCGCGGTGAGCAGCGCGGTCAACGCTGCGGCATCGTTCGCCTCGCGCGTATCGATGAACCCCTGAATGACGGCGCGGACCGCAGCCTCATCGGCCGCACGGCCCGTGCTCTGCGCGGCACCACCGCTCGTAGCCGTCGCGACCACCGAAATCTCCGCGAGCGGCGCGACGTGAGCCTCGAACACGTGACCGGCCTTGGTGCTGCCGTCCTTGAACGCCACGACTGCGTGCAGGTGCACATAGGGCGTACCGTCACGCAGCGCGATGTGCCCGACGAGCGAGACGAGCTCGCACTTCTCGTCGATGGCGACTTTCTTGAACCCGCCGACCTCGGGATCGCCCCACGCCAGCAGCGCGCCCGAGAGGCCACCGAGTCCAGTCACATAGCCCGCGGTGATGCCATGTTTGAGGGCGAGATCGGTGAGCCCGGAGAGAATCTCGTCGCCCGCGCTGAAGTTCGCTTCGAACACGTGCGCCGTGCCCATCGTCTCGCTGACGCGCATCTTTGGCGCGAGACCGGTGGCCACGGGCGGCGCCCGCATGTAGTCATCGGGAAGCGGCGGCAGCGGCGCCTGGGCGAGCGAGGTGCCACTCGTCACCACGACGCCCATGGTGAGCAGAGCGTCAACGAACCAACCGACACCACGACTATTACCCATGGTCCATCCCCCTTAAAGTCGCCTGGCTTCGAGCTATTCTTAGCACGAACGCAAGGCGGCCGCGAATGGATCCCAACAACCCCGTCGTGAAGCTCTGCGCCGCCGGCATGGCGGCCGAAGGCGAAGGCCGGCGCGCCGATGCCAAGGCGCTATTCGAGCAGGCCTGGGCCGTGCGCACCGATGACTTCGAAGCCTGCATCGCGGCGCACTACGTAGCGCGCCATCAGGAGACTCTAGAAGCCGAGCTCGCCTGGAACCGCGAAGCGCTCACGCGCGCGGGCGCTGTGGCCGACGAGCGCGTCCGCGGTTTCTACCCATCGCTCTATCTAAATCTAGCGCACTCGCTGGAGCGGCTCGGGCAAATCGCCACGGCCCGCGAGCACTATTCGCTGGCGGCCGCGCGGCTCGCCGATCTGCCGGACGGCCCGTATGCCGGCCTGGTCCGAACGGGCGTGACGGCGGGGATTGCGAGAACGGCCGAACCGTCGCTCAGCGCGCGAGCGGCCGAATCCCCACGCGATCACGGACTGCCGCGATGAACGGCCGACTCACCGCACGCGCTTTTTCGGCGCCGCGCGCGAGTAGCGCTTCGACTTCACCGGGCGCAGCCATGAGCCGCTCGTATTCGGCGCGCGCGGGCGCGATCTCCGCGTTGATGCGCTCGAACAAGAGCTGTTTCATCTCGCCCCAGGCGATGCCGGCGGCATAGCGCTCGCGCACAGCGGTCGCTTCGGCGTCGGTAGCGAAGGCGCGGTAGATGTCGTAGAGCCCGCTGTCGGCGGGATCCTTCGGCTGTCCCGGCTCGAGCGAGTTGGTTTTGATTTTCATGATGAGCTTGCGCAGCTCTTTCTCGCCAGCAAAGAGCGGCACGACGTTGCCATAGCTCTTCGACATCTTGCGGCCATCGAGCCCCGGCAGCGTGGCGACGTTCTCGCCGATCACGGCATCCGGCAGTACGAACGTCTCGCCGAAGGTATGGTTGAAGCGCTGCGCGATGTCGCGCGCCATCTCCACGTGCTGCTTTTGATCCCTACCCACGGGCACCTTGGTGGCTTTGAACATCAAGATGTCCGCGGCCATGAGCACGGGATACGAGTACAGATTCATCATGATGGCCTGATCGGGATCGCGGCCCGGCACCGCCTCGTTCTCCGCCACCGCGGCTTTGTAGGCGTGGGCACGATTCATGAGGCCTTTGGCCGTGACGCTGTGCAGGATCCAGGCGAGCTCGAGGATCTCGGGGACGTCCGACTGTCGATAGAGCACGACTTGCTCGGGATCGAGGCCCACGGCCAGCCAACTGGCGGCAATCTCGAACGTCGAGCGCGCCACTGCGTCGGCCTCACCGCCGATCGCGTGGTAGTCGGCCATGAAGAAGTACGAGAGCACGCTCGGATTCTTGCTCGCGGCCACCGCCGGCTTCAGCGCACCGACGTAGTTGCCAATGTGTAGCGTGCCCGTGGACTTGATGCCGGTGAGAACGATTTCCATGCTGTGCATTCCGCCTCAGCGGCACTCGTTACCGAGCGGACCCACGCCGCCGCAGAAGCTCACGTCTTGCAGCTGCACGCGCAAGTTGTCCGGGTCGGCGCAGTACACCTGCGTCACGCCGTCACGCTCGCGCGACTCGGCCGCGAGACCGGCAGCCTCGAGCGCGGCCACCGTGCGCGCCGGGTCGAAATTGCGCAAGCCGAAACAGAAATGATTGATGTGCGGCGTGGCATTCGGCCCGCCCTGATAGATGCCGAGGAATGCGTCGCCGACCGCGAGATTGACGCCGCCCGTCTGGCGGCTCTTGACCGCCAGACCGAACACCCGTTGATAGAACGCCACCGAGCGGTCGAGATCGCTGACGATGAGGCTCGCGTGATTCAGCGTCGCCGCCTCGAGTGCCGCCGGCTGCGCCGAGCTCGACAGCGGCGCGGCGGTGAGCGCCGACAGCAAGCCCACGAGCTCGCGGCGGCCCATTCGTCCGTTCTCGTAGTGGGTCAGCAGCGAATCGATGGCCTGGCTCATGGCGATACTCCTTGCGAGTGGCGAGACGGCAGTCTCGGCGGCGTCTCGGCGAGGGTCAAGCGCCGGCGGCGCTTGCGTGCGCGCCGCGCTCGGGCCGTCTATCATTCCGGCTCGATTAGCTGATCGAGCGCCAGTAGCCAGCTTGAGCACCACTCTCACCTTCAGCGCCGCCATCGACACCGAAATCGGCTCGCCCGAGGAGCTTACGTCTCGGCTCGGCGCGGAGTACAGCGCACACCTCGCGATCATGGATCGGCGTCTTACGGCAGCGTTGGCGGCCGCAGGCTTCGACGGCGCGGTCATCTTTGCGGGCAACGAGCAAGTCGTGTTCCGCGACGACCAGACCTATCCCTTCCGCGTGGAGCCCTATTTCAAGGCTTGGCTGCCGCTCACGAGCGCGCCGGGCTCGTTCCTGCGCCTCGTGCCGGGGCAACGACCCATGCTCGTCTACAAGCAGGTGGACGACTATTGGCACGAGCCGCCGAGCGACCCCGAAGGGTACTGGACGCAGCACTTCGACATCCGCATCGCGCGCAGCGATGCCGAGGCCCGTACGCTCGCGGACGCCGGCCCGCGCTGGGTGGCCATCGGCGCCGCGGCCGAGCAGGCGGCGCAGCGCGGCTCGGCGGCGACTCGGCCGGCCGTGAACGATGTGCGGTTCTTGAGCCATCTCGACTTCGCCCGCGCCGTGAAGACCACGTATGAGCTCCTCTGCATGCGCGGCGCCCAGGCCGCCGCTGTGCGCGGGCATTTGGCCGTGGCGGCCGCGTTTGGCTCGGGCGCCACCGAGCTCGAGCTGCAGCAGGCGTACCTCGGCGCCAGCGAGCAACGTGAAACCGACCTGCCGTATTCGAACATCATCGCCCTCAACGAGCATTCGGCCACGCTGCACTACCAGCACCTGCGTCCCCATCCGCCGAGCGCGACGCGCTCGCTGCTGATCGACGCCGGCGCCGAGTTCAAGGGCTATGCCGCGGACATCACGCGCACCTATTCGGCTTCGGCGACCGACGACTTCGCCGCGTTGATCGGCTCGATGGACGCACTGCAGCAGCGCGTCTGCGGCGAGGTTCGACCCGGCGTGGACTTCGTCGCGCTGCATGCGCTCACGCATCGACAGCTCGCGGCCGTGCTCTGCGAGCACGGCATCGTCAGATGTGGCGCCGATGAAGCGGTGGCGAGCGGCATCACACGCGGCTTCCTACCGCACGGGCTGGGGCACTTGCTCGGCCTCCAGGTGCACGATGCCGGCGGCCGGATGGCCGATGAATCGGGTGCGCAGCGCGAGCCGCCGGCCAATGATCCGTACCTTCGACTCACGCGCACGCTGCAGCCCGGAATCGTCGTCACCATCGAGCCCGGCCTGTATTTCATACCGGCGCTGCTGCGTCCCCTGCTCGCGCGCCACGAGGACAAGCTGAATCGCGCTATGATCGAGCGGCTGCTGCCGTTTGGCGGCATCCGCGTCGAGGATGACGTCGAAGTCACACTCGACGGCCATCGCAATCTCACCCGCGAGGCGTTCGCTGCGGCGACGTCACGCGGCCGCGACGCAAGTAGCACCATCAACTAGGAACCGCACCCGATGTCGCATCGCACTGAAGACCTACCGCCGCTGACGGGAATCGCCCACGTCATTCGCGAGTTGCGTTATTTCGAGGGGGCCCGGCAAGGGTTGGCCGTGATCCTGGTCCTGCTGTACACAGTCACGGCGGCACCGATTCCGCTGCTAGCCGCCATCGGACTGCCGATCGGGCTCGTCGGCGCGTTCGTGCGACTCTACGCGAGCGGCTTCATCGTCAAAAATCAGGAGCTCGCGACGGACGGGCCGTATCGCTTCGTGCGTCATCCGCTGTACACGGGCAATATCTTGCTCGTCGTGGGCTTTGCGCTGGCGGGCTCGCGCTGGTGGGGACTGCCGCTCGCGCTGTTCTTCTTCTGGTTCTACTACCCGACCGCCATCGAGTACGAAGACCGCAAGCTGCGCCGGATCTTCGGCGTGGCTTGGGAACAGTGGCGCGCGCGGACGCCGGCGCTCATGCCGCGCTTCGGCAGCATCGCCCCTGCGGTGGCCGGCGACCGGCGCTGGTCGCTCGCCGTGAGCAGCACACGCAACGGCGAGATCGTGTTCGTCGTGTTCGCGATCGCCTGCGCGGTCTGGGTCGCGTGGCTGGCGGCGCGTTAAGCCCGCGCACGTTGAACCGTGACTGACGGCGAGCCGTCCGCAGCGCTCGTCGCCGCGCAGCTCGCGACTGCTGTCGACGCCACGCCCGGCCGCGAGCTGGGCAGCGGCTATCAAGCCTCCGTGCATCTGTATGCCACGCCGGTCGGCAACTTCGTCGTGAAGAAGCCGCACCGGAGCGGGCCGCTGGCGGGGTTGTGGCGCTACCTGCTGCGGCGCGAGCAGGCCATTTACGCCCGGCTCGGCGGCATCGCCGGCATTCCGCGCTCGTTCGGGCTCATCAGCGGCGAGTGCTTGGCGCTTGAGTACGTGGCGGGCCCGTCGCTGCGCGAGCACGAAGCCCAGCTCGCGGATCGTGACGCCTTCTTTGGCAAGCTGCTCGCGACGCTGCAAGCCATGCATGCCGCAGGAGTGGCGCACGGCGATTTGAAGCGCAAGGACAACATCATCGTCGGCACAGGCGAGCGGCCGTATCTGATCGACTTCGGCATCGCGGTGCGCCGAAGCGCCACGAGGCCGTTCTGGAACCGCTGGGTGTTCGAGCCCCTGCAACAGATGGACCGCAACGCGTGGGTGAAGCTCAAGTACGGCCGGCGCATCGATCCCGATGCCGAGCCGAACGTGATGGCGCCCGCCGACGCCGCGCTCTACCGACCGCTGCTGATCGAACGGGTCGCGCGTGCCCTGCGGGTGCCGTGGCAAACGCTCACGTTGCGCCGGCCGCGCCAACGCTGGCGCGCGCGGCGCAATCGGGACTGAACCGCTCCGGGCCGACCGCCGGCGTTACTGAACCCAGGGTGAGTTCAGGACGTCGACGCGCGCATCGCCGAAGGCGGCCCGCAAACGCAGGTCGACGTCGCTGGCCACTGCGCGTTGCAGCGCTTCGTACCCATCGGAGCGGCACACCACAGCGACTGAGAACCGCGAGTGGGTGTAGGTCGAGCTCCTGACGATCAGCTCACGATCCTCCGGGGTCGGCCCTAGACGTTTACCGGCGTAGTACACGGCAGAGTCCCAATCCGTCTTGAGCCCATGCGTGCTCACGACGTCTTCGAGGATCTGCGACAGTGCGCGCTTCGCTTCTTCAGCCGAACGCTGCAGCGGGTCCACGCGCACCTCGACCGTGAAGGCAACGAACTGCGGGTAACCCGTAGCGGCGTCGATCGTCCTGAGATCGGGAAACCGCTGGCGGAGGGCCGCATGGATATCCGCCTCGAACCGTTCTGCGTCCCGCAGACCTCGTCGTTGCGACGAGCTCTGGATCTGGAAGAACACTGTGCGGGTGTCGGCGCCGTAGTTGGCGGTGAGGTAGTGGATGACGCCGCCGCTCTCGCTGGCGTAAACACGGCCATCGCCGAGGGGCTCGCAAACCTGGCACCGCAACCCTCGCTCCTGCGCCAGGTCATCGAACAGTTCTTGGAGCGTGGTCTCCTCGCCGCTGACTACCGTGGTCGGCAAAGCGAGGGTGGCCTGCGACAAGTGACCGATGCTCGACGTGGCCGTGAACGCCAGAGGCGCGAGAACGGCGAGCGCGACTTGCGCGCGGCGCGGTAGCGGCCACGATTCGACTCGCGGCGCGGCCCACAATCCAAGTCCGATCGCAGGCAGGGCGATGAGGTCGCTGAGATCCACCGTACGACCGACGGCGAACGGCATGACGCCGTTGAACCAGTCGATTACGGCCTCTGATTGCGGCATTTTCCACCAAACGAAGGCACCCGCGATGGCGCCGCCGCAGGCGGCGCGACGGCGCGGGCACAAGGCAGCCGCGAACAAAGCGAGCGCGAACAGCCCGGCGAAGTCCGAGATCTTGCCCGTCAGGGCGTTGTGAAATAGCGGTTTGAGCGCGAAGTCGTTGAGCACGAGCAACGCGAGCGCGCCGATGAAGGCGGCCGACGCGAGGGGCTGTAACCGGCTCGTCGTTGCGCGCATGTTGCGCCGCCGATCATACCGCGGCGGCACGTTGAAGGACCAACGCGTAGGGGCAAGCCGTTGGGCGCCGGTCGACGCTCTTTGAACCGGCTAACGTGCGCCCGAAGTGGTCAGCGGCGCGCATTGGGTGTCGCGGAGCTCCCACTCGCGACCGTCGGACTGACGCGCCAGTATGCATTTCGAGTTCCGCAGCAATAGTCGGAATTGCTCCGGCATCTCGAGAGCACGACCCGTCCCAGCACGCCCTACCAAGGCGGGCGGCTCACGACGCTCGACGGTCACCAGGCTGTCGCGTGTGAACGCGTCGTCAGCGAGCATGACGGACTGACCATTGAAGGCGGCCGTGATGACGCTCAGCAACTCCGCTCTACTGCTTGGCGTGGAAGCCGTGATGACGGCCGGCTGCTCTTGTGCCGAGAGTGTGCTACACGCCAGCGGCGCAGCGAGAAAAACGGCTAGCCAATGGTGGCGGCCGGTCGTCAAGGGACCGCCAGAGAGCGGTTCTGCAGCCAAGGCGACTTGATTACGATGCCATCCGAGGGGGCGTTCTGGCGCGCGGCCGATGGCTTCGATTGCGACAAGGGCCCGACGCCGGTCGGGTTAGGGCAAGACTGAAGGAGCCGATAGGCTAGCGCCGCCGCGAAGCGGCCTTCGAGGGGGTCGCCAAGCGCGCGACTGAAATCGTCGCCGACTGAACACCCCGGGAGTCGTTCGCCGCCGGAAGCATACGCGTTGGTGGGTATGAATCCATCGGTGTAGTCGCCGAACCCCGCAGCGTTCACACCCTGGAATTGAATCGTGAAGTAGGTCGTTCCGCAGTTGTCTTGGGGATAGAAACCGTAGGGCTTGCCGCACGTCGCGGAACCGATTTGGATCACCTGGACGCCGACGCCGCGCAGAGCATTGATGATCGCCTCGCTCGCTGAACACGTCGTCGCACCCGTGAGAACGAACACCCGCGGTAGATCGAGCGTCGGTAACGATTGGCCCGCTGTCGTCGAAAAACCCAACGTCGTGGAGAAGAAGGGCATTGGCGTCAGCGCGCCTCCCGTCACGGGATTGATCGACGTGTGCTTGTCGCTGAAACGCAGGCTCTCGAATGTCTGACCCGCGGTGGGCGTAGACCCCGCGATCATATAGGCGAGCTCGCTTGCGATCGCGAGGTACCCGCCGCCGTTGTAACGCAGATCCAAGACGAGGTCGACGATCGGCGTCCTGCGCAGTGCGTTGATGGCGGCGACCAGCTCGCCTTCGGCGGTCGCCAGGTGATCGTTGAACCGGATGTAGCCAACGTAGCCCGAGGTCGTAGGCACTGCCTTGACGTTCTCCACGGGTCGGACCGTTACGAGCTCCGCTTGCATTGTGACGGTCCGGGAGAGCGCGGTTTGCGGATTGCGCAGCGTGAACGTGTGCGCTTCACCGGGCTGGTCCGGGTACAGTCCCGCGACAAAAGCATCGATCGCGGCTGTGGTGTTGGAATCGACGACATCCACGCCGTCCACGGCGATTACCGCTTCGCCGCGCTGCAGATTTGCAGATGAAGCCGGGCCCGCCTGCGTGTACGCGACCACGATTTGGCGCGGCGGCAGACTGGAGACAATGGCCCACTCCGCGCCGTAGCCGGCCGTAACGCCGGACTGCGCCAGCGCACGCCATTCGGCCGTTGAATAGGTGAAATGAAACCTGTCTTTGGGGTTGCCGGACGATGTCGTATCCATCGTCTTTAGCAGCTCGAAGTACTGCGCCGTCGTGTAAGAACCGGGATCGCGATCGACGACCTCGTCGTACCAAAGGTAGAGGTCGTTGCTCCACGAGCGTAGCCAGTTGTTCTCGTCGAGAGAGGCGCCCTGGACGTCGGCGTAAGGTTGGCCCGTGGCCGGATCGAGACCGCTGCGGGGACTTACACATTTGCCGGCGAAGCCCGCAGCAGGCAAGAACGAATCCGCCACCCAGCCGCTTGATCCGCCACCACCGGGCGGCTGCGGCACCCGCGCTCCGCTAGTCCCTCCACCGCCGCCCCCACCGCAACTCGCGATTGCGATCCCGAGAAACGGCCACGTTAGTGCATGGAAAAGCGTCCGCCACGCGATTCGCACCATCGACCCCCCCAAAGGCGGATATCGACTCTAACGTGAGAACGTTGCTGGAGCTAGCGCCGACTCGCCGACCCCAAAGACGACAAAGCCCGCTGCGCGCGAACGCAGCGGGCTTTGCTTCGAGCCGAGCGATTGTGCGCTAGGCGGTGGTACGCGGTGCCGCAGGCTCGGCCGTCTTCGCCGGCTGATCGAGCAGCTGCACGATCGCCATCGGCGCGGAGTCGCCCACGCGGAAGCCGATCTTGAGGATCCGCAGGTAGCCGCCCGGGCGGCTCTTGAAGCGCGGCCCAAGCTCGGTGAACAGTCGTCCGACGGCGACATCGTCGCGCAAGCGATCGAAGGCCAACCGGCGGCGGCTCACGCCGTCTTCCTTGGCGAGCGTGATGAGCGGCTCGACGACGCGGCGCAGCTCCTTGGCTTTCGGCAGCGTGGTGCGGACAGTCTCGTGCACGATCAGCGAAGCCGCCATGTTTCTATACATCGCGCGACGGTGCGGCGAGTTTCTGCCGAGCCTACGGCCCGAGTTCTTGTGACGCATCGTGCAAAACTCCGTTCAGATCAGAACGCCATCGACGAGGGGGTCGGTGCGGGCGGCTCTTCGCTGCGCAGCCCCGGCGGCGGCCAGTTGTCGAGGCGCATGCCGAGTGCCAGCCCGTGCTGCTCGAGCACCTCTTTGATTTCCGTAAGCGACTTCTTGCCCAAGTTGGGCGTGCGGAGCAGCTCCACTTCCGTGCGCTGCACGAGATCGCCGATGTAGTTGATGTTCTCGGCCTTCAAGCAGTTGGCCGAGCGCACCGTGAGCTCGAGCTCGTCCACCGGGCGCAGCAGGATCGGATCCACCTGCGTCTCGGCACGGCCAAACCCGATCTCGTCTTCGCCCTGGAGATCCACGAACACGTCGAGCTGATTCTTGAGAATCATGCCGGCGCGACGGATGGCCTCTTCGGCGTCGATGGTGCCGTTCGTCTCGATGTCGACGATGAGCTTGTCCAAGTCGGTACGCTGCTCGACGCGCGCGCGCTCCACGGTATACGTGACGCGGCGAATCGGGCTGAACGACGCATCGAGCTGCAAGCGGCCGATCGGGCGCGTTTGCTCCTCGAACGTTGCCACTTGCGTCGCCGGGCGATAACCGCGACCGCGCACGACCTTCAGGAAGGCGCGCAGCTCGCCGGCTTGCGTGAGGTTGGCGATCACGAGGTCCGGGTTCACGATTTCGATGTCGTGATCCGTCACGATGTCGCCTGCCCGCACCGGGCCGGGGCCTTTCTTCGCCAGCTGCAGCTCGACTTCGTCGCGCGAGTGCATCTTGATGGCGATCAACTTCAGGTTGAGCAGAATGTCGACGACGTCTTCTTGCACGCCCGCGATGCTCGTGTACTCATGGAGCACGCCGTCGATCTCGGCTTCCACCACGGCGGCGCCGGGCATGGACGAGAGCAGCACGCGCCGCAGCGCGTTGCCAAGCGTGTGACCGAAGCCGCGCTCGAACGGTTCTACCGTGACGCGTGCGCGATTGGTGCCGAGCGGCTGAACCTTGACGGCTCGCGGCCGCAAGAATTCTGTTGCTGATTCTTGCATCTAAAGGTGTCCTCTCGTTTACTTGGAGTACAGCTCGACCACCAGATTCTCGTTGATATCTGGCAAGATCTCGTCGCGCTCCGGTAGATTCTTCAGCGTTCCCTGCATGTTCTTGTCGTCGACTTCCACCCACTCGGGGAAGCCCACTTGGCCGGCGATCGTCAACGCCGACTTGATCCGCAGTTGTTCCTTGGCCCGATCGCGAACCGCAATCTTGTCGCCCGCCTTCAGCTGATACGACGGGATGTTCACGATCTGTTCGTTGACTTTGATGCCGCGATGGCTCACGAGCTGGCGCGCTTCGGCGCGCGTGGCAGCAAAGCCCATGCGATAGACCACGTTGTCGAGCCTGGCTTCGAGCATGCGCAACAGGTTCTCACCCGTGGCGCCTTTGACCTTCGTCGCCTTCTTATAGTAATTGCGGAACTGCCGCTCGAGCACGCCGTACATGCGGCGCAGCTTCTGCTTCTCGCGCAGCTGCACGCCGTAGTCCGACAGCCGTTGCCGACGCTGTCCGGCGCCGCCGGGCGGCACTTCGAGCTTGCACTTCGATTCGAGCGGCTTGAGCCCGCTCTTCAGGAAGAGGTCGGTGCCCTCGCGACGGGCAAGCTTGCAAGTTGGGCCTCTGTATCTAGCCATGTTGTGTTCCGCTTAGACGCGCCGCTTTTTTGGCGGACGACAGCCGTTGTGAGGAATAGGAGTGACGTCTTCGATTTCGGTAATGCGGAAACCGACCGCATTCAACGCACGCACCGCCGACTCGCGCCCGGGGCCCGGACCTTTGACCCGAACCTCCAGATTCTTCACGCCCCAATCCTTGGCGGCGATGCCCGCCTTCTCCGCAGCCACCTGCGCTGCGAACGGCGTGCTCTTGCGCGAGCCTTTGAAGCCGCAATTGCCGGCGGTCGCCCAGGCCAGCGTGTTCCCCTGACGATCGGTGATGCTGATGATCGTGTTGTTGAACGACGCGTGCACGTGCGCCACGGCATCGAGTATCTGCCGTTTGGCTTTCTTGCGGACCTTTACAGGCGGTGTCGACGACATGCTGACTCCTGCTTACTTCTTGACGCCGCGACGAGGACCCTTGCGCGTACGCGCATTGGTCCGCGTCCGCTGGCCTCGCAGCGGCAAACCGCGACGATGCCGAATGCCCCGGTAACAACCGAGGTCCATCAGGCGCTTGATGTTCATGGCCACTTCACGGCGCAAGTCGCCCTCTACGGGGAACTTCGCGATGACCTCGCGCAAGCGCCCAACCTCGGCTTCCGTGAGGTCTTTGACGGCCGTGGTGTGGCTCACGTTTGCAGCCTTGCAAGTCATGAGCGCACGATTGCGGCCGATGCCAAAGATATGCGTCAGCGCGATACCAACGTGCTTGTTGGTGGGGATGTTGACGCCCGCTATACGTGCCATTGTTTTCTAACCTCTAACGCTCTGATAGGCCGGGCAATCAGCCCTGGCGCTGCTTGTGGCGCGGGTCTTCGCAAATCACGCGAACCACGCCGCCGCGGCGGACGATTTTGCACTTCCGACAAATTTTGCGCACCGATGCTCGAACTTTCATCTCTAAAACTCCTGCCGCTGCCTAGTTGTCGTTCCGCCCGTAACCGCGGAGATTGGCTTTCTTCAGCAGCCCTTCGTATTGGTGAGTCATCATGTGAGCCTGGAGCTGCGCCATGAAATCCATCGTGACCACCACGATGATGAGCAGCGACGTGCCACCGAAGTAGAACGGCACGTTGAACTCCAAGATCAAGAATTCCGGTATCAAGCACACGCCCGTGATGTAGAGAGCGCCCCAGAACGTCAGACGCGTGAGCACTTTGTCGATGTACTCAGCTGTCTGTTGGCCGGGCCGAATGCCCGGGATGAACGCCCCGGATTTGCGGAGGTTCTCGGCCGTATCGCGCGAGTTGAATACGAGAGCGGTGTAGAAGAAGCAGAAGAACATGATCAGCGACGCGTACAGCAGTATGTAGACGGGCTGACCCGGCGAGAGGCTGGCCGCAAGTCGCTGCAACCACGATACGGCCTGGCTCGTGCCAAACCAGCTCGCGATCGTGGCCGGAAAGAGAATCAAGCTCGAGGCGAAGATCGGCGGAATCACGCCGGACATGTTGATCTTGAACGGCAGATGGCTCGTCTGGCCGGCGTACATTCGCCGCCCTTGCTGGCGCTTGGCGTAGTTGACCGCGATGCGCCGCTGCGCGCGCTCCATGAACACGACGAATCCCGTCACGCCGAGCACCAAGAAACCGAGCAGGAAGGGCATCGCCTGGTTCATGCCGCCGGTGTTGACGAGCTCGAGCGTACCGCCGATGGCGGACGGCAAACCGGCCAAGATGCTGGCCAGGATGATCATCGAGATACCGTTGCCGATGCCGCGCTCGGTGATCTGCTCGCCGAGCCACATGAGGAACATCGTTCCCATAACGAGCGTAATCGCGGCCGTCATCACGAACGGGGCACCGGGATTCAGCACCACGCCCTGCGTCTGGAACGCACCGGCCATGGCGACAGATTGGAACGACGCCAGGAGCACCGTGCCGTAGCGCGTGTACTGCGTGATCTTGCGCCGGCCCGACTCCCCTTCCTTGCGCAACTGTTGCAAGGCAGGGATCACATGCGTGCCCATCTGCAGAATGATGGATGCCGAAATGTACGGCATGATGCCGAGCGCGAAGATCGACAAGCGCTCGAGCGCGCCGCCCGAGAACATGTTGAACATGCTCAAGATGGTGCCGGATTGCTGCTCGAAGAACTGCTTCAGCGCAACGGGGTCGATGCCCGGCACGGGGATGTACGTGCCGATGCGGTACACGACGAGCGCGCCGATCAAGAACAATAGGCGATGGCGTAGATCGGCGGAACGCGTTGCGTCGCCGAGCAAGGTGGCCGGATTGACCGTACCTGCCTTCGCCATGACTCTTGTTTACTCCACTACCTTGCCGCCGGCCGCTTCGATGATCTTGCGCGCGCCGGGTGTGACCTTGAGACCGCTGACGGTAACGGGCTTATCGAGCGTGCCGGACGCGATGACCCGCACCTTCTCCGCGCGTTTCGACACGAGCTGTGCCGCCTGCAACGCAGCCAAGTCGACAGTCAAGCCCGCGAATTGCGCGAGCTCGTGCACGCGCAGCTCGGCCGTCAGTCCTTTGGACTGCGAGACGAAACCGATCTTCGGCAAGCGCCGCTGGATCGGCATCTGGCCGCCTTCGAATCCGACCTTGTGGTAACCGCCCGCACGAGCGCGCTGACCCTTGGTGCCGCGGCCGCCGGTCTTGCCCAAGCCGGAGCCCGCACCGCGGCCGCGCCGTTTGTGCTCGCGCTTGCTGCCGTCGGCCGGGTGCAGATCGTTCAATCGCATCTCAAGCCTCCTCGATCTGCAGCATGTAGCGAATCGTATGGATCATGCCGCGGTTCTCCGGGGTGTCGTTGACCACCACGGTCTGGTGCCGGCGGCGCAACCCCAACCCGCTCGCGCATTGCGCGTGCCCGGGAATACGGCCGAACCTGCTCTTCAGCAGCGTCAGCTTGACCTTCTTGGTTCCTTTTGCCACGCCAGCGCCCTCAGCCGAAAATTTCGTCGACGGTCTTGCCGCGCTTGGCCGCGATCTGCGCCGGCGAACGCATCTGGCAGAGCGCATTCATCGTGGCACGCACGACGTTGATCGGGTTGCGCGAGCCGTAGCTCTTGGCGAGCACGTTGCGCACGCCCGCGCACTCGAGCACCGCGCGCATCGCACCGCCCGCGATGACGCCGGTACCGTCCGACGCCGGCAGCATCAAGACGCGCGTGGCGCCGTGGGCGCCGCGCAGCTCGTACTGCAACGTGTCTTTCTTCAAGTTCACGGTGTACAAGTTCTTGCGGGCCGCCTGCATCGCCTTCTGGATGGCGAGCGGCAACTCACGAGCCTTGCCGTAGCCGAAGCCGACGCGGCCGTTGCCGTCGCCGACTACCGTTAGCGCCGTGAAACCGAATTGCCGGCCGCCCTTGACGACCTTCGCAACGCGATTCACCGCGACCAGCTTTTCTTGAAACTCTTCAGCGTTTGCCATCGTTTTGCTCGATTGACCGCGGCTTGTCGGCCGCGGCGGGATTAGATCTTGAGGCCCGCTTCACGCGCAGCGTCGGCCAAAGCCTTGATGCGCCCGTGGTACTTGAAGCCTGACCGGTCGAACGCGACCTGCTCGATGCCCGCCTGCTTGGCCCGCACGGCGATTTCCTTGCCGACGGCCGCGGCCGCGGCAATGTTGCCGGTGCTCTTCAGGTCGCCGCGCACCTCTTTCGTCAGCGTTGAGGCGCTGGCGACGACACGATTGCCTTCCGGCGCGATGATCTGCGCATAGATGTGCTGCGGCGTGCGGTGCACGCACAACCGATGAATTTTCTGCAGCGCGATCCGCGCTCGGGTGCGGCGCGCGCGACGCTGGCGCGTGGCTTTTTTGTCGATCGCCATGGCTACTTCTTCTTCGCTTCTTTCAGCACGATTCGCTCGTCCGAATATCGGACACCTTTGCCCTTGTAAGGTTCTGGCGGTCGGTAATCCCGAATGTCAGCCGCCACCTGACCGACCTGCTGTCGGTCCATACCCTTGATGATGATCTCCGACTGGCTCGGCGTTTCGATCGTGATGCCCTTCGGGATCGGATACTCAACCGGATGCGAAAAGCCGAGCGTCAGATTGAGCTTCTGCCCCTGGACGGCGGCGCGGTAGCCGACGCCCACGAGCTCGAGCTTCTTCTGGAAACCGGCCGTGACGCCCGTGACCATGTTCGCAATGTGCGCGCGCGTCGTGCCCGCAACCGCATCGGCAAACTTGCCGCCGGAACGCGCCGCCACCTTGACGACGTTGCCGTCGACCGTGACCTCCACTTGGGAGTTCACGTCGAGCGACAAGCTGCCTTTCTTGCCCTTGATAGTGACGGACTGACCCTTCACTTCGGCGCTCAGATCTTTGCTGAGCTCGACGGGGCGTTTCGCTACTCTCGACATGGCTGTGACTCGATGAATTAGAGAACGATGCAGAGCACTTCGCCGCCGTGGCCCTGAGCTTTCGCCTGGGCGTTCGTCATCACGCCCTTCGACGTGGAGATGATCGCCACGCCGAGGCCGCCCTGCACTACGGGCAACTCGTCCACGCTGCGGAAGATGCGCAGTCCGGGCCGGCTCACGCGCTCGATGCGTTCAATGACGGGGCGGTCCTGGTAGTACTTGAGCTCGAGCGTCAGCGTGTCCTTGCCGTCCACGTTTTCCGCGGTCACGGCAGCGAGGTAGCCTTCCTGCTGGAGGACCTTCGCCACTGCGAGCTTCTGCTTCGACGCCGGCAAGGTGACAAACGGTTTACGTGCCGTTTGCGCATTGCGAATGCGGGTCAGCAGGTCGGCGATCGGGTCGGTCATACTCATAACGGCATCCTTACCAGCTGGCCTTCGACAGGCCCGGGATCTCGCCGCGCATCGTCGTCTCGCGCAGCTTGGTGCGCGACAAACCGAACTTGCGGTAGTAGCCGTGCGGTCGACCCGTCAATGCACAGCGATTGCGCAAGCGGACAGGGTTGGCATCGCGCGGCAGCTTCTGCAGCTTCTTCTGCGCGTCGAGCTTGTCGTCTTCCGAGGTCTTCGGATCGCGGATCCGCTCTTTGAGCTCCGCGCGCTTGGCGGCGTATCGCTTCACTTCGGCCTCGCGCCGCTTCTGCCGCATGAGCATCGATTTCTTGGCCATGGTTAACGATCCCCCCGCAGCGGGAATTTGAAGGCTTCGAGCAAGGCCCGGCCGGCATCGTCGTTACCCGCCGTGGTGGTAATCGCAATGTCCATGCCGCGGATGGCGTCGACCTGATCGAAGTTGATTTCAGGGAAAATGATTTGCTCTTTGACGCCCATGTTGTAGTTGCCGCGGCCGTCGAAGGAGCGGCGCGAGATGCCGCGGAAGTCGCGGATGCGCGGTATCGCCACGCTGATAAGGCGGTCGAGGAACTCGTACATGCGCGCCTTGCGCAGCGTGACCTTGCAGCCGATGGGTACGCCGTCGCGAACCTTGAAGCTCGCCACCGAAACGCGCGCCTTGCACTGCACCGGCTTCTGGCCGCTGATCTTGGCGAGGTCGCTCATCGCGCTCTCGAGCACCTTGCGATCCGCCAAAGCCTCGCCCACACCCATGTTGATGGTGATCTTGACGAAGCGCGGCACGGCCATGGGGTTCGTCTTGCCGAGCTTTTTCATGAGCTCCGGCACGACTTCCTTTCTGTAGAACTCTTGCAACCTAGCCATATCAGGTATCCAAAACTTCGCCGTTGGACTTGAAGAACCGCACCTTGCGGCCGTCCGACAACAGGCGGAAACCGACGCGATCGCCCTTCTCCGCGGTGGGATTCCACAGCATCACGTTCGACGGATGCAGGGGCTTCTCTTGCTCGACAATGCCACCGGCCACGCCGGCATTTGGGTTCGGCCGTTGATGCTTGCGCGCCACGTTCAGGTTCTCGACGACGACGCCGCCGTCGACCTCGACGCGCAACACTGCACCGCGCCGGCCTTTGTCCTTGCCGGCGATCACTACGACCTCATCGCCCTTTTTGATGCGCTGCATGTTCGTTGTGTCCCTAAAGCACTTCCGGAGCGAGCGAGATGATTTTCATGAACTGCGTCGTGCGCAGCTCACGCGTGACCGGCCCGAAGATGCGCGTGCCGATCGGCTCGAATTTATTGGTGAGCAGCACGGCAGCATTGCCGTCGAAACGAATCACTGACCCGTCGGGGCGGCGCAAGCCGTGACGCGTGCGGACTACCACGGCGTGGTAGATCTCGCCCTTCTTCACGCGACCCCGAGGAATCGCGTCCTTGATGGTGACCTTGATGATGTCGCCGATGCGCGCGTAGCGGCGCTTCGAGCCACCGAACACCCTGATGCACATCATACTGCGGGCGCCGCTGTTGTCGGCGGCATTCAACATGGTTTGTGTTTGAATCATCGCAGTCCCCTTACGCCTCGGACTCCACCGGAGCGCGTTCGACGATCTCGACGACTCGCCACGCCTTACGTTTGCTGATCGGCCGACACTCGACGATCGCTACGGTATCGCCTTCACGGCAGGTACCTTCTTCGTCGTGCGCCATGATCGTCGTCGTGCGGCGAATGAACTTGCCGTAAGCGGGATGACGCACCAAACGTTCCACCGACACGGTGACGCTCTTTTGCATCTTGCTGCTTACCACGCGGCCAACCGTTCGGCGGCTCGTGACGTTGTCGCTGCTCACAGCTTTGCTCATGGGTCCTTACTCGCTTAGTTCTTCACGCGCTCGCGTTGCACGGTCTTCAACCGCGCAATCGACTTACGCACTTTGCCGTGCTGGTCCGGCTTGGCACCCTGCCCCGTGGCGGCCTGCATGCGCAGGTTGAATTGCTCGCGACGCAGCTTCAGCAGCTCGTCGCCAACCTCGGCTTCCGTCATGCCGCGAAGCGTTTTGAGCTTCTCTTTGATCTCTTTGGCTTTCATCAGACTGCGTGCCGTTCGACAAAGCTGGTGTTGAGCGGCAGCTTGGCTGCTGCCAGCGTAAACGCCTCGCGCGCGACCTCTTCCGTCACACCCGCGATCTCATAGAGCAACTTGCCGGGTTGAATCCGCGCCACCCAGTACTCGACGTTGCCCTTGCCCTTGCCCTGGCGAACTTCGAGCGGCTTCTTGGTAATGGGCTTGTCGGGGAACACGCGAATCCAAATCTTGCCGCCGCGCTTCACGTAGCGGGTCATGGCACGACGCGCGGCCTCGATCTGCCGAGCCGTCAGCTGACCGCGCTCGAGCGCCTTCAAACCATAGTCGCCGAACGCGACGGAACTGCCGCGTTGTGCAAGACCGCGATTACGGCCCTTGAACTGTTTGCGAAATTTTGTGCGTTTTGGTTGCAGCATGGCTCAAATCTATTGCTGTTGCGGCCGCGGGGCTTCCGTCGGCTCCGCCGCCGGTTGCTCTGCGCCCTCGCGTACTTCGCCGCGGAACACCCAGACTTTCACGCCGATCACGCCATACGTGGTACGCGCTTCGGCCAAACCGTAGTCGATGTCGGCGCGCAAAGTGTGTAGCGGCACGCGGCCCTCGCGATACTGCTCCGAGCGGGCGATTTCGGCACCGTTCAAACGGCCCGATACGCGCACCTTGATGCCTTCGGCGCCGATGCGCATCGTGTTCGTCACGGCACGGCGCATGGCGCGGCGGAACTGCACCCGGCGCTCGAGCTGCTGAGCGATACCCTCGGCCACGAGCAGAGCGTCGAGCTCGGGCTTGCGGATCTCAGCGATGTTGACGCGGATATCATGCAACGGCATGCCCATGAGCTTGGAAATTTCACCGCGCAGCTTCTCGATGTCTTCGCCTTTCTTGCCGATCACGATGCCCGGTCGCGCCGTGTGGATCGTGATGTTGGCCTTCTTGGCGGAACGCTCGATGTGGATGCGGCTGATGGACGCCTCTTTCAGTTTCTTGCGCAGGAACTCGCGAACCCGGTGATCCTGTGCCACGTAGCCGGGGAACGCTTGCGAATTGGCGTACCACCTCGACGACCACTCTTTGGTGATGCCGAGGCGAAAACCGATCGGATGAACCTTTTGACCCATACGTTACTCGTCGCCTACTCGAACGGTGATGTGACTGTTGCGCTTGAGGATCCGATCGCCGCGACCCTTGGCTCGGGCTGCATAGCGCGCGAAAAACGGCGCGCCATCGACTTGCACGTTCGACACTTTGAGCTCGTCGATGTCCGCACCGTGGTTGTGCTCGGCATTGGCGATAGCCGACTCGAGCACCTTGTGCATCATGCGCGCCGCCTTCTTGCGGCTGAACGCGAGAATCTTGAGCGCGCTCGCGACGGTCTGGCCGCGAATCTGATCGGCGACGAGCCGGCATTTCTGCGGCGAGATGCGCGCGTGACGAAGTTTGGCGACAACCTGCATGTTCTAGCGCTCCGTTTAACCAGGCGAGCCCGCACCGCCGGGCGCACCGCCCGACTTGCCGGCGGGCGCTGGCGCGCCGGCCGCCGCGGCTGCGGCCTTGCGATCACCCGAGTGACCACGGAACGTCCGCGTAGCGGCGAACTCGCCGAGCTTGTGGCCCACCATGTTTTCCGACACGAGCAACGGCACGTGTTGGCGGCCGTTGTGCACGGCGATCGTCAAACCGACCATGTCGGGCACGATCATCGAGCGCCGCGACCAGGTCTTGATCGGCCGGCGGTCGTTCGTTGCAGCCGCTTTCGCCACCTTGTCGAGAAGGTGCGAATCGACGAAGGGACCTTTTTTGATCGAACGTGACATAGAGTCTCTCTAACTATTTCTGCCGGCGATCGCGCACGATCATCGAGCGCGTGCGCTTGTTGCGCCGAGTCTTATAGCCCTTGGTCTTCTGGCCCCACGGCGACACGGGGTGCGGATTGCCTTGGCCCGATTTGCCCTCACCGCCACCATGCGGGTGATCGACAGGGTTCATGACCACGCCGCGAACAGTGGGCCGAATGCCGCGCCATCGCTGCGCGCCGGCCTTGCCGATCTTGCGCAGGTTGTGCTCATCGTTGCCGACTTCGCCAACCGTAGCGCGACAATTGACGTGCACCTTGCGCATCTCGCCGGAGCGCAACCGCACCGTGACGTACTCGCCTTCGCGGGCAACGATCTGCACGGAGGCGCCGGCGGTACGCGCCATCTGCGCACCCTTGCCGGGCTTCAACTCGATACAGTGCACGAGCGAGCCGATCGGAATGTTCTTCAGCGGCAGAGCGTTGCCCGGCTTGATCGGCGCATCGACGCCCGACATGATCGGATCGCCTGCCTGGATGCGCTTCGGCGCCAGAATGTAACGCCGCTCGCCATCGGCGTAGAGCACGAGCGCCAGATGGGAGGTGCGGTTCGGGTCGTATTCGAGCCGCTCGACTCGGCCGGCGATACCGTCCTTGTCGCGCTTGAAGTCGATCACACGGTAATGGCGCTTGTGACCGCCGCCCTGGTGCCGCGTCGTGATGCGGCCTTGGTTGTTGCGACCGCCGCGCTTGGGGTTAGGCCGCAGCAACGGCTCGTAGGGATCGCCTTGATGCAATCCTTCCTTGACGACCCGGACAACGAAACGTTGACCAGGGGATGTCGGCTTGAGCTTACGTAACGCCACGATACGTCCCCGTGCGCCCTTTTACTCGGCGCCCATGAAGTTGATGTCCTGGCCAGGTGCCAACCGCACGTAGGCCTTCTTCCACGCCGCGCGCGCGCCGGCACGCTGGCCGAAGCGCTTGCTCTTCGACGGCATGCGCGTCACCGAGACACGCTGGACTTTGACTTCGAACAGCAACTCCACCGCCTGGCGGATATCGGTCTTGGTCGCGTCGTTGCGCACCTTGAAGACCACCTGATTGCCACCGTCGGCCAACGCCGTAGCCTTTTCGGATACGTGCGGGCCGAGCAGCACTTGCATGAGTTTTTCCCGGTGCGCGTTGGTGCTCATTTGAGCCGCTCCTCGACCATCTTGAGAGCCGCCGCCGTGATGACGATCTTGCCGGCGCCCACCAAGCTCACCGGATCAATGAGCTGCGCTTCGAGCACGTCCACGTTCGGCAAATTGCGCGCTGCGAGCCAGAGCTTCATGTCGAACGCTTCGACGATGATCAAACCAGTGGTGAAGCCGAGACCCTCGAGCTTGACACGCAGCTCCTTGGTCTTCGGGGCCGCGAGGGAAAACTCCGGCGTAACGACGAGCCGCTCCTGGCGCAGCAGCTCCGAAAGCACCGAGCGCATCGCGCCGCGGTACATCTTGCGATTGACCTTTTGCTCGAAGTCGCGCGGCCGGGCAGCGAAGGTTCTGCCGCCACCCACCCAGATCGGGCTGCGGATGGAGCCGACGCGCGCACGGCCCGTGCCCTTCTGCTTCCACGGCTTCTTGCCGCTACCGCTCACATCCGAGCGATTCTTTTGTGCCTTGGTGCCCGCGCGGCCACCGGCCAGGTAGGCCGTGACGACCTGATGCACGAGCGGTTCGTTGAACGCCGCGCCGAACGTCGCGTCGGCGAGCTCGAGCGTTCCACCGTTACCTTGTACTTTGACTTTCATCGCCCGATCTCGCGCCTAAGGTTATTTCGCTGCCGAGGCTTTAGCGGCCGGACGCACGACGACCTGGCCGTTCTCGCTGCCCGCAACCGCGCCTTTGACCAGCAGCAGGTTGCGCTCGGCATCGATGCGGATGACCTCGAGGTTGGTCGTCGTGACCTTATCCGCACCGAGACGACCCGCCATTTTCTTGCCCGGAAACACGCGGCCCGGCGTCTGCCGTTGGCCGATGGAGCCCGGCGCGCGGTGCGACAGCGAGTTACCGTGGGACATGGGCTGCGCCGAGAAATGGTGGCGCCTGATGACGCCTGAATAGCCCTTGCCCTTGGTGGTGCCGCTCACGTCGACGAACTGGCCCACTTTGAACAGGTCTACCTTGAGCTCGGCACCGGGCTGGAGCTCACCGCCCTCACCTTGCTCGAGCCGAAATTCGTAAAGACCCCGACCCGGCTCGACCTTGACGCTCGCGAAATGCCCCGCCTCGGGCTTGGTCGTCCGATGCGCTTTCGGCGCGCCACCCACCGTAACCTGCACGGCGGTGTAACCGTCGCGCTCGGCCGTTTTTAGGGTCGTGACTCGATTGGGAAGGGCTTCGATGACGGTGACGGGCACAGAGTCACCGTTTTCCCTGAAAATGCGGGTCATGCCGCATTTTCGGCCCACTAAACCGACTGACATTTGTCTTCCTCTATATCCGCACCGACTACAGCGGCCGGCGCTTCAGCCGAAGCAGCGACAAGCGCGCTCCGGCACCCAATTGTCGCCACCGGCCTGGGCCGTTGGCGTCGTTTTTGGAACATTGCCGCGAGACTACGCGGCCACCCCCAGCGAACACCCCCGGTGGCTATACGCTCGTCCGGGTCGCTGAAGAGCCCGGCATTATAACCACTTGTGAATCTTTAGTTCAACGCACTTAATTGAGCTTGATCTGGACGTCCACTCCGGCCGGCAGTTCTAGCTTCATGAGCGCGTCGACCGTCTTGTCCGTCGGATCCACGATATCCATGAGGCGCTTATGGGTCAGCAGCTCGTACTGATCTCGTGCGTCCTTGTCCGCGTGCGGCGAGATCAGAATCGTATAACGCTCGATCTTGGTCGGCAGCGGCACGGGCCCCCGCACGGTGGCGCCGGTGCGCTTCGCGGTTTCGACGATCTCGCGCGCGGACTTATCGATCAAACGATGATCGAACGCCTTGAGCCTGATCCTAATATTCTGATTCGCCATGATTTTTCCGCCTAATTGAGTTATTGAATAATCTTGGCGACGACGCCGGCGCCGACGGTGCGACCACCCTCACGGATGGCGAAGCGTAGGCCTTCTTCCATCGCGATCGGCGCAATCAGCTCCACCTTCATCTGGATGTTGTCCCCCGGCATCACCATCTCGGTGTTCTCCGGCAACTCCACCGCTCCCGTCACGTCCGTCGTGCGGAAGTAAAACTGCGGCCGGTACCCCTTGAAGAACGGCGTATGTCGACCGCCCTCCTCCTTCGTCAGGATGTACACCTCGCATTCGAACTTCGTGTGCGGATTGATCGAGCCGGGCTTGGCCAACACCTGCCCGCGCTCCACCTCTTCACGCTTCGTGCCCCGCAGCAGCACGCCCACGTTGTCACCCGCCCGACCTTCGTCCAGCAGCTTGCGGAACATCTCCACACCCGTGCAGATCGTCTTCGTCGTCGGCTTGATCCCGACGATCTCCACTTCGTCCCCGACCTTCACGATGCCCCGGTCGATTCGACCCGTCACCACCGTGCCACGGCCCGAAATCGAGAACACGTCCTCGATCGGCATCAGGAACGGTCCGTCGATCAACCGCTCCGGCACCGGGATGTACCGGTCCATCTCCGCCACCAGCTTCTCAACGCTCGCTACACCAATCGGCGTGGCATCCCCGTCCAGCGCCTTCAGCGCGCTCCCCGTCACGATCGGGGTCTTGTCGCCCGGGAACTCGTACGTCGTCAGCAGATCCCGCACCTCAAGCTCCACCAGCTCGAGCAACTCGGCATCGTCCACCATGTCCGCCTTGTTCAGGTACACCACGATGTACGGCACGCCTACCTGGCGGGCCAGCAAAATGTGCTCCCGCGTCTGGGGCATCGGGCCATCCGCCGCCGACACCACCAAAATCGCCCCGTCCATCTGCGCCGCACCCGTGATCATGTTCTTCACGTAGTCGGCGTGTCCCGGGCAGTCCACGTGCGCGTAATGCCGCGCATCGCTCTCGTATTCCACGTGCGCCGTCGCAATCGTAATGCCGCGCGCCTTCTCTTCCGGCGCCTTATCAATCTGGTCGTACGCCATGAACGTACCGCCGTGCTTCGACGCCATCACCTTCGTCAAGGCCGCCGTCAGCGTCGTCTTGCCATGGTCCACGTGCCCGATCGTTCCGACGTTCACGTGCGGCTTACTACGTTGAAATTTTTCTTTGGACACGGTTGTTACCTCTTTCTCGCTAGAGCGTTAGGGCCGACGTTAGGCGGCGCGATCCCTGATGACATTCTGAATGACGTTCGCGGGCACTTCCGCGTACTGCCAAAATTCCATCGTGTACGTGGCACGCCCCTGACTCAGCGAACGCAGCTTCGTCGCGTAGCCGAACATCTCCGCCAGCGGCACGCGCGCTCGCACGATCTTCCCGGCGGGCGAGTCGTCCTGGCCCTGGAGCACGCCGCGGCGGCGCGCGAGGTCGCCATTGACGTCGCCCAGGTACTGCTCCGGCGTCACCACCTCGACATTCATGATGGGCTCGAGCAGGACGGGCCGGGCGCGCTTCGCGCCGTCCTTGAAAGCCGTCGAGCCCGCGATCTTGAACGCGACGTCGCTCGAATCCGCTTCGTGGGACCCGTCGTACAGCGTGACCTTGACGTCGACCACGGCGTAGCCTGCAACGATGCCGCTGGCCATCTGCTCCCGCACGCCTTGATCCACGGCCGGGACGAAGTCAGCCGGCACCACGCCACCGGCCGTGCCGTCGACGAACTCGTACCCCTTGCCCGCCTCGAGCGGCTCGAGCCGCAGCCAGACATGCCCGTGCTGCCCGTGGCCAACACCCTGACGTACGAACTTGCCTTCCTGCTCGACGGCGCTGCGAATAGTCTCGCGATACGCGACCTGGGGCCTGCCGACCTTGGCATCTACGCCGAACTCGCGCTTCAGGCGCTCGATGAGAATTTCGAGGTGCAGCTCACCCATGCCGCTCAAGATCGTTTGGCCGGACTCGGCGTCCGTGTGCACGCGGAACGTAGGATCCTCGCGCGTGAGCTTGCCGAGCCCTTCGCCCAGCTTGTCTTGATCGGCCGCGGTTCTCGGCTCCACGGCCACGGCAATGACCGGCTCCGGGAAGTCCATCTTCTCGAGCTGGATCGACGCTCCGGGTGCCGTTAGGGTATCGCCCGTCGTGACGTCGGTCAGACCCACGGCGGCCGCGATGTCGCCGGCCCGCACTTCGTCGATCTCGAAGCGCTCGTTGGCATGCATCTGCACGAGCTGGCCGATGTTCTCGGTTTTCCCCGTCGACGCGTTGTAGACGGTATCGCCGGACAGGAGCACGCCGGAGTAGACCCGCAAGAACGTGACATTGCCGACGACCGGATCGGTCGCAATCTTGAATGCTAGAGCCGCGAACAGTGCTTCATCGCTCGGCGGCCGGACGTCCTCGCTGCGGTCGTCGCGAACGCCTTTGACGGCAGCACGATCCGATGGCGCGGGCAAATAGAAGATCACGGCGTCGAGCACGGCCTGCACGCCCTTGTTCTTGAACGCCGAGCCGCAAAGCACGGGCACGATCTCGCCCTTGATGCATTGCGCGCGCAGACCGCGGCGAATTTCGTCGTTGCTGAGCTTGCCGTCGAGGAACTTCGCGAGCAGGGCTTCGTCGCCCTCGACGGCCGCCTCGATGAGTTTGTCGCGATACTGCGCAGCCAACGCCTCGAACTCGGCCGGAATAGCGCGTTCGGAGAAGCGCATGCCGAGCGTCTTGTCGTCCCACTGAATCGCTTTCATTTTGATGAGATCGACGACACCGGAAAATTGGTCCTCGGTCCCGATCGGCAGCTGCAGCACCACGGGGGTGGCGCTCAAGCGCTCGCGCATCTGCTGCACTACGCGGAAGAAATCGGCGCCGGTCCGATCCATCTTGTTGACGAACGCGATCCGTGGCACACCGTACTTATCGGCCTGACGCCAAACCGTCTCCGATTGTGGCTCCACACCATTGACTGCGCAGAAGACCGCTACGGCGCCATCGAGGATTCGCAGGCTGCGCTGAACCTCGATGGTGAAATCGATATGCCCCGGCGTATCGATGATGTTGATGCGGTGCTCGAGCAGGGCTTGATCCATGCCCCGCCAGAAACAGGTGGTCGCGGCCGACGTGATCGTGATGCCGCGCTCCTGCTCTTGCTCCATCCAATCCATGATGGCGGCGCCATCGTGGACTTCACCGATCTTGTGCGAGACCCCTGTGTAAAACAGAACGCGCTCGGTGGTCGTCGTTTTGCCGGCATCGATGTGCGCCATGATGCCGATATTGCGATACCGCTCGAGGGGGGTCTGCCGTGTCACTGTGAGGCCTCAAGCCCATCGCTACCAGCGATAGTGTGCGAACGCCTTGTTGGCGTCGGCCATACGGTGGGTGTCTTCGCGTTTCTTCACGGCGGCGCCGCGATTCTCGGCAGCGTCGATGAGCTCGTGCGCCAAACGCATCGCCATGCTCTTCTCGGAGCGCGAGCGCGCGGCTTCGATTGCCCAGCGCATCGCCAGCGTCTCACGGCGAGCCGCACGGACTTCGACCGGCACCTGGTAGGTGGCGCCACCGACGCGGCGCGACTTCACTTCGACGGCCGGTTTGATGTTGTCGAGCGCCTGCCCCAGCAACTCGATGGCCCGGCCTTCGTCATTGCTGACACGCTCCGAGATGCGCTCGAGCGCCTGATAGACGATCTTCTCGGCGACGGATTTTTTACCGCTTTTCATCACCATGTTGATGAATTTCGCCAACATCGCGCTGCCGTGCTTCGGGTCCGGCAGCGAGTTGCGGCGCGGTGCTTGTGCTCTTCTAGACATACACTAACCCTTGGGGCGCTTGGCGCCGTACTTCGACCGGCCCTGACGACGATCACCGACACCGCCGCAATCGAGCGTGCCGCGCACGATGTGGTAGCGCACACCCGGGAGGTCCTTGACGCGGCCGCCGCGGATCAGCACCACCGAGTGCTCCTGCAGATTGTGGCCCTCGCCACCGATGTAGCTCGTCACCTCGAAGCCATTCGTCAAGCGCACACGGGCGACTTTACGCATGGCCGAGTTCGGCTTCTTCGGCGTGGTGGTGTACACGCGAGTGCAGACACCACGCTTCTGCGGCGAAGAGTTGAGCGCCGGTACGGTGCTCTTGGTCTTTTGCGCTCTGCGCGATTTTCGAACGAGTTGGTTGGTCGTCGCCATTCAGTGCTTCCAAATAAATTTTGGCCCGTTACCGAGCTTGAACTCGGCATCCGGGCCAGCAGAACCGGCGCCCGTGCCCGATGCTGCGAAGAGGTGAGTTCACAGAAACCGGCCTGGTGGGCGCCAGGAGAGCCCGAAAGTTTAGGCTTTGGGCGCAACCGGCGTCAACCGAAGACGGTTCCTATCCTGGCTTAGCCAGCCGGGGCACCCTCCCCTGGGGCTGGCCCTGCCTCCGCCGCCGCGATGGCTGCCGCTGCCGCCGCAGCCTCGCTCGCCGCACGGGCCTGCTGCTGGACATCGAGCTCCTTGAGCTCGGCCGACAGGATTTCCTCCTGCGTCCGGCGCCGATCCTCGTGGTGGGCATAGCCCGTACCGGCGGGGATCAACCGGCCGACGATGACGTTCTCCTTGAGGCCACGCAGATCGTCGCGCAGCCCACGGACCGCGGCTTCCGTGAGGACGCGCGTGGTCTCCTGGAACGAGGCCGCCGAGATGAACGATTCCGTGGCCAGTGATGCCTTGGTGATACCGAGCAACACGGGGTCGAAGGTCGCCTCCTTCCCGTTCTTGATCTCGGCCTCGCGATTGGCCTCGACCACGCGATGGCGGTCCAGCTGCTCGCCGCGCAGCAGGCGCGTATCGCCAGAGCTCGTGATCTCGACCTTACGCAGCATCTGGCGAATGATGACCTCGATGTGCTTGTCGTTGATCTTCACGCCCTGGAGGCGGTAGACGTCCTGAATCTCGCGTACCAGGTAGTCCGCCAGTCTCTCCACGCCTTGGAGCCGCAGGATGTCGTGCGGATTCGGCTCGCCGTCAGCGATGATCTCGCCGCGGAGCACCCGTTCGCCCTCGAACACGTTCAAGTGGCGCCACTTCGGGATCAGCTCCTCGTGTTCCTCGCCCTCATCGTCCGTGATGACGAGGCGGCGTTTGCCCTTGGTTTCCTTGCCGAAGCTGACGGTACCCGAGTACTCGGCTAGGATCGCAGGATCCTTGGGTCGCCGAGCTTCGAAGAGATCGGCCACGCGCGGCAGACCGCCCGTGATGTCGCGGGTCTTCGAGCTCTCTTGCGGCAAGCGAGCCAACACGTCGCCGACCATCACGCGAGCCCCATTCTCCATGCTGAGCACGGCACCCGACGGCAGCGCGTAAGCTGCCGGAATATCCGTGTTCGGGAACGTGATCGCCTTGCCATTGCCGTCGACGAGCTTGGCTGTCGGTCGGTAATCGGTGCTGCGCTGCGCGGCGTCGAGCACGACGATGCTCGTGAGACCCGTGATCTCGTCGACCTGGCTGGTCACGGTAACGCCGTCGATGAAGTCCTCGAACTTCAGGTAACCACTGACCTCGGTGACGACAGGGTGGGTGTGCGGATCCCAGCTCGCCACGAGCTGCCCAGGCTGTACGGCCTCGGCGTCTTTGACGCCGAGCGACGCGCCGTAGGGTACTTTGTACCGTTCGCGCTCACGGCCGAACTCGTCCGTCACGGCCAGCTCGCCCGAACGCGAGGTCGTGATGCGGTGACCCTTCTGCTCGTGCGTCACGGTCTTGACGTTGATGAAGCGGATCGTGCCCTTGCTCTTCACTTCGACGCTGTTGACCGCGGCCGAGCGCGATGCCGCGCCGCCGATGTGGAACGTGCGCATCGTGAGCTGCGTGCCGGGTTCGCCGATCGACTGAGCGGCGATGACGCCGACGGCCTCGCCGCGGTTCACGCGGTGACCGCGAGCGAGATCGCGGCCGTAGCACTGGGCGCAGACGCCGTACTTCGTCGCGCAGGTGATCGGCGAGCGCACGAGCACTTGGTCGATCGAATAGGCTTCGAGCTGTTTGACGGCGAGCTCGTCGAGCAACGTGCCGGCCTCGAGCACGACCTTGTCGGACCCGGGCGCCAGCACGTCGACGGCCGCGGCACGGCCTAGGACGCGCTCACGCAGAGGCTCGACGATATCGCCACCCTCCACGAGGGGCGTCATCAAGAGGCCCGTGGTGGTGCCGCAGTCGAGCTCCGTGACCACGAGGTCCTGCGCCACGTCGACGAGGCGTCGCGTGAGGTAACCGGAGTTGGCCGTCTTCAAGGCCGTATCGGCGAGACCCTTGCGCGCGCCGTGCGTCGAGATGAAGTACTGCAACACGTCGAGGCCTTCACGGAAATTCGCCGTGATCGGCGTCTCGATGATCGAGCCGTCCGGCTTTGCCATGAGGCCGCGCATGCCGGCCAACTGGCGGATTTGCGCGGCGGAACCGCGCGCGCCGGAATCGGCCATCATGTAAATGGAATTGAACGATTCCTGCTGGCCGCCCTTGCCGGTGCCGTCCGTGACGATCTCGACGCCGAGCTTCTCCATCATGGCTTTGGCCACTTGATCGTTGGTACGCGACCAAATGTCGACGACCTTGTTGTAGCGCTCGCCGTCCGTCACGAGACCGGCCGAGTATTGGTCCTGAATGTCTTTGACCTCGCTCTCGGCCGCATCGAGGATCGATTGCTTCTCCTCGGGCACGACCATGTCGTTCACACCGAACGACACGCCGGCGCGCGTTGCGTAGTAGAAGCCCGTGTACATGAGCTGGTCGGCGAAGACGACGGTTTCTTTCAGGCCGATCTTGCGATAGCACAAATTGATCGTCGCCGAGATCGCGCGCTTGTTCATCGTGCGATTGATCTGCTCGAACGGCATGCCGGCGGGCAGGATCTCGGACAACAGCGACCGGCCGACCGTCGTACTGGTCAGCTTCGACGTCGCTACGCCGCCGACGTTCTCGCGAATTCGCACGCGGATCTTCGAATGCAGCTCGACGGCGCCCGCCTCATAAGCACGGTGCACTTCCTCGACGTCCGCGAACATCATGCCCTCGCCGCGCGCGTTGGCACGCTCGCGAGTCATGTAGTAGATACCGAGCACCACGTCTTGCGACGGCACGATGATCGGCTCGCCGTTCGCGGGCGAAAGGATGTTGTTGCTCGACATCATCAAGGCGCGAGCTTCAAGCTGCGCTTCGATCGATAGCGGCACGTGCACGGCCATCTGGTCGCCGTCGAAGTCGGCGTTGAACGCCGTGCAAACGAGCGGGTGCAGCTGAATCGCCTTGCCTTCGATGAGCACCGGCTCGAACGCCTGAATGCCCAACCGGTGCAGCGTCGGCGCCCGGTTCAGCATGACCGGGTGCTCGCGGATCACCTGCTCGAGGATGTCCCAAACCTCTGGACCCTCACGCTCGACCAAGCGCTTGGCGGCCTTGATCGTCGTGGCCTCCCCGCGCAATTGCAGCTTCGAAAAGATGAACGGCTTGAAGAGCTCGAGGGCGAGCTTCTTCGGCAAACCGCACTGGTGCAGCTTGAGCGTCGGACCGACGACGATGACGGAGCGGCCCGAGTAGTCGACGCGCTTGCCGAGCAAGTTCTGGCGGAAGCGCCCCTGCTTGCCCTTGATCATGTCGGCGAGCGACTTCAACGGGCGCTTGTTGGTGCCCGTGATCGCGCGGCCGCGGCGGCCGTTGTCGAGCAACGCGTCGACCGACTCCTGCAGCATGCGCTTTTCGTTGCGCACGATGATGTCGGGAGCGTTCAACTCGAGCAGACGACGCAAACGGTTGTTGCGGTTGATCACGCGCCGATACAGATCGTTCAGATCCGAGGTCGCAAACCGACCGCCATCGAGCGGCACGAGCGGCCGCAAATCGGGCGGCAGCACGGGCAGGACGGTCATGACCATCCATTCGGGTCGGTTCGAGGACTCCGCGAACGACTCGAGAAGCTTCAGACGCTTCGACAGACGCTTGATCTTGGTCTCGGAGTTCGTGCCGGAGATCTCGTCGCGAACCTTGTTGACCTCGGTGTTGAGGTTCAACGCGGCCAAGAGGTCGCGCACGGCTTCGGCGCCCATGCGAGCGTCGAACTCGTCGCCGTACTGCTCGATGGCCTCGAGGTACGCCTCGTCGGACAGAAGCTGGCCGCGCTGTAGCGGCGTCATGCCCGCATCGACGACGACGAAAGCTTCGAAGTAGAGGATGCGCTCGATCTCGCGCAGCGTCATGTCGAGCATGAGGCCGATACGCGACGGAAGGGACTTGAGGAACCAGATGTGCGCAACGGGGCTAGCGAGCTCGATGTGGCCCATGCGCTCGCGGCGCACCTTGGTCTGGGTGACCTCGACGCCGCACTTCTCGCAGACCACGCCGCGGTGCTTCAGGCGCTTGTACTTGCCGCACAGGCACTCGTAGTCCTTGATCGGCCCGAAGATCTTCGCGCAGAACAAACCGTCGCGTTCAGGCTTGAACGTGCGGTAGTTGATCGTCTCCGGCTTCTTGACCTCGCCGTACGACCACGAGCGAATGATGTCCGGAGAAGCAAGCCCGATACGGATGAGATCGAAATCCTCAACCGCGCTCTGTTGCTTGAATAACCTCAGTAGATCTTTCATCTAATACCACCTACTGCTAACTGTTTCGTGCGAAGACACATTTGAGCGGAACCGTTCCCGATCACCTTGGCCATCAATCCGCTGTATCGAGTTCCATGTTGATGCCCAAAGAGCGAATCTCTTTGACCAACACGTTGAACGACTCGGGCATGCCGGCCTGCATCTCGTGCGTGCCGTCGACGATGTTCTTGTACATCTTCGTACGGCCCTGCACGTCGTCCGACTTGACCGTGAGCATCTCTTGGAGCGTGTACGCTGCGCCGTAAGCTTCGAGCGCCCAGACTTCCATTTCGCCGAAGCGCTGGCCGCCGAACTGCGCCTTGCCGCCGAGAGGCTGCTGCGTGACCAAGCTGTACGGGCCCGTCGAGCGCGCGTGCATCTTGTCGTCCACCAAGTGGTTGAGCTTGAGCATGTACATGTAACCCACGGTCACCGGTCGGTCGAAGCGTTCGCCGGTTCGCCCGTCGTACAGTGTGGTCTGACCGGTTTCCGGTAGGTCGGCCATGGTGAGGAGCTGCTTGATCTCCTCCTCGTTGGCACCGTCGAACACGGGCGTCGCGATAGGCACGCCGTGACTCAGGTTGACCGCCAATTCACCGATCTCGCCATCGTTCAACGATGCGATGTCCTCTTTTTGACCGCCGGTTTGGTTGTAGATCTTGTCGATGAACGTGCGTAGCTCCTTGACGTTGGCGCCGACGCGCAGCATCTCGCCGATCTTCAAGCCCAAGCCCTTCGCGGCCCAGCCGAGATGGGTTTCGAGCACCTGACCGACGTTCATGCGCGACGGCACACCGAGCGGATTCAGCACGATGTCGACCGGCGTGCCATCGGCCATATACGGCATGTCTTCAACGGGCACGATCGTCGAGATCACGCCCTTGTTGCCGTGCCGGCCCGCCATCTTGTCGCCCGGCTGCACGCGGCGCTTCACGGCGAGGTACACCTTCACCATCTTGAGCACGCCGGGCGCCAAATCGTCGCCGGCCGTGATCTTCTGTTTCTTCTCTTCGAAGCGCTTGTCGAACTGCGCGCGCTGCGAACGAAGTCGCTCCGCGGCTTGTTCGAGCTGCGCGTTCGCTTCATCGCTCTTCACCCGCACTTGGAACCACTGCTCGCGGGGCAGCGCATCGAGGTACGCCTTGGCGATCTTCGCGCCGGCCGCAAGGCCGTCGGGACCGCCGGCGGCGACCTTGTTGATGAGCACCTTCTCGACGCGTTGGTAGATGTCGTCCTCGAGAATGCGTTGCTGGTCGTCCAAGTCCTTGCGGACGGACTCGAGCTCTTGCCGCTCGATCGACAGCGCACGGCCGTCCTTCTCGACACCGTCGCGCGTGAACACGCGCACGTCGATGACAGTGCCGTCCATGCCCGGAGGCACTCGCAGGCTCGTGTCCTTCACGTCCGACGCTTTCTCGCCGAAAATCGCGCGTAGCAGCTTCTCTTCCGGCGTGAGCTGGGTTTCGCCCTTCGGCGTGACCTTGCCCACGAGAATGTCGCCGGCGCTGACTTCGGCGCCGATGAACGCGATGCCCGACTCGTCGAGCTTGGTGAGTGCCGCGTCACCGACGTTCGGGATGTCCGCCGTGACCTCTTCAGGCCCCAGCTTCGTATCGCGCGCGACGCAGGTGAGCTCCTCGATGTGGATCGTGGTGAAACGATCCACATCGAGGACACGCTCGGAGATGAGGATCGAGTCCTCGAAGTTGTAGCCATTCCACGGCATGAACGCCACGAGCAAGTTCTGGCCGAGCGCGAGCTCGCCCATGCTCGTCGACGGACCGTCGGCGAGGACATCACCCTTCTCGATCGCGTTGCCCGCTTTCACGAGCGGCCGCTGGTTGATACACGTGTTCTGGTTAGAGCGCGTGTATTTCGTCAGGTTGTAGATGTCGACGCCGGCCTCGCCAGCCTTCGTCTCCTCGTCCTTGACTCGCACCACGATGCGCGACGCGTCGACGGAGTCGACGATGCCACCGCGGCGCGCAACGACCGTCACGCCGGAGTCGACGGCAACGGCACGTTCCATGCCCGTACCCACTAGCGGCGTCTCGGTGCGCAACGTCGGCACGGCCTGGCGCTGCATGTTCGAGCCCATGAGCGCCCGGTTCGCGTCGTCATGCTCGAGGAACGGAATCAGTGAAGCGGCGACCGACACGATCTGCTTCGGCGAGACGTCCATGTACTGAATTTGCTCGGGCGGCAGCAGCGCGAACTCGTTCTGATGGCGGCTCGATACGAGATCTTCGGTGAACTCACCCTTCGGCGACAGGGCTGCGTTCGCCTGAGCGATCACGTATTGACCCTCTTCGATCGCCGACAGGTAATCGATCTCGGCCGTGACTTTGCGGTCCGTAACGCGACGATACGGCGTCTCGAGGAAGCCGTATTCGTTGGTCCGCGCGTACACCGACAGCGAGTTGATGAGACCGATATTCGGACCTTCAGGCGTCTCGATCGGGCACACGCGACCGTAGTGTGTCGGATGGACGTCGCGCACTTCGAAACCGGCGCGCTCACGCGTGAGGCCGCCTGGCCCAAGCGCCGAGTCGCGGCGTTTGTGCGTGACTTCTGACAGCGGGTTGTTCTGGTCCATGAACTGCGACAGCTGGCTCGAGCCGAAGAATTCCTTCACCGCCGCGGCCACCGGCTTCGCGTTGATCATTTCCTGCGGCATCAGGCCTTCGGACTCGGCGAGCGTGAGTCGCTCCTTGACCGCGCGCTCGACGCGCACGAGGCCGATGCGGAAGGCGTTCTCCGCCATCTCGCCGACGCTGCGGACGCGTCGGTTACCGAGGTGATCGATGTCATCCACCGTGCCGTTGCCGTTGCGGATGTCGATGAGCGTCTTCAGTACCGCAATGATGTCCTCTTTGCTGAGCACACCCGGGCCTTCGGACTCGTCGCGACCGACGCGGCGGTTGAACTTCATGCGCCCGACGGCCGAGAGGTCATAGCGCTCGCTGTTGAAAAACAGGTTCTGGAACAGATTCTCGGCGGCCTCCTTCGTGGGCGGCTCGCCGGGACGCATCATGCGATAGATCTCGACTAGGGCCTCGAGCTTGGTCGACGTCGAATCGATCTTCAGCGTGTTCGAGATGAACGCTCCGCGATCGAGATCGTTGACGAACAGCGTCTGAATCTTCTTGATGCCGGACGCGATGAGCTTCTCGATCATCGTCTTGGTCAGCTCGTCGTTGGCGCTGGCGAGAAGCTCGCCCGTGCCCTGGTCGACGATGTCGTGCGCAAGCATCTTGCCTTCGAGGTACTCCATCGGCACCTCGAGATCCTTGACCTTGGCCTGCTCGAGCTCTCGAACGTGGCGCATGGTTATGCGCCGATCTTTCTCGACGATGACCTTGCGGCCGATCTTGATGTCGAAACTCGCCGTCTCGCCGCGCAGGCGCTCCGGCACGAGCTTGAGCTGGATGTCGTTCTCGGCCAGCTTGAACTCGTTCTTGTCGAAGAACATGTCCAAGATTTGTTCATTGGTGAACTCGAGCGCCCGCAAGATGATGCTGACGGGCAGCTTGCGCCGCCGATCGATGCGCACGAACACGCAGTCCTTCGGATCGAACTCGAAGTCGAGCCACGAACCGCGATACGGGATCACACGCGCCGAGAACAGCAGCTTGCCGCTCGAATGCGTCTTGCCCTTGTCGTGGTCGAAAAACACGCCCGGGGAGCGGTGCAGCTGCGAGACGATCACGCGCTCGGTGCCGTTGATCACGAACGTGCCGTGATCGGTCATCAACGGCATCTCGCCGAGATAGACCTCCTGCTCACGGATGTCCTTGACCTTCTTCTTCGGGCCAGGGGCTTCCTTATCGTAGATCATGAGGCGCACGAGGACGCGCAGCGGCGCGGCGTACGTCAGACCTCGGAGTTGGCACTCCTTGACGTCGAACACCGGATCGCCCAAACGATAGCTGACGTACTCGAGCGCGGCATTGCCGGAATAGCTGACGATCGGAAACACGCTGCGAAACGCGGCGTGCAATCCCATGTCGGTGCGCTCAGTGCCCGCAACTTCTTGTTGCAGGAATTTCTGATAAGAATCGATCTGAATCGAAAGGAGGTAGGGAACGTTCAGGATACTCGGCAGCTTCCCGAAGTCCTTGCGGATGCGTTTCTTCTCAGTAAACGAATAAGCCATGCCTGCTACTCCAATTTAGGGTGAGCTAGCAAAGTACGAAAGCGCACCGACCGCACGCGGCCAGCGGATCCAAGACCCTGCACGAACAAAGACCAGCTCGTCTCACGCGAGACGAGCCGGTGACAAAGCGCGCGGCAAACACACCATCACTTGATGGTCGCGCTGGCGCCTGCTTCCTCGAGCTGCTTCTTGATGGTGTCAGCCTCGTCTTTCTTGACGCCTTCCTTGATGGTGCTCGGCGCACCCTCGACGAGGTCTTTGGCTTCCTTCAAACCGAGGCCGGTGACCGTACGGACCACCTTGATGACGGCGACCTTGTTTTCGCCGAACGAGTTCATCACCACGGCGAACTCAGTCTGCACTTCGACCGGAGCGGCGGCGGCACCGCCAGCAGCGGCAGCGGCCACGGCTACGGGAGCGGCGGCGGAAACGCCCCACTTCTCTTCGAGCGACTTGACGAGCTCGACGATATCCATGATCGGCTTGGCTGAGAGCGCCTCGATCAATTCTGCATTCGACAACGACATGACGATACTCCTCGGAAACTGTGATACCTGAAAACTAAAGATCTACCTATTTAAGGGCCTTAAGCCGTTTGTTCGCTGCGAGCCTTGAGCGTTCGGGCCAGCATCGACGCCGGCTCGGCGAGGGTGCGCACGAGCCGCGTCAACGGCGCGTTCATCACCCGCAGCAAGCTCGCCCGCGCCTCTTCGAGCGTCGGCAACGAAGCCAACCGATCGATATCCGACGCGGGGTACAGCTCACCGCCGATCGACAACGCCACCGTTACGAGCTTGTCGTGCTCCTTCGCGAAGCCTTTGACGACGCGCGCGGCAGCGCCCGGATCCTCGCGCGAGAACGCGAGCACCAACGGACCTTTGAGACTGCCTTGCATGCACTGGAAGCTCGTGCCCTCGATAGCGCGTCGCGCGAGCGTGTTCTTCACCACTCGCACATACACACCCGATTGGCGCGCAGCCGCCCTGAGCTTGGTCATTTCAGCCACGGTGAGCCCGCGATACTCGGCAGCCACTGCGGACAACGCGGTTGCGGCGACCGCAGCGACCTCGGCCACCACTGCCTGCTTCGCTTCGACATTCAGCGACATATCAACTCCCGGCTTCTCCTTGCGGAGACATCCACACGCCCGTATGGGCACTGCACACATGTCGCGACCACTCGGGCCGTTCGCGACTTCACTGACGGCGTGCCTCACCGGACTAAGCCGAGTCAGGTAACACCATCTGCGTAGGCGGCTTTACGCCATTAACTCCACCGTCCAAAAGGCGACGGGAGGGGCCTACGGTCTTCGATGTCGACCGAAAGTACGGTCGTCAAAAAACAAATCGTAGCGTTACGCTTCATCCTCGGCAGGGTTGGCCAACGTCGACTGATCGACGAGCACGCCAGGCCCCATCGTCGAGGAGACTGAAACCTTCTGCATGTACACGCCTTTGGCGGACGCAGGCTTCGCCTTGTTGAGATCCGCAACGAGCGCCATCAAGTTCTGCTTGAGCGCTTCGACCTCGAAACCGACATTGCCGATCACGCAGTGCACGGTGCCCGCCTTGTCGGCGCGGTAGCGCACCTGCCCCGCTTTAGCGTTACGCACGGCGCCGGCCACGTCGGCCGCGACCGTGCCGACCTTCGGGTTCGGCATCAGACCGCGCGGGCCTAACAGCTGACCCAACTTACCGACGACGCGCATCGCGTCGGGGCTTGCAATCACGACGTTATAGTTTAGGTCGCCGCCCTGCATTTTTTCGGCGAGATCGTCCATACCGACGATATCCGCGCCGGCTTGCTTGGCCGCCTCGGCGTTCGCACCTTGCGCGAATACGGCGATGCGCACCTTCTTGCCGCTGCCGTTTGGCAGAACCGTGGAGCCGCGCACCACTTGGTCGGATTTCTTGGCGTCGATGCCGAGATTGATGGCGACGTCGACCGACTCGACGAATTTGGCATGCGCCAAATCCTTCACGAGCTTCAAGGCCTCCTCGGCGGCGTAGGTCTTACCGGGCTGCACGCGCTCTGCGGCTACTTTCTGTGCTTTGGTCATCTTGGTCACGGTTAGCCCTCCACCTCGAGGCCCATGCTGCGCGCACTCCCGGCGATGATTCGCACGGCCGCGTCGAGGTCGGCAGCGTTGAGATCCGGCGCCTTGGTCTTCGCAATCTCTTCGAGTTGCGCGCGCGTTACTTTGCCGACTTTGTTCGTGTTCGGCGTGCCGCTGCCCTTCTCGATGCCGGCGGCCTTCTTCAGCAGCACGGAGGCGGGCGGCGTCTTCGTAACGAAGGTGAAGCTGCGGTCGCTATAGACCGAGATCACTACCGGCGTGGGAATACCCACTTCCATGCCCTGCGTCCTGGCGTTGAACGCCTTGCAGAACTCCATGATGTTGACACCATGCTGGCCAAGCGCCGGACCCACGGGCGGGCTCGGATTGGCTTTGCCGGCCGGGACTTGCAGCTTGATATAGGTTTCGATTTTTCGTGCCATATCCCTGATCCGTTACGCTTTTTCGACTTGGCTGAAATCGAGCTCGACGGGCGTCGACCGGCCAAGAATCTGGACCGCCACTCGGACTTTGCTCTTTTCGTAGTTCACATGCTCGACGACGCCGCTGAAGTCGTTGAACGGTCCGTCCGTCACTCGTACGACCTCGCCCGGCTCGAACAGAATCTTCGGCCGCGGCTTGTCGACGCCTTCCTGCACCCTGTTGAGGATGGCTTGCGCCTCTTTGTCGCTGATCGGCGCGGGCCGATCGCTGCTGCCGCCAATGAAACCGAGGACCTTGGGCACCTCTTTGACCAGGTGCCAGGTCTCATCGTCCATTTCCATCTGTACGAGCACGTAGCCCGGGAAGAACTTGCGCTCGCTCTTGCGACGCTGTCCTTCGCGCATCTCGACCACCTCTTCGGTGGGCACCAAGATCTCGCCGAAGCGGTCCTGAAGACCAGCCCGCCGAACGCGCTCGATGAGCGAGCTCTTTACCTTGTGCTCGAAATTCGAGTACGCATGAACGACATACCACTGCAGGGCCATACGTCTACAAGCCCCCTTGGCCAGTGACTCTGCTCGTCACGAACAGCAAGAACAGGTCGAGCAACCAGAAAAATACACCGCCTATCAGCGCACACAGCAGCACGACGAGCGTAGTCTGGATGGCCTCTTCGCGAGTAGGCCAGACTACTTTACGCAGCTCCACGCGCGAGCCTTGGATGAACTTCCAGAGCAGCTGGCCTTGGATCGACGTCAAGCCGACTGCCGCCGCCACGCCAAGCGCCACGATCACGCCGAGGGCCCGGAGCAATACCGAGGCGTCGGCGAAATAGTAGTAGGCGACGAGCCCGACAACGAGGATCAGCACGGCGAACAAGAGCTTCGCCGTGTCAACGATGGTCGGTTGATCTTCTACTTTCGTTTCCATGCCCTGTGTCAGCGATATCCGTGCGCCCAACCCTGGTTCGCAGAGTTGGCAGGCCAGGAGGGACTCGAACCCCCAACCTGCGGTTTTGGAGACCGCTGCTCTGCCAATTGAGCTACTGGCCTTCCGTTATTGAATAATCTTGGCGACGACGCCGGCGCCGACGGTGCGACCACCCTCACGGATGGCGAAGCGTAGGCCTTCTTCCATCGCGATCGGCGCAATCAGCTCCACCTTCATCTGGATGTTGTCCCC
>Ga0208454_1000226_pt1 | contig 39255 bp, 64 predicted proteins | sample EasRivMeERMZT100_FD_187530 | JGI IMG/M metagenome (GOLD analysis project Ga0208454, IMG submission 187530) | Soil microbial communities from meander-bound floodplain in the East River, Colorado, USA - East River MetaG ERMZT100 (SPAdes) (version 2) | ecosystem: Environmental > Terrestrial > Soil...
TCGCGAGCGGACGCAGCTCAGCTTCGATCCGATCGATGTCGCGACGGAGCGAATCGAACTCCTTCACGGCTCCCCACCGCCCGCGCGTTGTCCCGAGACTGCGCGCTTGATCACCGGTCGTTTTATGTCCGAGGGGGCGACGATCGGGGGTGCGGAATGCGTCCGCTCGGTGGTACGTTCCGGCGTCATGGGGTCACGGATCCGTGCCGGTGGGCGTGTGGGTTTGCGTGTCGTCGAGCGGTGGCTCGTTCCACCAGTGGATGGGGATGCCTTCCTCGACGAGCCGGGCACCCTCGTCCGCTCGCGGGAACAGCTTCCCGGCGGCAATTCGGCTGAGGCGGCTCCGCTCGATGCGCGTCCGCTCGGAACACTTCTTCGTCTCCCCGTGCCGGGCTCGGCCGCCCGTCGACGCGTCGCCGAGTTTGCGAGAAAGAGCAACGGAGGCCCGGGTCTGTCGAGGTGCGTCGGCGGCGTGCGTCATCCGTCCACGGAATGTATTGCATCCCGGCATAATTGCGCAAGCGCAAAAACACGAGCGCTCCTGATCTGGCAGAATTCACGCGGTAGAAAAATGCCTGCCCACGCCCTGCCGCTCCGTCCACGCGAGCCACCGAAGAGACCGCGGGGCATCCCTGACGGCGTCTGGTACTTCCCGAGGAACCTCGCCGACCACGCGAACGCGAGAAAGCTCAGCCCCGAGCAGCTTTCCGAGATCGGCGGCTTCTCGAAGTCCAAGATCACGCGGTGGATGCAGTACAACTTGGGGCCACTCCGGGACCTCGCGTTCGTAGAGGTGTGGGCGCTGGAAGACGGCATGGGACTGGAGCGCGGTGCGCTCACGAGGCCCCCTGCCGCCCTGATTGCCGCCAAGGGCGCGTAACGCCCATCGGCTAACTACGCGAAAAGCCTAGGGCCGCCACTGGCCCGCGGGCCTACTTTTGTGCGCCCGCATCTTTTCGCTTGTGCAATTATGCGTGGGAGACTACCTTCGTGAGGTCAACACGGAGACCCCATGAACACCCTCTCCCGCACCCGAGCCCAGACGACCCGCCGCCTTTCCGGCCTCGAGCTCCCGGCCTGCTTCCAGGTCGCCACCATCAACGCGGCCATCAACGCCACCGAGCGCCAGACGGTCTCGGCCAAGGCTTCCCGCCGCCGCCTCTCGGACAAGGCCATGAAGCTCGCGACGGTGGCGTCGTGAGCGCCGTCCGCATCCAGGTCGAGGAGAGCGCCCTCGGCGGCACGTGGCGCGCCCGCGTGAAGGTCGGCCACACCGTGGTCGGCATCGTCGAGGCCGCCACCCGCAAGGCCGCCAAGGCTGAGGGGAAGAAGTTCGCTGAGGAACTCGGGCTCATCGACGACGGGGTGGAGTCATGACCGCGACTCCGACGGTCCAAGCCGCCCCCGTCCGCGACGCCGATCTCGTGGCCAGCTTCCCGCGCGCCGGTCGCCTCCCGAAGATCGAGCACATCGAGGGCCTCCCTCCCGGCGCCACCGCCGTCCCGGTCCCGCTCCCGACGCTGGTGGCCGACCTCCTCCGGATGCAGCTCGCCGGCTACCCGCAAGCTCTCCCCGCGCCGCGTCCGGTCAACTTCGCCGCCCGCTACGAGGCCGACGCCTGGACCCGCTGGGGCCGGCCGCTTCAGGAGGATCCGCAGATGGCGAGGGAGCGGGAGATGGCGAAGCGGGGGATTCGGGTTGGGTCGTGGATGGAGGTGCGAAATGACTGAATCAATCGAACACAAGGTCGACCGCTCCGGCTGGGACTCGGGTCCGTGGGACGACGAGCCCGACCGCGAAGAGTGGCGAGCGCACGGGATGCCGTGTCTGATCGTCCGGGCGTCGAGCACGGGCGCTCTCTGCGGCTACGTCGGAGTTCCTCCCGGCCACCCGCTCCACGGCAAGAGCTACGGCAACGCGGCCGTCGACGCGCTCGACGTTCACGGCGGGATCACGTTCGGCGACAAGTGCGGCGCGGTGGCCGTCATCTGCCACGTGCCGCTCCCGGGCGAACCTGACGCGGTTTGGTGGCTCGGCTTCGACTGCTCGCACGCGGGTGACTCCACGCCTCAGGGTGCTCCCGATAGCCCGTTCTCCGGGATGAGCTTCTTCGGGATGGACGACTTCGGCTACTGCGGCGATGAGGACTACTGCGACATCGCCTATGTCCGCACCGAGACGGAGAAGCTCGCGGCTCAACTCGCGGAGATGTCGTCGTGAGCACCGACAGGATCGCGAACCTGAGCGCCACGTTTGACGAGCGCCTGACGCGGCGGGCCATCGACGACATCCGCAGCGCCGAAATCCGCGCCACCACCGCCTACCTGCTGCTGCCGTCGGAGCATCCGCTCACGGACCGCACCAGGGCCGTCGCGTTGGAGCTGCGGGCGATTCTTGCAGCGTTGGGGGAGCCATGAGCGCCCCCCTCCCTCCCGAGCCCGGCCTCGACCTCGTGCTGCTCTCCGGTGCCCGCCGGGCGCTCTGGGATGCCGAGCTGGCGACGATCACTGGGAAGCCGAACTCCGCGCTCCTTCGTGCCCGCGACGCCCTCGAGCGGCTGACGCTTGTGCTCAGTGAGCATGCGCGGCGGGAACTCGTCGAGCGGCTCGTGAGTGACGCCGAGCCGCGTCTCAGCGCCGAGAGAGACACCCGCCCCGTCTGCCAGAACTGCGACAAGCCCGCCATCGACGACGAGGAGCGGTGCGCTGGTTGCGATCACGAGCACCGGGCGGAGTTGGACTTTCAGCACCGGATGGAGGCCCCGTGAGTCACTTCCGCGTGGGCGATCGGGTTGTCATCGTACGGGCGGCCCGCAACCCCGCCAACATCGGCAGGCAAGCGTGCGTGACGTCGGAGCTGATCCCGTGCGTCGACGGCGGGTGGGACTGGCCGGCCGGCACTCGGGTCCACATCATCGAAGCGGCGGACGGAGAGCTGTTCAGCGTGACGCCGTCGTGGATTGAGCCCTACCGCGACGACGGCTCCGAACGCGGTGAGTGGGACGAGTTGACCCGGCGCGTCTGCAAAGTTTCGGAGGACGCATGAGCCACTTCGTCGTCGAAGCGCTCGTGAAGGAACAGGTAAGAGTCCTCGCCTGGGAAGCCTCCCGCTACCTACTCCTCGGGGTGAGAACGGACGAGCTGCCGGAGCTGCTCGAGGAATTGGCCAATGGTCACCGAAATCTTGTGCAGATCAACGAGGAACCCCGATGCCCGAACTGACACTCTTCGCCCTGGTCGCGTTCGTTGCGACGTGGTGGGCCCTGCCGAAGTGGAGCGGCCAATGAGCGAGCACCGAGACCGAGCAATCGCCTCGCTCGCGAGGGCTTTCGCGCCCTACCCGGATGCGAAGCCGAGCGAACGGGAGATCAAGATGGCGGAGGCCGTGGTCGACGAGATGGCTTGCCACGCCGTCGAGCTGATGTGGGCGGAGATGCGGCGGGAGGAGGCACGGAGAACATGAGTCGCGCCAACTACTCCGTCCACTACGGCTACTACCAGGATCGCGTCCGTGGATTCGAGACGTTCGACGAGGCGCTCGAGTTCTATGCGGGGGCGGAGAATGCCAGTCTGCTCGGGAAGGGATGGTGTGCGGACGTGGTGGATGATGAGGGGACGGCGGCGGTGATCGATGACGGCCTTACAGAGGAAGAGCGGGAGAGGTTGGAGGAAACGTGATGGAGACCATTCCCGCCAACGACGGCACTCCGCGCGTTCTCGCCCCCGGCATCTACGAGCGCGTCCCCGAGGAGCTCTACCACTCCGATCCGTGCGAAACGCCATCGCTCAGCTCGTCGATCGCCACGATCGTCGTCGCGAAGTCCGAGGCGCACGCCTGGCTCGCTCACCCGCGCCTCGGGGCAGAGCCACGGACGCCGAGCGGGGACATGGACCACGGGTCCCTCTGCCACGCGCTCATGCTCAACCAGAGCCGTCCGGTGGTGCTCATCGAGGCCGACGACTTCAAGACGAAGGAGGCCAAGCGCCAGCGGGACGAGGCGCGGGCCGCTGGCGCCCTGCCGATCCTGAAGGCCCGGCTCGAGGAGGCGAACGCCACCGTCGAAGCCTGCCGCGAGCGTCTCCGTGCGGAATACGGGATCGTTCTCGACGGCATCAGCGAGGCGACGATCGTTTGGGACGAGAAAGCCGACGACGGGACGCTCGTCCGCTGCCGCTCCCGCGTGGACCACTTCCGCGAGAGCGTGCCGAAGATCTACGACCTGAAGTTCTGCGCGAACGCCCACCCGGACACGTGCCGGAACAAGCTCGTGAGCATGGGGTACGCGATCCAGCACGCGGCGTACGTGAGCGGCCTCTCTACGCTGATGCCGGAGCTCCGCGGGCGCCTGGACCTCGAGTTCCCGTTCTGCGAAGTAGACCGGCCCCACGCCGTCACGGTGATGGAACTCGCCGGGAGCATGCGCGAGCTCGGCCAGCGTCTCTGGCAGCGTGCGGTGAACCGCTGGGCCCGCGCGCTCAATACGGGGAACTGGCCGGCATACGGGCGCACGCGCGCCGAGGCCCGCCCCTGGGAACTCGAGCAGGCGATGTCCGGGGGAACCGTCGAGCTCGACGCCATCTGACTACCTACTCCGACCGACAACCGACCCACTTCTAAGGATACGAAACCATGACTCGAACATTCGAAACCAAGCCGGCCGTCCGCTCTCAAGTTCCGCTGCTCATCAGCCTCGTTTCCCCCTCGGGCGCGGGGAAGACGTACTCCGCGCTCCGCCTCGCGACAGGCATTCAGCGCGTGGTCGGCGGGGACATCTCCGTCCTCGACACGGAGGCCCGCCGCGCCCTGCACTACGCGGATCGCTTCAAGTTCCACCACACCGAGTTTGCGGCTCCGTTCGGCCCGCTCGACTACCTCGCCGGCATCGAGCACTGCATCAAGCAAGGGGCGAAGACGGTCGTCATCGACTCCGCCTCGCACGAGCACGAGGGGCCCGGCGGCGTGCTCGAGATGCACGAGCGCGAGATCGAGCGGATGGTCAAGGAGTGGAGCACGACGCGCGAGAAGGTCCAGCTGGGAGCGTGGGCGAAGCCCAAGCAGGAGCGGCGCCGCCTCATCAACGCTCTGCTCCAGATCCCGTGCAACTTCATCCTGTGCTTTCGGGCGAAGGAGAAGCTCAAGATCGAGAAGGGCAAAGACCCGCAGGAGCTCGGGTGGATGCCGATCGCGGGCGATGAATGGATCTACGAGATGACCCTGCAATGCCTACTCATGCCGGGTGCCCAGGGCATTCCGAACTGGACCCCGGAGGGCGACGGCGCGAAGAAGATCGTCAAGCTACCCGAGCAGTTCAAGGCGTTGCTCCTCGGCGAGAAGCACGCGGGCAAGCCGCTCTCGGAGGACATCGGCCAGGCGCTCGCGTTGTGGGCGGCGGGTGACGCCGCAGCGGTGAGCGGGGCGGACTTTGCCCTGGCAATCGAAGCGGTGAGCGGCGCCGAGAGTACGGACGCGCTCAAGAAGGTGGCGGCCGGGCTCCGCGCGAAGGCGTGGGACGACGCTCAGAAGGCGCAGATCGCAGCGGCAATCGACGCGCGCAAGGCCGAGCTCGGCGGGAAGGCGGCGTGATGAATCGCGACGACTTCACCTCGCTTCCGATCCCGCTCGCGCTCGGGCTCCTCTGGGACATCGCGCAAGCTAAGCTCGAGAACCTCGAGCGGCCGAACGTCCCGCGGAGCCCGAAGTACGACGATCGGTTCACGCGGAAGAAGGGCCAGTTCTGCTGGGTGTCCGAGATGACATTGGACAGCCTTGAATTTTGGCGCCGCAAGAAAGCGGAGGGCGCGGCAGCTGGCGGCCAGTACGCGGATTCCGACGGAAAATGGGTCGCCAAGTTCGACAAGTGGATCGAGTGGCGCCGCCTCTTCCCGTACGAGGAGTGGAGCGGGACCCGGGGCGAAGACCGCGCGAACGGCGCCCCGCCGAGCAAGGACCCGGCCCTGCATGCGTGGGGGCCGCGGAACGGGGAGACGAGCGCACCGGCGCCGGCCCCGGCCGCGACTGACTACGGCGGCGGCGCTGACGACGAAGACTCCATCCCCTTCTGATCACGAGGACAAGACCATGAATTCCAAACCAACCCCGCCAACCGAAACGCCGAAGAGGGCGACTCCGGTACCCAGTCCGGAGACCGAAGCGATTAGATGCCTCCGCGAAGCCCGCAAGCTCGACGCGCGCATCCACGGGGCCGAGCAGGAACTCGCCCACCTGAAGGCCGCCCGCGCGAAGCTCGTGGCCTCCCTCTCCCCGGGCGCTCGGCAGATCTTCGACTTGCAGATGGGCGCCACATCGAAAGGCGATGGCACGTGAAGATCCGCCGCTCGTATCGTTTCCGAATCTACCCCAGCGCCGAACAGATCCGGCGGCTCGACCAGTGGAGCGGCGCTCTCCGGTTCCTCTGGAACCTCGCCAACGAGCAACGCCTCGCGGCGCTCGCGCGACCACGTGGGGAACGGCCGCGAGTGGGCTGGGTTCAGCAGGGCCGCGAGCTTACCCAGCTACGCGCCGCGGCGCCGTGGTTGGCCGACACGCCACGACGCAGCGGAGATGCCGTGCTGAAGCGCCTTCATGTCGCATGGGCGGGAGCTTTCGCGCGCGCGAAGCGGCGGCCGCGCTTTCAAAAGAAAGGGGACCCATCGCCCGCCATTGAGCTAGACCGCCGCGAGGTGCTGTGGGCGGGGCCTCGTCGTGTAAGCTTGGCAAAGCTTGGCAGCGTCGCGATCGTGGTCCACCGAGCGATGCCGGGTAGAACGATCGGCGTAGCGCTGACGCGGGAAGCCGGCGACTGGTTCGTCGTCTTCACCCAAGAGATCGAGGCCACGCCCGCCGAGCGTCTCCCGGGCGCCGTTGGCATCGACCGCGGCATCGTCTCCCTGATCGCCGACTCCGACGGCCGCACCGTCGAGGGCCCACGCTTCGCCGAGCGCTCTGCTCGCAAGCTGAAGCGGGTCCAGCGCGCCCTATCGCGCACCAGCAAAGGTTCTAGCAACCGGGCGAAAGCTCGGCTGCGACTGGCTCGGGCTCACCGCAAGGTGAGGCGCCAGCGGGATTGGCTCCAGCACCAAATCAGTCACGACTACGCCAAGAGCCACGGTGTGGTGGTGATCGAAAAGCTGGAGACCGCCCGGATGACCCGGAGCGCTCGCGGTACCGTCGATTCACCCGGACGGAACGTGCGAGCGAAGGCCGGCTTGAACCGCAGCATCTTGGACGCCGGATGGTCCGGCCTCGCCGAGAAGCTCCGCTACAAGCTGGAAGAGCGAGGGGGCGAGCTCGTCGAAGTTCCCGCCGCCTACAGCTCGCAAACGTGCTCCGCGTGCGGCGTCGTTGATGCCGCATCGAGGCGCACACAGTCGGAGTTCTGCTGTGTGGGTTGCGGCCACGAAGCGAACGCCGACATCAACGCTGCTCGGGTGATTCTCAGCCGGTGGAGCCCACCGGTTCAGCCTGTGGAGGCATGCGATGGCGCGGCCTGAGAAGCAGGAAGCGGCAGAGGGCCGCGAGGTTACCGCCACCGTTCCAGCGTGCGATGCGTGCGGGGCGGAGAGTTGCCCGAATCCCACGATCCCGAGCGCTCCGACGTGCATGGGTCACTACCTCTGCCATGCGCATTGGATGCAGCCCTGGGGTGAGACGCGCGAGGCGATCACCCGCCGCAAGTCCCTCGCCAAGGACGCTCCTGACGACTTGCCGATCGGCGAGTTCCGCTACGGCATCACGACCGAGACGAGCAAACACGGTCCCGGTATCACGGTTCAGGGATGGGTCCGCGGACCGTGCAGCGTCATCGGCGACGCCGTGGTTCTCGAGTTTCGCAACCCAGGCAACGATATAGCCGTCGTCCGTCGCGACACGCTCACGGAAACCAAGCCAGGCATGCGAACTGGCTACGTGGCGCCCGTCGCCGCCCCCAAGTGCGTCTCGTGCGACCAGCCAACGCACGGGGCCGAACGGTGCCCCTACTGCGCGCACCGTCGTGGCCTCGGTATGCGTGGGACTGAAGTGGTGCCGCCGAACGGACACCCGGCGACGCTGGACCAACGCATCGCCGCCACCAAGCTCGACTCCGCCCGCGCGGACCTCGACAGGCCGATGAGGGAGAAGGGGTTTGGCAAGATGTTGGATCGGGATTGCTACGGGCAGCTGTTTTCGGCCAAGGGCTGGGAAACGGAGGAGCTGTGAGCGTGAACCTAGAGCGCGATTCGTTCTCATTGCGCGTCGGAGACGGGGAGCGCCTGCCCAAGATCTTCGTCTTCTGCAACAGCTCTTCCCCGGGCTGGGTGAGCATGTCGGCACTCACGGAGGACGGCGAGTTCATCGCCGGGCACGCATGCTCGGAGCTCGGCTGGGGCCCCCACGACATGGGCATGGTGGGCGACTGGAAGCACGAGCACTACCGGGAGCGCTACCCGGACGGCTTCGAGCTCGTGTGGGTTCCGAAGCCGAAGGAGAGCGCCGAACTGATGGCGGCCCACGCGAAACACGTGGCAGCGGGTGAGGAAGGAACGCCGTGGCAGCGAGAACGAAAGGCGGCACCGTGAAATCCCTCGCCCTCCGCGCCTTCGCTCTCTTTCTCCGCGACTGGCTCCCTGCCGCCCTGCTTGTCGGCGGGGTGGGGTATTATTTTGTGAATCGCGCGGGGGTGTGGCCGTGAAGCGGGAAGGGGTTTGGATGGTCGAATTCCTGCACTCGACGGGCTGGGTTCCGTTCGAGCTGTGGCGCCCCGGGTCGGTTGAGCACTGGACCGGGAAGTGCCCGGCGTTCAAGCATCGGCGGCGGCTGTACTTGCCCGCCCCACCGAAGAAGCGGAAGGCGCGGAGATGAGCGACATACCCCACGACCACTACCGAGACACGGCTCAACGGCTGCACCACGATCCGGAATTCCGTGCAGCCGTTGACATGCTCTGGGCGATGGCGACGCGGCACGGGTTCACGCCGGGCGAACTGAAACAGATCGCGTTTGCGGCGGCGATCAAGTGCGAGGAGTACGCGACCCGGTCGATGCTGGTCCGCTTCCCCCCGCATCGGCTCCAATACGAAGTCGGGCCCCTCCCCCAATCCAACCGCGCCGACGAGCGCAAGTCATCGCCGGGGAAGGGGGCGTAGTGGCTAGGCGGGAAGGCGTGTGGCTGATCGAGGGCCGATGGGTCGAAGGCAACGACCGAGAGTGGGGGCCGATACTCGATCGCGGTCCGTACCCGACGAGGGCCGAGGCGCTTTCGGTGGCGGCATTCATGGCGTCGCAATCTGGCGGCGGTCACCTCTACCGGCCGCGGCTGTACCGCGCGAAAGTGTACCTCCCCGCCCCTCCCCCAAAACGAAAGCCGAAACGATGAGCGAGAATGAGACTTTGCCGGACGATGGCGCGACATGGTCCGACCGCGACGGCCTTCTCGACCGCGCACAGGCAGCAGAATCCCGCGTCCGCACGCTCGAGGCGGAACTTGACGCCATGATTTGTTGGGTACGTGCGCAGACCGCATGGGAAACGCACAACGGCGTCCCGTTCAGCCGCGAGGGGTTCAGTGCAGACTTCGAGCGGTTCGTCCGACGCGCCCCCTCCCCGGTTGAGCCACCCGGCAGCGCGGGGGAGAAGGACATCGGTCGCGCTCTCCGTCTCGGTGCTGCCGAGGCCGAAGTGGTGCGCGCGGGAATGCGACCGGGCGGGAACGTCGGTCAGGCTGCGCGGGAGTTGGAGGCGCTACGAAAGGATCTGAATGTCGAACGCCACGATCAGAAAGCGGAGGCGACGGAGGCGAGCGAGGCAGGCACACAAGGTGCCGATTCGGAACCCGTCGTACCGGGCGTGGCTGGACGAGACAATGAATCTCGCGGAGGCCCTCCTGTAGCTCCCCCGCCCCGCGATGACGACGGCCCCCGGCGGATGTACGAGATCATCTGCCAACGATTCTGGCTGGCCGACTGGGACACGATGCACGCTGACGCAAAGGCACTCGTGCTCCGCGCCTACCACTTCGCCCACGCCGAAGGCCGCCAAGCCGAACGGGTGGAGCGATGGGAGAAGGCCCGCTACTTGCTCCCGTTCGCTGAGCAATTGCTGACCTGGGTACGGATCCAACCGCCCAGCGACGTACAGCTTCGTGCCGTTGCTCAGGCGACGATCCTCGTGGCGGACCTGAAGGAGCCCCTGCCATGAGCGACCCTAAACTCGGCGACGTTGGCCAGTGCGAAGCCGAGGACTGGGTTCCCACCGAGGACGATGCGACGCTCGTGCGTTGCCACCACAACGGGAAGCGGATCAGCGAACGGGTCGGTGGCCGCTACACCCGATGGCGGATCGTCTGCCCGCTGCATGGGTTGACCAGCGCGCTGGAGGTAAACTGATGCCTGAATGGGATGAATGGGACGAGAAGGCGCGGGAGCTGATGGGCAGGGAGCCGATGGATCCGGCGCTCCACTACGAGTGGACCAGCAGAATCCATGACATCACCTCCGCCCTCCGCTCAGCCGCGGAAAGGTCGGCGGGGGAGAGGCATCCGGGGACGGAGCCGCCGGAAGCGATGCGGGACATCACGTTCTCGCGCGATGTCCTCGCCTGCTTCGGCGGTAGGTTTGCCATCGCGTATTACGAGCACGCCGACGGTCGATGGGAGGAGCACTCGTCAAAGCGGCAGGCGCCCGACTTCTGGCAAGAGCTTCCCCCACTCGATCGCGACGGGCGGCGGAAGGGTGGCGGAGGGTGATGCAAGGCGAAGTCCACGCGCCGGGCTGCAACGGCGACGCCCCTCACTGCGGCGGCGTGTACGTTTGCAATCGATGCGAGCGGCCGTGTGGCTACTGCTTCGGGGCCAACGACGACATGCCGGCTCTCTGCGATGACTGCTGGTGTGATATAGACGCCACCCCCACCGAACCCGAGGACCGCTGATGGCCACGATCAACATGCGTTGCGCGGAGTGTGGCAATGCCGTCCGTGTCGAGCGCGAAGAAGAGTACGACCCGCCCAACGCCGTTGAGCGGGTCACGAACGAATGCGACATCTGCAATGCGGCATCCGGCGGTTTTGAGGAGTGCTGGTACTTCGACAGGGAAGGCAACGAAATCACTGAGCTGGAGGACCGCTGATGGCCGACGAGAAACACATCCCGCTTGACGAAGCGGAACAAATCCTGAAGCGCGCCGGGCCGATGGTTGACGGCGTCGTGGCTGCGGTCCTGTTCAAGCGGGTCTTCGCTATCCTCCGCGCCCAGTCCCACCCCGAGCCGGCCATTCCCCAACCCACCGCGACGGATGGCGAGGGAGACGGTGCGCTTCCTCGCCTGTTCCAGGGCGCTGAGCCTCCCGAGCGCTGCATCATCTGCGGCTGCCGAGGTGAGCACGGTTGCATGGGGTGGCGACACGACAACGCATGCCCAGCCCGCGGCGACCTGCCCGGCGAGTGCCGCTGTTTTCTAAAGGAGCGACGGTGGGCAGAGAGGACGCGACTACTCAGGGCGCGCGATCTCGAGGCGAAGGAGAGGAGAATTGCCGAGGTTCAGCACGAATTGCGCGAGACGCTCGAGGAACTGAGCATCACGGACGACGTGCTGGGGCGCAGAACTGACGAGATCGCCTCCCTCGAATCGAAGCTCGCCGAGGCGGAGAGGACGGTGGATGCGTGGCGGCCGGTGGTTGAGGCGGCGATTGCGTGGCGTAGGCGCATCGTGGAGTGCGGTGACGACGACGAGCAAGCGATACTCGAGGCAGTGGACGCCCTCTCCCCCTCGCATCGTCCCGGCTCGGATGGCGGCTCCTGATGTGCGGCTCAATGGGCACCAACGAATGCGTGACGGCGCTCCCGGTCAACGGCCGGGTCGTGTTCGTCGATTCGTGCATCAGCCACTTGGTCGCCGCCCTGAACGCTGCCGGGCTCGAGACGGTGGCGAGCTGTTGCGGGCACGGGAAGATCGACGGGTCGATCATTCTTCGCGACGGCCGCGAGGTCGTGGTCAGGATGTGGGCCCCGCCTCTCGACATCGCCGAGCAGAACATCCTCGACGCGGAGTATCTCGTGGCCGAGGCGAAGGGACGGCTCGGTCTTGCGCGGCAGAGGGCCGGCTCGGATGGCGGGGGAAGGAAGTGAAACCGCTCGGAATGCCGTTCGCGTTCGGCTGGACCGGTTGCCCAGCAGAGGACGCCTGCCTTCACGAGCTCTGGGACGGCAAGTCGGTTGCGCTCTGTCGCGCCTGCTCTCGCGCAAAACCTCGGCACGACAAGGCGAAGGCTCGCTACGTAGCCCGCCGCATTCGGGAAGGCGGATGATGGGCGCGCAATTCAGGGATGAAATCTGCGGCGCGTGCGGACACGAGTGGTTCTCCCATGCGCAGCAAGCCGAGGAGATCATCAACTACGGAGGGGTTCGCCTGGGTCCGCCGCTTCCCGTTGCCGGACGGTGCTCCGAGTGCAAACCTGAGCGCCGCTGCCAGCGCTTCGTCGAGCGGGCGGAACGGAAGGAAGAGGAGGCGGAAGGGTGAGCGGGCGCTTCTACTGGAGCACGCAGGAGTCGGGGCGCTTCGTCTTTTACGGCGAAACCATGGACACTGGCCCCGTTGCCACGCCGCCGCCGCAGATCTTTCGGTCGGGCGTCTATCGTGTCATCGACGGTCACGTGCAGTGGCGCTTCCCGCTACCTGCCGACGGACCAGGCGGATCCGGCGGGGGAGACGCGCTAAGCTCTACTCGTGGCCCCGATCCAAAACCCTGACGGCACGGTGAGTCACCGGTGCTTCTTCTGCGGCGGGTGCGCGCATCCCGCGACGGGTCACCTCTACGCGCCGGGCGTTCTCGCGTGCAAGCGCTGCACGATCGAGACGTTCCGCTGGTTGGCTGGGTGGACGAGCCGCAAGGGCAAGCGGAAGGGTCCGGCGTTCTTCGACTACGTGCGCGGGCCACAAAGCAAGAAAGCCCCCGAACCGTCCAGATAGGACAGCGCGGGGGCTTCTACTTCGTTTATAGAACAGTGAAGGTCTATAAACAGGCGGGCTTGCTCAAACTCCCCGCCTTGCGCACGGGGACAAGCGGGCGGATTCTGGCAAGGGCTACGGCTTCAGCGTCGGCGGCTCCTGAGCGAGCATCTTCTTCTCGCGCTCCTCCCGCTCCCGGCGCGCTCGCTCCTTGCTTTGGAGCTCCCCTAGCAATTCCTCGAGCTGGTCAAGCCGTTCGCAGAACGCGGACCGGGGCGCCTTCCGCTCTTCGAACGGAGGGCACTTCATCTCGACGGGCGGGGGCGGCTCGGGATTGCCGCGGGCGATCAGGCCGGCGCCACCGAGAGCGAGGAGGCCGGTGACGACCGCGCCGATCACCTTGAGGACCATTTCCCCCTGTTCCCACCACGGTGGCGGACGGTGGCGGGTCACGACGAGGGGCGTGGCCACCGAGGACGCCGGGGCGCTCTCCGGCGCCCGGACGAGCCGATCCCCGTGCCGAGCAACCTCCCGGGCCAGTTCCGGGCTCGATGCCCGGGCGTCCCAAGGGATCGGGGAGACCGAGCGCTGCCCTGGGGGCCTCTCGTTCGGGGGCCAGTTCCGATCCGTCGCCAGCACGTGCCCCCGTGGGAGGCTTTCGGGCTCGACGACCAACGGCGCCGAGACGGTGCCGGGCGCCTGTCTCCGGTCAACGTCGCGAGCCCCAGGGCTCTCCTGGGTCTCGTCGAGGTCGGGACCGGGGAGCGTCGGCTGCCGTGGGGTCGGGCGGGCGATCGGGAGGGGCGGGGTGGTCGGTCTCGCGCGGGGGCGCGGGGGAGGGAGGGCACCGCCGGGGATGCCGGGGATGGCCTTCGGTCGGTCGTCAGCCATGGCGGGCACCAAGCTCCTCGGCAATCGCGGTGAGGAGCTCGGACCAAAGCCCGTCCTTCTCGACGCACCGGATCCCGAGCTCGGCGGCGAGGTCGCACCCGGTCGGGTCGCCGCACCAAAGGATCCGGGCCACGTCCCGCCGGCGCTTGCCGATCGTCACGAGGAGATCGAGCCCGTTGCCGCCCTTGGGACCGAGGTTCCAGTCGGCCACGATCAGCGAGACGTCGCGCGCCTGGATGAGCGCCTCGAGCGCGGCGAGCTCGTTGGCCACCGGGATCACCCGGTAGCCCGCATGTCTCAGCCGGCGCTCGCCGACGATCCGGGCGCTCTCGATGTCATCGACGAGCAGGACGAGCGGCTGGTGCACATCACCTCGAGTCTCCGGCGGCACGGGTGCTTTCTCGTTCCTGGCGATCGATGGTGGACGACATGACGGCGTGTTTCTCGGCGAGCTGCTCGAGCCGGCCGATCATTTCGGGCATCGCGTGGTCGGCGATCGCCTGGAAGCGGTCGAGCTGGGGGGCCACCTTGTTGAGCGTGCGCTCGAGAGCACGGATGGCGCCGGCGTGATCCCCCACCGTTGGGACGAGGTCGCCGACCGATGTCCGGAGCTTCACGACTTCGTCGGTGAGGTCACGAACGGTTTGCGGCAGGCCCGAGTAGGGCCGTAGCTCCTCCTGCAAAAGGGCACGGAGGGCGGCTCGGTCGTCGTCGTTCACGGGTGCTCCACGAGGGTAGGACGCTGGCTTGAGGGTGGTGGCGCGGGGTCGGTTGGCGCATGCCGCGAGAGCGCCGATTCCACCTCCTCGGCACAGCCACGGAGAGCGGACGCGGCGAACGGGCTGCACTTGTCGCTGTCGGCCATCGAGCGCCACCCGTAGGCGAGGGCTTCGAGCTCGGAGCGGAGGTCGTGACGCACACCGGACGGGGGCGGCATCGTCGGAGCCTGCCTGAGCTCGGCGAGGTAGGCGGCGGACTCGGGGGAAATGTCGTCGTTCACGCCGCCACGTCCCCCATGTTCGACTTGATGTCCGGAATCACACGCTCGACCGTCTCGAGGGCGAACGCCTTCCCGCACGTGACGCACCCGGCCCAGTGACGGCGCCAGCTCATGCCGTGGCACGAAACGCACCGAACGACCCGGTAGCGCCGTGGCCTGTCGGGCCGAGCACGGAGACGGGCGGTGATGGCGTCGAGCTTGGTCACGACCTCAACATCTCCCGGAGCAACTTGAGCGCCTTCGGATTCCGCCGGAGCTTGGCCATCGCCCTCAGCTCGATCTGCTGGACGTACTGCCAGCTGGTTCCCATGTCGGCGGCGATCTCTCGGTACGAGTAGATGCGACCCGTGCCGCCGGCCGCGAGCAGGAGGGACATCAGGACGGAGTGGCTCATGCCACGTTCTCCGGTGGCGCGTCCGAATCACCCGCGGGCGCCGGAATGACGAGCGGCAAGAGGTCCCACGCATTCGCGAGCACCATGTCGATTCGCCCGCCGGTCGAGCGGCACGTGTCCGCCATCAGCTTCCGCCACGGTCGCGACGCCGTGAAGCAAGCAATCGAGAATCTGTGTCGAGCGGGAGTGCCATCCGCTTTCGCCGGTTCATCGAGGCCGCCGTGGAAAAGCACCGAATCAGCCCACGTTCCGACGGGGCCGACCTGCTGCCCCGCGCGGAGCTCCTCGGACTTCTGCATCTCCTCGGGCGAGAGCTTCCCGTCGCCGTCGAAATCCCTCCAAGCCGGGAGCCGCTTCGAGCCGTACGCGTCTGTGATCTCGAAGACCACTTCGGCGCCGTTCTGCTTGTCGGTGAGGATGTAGCGGCCGGGACGAATCGAGCCCACGTCGCCGCGGCCGTCGCCGTCAGCATCAGGACTCGCGCGACTCGCCTTCTGGTAGGCCACCGTCGAACCCGGGAAGACGACCGGGTAATCGCCCGGCGGCATCATCACGAAAGTGTCGGTGTAGCCGGGCGCGTGGACGAGATCGTGCGTCGCGATTGCGTACGGTTGCACACCGCGGATCGCGAAAAGGAACGGGCGGAGTAGCTTCACGTCCGCGCCGAGCTTGCCCGCGAGCATGCCCCAGTGGACGAGCTGGCGGTCCCGGCGGTTGGGGTCGGGCCACAATTCGGCGCAGGGGACGATCACGTTCCCTCCAACGCGACGAGCGCCCGAAACGGCAGGGGCTTCCGCGCCGCTGTCTTGCCGTACGTTGCGACCCGCGCCGTCACCCACGGGCTCTCATGCGAGCCGAGGGAACCGGAGCCGTACGCGCCGACGGCCGGCCCGAACCAGTGATCCGGCGCCGACTCGTGCGCCTCGACGAGACCGCGGGCAAGGCCGAGCAGCTCGACCGCAACGCGAAGGCTTCGCTCGGTGGACGCCGCGTCGATGCCGACCACTCGCTCGGGGTCGATGCCGAGCGACCGCAACACTACGGGATGGATCTGGGGAAGGCCGACCTCACCAGCGGGGCCGCGGAGCTTGCCCTCGTGAACGGCACGCCAGAACGCTGACTCGTGACGCATGATCGTGACGATGCCGCGGACGCACCCGAGCGAGCCCCAGCGCGGTTTCCACGCGGGCGGCGGGTCGCTGCACACGCGCTCGACGACGGTCGCGATCGTGGCCCAGCGATCGAGCCCTTCGGCTGCAGTCTCGCGGCGGGTCCACCCGTCCCAGCGGGTGCGGATGAACGTGTAGCCGGGGGGCTGGACGCCGACGGCTTCGGACGGCCCGTCGATGGGGACGCGAGATCCGTCCGTGACGCCGGGCTCGGCGACGGAAAGCATCGCGGCGAGGGCGAGAGCCGGGCTCACGGGAGCACCTTCGCGTCCGGCTCGGGGTCGCCGGCAATCGGGTCGCATTCGAGCGAAACGTGCCAGTCGCCCCACGCTGTGGGTGAGCACGCCGCGCCGCACTTCTCACCGCCGAAACGCTTCCACGGGCGAGAACACTCGGCGGGCTTCGGCCCCGGCTTGACCGGTGGCGACGGCGGGATCGGGCCGCCGGTCTCGATGATCGGCTGGACATCCCGCCATGGTTCCGGCGGCGGATCCGCCACACAAGCCAGCGACACGAGCCACCCATCCCCCGTGTCGAGAGGCGCGCAGACGTGCGAGCACAGCTCACCGGCGGAGTGGAAGCGCTTCCGGCAGATGGCCGGCTTGGTGGCCGTGGCGCAGAGCCTCGGCGGGCCAGCGTCCACGACGATCGGCGGCGGTACAGGCTCGGCTGCTTTCGCCGGCCACGCCTTCGCAAGCCCCACGCCGATCGCGAGGACGGTCACGAGCGCGGCGATGAAGCGCGGGAAGAAGCCGATCACGGCTGTGCCATCCAAGCCAGGCCCGCCACGAAGGCGGCACCGAGCAGGACGGCCACGATGAGGAGGGAGGTGCCTCTCACTTGCCGCGCGCCCGGTATCCGGCTCGAATCGCCTGCTTAGCGGCGATGCCCTCGGCCACGAACTTGGCTTCCCGCTGTGCCTTCGCCACGTCGCCGGAGATGAGCGCCGAGAGAAGGCGCCCCACGGCCGGGATGTATTCGGACGGCAGCGCGCCGAGCAACTGAGCGAACTTTTCGATCATCGGGAGCACTCCTTCGTCCGCGCGTCGATCCGCGCGTCGCAATCCTTGAGCGCCTGACACTCGGCCTCGATCACGCCCTTGCTGGCGCACTCGAGCTCCACGCGCGTCGCGCACTCGGCCACGATCCCGGCAAGGGTCGCGGCGTCACACGGGGGCTTGTCGTTCGCGGGGGATGAGCACGCGCCTGGCAGGATCACCAAGGCAGCGAGGAGAAGGCCGGCGCGCATCACTGGCCACCGGTCTTCTTGGTGTCCGGCGCCATGTCCTTGAGCATCGCCGTCGCGCGCGAGCCGCGGATCAGCTTCGGAAGGTCCGCGCCGAGCGCTTCGAGTCGTTGGCCGAACGCCACCAAGGCCGAGACCTTGAAGGACGTTCCAAATAGCTCGATGAGCGAGCCGAGTGGGCCGACGCACACGGAGACGGCTCCGGCGTAGAAAAGGAGGGATTCGAGGGACATGGATGGATCTCCGGGGTTGCGGCGCGAGGGCCGCGGGTGAGAGAAGAGGGGCGCCGCTACTGCGTGCGCGTGATGTCGTGCCTGATGAGGATGACGCCGCTGTCGATCGTGTAGACGCGCGCGGGCGATCCGCTCACCTTGCCCTGCAGGTCCCAGTGAAGACGCCCCTTCGGCCAGAGCGTCACGCGCGTCGCGGGAATGAGGACGTTCCCGGCGGTGCCCGATCCCGTAATCTCACCCGTCGCAACGCTCGCCTGGTCGACCGCATCCGTGTCGACCGTGGTGCCGTCCGCCGGGATTGACGATCGCAGCGTGAACACGAGCCCGCCCGTGAAGTCCGCCATCACCCAGCCGTTGCCGAGAGTGAAGTCGTAGTCGAACGTGTCGCCGCGGTAGTGGGGGTCGAGGCCGGTCACGAGGCCCTTTGGATCTTCGCTTGGAAGGCGAGTAGGTCGAGGAGTTCGTTATTGACGTGAAGGACGGCAACCCCAGCAACGCCGCCCACGCGCCAGCTCACGCCATCGGGGAGCAGGCGCACGCAAACGCCCTCCCAAAACAGCGTGAGGCTTCGATCCTCGTTCTGCAGGACCTTGCGCGGGAGCGGCAGACCGACGACGTGGCGACGACGGAGTGCATCCTCGAGCGCGTCCACACGCTCGCTCGCCTGGCCCCAGTCGCCGACCCCGCGCAGAGCTCCGCGGAAGTTCTGGAAGCCGCGGGCGGACGACGGGCGATAGCTCGCCGCCGCGCCGCCACGCGCGGTGATCTTGATGCGCTCTCGCTTGCGCTTTTTCGCCTCCCGGAACGCGAGGAAGTCCCGGTACTCGGCCTCGGAAACGAGCAGCACGATCAGCTCGTGGCTGTGGTCGGCTTCGGCGTTTCGTCCGCGAACACCTGGTCGAGCTTGCTCGCGATCACGGCGATGATGTCGTCGTCATCGATGTTGAGATGCTCGCACACGGACTCGGCGGTCGGCTTGACGACCATCGTCGTGCCCGGGTTCAGGGCGCAGACGTGGAGTTCGTGGAAGACCTTGGCGAAGTAGCGCTGAGCGTCGGAGACCTGGACGTCGTTCAGCACGTTTTCGCCAGGGCCTTCCCAGCCGATCGCGGCAGCGAAGTCGACGGCGGCGGACTCGAAGGCGACCTGCTCCTTCGTGGTCTTGACCGTGACCTTGCTGCGGATCGCCTGTGCGGTTTGCAGACTGGTCGGCTTCTTGGGCGCCGGCGGCTGAGCTTTCGGCTTTGCGATGTTGAGTGTCATGGTGGTGACTATCCTTCCGTGCTCAGGAGAGCGTGATCGCCGTCGACGTGGTGAGCCGCGGCGTGATGCCGCTGCCGGTGACGATGTTGGGGGTGACGGTTCCGAACGGCCAGAGGCGCCCGGTGCCGGAGGTGTCGCGCCCGAGCCCGAAGTGGGTCGCGGTACCGCTGCCGCCCGTGCCGGTGACGAAGTCTTGGTTCGCCGCGAGCGTGCCGACGCCGCCGGTGACCGTGTAGCCGGTCGATCGCGCGACAGTTTTCCGCGCGTAGCTCGTGTAGGCGATCTCGTTCGTCGTCTGGTTGCCCGCCTCGCCGGGCGAAGAGGTGTGCAAACTCTGCGAGAAGTTGGTCACGGGCGAAGACGCCGCGTTGTCGGCGATGTTCGCCCAGTTGGTCGCCTTCAGGAAAAGCTCCATGAAGTCGTTTTCGAGTGCGTCGGATGCGTCGCTCATTTGATTCTTTCCTTCACGCTGCCATCGGCAGCGATTCTTCCTCGTTCTTCGTCCAGGTCGTCACGCTCGGACGCCCCGTTTCTTTCGCCCACGCGGTCACGGTCGGGAAGTCCGGATCCTTCGCCCAGCTCGTGACGATCGGTGGGTCCGGCGGGATGATTGAGGCGCTCACCGCGGAGCATGTGATCGCGAGCGCCGAGGCTCCGGCCGCTGCCGATGTAGCGGCTCCCGTCGCCGCGCCGCTAATCGCTAGACTTGAGGCGCCCGCTCCCGCCGCGATCGTCGCGCCGGCGCCCGCGACGGTCACGACACAGCTTGATGCGCCGTCGGCCGGGAGGACCGTTTCGCCAGCGCCGGAGCCGGTACAGACGAGAGACGATATGCCAGCGCCCGAGGCGTTGGCGGCTCCAACGCCGCTACAAGCGATGGCCAGAGCGGAGACGCCCGCAGAGGCCGCGTTCGATGCTCCGGCGCCAGCGCCCGCAATGACCAGCGAACTTGCCCCGTCTCCCTCGTTCTGGGCCGCGGTGTCGCCGACGCCAGAAACCGTGATGGCAAAGGCGGATGCCCCAGTCGATTCGGCGACGGAGGCGCCGGCCCCGGAGCCGGTGCAGACGACCGAGCTCGCGCCGGTCGTCCCCGCGGTGCTCTCACCGGCGCCCGATGCCGTCAGGACGCAGCTCGAGGTTGCGTCCGCGGCGGCGTTCGACGCCCCCGTGGCGGCCCCGGTGATGACGCAAGAGCTCACTCCCGCGCCGGCAGCGTTGGAGGCACCTACACCGGCGCCGGAGATGACGCAGGAGGCGGCCCCGTCAGAGGCGGCGACCGATGCGCCTGCTCCCGACCCCGTGATCGTGCAAGCCGAGAGCCCGTCCGCTGCGGCGACAGAAGCGCCGACGCCAGCAGAGGTGACGACGAGATCGGAGGCGCCGACTCCGTCGGTCGTGCCACCCGCCGCCCCCACCGGCACCCACAGCCGGCTCCGTACCCGTACCGCCCAGTCCGCCCCGGCTTTGAGGTTCGTCCCCGCGGTCTTGTTGAACTTGAACGCCGCCCGCCGCCAGTGATTCGCCCCGAAGTCGAGCGCGCCCCTCGCTGCGCTCCAGTAGTAGACGAGCCCCTGCGTGATCGGCGGCTCGCGGTCGCGTGGCGCTGCGTCTACCGCCTTGATCTCCGCGAGCGATAGCTGGCGGTTGTAGATCCAATAACCCCAGTAGTCGATCGGGCTCGTGCCGAGCGCTGTCCCCGAAAGTGTGCGCCCGATCAGCAGCTCGGTGACGGTTACCGCGTTGTGAGAGACCGTCCCCGCGGAGACCCAGTTCTGCTTTTCTCTACGGTAGTACGCGGTACGGTTTGCGCTCGCGCTGACATCGCCGACGCTGACGACGGTGGAACGCCCGGTGTAGCCGTCGGTCCAGATATTGAGCGCCGATGCGCCGTTGCGCCCGAGACGCATCTGGCCCGCGCTGGTGACCCTCACATGGTAGTTGTTGGTCCCGTCCGAGTACCCGGAGAGGTACGTGTCGTCGTTGTACGACCGGACCGCACAATCGATGATGATCGTGTGGTTCGTATTCGGAAACCCGGCCGTCGCCGTGAAGTAGGTGTCGCCTCCAGTGGACGGAGCAAGGAGCGCGGCGCGCATGGGCTACCTCACGACACGGTGCGATAGACGCCGCGGATCTTGATGTAGTTGTTCCCAGCCGTCGCAGAGAACGCGGCGCCCGTGCGGTTCGTCACCACGAAGCCACCGATCACCGGGAGCTTGCCGCCGAGCAGGTAGGCCGCCGACGCGATGTAGATCGCGGGCGTCTCGTAGATCGTCGAGTTGGCCACGGCCGAGAGCGTGAAGAGCCGAAACAGGTTCGGCGAGCTGAGTAGCGTGTACGCCGCGTCCGCTCCCGTGATCCCGTCCGGGTAGATGCTCGTCCCGGCGTCGAGCGACGACCAGAACCAGAGATCCACCTCGGGCGTGCCGCTCACCGTGCCCGTCTCGATGACGAGCTGAACGGCCGCGTCCTCCCAAATCTCAGCCGAGAAATCGACCTCGGTTGACTCGCGCGAGCTGTTGTTGCCGAGCGATGCCAGGGTGATCGTGACCGAGTCAACGGCCGCGTCATGAACGAGTGCGACGTTCGCCATTCTATTGCGCCTCCAGGACCCGGAAGAACGCCGCGTGCGTCCCGTTGATCGTCCCGTCGTACCCGCCCACCTGTGGGAAGGGGTTGAGGTTCCAGACGCCGCCGACGATGGCCCAGTCGCCACCGGGCGAGAGCATGCTCGAACGGTTCACGTACTGACCCGGGATGCCGTCAAAGCTCACGTAACGCCGCGTCTGCAGGTCCGCCGAGAGAACGACGAGCAGACCCTGGGGCGAGCCGCTGTAGGTGCTGACGAGCGCACCCGAGGTCACGGGCAGGTTGCTGCTCGCCGTGAAGCCCGTCACGTAGACGTTGCCGCACGCATCGATCGCCACGCCCTCGGCCTTGTCCGTGCCGGAGCCGCCGACCTGCGTCGCCGCGAGAAGCGTGGTGCCGTCCGCCGAAAGCGCCGCGACGCCCACGTCGGAGCCGCCGGCGTTCGTGCCGCCGCCGAAGTTGGTTGAACGCGTCGAAACCGCGATGACTGGCCGGCCCTGGGGATCGACGGCGAGCGAGTGCGTATCCGCGACCTCCGTGTCGGTGCCACCGAGGTACGTCGCCCACGCGAGCGTGTTGCCGTCGAACCGAGCGACGAGCGCGTCCTCGCTAATGCCCGTGGTGGCGGGCTTGTAGACACCGCTGGTCGTCGGAGGGTTCGTTCCGACCGGCTCTTGCGCGAGGAAGTAGACGTGCCCGCCCGGCGCAACCCGCACGCTCGGATTCGCGTCCGTGTAGCTCGCCCCCTCGATGCCACCGAGGAAGGTGCCGTACTCGACGGACGTGGCCGCGGGGGATAGGCGCGCGTAGAAGGCGTCCTGCGGGCCGCGGATCGTCGGCTGGTAGGCGCCCGCCGTGACCTTGCTCGAGAGGGAGGAATTGCCGTTGGCGGCGACGTGCACGCGACCCGACGAATCGATCGCGATGTCCCGGACGAAGCCGAGCCCGGTGTCGCCGAAGTAGGTGGACCACGTGAGGGAGGAGCCGTTGAGCGCGAGCTTCGCTACGCACCCGTCTTGCTGGCCGTAGAGGCCGCCGGCACTGTCGCCCGCAAAGGTCGGCTGAAGCACGCCGCTCGTAGTCGGGAAGCCGTTGCCGCACCGCCCCGCGACGTAGACGCCCGAGGCGTCCACCTCGACCGCGTAGGCCAGGTCGTAGTTCGGGCCGCCCACGTAGGTGGACCAAGCGAGCGCGCCGCTCGGAGTGAAGGCCGAGACGAACCAGTCCATCGGACCGTTGTTGCCCGCGGAGCTGCCACCACCATCGCGCGTGGTGTCGTAGGCTCCGGCCGTCGTCGGGAAGTCGGCGGAGCTCGTGCCGCCGACCACGTACATCGAGCCATCGGCGCCGAAGGCCACGTCTCGCGCCTGCTCCCAGTTGCCGCCGGAGTTGCCATCGAGAAGGCCAGCGCGGAGAACGGTGAATGTGAGAACGTCGGTTGAGCAGGGGGCGCCGGCCGTGCCTGCTACGCCACTCGCGCCGGCAGATGACCCGGCAGTGCCCGGGGTGCCCGCGTCGGAGCCGGACACGCCACCGGATCCAGCGTCACCCGACGAGCCGCTCGTCCCCGCGGCCCCACCGTTCTGGCCTCCCGTGCCGGCCCCAGAAACCCCGGACGCGCCACCCTCGCCGGTCTGCCCGCCGTCGGCCGCACCGGCTCCGCCCGCCTCACCGCCAGCGCCGGCTAGGCCGGCGACGCCAGCGACGCCAGTGGCTCCCGAGGAGGCGCCAACAGAGCCACTCGCGCCGCCGACGCACGCCGTAAGCAATTCCCGCGACGTGGTAGGATCGGCTTCAGAGGAGCAAGCGGCAGCGATGGCGATCGCGAGCGCAAAACGGGCTTTGGTGAAATGAATGGTGGTCCGCATCTCCGGGACGCGCCCGGCGTAGAAGTGCCGCCATTCAGCTCCACGCGCGGGGAGGGCGGCGGGAACTCGGCTGGCGGCGGCCGGGGTTCTGTCAGCTCGGGGCGGAGGCGGCCGGCTGCGTGTCCATCACGGCGGGGAGCTCGTCGAGTATCCCGCGTGCTGCCTTGATGAACGGCGCGAAGTTGTGCGCGAGCTGGCCCGGGTAGGGCTGCGCGGGCTTCAGCGTCGCGGCGACGATGCGTTTCGCGTGGTCGTTCTCGAGCGCCCAGAAGCCGCGCGCTTCGGCGGCGGCAGCCTGGTCTCGGAGGTTTTTCCGCGCCTCGCTCTGCACCTCGACGAACTCGCCGCCCTCGAGCCCGCGTGCGAACTCAGGGTCGGCGAGACGACCGGCGATCGGAAGCTTGCCGATCAGGAAGTCGAGGTGTGAGATCCGAAGGTGCCCGCTCTCGGTGACGATCGGTTCGTCGTCGAGCGTGCGAAGTTCTACGGTGGAAACGAAGGGGAGGTACTTCATGCTGGTCCCATGGTGGTGACGGTGCCGCCGGAGCCGCGCCACTTGAGGGCACCGGCTTCAGCGTAGAGAATGCCGCCGCCTACAGCGCTCGCGCTAGGCACGGCCGCGGCGTTGCCGATGTAGGTGACGAGGTCGCCCGTGTTGGTCGGCATCTCGGTTGTCGTGAGGTCGGCCGTACGGCAGAGCGCGAGGATCCTGCGGAGGTTCGCCAGGTGCGTCGCCTCGAGCATGTTGAAAAGCGTCGAGTCGTCCTGATTCAGGCGGAGCGAGACCGCGCCGTAGTTGCCGGAGCCTGCCCGACGCCCGCCGTCCAGGCGGAGCTTCCCGCCGCTGTTGTTGCTGGCGGTCGAACCTGCGCCGCGGAGCGCGAATAGGGTCGCCGACGCGTCCGCGACGTTCGATTTCCACAAGCCGAGCGCGCTAGCCATCGAGAAACCGTCGGTTGTGCCGTCCAGACGGAACCCGATCCCTGCCCCGCTCCGCAGGTAGGTCGCGGCCGAATCGGTCGCCCCGAAGTAATTGGCGTTATCCGAGGCGACGTTCGCGATGAAAATGTCGGAGCCGCCGCCTTGGCGCGCCCCGAACAGACCAATCCCCTGTGGCATGAGGACAGCGACTGTGTTGACCACGCACCGGGTGGTTCCTGCGACGACGAAGACGCTTTGTGACTTGGCGTTGAGATAGAGCGAGCTATTCCCCGACGTGCCGTCTGCGTCTCCGACCTGCAAGTCGTCGAACGTTGAGCCGTTCCCAGCCAGGTACAGCATCGACCGGTCGGTGCCGTCGAATGCCCGGTACCCGATGACTCGCCCGGGATTATTCGGGATGCGGGCAAGCCCGCTCGTCGCTGGCGTCGTCCCGAACTGGACATAGCCCGTCGCGAACGCGAGCGCCGTCTCACTCCCAACAACCGTGATCCCGCTCGCCCCGTCGAGGGCGCCGCCGTTGTTGTACTGGAGCTGCGTGTTGCTCCCGCCGGCGCCGCCGTAGATGGTGTTGAGCGCCTGGTTGAAGATGTCGGTCCAGCCGTGGGTAGCGTTGCCCCAGAGCTCCTCACCGACGACAAGCGGAACGATCCCCGCGGCGTTGACGGCCCCGAAGATCCGGTAAGCCACCGCGCTCTCGATCTGATTCGAGACGCGGAGCTTGACCGCGAACGCGCGCCCGAGGCCGTCTCCGGGGTCAGCTGGCATGACGCACGAAGCCGTCGCGCCGCTCGGGCTACCCGCCGGGGTGATGACGAGCGCGGCCTGCGTGCTCTTGCTCGTCCCGACGATCGACCACTCGATGGTCTCGATGCCGGTGAGCGATTGGATGGCGAAGTCGACCGTTGAGCCGTACGCCACGGAATGGCGCTGAACGGTGGTCGAAGCCTCGACACTGAAGGTCGCGGACAGGCTCACAGTGCGCTCACAGTTCCGGCCGAGTCCATCTTGGCCATGCCTGGCAGATCACTTGAGTTGAACACCTTGAATCCGATCTGCGGCGCAGTGACCTGCGCGTTGGCCATCGGCGGGAAGTGCAGGACTTCGCAGACACGAACGGTCGCGACCGCGAGCACAGCCAGCCGCAAGACGTACAGCGTTGCCCCGTCCACCAAGCATGTGATCGTGTAGAACCCCGGCACGTCCGGCGTGAACTTCGGCGTCGCGTCCGTGTCGTCATCGAGTGCGGAGCGTCCCGGGGCGCTATCCGAGGGGATGGCGACCGACCAGGCGTAGCCGCTGCCGGATGGCGTAGCCGAGAGCGTGACCTGCTCGTTGACGAGAAAGCCGGTTGCGGCAACGTCGGCGCCAGCGGCTGCAAACGTGGTGGTGACTGAGGTGGCCGCAATTCCCGCCATTTATGACTCCTTGAATCCCGCCGTGCCGATGAGCAGCGCCGCGACGGAACTCTGGCCCGGTTGCGCCGTCGGCGTGATGTCCGCAAGCGATGTCGCGAACTGCCGGTGTACCTCGAGGATGTAGCCGAGCGAACTCAGCCCGTTGGTCGTGTCGGGGTTCTCGTGCATGTTCGCGATCCGGTGCGCTGAATAAGCGCGGTAGTAGTCCCCGATTGCCTGGAAGATCGTCGCCGGGTTGTTCTCGTCCGCCGTGATCGGGAGCAGCGTGTTCTTCAGGTCGAAGAACGTGCTGTTGTGATTGTGGATATCGACCCCGCCCGGGAGCGCGTACTCGGGATTCGCCGCGACGTTCTCCTGGGAGTTCAGCATGTGCAGCCCGAGCCGCGTGCGGACCTTGTTCAGGGCCTTGGCGATGCCGCCGAGGGAGGTCGAGCCCGAGTAGTTTTCTTCTAGGTCCGTCTGGGTATCGACGACCGAGTGCCACGTCCCGCCCGTGTTGCCGGCGTGGTCCACGAATTCCGCGATTAGCTCGTCGACCGTCGCTCCGAGATCGGCGAGTAGCAGGGACGTGCTGGCGTCGACGAGGCTCGCCAACGAAGTCGTGACCGCGGCCGTCGTTGCCGCTACCGCCGCTCGGTCACTCGTCGGGTTGACGATGGCCGGCGTCTTCTCGCCGTGCGTGGCGACCGTCGTTCCGATGATCCGATCGTCGTGCGCGTAGGTGACGAGCGTCGCCCTATCGGGCCCGGCGCCGAGCTCCTGCGTGAGTCGCTGCGCCACGTAGAGCGAGAGGGCCGCCTCGGTGCCGACCTTCGTCTCGGTCGGAGCCCCGCGCGTGTCCCCCTCGTACCCGCCTCCCCAGTGGTTTCCTTTGGTGTACTCCTGGACGAGGAAGGAGTAGACGCCGCCCTTGTCGAACGTGATTCGCCAGGGGCGCCTCGGGCCGCCGTCGTCCTGGTAGACGAGTGCGCGGTTCAGGCGGTTCGCGTCGATCTTCGCCTGGAGCGCCGAGCCGGCCGGCGCCTGCGTGCACCATGCACGGACGTAGTTGACGGTCGAGAAGCCCGGGGTGAAGACCGCACGGGCGGGGCGCGACGGAACGACGTACGTCGGGGTCGTTACGATCGTCGCCGCCAACTCAGGACACCTTGAAGGAAAGCCGAGCCGTCGCGTCCGAGAGAACCACGCCGATCTGGTCGGAGTCGTAGTGCATGCTCAGGATCGAAACGGTACCGAAAGACGCGGCCACGAACCACGTCGTTCCGGCGTCGATCGACGCGACGATGATCGAGCTGCATGCGAACGCGACGACTCGTCGGTACGAGATCGCGAGAGTTGCGGTGGCCAGCAAGCTGAACGTTCCCGCGAGGGTCCACGGCGCCAGTCCGTCCGGGGAGGTATAGACGCTACCGGCGGCGTTCGTGACGACGAACAGCCCGTGTATTTCGTTCCAGGCACCAGTCCAATTCGTGCTGCTCGCGGGGAGCGTGCCCTCGGTCCACGACGTGGCGTTCGTGCTGTAGATGTACTTATCGGTGGATGCCGAGGTGAACGCGAGCAGCCGGGCGCTACTCTGAGCAAAACCCGTTCGCGCGTTGGAGTTCGGGACCGTGCGATCGGCCCACGTCGCCCCGTCGGCGCTCGTCTCGATCCCGCCGTCGCTCAGTCCCGCAACGTAGAGGCTATTGAAGTAGGCGAGCGTGTTGACGGCCGCCGCCGTGGCGTCGATCGACGTGACCGCGGCGAACGTTCCCGCGTTCAGGCCGGTCGTGCTTCGCGCGATCTTCGACGTCGACGCGCCCCCGGGGTCGCCGCCGAAAAGCACGGTCTGCCCGTTGACGAGTCCGCACTTCGTCGTGGCCACGAGCGCCGCGTGCGTGCCGGGAGTGCTCCAAGCGTAGCCGCTGACCGAGCGCGACTCCATGTCGCTCGTGCCGACGACTTTCCAGACGCGGAAGTTCGGCGTGCTGCCGGTGTCTTGACCGGCGACGATGACCTTCGCGTCGGTCAGCGAGACGGCCGGGAGCCAGTTCTTGAGGATCGCCGTGTCCGTCCAGAGCAAGCCGTCCGCCGCCTGCGCCTGGTGCTCGTCGATGAGCGTGGCGTGGGACGCGGGGAGCCGATCGCCGGTCGAGTACCCGCTCGCGTTTGCGCGGTCAAAGGGCCAGTCCGCCATCTATGCCTCCCCCATGCCGTCGAAGTCGAGGAACGAAGCCGAGGCGATCTCGCTCCCTGGGTCGCCGTCGAGGATGAACCCGTCGCTCGTCGCCCAGCCGAAGGTCTTGGTTGCCGGGAGCATCCGGTCGAGTAGCTGAGGCATGTCCACGTTCATGGCGGTTAGGAACTCGCCGACGCTGAGGCCGGCAGGGATTTGGACGAGCACGAACAGGTGCGCTCGCGTCGAGAGCCACGCTCCGCCTCCGAGTGAGGAGGCGGCGGGCCCGGGGTTGATGTCCGGCCAGTACGTCGGCGTCGGCGGGACAGAGAGCGAGGCCCCCTCGTCCCACGAGACGCTGACGAAGATGTCGCCGAGCAGCTCCTCGAGCGCCGCCGTTACCTCTTCGCGAGTCGCCCCCTTGGCCACCCGGTAGTGAGCGGCGAGCTTCTGACGCGTGCGCCACCGTGGCTCCCCGGGCTTGGTCGGGACCGCGAGATAGCGGCGCCAGTAGTCGAGGCGTTCGTCCGATCGGCCCGGCGTGGCGTTCGCGCGGAGCTTCTCGGCCAGGCGCGGACCGGTTGCCGCGAGGAAGCGGGCGAGGGCCACGTTCTCCACGTCCACGAGCCGCCCGGGCGTCGTCGTGTACGCCGTCCCGCGCTGCTCTTGCAGCTCCCGGAGGATGTGGGCGGCGTACGGCGCTCGGCCCTCGGTCTCGGAGTCTTCCTTCTCGAGGTCCCCGCCGTAGTCGCCGATCGCGCGGGTCGCGAGGAAGGGGTCGCCCCAGACTTCGACGGTCGTCGTGGTGTCCACCGCAGCTCCGGAGCCCGAGCCGGCAAAGGTTCGGACGCGGACGGAGTTGGCGGCAACGGTGACGGTTGCCTTCCTCGCGGTGGCGCCGCTCGGAGTTGCCGCGTCGGCTGTGCGCAGCATGAACGGGATGAGCTCACCGAGCTCGTTCTCGTAGACGTGATAGGGATTGCCGGATGCGTCTACCCACCGGAACGTCACGTCGCCGGTTCCGTTCACGTTGGCGGCCGGCGCATGGGCCAGGCCGACGCCGTTGCGCCCGATGTAGCTCGTGATCGTGACGGTCCCGCCGCTCTTCGTGTAGTTCCACGAGGCGAAGGGGGCCGTCCGGTAGACCGCTAGCAGGTCAGCGCATGCGCGGGCATGCTGCGCGGCCGTCTGACCGTTCTCCGCCGTCCCGCCGAGCCGAAGCGGGAGGACGCCGCCGAGCGCGCCGAACATCTCACCACACCCGGATGGTTACGCGGATATTGGCGAGCGGGCTGCCCGATTGGTCGAAGCACCGCACGACGACCGTGCTCCCGGAAGGCGTGACGGTAACGTCAACGAAGTCGGCCCCGTGCCCCGTGCCAATGCCCGAGATTGGGGCGAAGGAGCCGGTCACGCTGTAGTCGTCGAGGTAGGAGGCCGAGAACGTGATGGTGCAGTGCCCGTCGCCGTTCCGCGCCGCCGAAGGGAAGCCGGTCGGGGCGGCGTCGCCGGCATAGCTCGTGAGCCTGACGCCGGTCATCATCAGGACGCTCTCGATCGTCGGCGCGGCTGCGGGCCCGTCGTTGTGGAGCAGCGTGATGACCGCGAAGGGCGACGTGCGGGTGACCGAGGCGAGATCGCACGCCTGGCGCGAGAACTCCTCGGCCGCTACGTCGGTGATCGGATCGATCGCCCCGCGCCCGAGGTAGTTGGCCTTGTCGGTATTTCCGCCGTAGTGAACGTGTGAGACGGTCCTTGTCCAAGCGGGCGAGCCGGTAGGGGTTACTGCCACGGCTTAGCCCTGCTCGTAGATAGCGAAGAAATGGGGCGTGAACACGTTCGGTGGATCGTCAACGGTCGCGGGGATCGTCGGCGTCGTTGCGCTCGCGAACCCGAGCTCGAACCCGGTGATCTCGGGGAAGCCCGTGTGGGCGGCCGAGCTTCCCGATTCCGGGTAGCCGTTCGACCACTGGGCGAGCGTCGTGTTCGTCACGGTGGTCGGGTCCTCGTCGGTCACGAACGGGTGGCGGAGTGCGCGCGGGAGGCGCCCCGAGTCCGCGGTGTTCTCGCCGGGCCCGAAGCGCTGGATGAGCGCTACCCACGCGGCCCCGTAGGCGTCGAGGTTGAACGCGCCCGGGGAGATGTAGTCGTCGACCGCGGGGCCCGCTCCGGAGTCGTCGATGAGCGGAGACTCGAGCGTGAGGACCCAGGCGCCCGTGCTGCCCGAGTGCGCCGTCACGAGCCGCTGGCGGAACTTGCGATCGACGGCCGACCACCAGGCGACGTGCGTCTGGCCGTCCACGGGGGCTGTCGTCGTAGCCGCCGATACGGTGATCACGTCGTTGGTGGTGACGGCCGTGACGGTGACGACGCCGGCATCCGCCACTTCAAGCGCGGGCCACGGTGACGGATCTGTCCAGCCCTGCCCATTGCCGCCCGAGAGCGAGCTGGCGGGGAGTGTGACCAGGATCGTCACGTCGAGGTCCTCGTCGGCGGCCGTCTGGATGACGTGCTCCTCGGGGATCCCGACCTTCGCCTGGATGTACGTCCGGACGACCTGCGTCTGGGCTGACGAAAGCTCGCGCGAATAGTCGTCGATGTCCGTCACGAACTCGCGGACCGGGACGATCTTGCACGAGGCCGGACCGCCGAGCGCGGGGTAGATGTAGGCGTCCTGGACGGAGCCGAGGGCGTCGAGCGCCCACTGACGTAGCTGGCCCCAGTTCGCCCCGGCCGGCTTGTTCCGGCGAGCGTTCAGGATCCGATCGCGCTTCCGCGGATCGCTCTCGCCGTCGTCGCCGCCCGTGAGCGGCTCGGACTCGGAGACGACCGCTTCCTCCGCCACGTTGGTCGGCGCGGTGGCAAACCGGACGGTCTCGCCGGCCTTCAGGTTCGTGGCCGCGCCCGTGTCGATCGACTCCACGTCGATCTCCGCCTGGTCCGCCGGGTTGACGACCGTTCCGACCGTCCGCCACCGAAGCCCGTTCGGTAGCGTCCCCTCGGTGGCGTTCGGGATCGTCGTCGAGCCGAGAACCGTGATCTTGATCTTGCCGCTCGAGCCGCTCGCGGGGATCTCGACGAGCCCCTCGGCCTTGCGGATTTCGTCGAGGTCCTCGGCAATCGCACTGAATACGTCGTGCGCCTGCTCGGCCGCCCCGACGTTCGTGAAGTTCTGGAGCATCACGGTGTCGAGCGCCGTGGCGAGGAGGTGCCAATCGGAGCCCGGCTGCGTCGGCGGCTCGTCGACGTTGTTGTCGATTGCGCAGAGGCGGAGATCGCGGAGCAGCCGATCGCGAAGCTCGCCCGCGCGTGGCTGGTAGAGGTCGGCCATCAGACGCGCACGCGATCCTGGTCACCGGTCACAAGATCGGTGAACGCGATGGTCACGCGAGCTCGCCCGCCCATGCCGCGCTCCACTGTGATCGAGTTGATGAGCAAACACTTCTCCACGTCGGTCATGTGTCGGAGGGCTTGGCGAACCGCGTTCTCCGCCTGGCGCTCGAATGCGTCGCCCATGCGCTTCGGCATGCGGACGCCGAAGCCGGGAAGGCCGCTCGAGTCGCGGATCGTCATCACGGCGAGGAGCACGCGCTGGCGAGTCCCCGGCATCTGCTTGAAGTGCCCGGTCGTCTCGTCGACCTCGTAGTCGCGAGTGATTGGGTTCAGGTAACGAGAGCCGGCCGGCCCGTCCGGGGGCACCGTCGCGGAAGCGGGAGTGCCGATGCCGAAGGGGCTAGATCCCCCGGGAGCTGAGCCAAATCCGGCCATCAGTTGCGGCCGGCCGGAGGGGTGGTTACGCTTAGGCGAATCATGGGAAAAACTGGATGGGGAGCCGCCATCGGCGTGCTCTTGGCGGGGTGCTCCTCGGGCTCGTTCGTGCCGACCAATCAGGGGACGGCAGGCGAGGGCGGGAGCGTCACCGCGGGCACGTCAGGCGCTGGAGCCGGCGGCTCGTCAGGCGGTCACGTGGAGCCGGCGGCGGGGCAAGGCGGCGAGGGTGACGAACCAGGCTCAGGAGGCGTAGGTGGCGGCTCTGGCGGGCGCGGGGGTAGCGACTCGGGACGGGGCGGAGACGCCGGGAAGGGCGGAGCGGCCTCGACGGCTGGATCGGCCGGTGAGGCCAGTGCCGAAGGGGGCGAGGGCGGCGAGGAGCCAGTGCCCGGCGGCTCGTCGGGGGGCGGGTCTGGCGGCGTGGCTGGCCTTGCTGGCTCTGGCGGAGCGGCGTGCGTTCCGTCGATCGATAGCTGGGAAGCCTGCGGCGGAACGGAGATCGACCGGTGCGGACCGGTCCCGGACGGTTGCACCGACGACGGGATCGACTGCGGAGGGTGCGCCCCGAACAAGATTTGTTCTTCCGAGGGCGTTTGCGAGCCGCTCTACCCGTGCGACTGCACCGACCGGGAGTGCGGGCGACTGACGACGTGCGACGACGAGGCGCGCTCCCTTTGCGGTCCCGATGCCGGCGAGTGCGGAACCGGGGAGCTCTGCTTCGAGATCGGCATACCCGGAAAGCTTGACCTCGGGACCACGTGTCGCGTACCGACGTTCCAGACTTGCTTTGCCCCGCAAGAGACGTGTTGCGACACGAAGCCCACCGAGTGCTCGGTCGGCTACTCGAATTGCGTGAACTTCTACGCTGTGAGCCTCGCGACCGGGGAGCCGTGCGGCTCGTGCATGACCGGCGGCATCGAGCACAAGTGCGGACCTGGGTACTGATCTGCGTCGTGACCGTGCTCGCTGGCGGCGTCGGTTTCGCTCTCGGCGTCGGCTGGCACGTCGGGATCGTGAATGAGGAGATGCGCCGGCTGGACCAGGGCCACTAAAACGGACACTCGATCGTCGGGAACGGGAGCTTCGGGAGCGCCGGGAATGCGAGTGAGGGGATCGGCAGCGCCGGAATCGGCAGCTCGAGGCTCAGCTCGACGCCGAAGTCCGGAAGGCTGAACGCTGGGAGCTTCGGCAGCGAAGGCAGGCTCAAAGCCGGAATCGGGAGAGCGGGGATCGGCAGGTCGATCGAGATGTCGACGCCGAAGTCAGGGAGCGCGAAGGATGGGAGTTTCGGTAGCGAGGGAAGCGAGAGCGACGGAACCGGGATTGCCGGAATCGGCAGATCGATCGAGCACATCAGGTGTATCCGCCGACGCTCATGCAGGGCATCCACGTCCCCGGAGTTAGCGTGAGCGGCGTTGCGATGACTGCCGGGATCGTGATGGGGCCCGTCATCGGCGCGCACATGATGAACATCCCGGGCGGCATGCCGGGGAGCTTCAGGTTCCCGTTGATGCAAACGTCCCCGCCTTGGATCAGGATACCGGCGCCGCCCTTGCCGAGGAGCGAGATGTCGCCGTTGTCGTCGATCTCGATGCAGGCCCCCTTGGCCATGACCTGGATCTTCCCGTTCTTGCCATCGACGAGCACCATGAGGTGCTTTCCGTCCGCCCCCTTGACGACGATCGAGGCGCTCTTCTTCTTGCCCTGAAGGCGGACCTGCGCGGTCTCCTCGGCGTCCGTCGAGTGGGCGACGGTGTCGCCCGGGTCCATCTTCCCGACGACCTTGCTACGGGTGTCGCGTCCGCCGATGAGGATGCCCTTCTTCGAGCCGATCCCCTTGGCGTACACGCCCTCCGCGCAGCCCTTGTCGTCCTTTGCGACCGGCAGGGACGTGAGGCCGAGTCCCTGATAGACCGGGATCTCCCCGTAGCTCTCGAGCCCGTCGTTGTCGTTGGCCGGCGTCGAGCACTGCCAGCGAGCGGCGCCATCTTTCAGGGACGAGGCGCCGAGCTGAACGATCTCAAGTTCGGCCATTAGCCCGATGCTCCCAGCTGCAGCGCGCCGATGCGCCAGCACTCGATCTGCGTTGTCGCTCCGCCTTGTGCGTCAAAGCCGAGGCGCCGCTTGTGGATCCAGAGATGCTCTTGGACGCCCGCGATCTCGTCGTCCACGTCGATGATCGTGTCGATCGAGTAGATGGCGCCCGAGTCCGGGTCCGCATGTCCCCGGAGCGTCGCCGAGTAGAGGAGCGTGTCCTTCAGCCGGTCCCAAATGGCGCGGAAGGCCGCCGCCATGACCTGCGTCTTGTTCTGCGCCGTCTTGTCGTGAACGTAGAGGAGCCGGTAGAGCTTGCCGTCCGGGTCCGCGCCGTGCGCCGATGGCTTCACTCGTCCCGTAACCGAGACCTTTTGCGTCTCCGGCGTGAGCACCGCGGAGTCGAGGAGCGCGCTCGTGTTCTGCGGGCTCTTCTCGCTCTTGACCTCGCCCGTGCCCTGGCCTCGCACGATCGTGTAGGTCGGGAAGCGCGCGAAGCTCCGACGGGCGTTTGCTCTGATGATCCGATTGCCGCCGCCCTGTGCCCGCGAGCGCCGGATCCGGTAGAGCGGATCCTGGTCGTAGTTCGGGGCCACGAGGTTGACCTCGTTCCGCCGTAACGTCGGCTGCATCGTCACGCCGTGGCGCGCGAGGAGCTTGTTGCAAATCTCGTAGATCCCGAGCTCGCTCTCCGGCTTCAGGTCCTGAAGTTTGAGCGTCAGAAAGTCGGCGGGCGGCTTGCCGGTCCGTGGATTCCGGCCGGTCCGCGCGTTCCGGGTGACCGCCGCGTCGCCGAGTACGATGTTGATCCCGCACGGGGAGCAGAGGAGTTTGATGGCCGCTTGGAGCGTCATCCCCTCCGTGATGTTGACGAGCGGGTCGACGTTGCACTCGACGAGATCGGCGATGTAGTCGCGCCCGTCGCACGTGACGGAGGCGCCCTTGCCGCCGATGTCGGTCTCGTCAATCCGCCCGACGAGCTGGGGAGCATCGCCGACCGAGAGCGTGACGGGCTGGCCTTCGAGCCCGCGTAGGAGTTCCGGCTGCTCGAGTTCCGCATACTCGAACTGGAAAGCGTCCGTCGAGGTGAGGAACTCGGAGTCGATGAACCAGGACCCGATCTGGCTCGTCTCCCGGCCGAGAAGATCGAACTTGACCGAGAGCGGTAGCCCCTGGTCTACGTCAGGCACGGGCGACGATCACGGCGCCGGACGGAACGAACGGCAGGCGCGTGATCCCGGGGTTCAGCTCGATGAGTTCCGTGAGCGTCATCTTGAGGGACTTGGCGAGCGCCGAAAGGGACGTGACGGCGCGGACCGTGATCTCCTTCGTGCGGATCGGGCGGGCCATCAGGCGGACCTATTGCGGGCTCGAGCTCGGGGGCTGTGCCGCATGGCGAACTCGCGCATGCGGCGGGCGGTCGCGCGTAGTGGCCAGTTCTGCGGGTTCTGCGCCCGGTCGACGGACGCCTCGATCATCTCGAGTTTGAAGATGAAGTCATCCACCTTCGCGGTCGCCTTGTCGATGTTCGCGAGGCCCCCGGCGATCAAGCCGTTGACGCCCTGGAGGAGATCGACGGTCGGCTCGGGCGAGGGCTCTTGCTCCCACTCGGCCTTCGCGACTTCCTGGTCGAGCGCCCCCGCGTCCGTCTCGAGCCCGGCAATCGCGCCCTCGAGATTCGTCTGGATGGCGGGGTCCTCGTCGCTCATGAGCGGCGAGTAGCGAAACTCGAGCTTCACGTCGGAGCCGTCGCGCCGATTGATGTCCGTCGTCTCCTCGAACATGACGGGGACGCAGCGGAAGAAGCCGAGCTCGGGGTCGAGCATGTCGTCGGCTTCGCGGTTTAGAGCGTCGCGGAATAGGCGCGGCAGACCCTGGACGAAGAGCTGCTTGTAGGGCCCCGTCGCGATGTCCTCGCGGGTCGGGATCGTGTATTCGAAGGTCAGCCCCTGCGCGCCGATCTGCTCGATGGCCGCGAAGTCCCGGTACTGGATGACGTGCTCGACGCCCTCGTGCCGGAAGAACACGCGCCGCGACGTGACGGGGTACTGAGCGCCGCGCCATTCGAAGGGCGGGAGGAGGCGGAGAACGTCGGTCAATTCACGGTACCGGGGGCGCGGGCGAGTTGCCGCGGTTCAGGCTCGCGCCGGCTAGCTTGTCGGCGGCGGCGGTGAGCGCGGCCGACGCCTGGTTCTGCTTCTGCGCGGCCTCGACGGCCTTCGCGAAGGACTCGCGCATCTCGGCGAGCATCGACTCCTGGGTCTTCTTCTCCACGTCGCGATTGGACGCACCGAAGAGGCCCATGAAGTCAGCGAACATGTCGGACTTGGAGAGTCCGCGGACCTTCTCTTCTTGCTCGTCGATCGCAGATCGTGCGGCGCCGAACTCGGACATCGACGACTTCCCGCCGAGCGCCCGCACCATGTTGAGCTTCTCGCCCGAGGCAGCCATGCTCGCCTCGCCCGCGTCGATCGCTCCGATGCCTTCGGCCGTGATGGCTGCAGCGATCGGTGCGCCGATCATGGCGCCGATCCCGACCGCGCCGAGGACGCCGGCCGCAGTGGGCTTGCCGAGGAATCCGCCGCCGCCGGGCCCAGCCGGAACCGGAACGCCCGAGGCGCCGCCCGGGACGCGCATCTGAGCGCCCGAGATGATGCGCATGAGGCCGTTGCGCACGGCCGCGCCGATGCCGGCCGACGTGAGGTCGAAAAGCATCTTCGCCGCGATGAGCTTGAACACGGCCCCGAGCGGGTCCTTCGCCGCGCTCTCGACGAAGCTCGCGAAAAGTTCGGCCGCCCGCGTGAGGGAAGGCAGGAGCTTCGTGAACTCCGGGATCAGCCGCGTCAGCACCGGAAGAAGCTCCGAGCCGATCGCCGAGTTGAACGCCTTCATGGCCTCCTTGAATTGGAGGTCTGGATCTTCGAGGCGAGAGGCCGCGCGCTTGGCTTGCTGCTCGGGCGAAAGCTCCGCGGCGAGTAGCCGGGAGAACTCGTCCCGTACGGCCTTCTCGCCCGCGGCTCCGCGCGCCTGGCGCTTGTCCTCGGGGAGCGCCATGTTCGCCGCTTCCGCCTGCGAGTAGAGCGGGGAGAAGCCGGCGACGGCTCGCTCGGCGTACACGCCGAAGAGGTCCGAGACCTTGCCGAGGTCTCCGCCCGTCTGGCGGAGCATGCGGACCATGATCTCCTGCGGGTCGTCGAGCTGGGTCAGCGCGCCCGCCTTGTCCCGCGTGCCGATCTTGATCCCGGCCTTCTCGAACTTCTTCGGGTCCCCGGCGATGTCGGCCACGAAGCGGGACACGCTCGTGACGGCCTCGGCCGCGGTACCGGCGCCGCCTCGCTGGCGTGCCGCCTGAGCCATCGCGCCGACGCTCTTGATGAGCGCAGCGGGGTCGCCCGTGAACTTGTTGGTCGCCGCGGCAAGGCCCGCCATCTCGACGGCTAGGTCCTTGACCTCGACCGCGCCGACGCTGCCCTGTCCAGCGATGGCCCGCATGGTCGTCAGGAGCGCTTTCATGCGCGCCTGGGGGTCCTTGATCTTGTCGGCGAGCGGGATGAACGCGTTACCGGCGGCTGCCCCGAGGTCGTTCAGCGCGGCGCCGGTAGCGAGCGAGAGCTGGGCGAGCTCGGGGAGTGCCGCCCGTGCCGCTTCGAGATCGCCCGTCACGTCGACGAACGAGCCCATGCCCTCGAGCGCCTCCATGCCCGTGAACCCCTTGGTTCCCTGGGCCTCGCGGAGGAGTTGTCCCTTGATCTCCGGCCGCCCCGCCTGGTTGGCGAGCTGGCTTGCCCGGGCGGACTCCGAGATCTGTGTCGAGATGGCCGAGCCGGCCGCGATGGTCCCGCCGATGCCGAGCGCCCCGACCGCCATCGAGCCGACGCCGGAGAGCGTGTTGCTCATGGAGCGGCCAATGCGGCCCGTGACGGCCCCGGCAATCGCTCGCCGGTCCATGCGCTCCCGGCGCTGGGCCGAGGCTGCCGCGCGCTCTGCGGCCCGGCTCTGAGCCATGAACGCGGCGGACCGCTGCCGGTCGAGCGCCGTCGCTGCCGCCGCGCGCTCCCGGTCGAGCTTCATGCCGGCCGCCGCAACGGCCTTCTCGCCCCGGAGCCGTTCGCGCTCGGACGCTCGGTGAAGGGTCAGAAGGGCAGCGGAGCGCTGCCGATCCAGGGATGTGGCCGCCGCGGCGAGCTTCGCCTGGTCGGACGCCGCCGCGCGGACTCCCGTGGTGCGGGCCGCCGTGACGGACCGGACGCTCGAGCCCGATCCGGACGCGCCGACCATGCGATTGGTCCGCGAGATGTGCCGCGCGATGAGGCGCTCGTTCGAAGCCAGAACCGTCGCGAGGAGGTTCTGGTTGACTACGGCGAAGGAGTACTCGAGGAGGGCCACGGTCTAGTCGTTCTCTCGTTCCGCGTCGTCGATCACAGCCAGCGCCGCCTCTTCCGCAGCCTTCAGCCCCGCCGCCATGTCGCGCGCGTCCTCGACCGTCACCGCAACGTCGACGATCTTGAGCGCCTCACTTGGAGAGGTCGCTGTACCATCCGCTGACGTAGCGGCAGCACGCCCGCCAAAGAAGCCAGTGCCCAAAGAGTAGGTCCCGAGGCGCGACCTCAAAGTAGGCGGCAAGCTCGGCAGTAGGGACTCCAGGATGGCGGATAGCGTGTACGCTCTTTGCGCCAGCAAGAACGCTGACTCCGCCCACTGATCCGAGGAGAGCTGCTGTAAAGGGAACTCCGCGGCGCCCTCCACGAGGCGCTTGATCCAGTCGGAGAGGTCTTGTTCGGTTTGGATCGTCCGCTCGAAGGGTCCGTACTTCGCCTGGACGAGCAGGTAGGCTTGGAATAGGACGGCCACCTCGTTGGCGGAGAGCACGGAGGCGAGGGCGGCGGCGTCGCGAAAGACCCGCGGGTGGAACGGCTTCCCGTCCGTGCCGTGGTCCTTCTCCGTAACGCACGCGATAGCGAGGAGCTCGTGGGCGGTGGCGTCCCCGAGGAGCGCGCGCCCCATCGGCGTGTCGAGCTCGGTCGACGTCAGCTTCTCGACCTCGGTCAGATACCGAAGCGCGCTCTTCCGTGCGAGGACGTGCTCTCGGGCGTGGAGAACCTGAATCCTCGTCGTCCCGATCGGCTTCCCGTCGCTCGTCTTCCTCGGGAAGTTCACGACCTCGGAAGGGCGCGACTCGGAGAGCTTCAGGAACAGGTCAGAGGGCGGAACGTCTTCGGGCGGGCCAGGCATTCAAGAACTCCCATGTTGACAAAAGGCGAAAGCCGTCCGAGGCGTCGACCTGCCGCCATGGGAGTAGCGGCGGCGCGCCTGGACGGCTTCCGGATCGTGCTCCCGCGCGCCATCTTCTCCCATGGGAAGCGCGG
>Ga0208454_1000227_pt1 | contig 39078 bp, 30 predicted proteins | sample EasRivMeERMZT100_FD_187530 | JGI IMG/M metagenome (GOLD analysis project Ga0208454, IMG submission 187530) | Soil microbial communities from meander-bound floodplain in the East River, Colorado, USA - East River MetaG ERMZT100 (SPAdes) (version 2) | ecosystem: Environmental > Terrestrial > Soil...
GTTAGTTTCGAGCCGCACTTCGATGGGTTGCGCAGGGTCACCGTAGATCAACGCGTTGCGCACGACGTTCTCCACCGCACTCTTGAGACCATCTGCGTCGCCGAGCACGTCCACCTCGCCGTTATTCGTGTACTCCACGCAAGCCTCGGGGTGCTCGAACCGGGCGTCGTCGACGACCTCGCCGACCAACCGGTCGAGCCGCAGAGTGTCGCGCCGCGGCGCCGTCGCCGTGCGCAGGCGTGTCAGCGTCATGACTTGTCCTACGAGCGCGTCGAGCCGCTCTGCCTCGCGTTCGATGCGTGACAGGTCGGGTTGGGATTCTTGACCGGCACGACGCTGCGCGAGAGCCAGCGCGACGCGGATTCTTGCGAGCGGTGAGCGCAACTCGTGTGAAACGTCGCGCAACAGAGTCTCTTTAGCCGTGATCAAGGCCTGGATGCGCTCGGCCATGGCGTCGAAGTCGCGCGCTAGCGTTCCCACTTCGTCACGGCGTCGATTGAACGGTCTGCCCACGCGTGTATCGAGAGCTCCGGCAGCGAGCGCGCGACTGGCCTTCTGTAGCCGCACGATCGGCGATGACAGGTACCGGGCAAGCAGCACCGACGTCAGTGCTGCCGCGAGGATGGCGATACTGAGCACTGCGACCTGCGTTCCCGGCCACATCAAAATGCCGAGCACGGTCACGGGCGCGCGGGCGAACAGCAGCCGATACTCCTCGTTGTTCGGACCGATCAAGTGCGGCGTGAGCTGCATCGGCCGCAGGTTCGGTGGCGGGGCGGGGCGGCGAAACGGCCGCGTCGCGAGCAGGCGCGCTAGCTCGCGCGGCATGGCACGGCCGAGCAGCTCGTCGCCGCGCTCGTTGGTCACGAGCAGCACGGTGCCTGGGGCCGGCCGCGGGTTATCGAACAGCCAGCTCTTGAGCTCGCGCTCGCCGCCGTGCGCGAGCGCCGCCGCGACCTCTTCGATGATGCGATCGCGGCCCTCGACGTTCACTTGCTCGAGAGCTTGGCTCGCGAGCTGGAAGCTCACGTATACCGCGCCCACCGAGGTTACGGTCATCGCGATCATGAACGCCACGAAGATTTTCCAGAACAAGCTCATCGCCGGCTATGCCTCCGGGGGGACGAGCAAGTAGCCGCTGCCGCGGATGCTCCGAATGAGCACGTCGGCGTCGGCCTCGTTGCCGAGCTTGCGGCGCAAATTACTGATGTGGGTGTCGAGGCTGCGGTCGTCGGGCAACAGTTGGCGGCCGAGTGCCGTGCGCGTAAGCGCTTCGCGTGACACCACCTCGCCGGGCGAACGCATCAGCGTCAACAGGATCACGAACTCGGCGTTGGTCAGTTTTAACGGCTGCTCGCTGAGGTACGCTTCGCGACGCCGCAAATTGACGCGGAGCTCGCCGACCGTGATTTCGGCGGGCTCGTCGCCCTCGGTTTCCAAAGTGCGGCGCAGGATCGCTTTGACCCGCGCCAGAAGCTCGCGCGGGTTGAACGGCTTCGACAGATAGTCGTCGGCGCCGAGATCGAGGCCGACGATCCGATCGACGTCATCGCCGCGAGCGGTGAGCATCAATACGGGTGTTTTCGACCCGGTTTCGCGCAGCTGTTTCAGCACGTCGAATCCCGACAGGCCAGGCAACATGACGTCCAAGATGATGAGATCGAAGTTCTCGCGCTGCGCGCTGCGTAGACCTTGAATTCCGGATGCGACAGCCGTGAGCTGGATGCCCTCGAGCGCCAGGTACTCAGCGAGCATTTCGGCGAGACGCACGTCGTCGTCGATGATCAACAAGCGGTTTTCAGTCACGGTCGCGCCTCTTTGCACAGGGGAAAGTGCCACAAACAGTCGCGGAATCCCAAGGAATGGGGGCCCGCGCCCGAGAAATATTGAGACTGTCGCGGCCGGAGTGGAGCTGGTTCAAGCGTGCCACAACTCGAGCTGGGACGTGGATTCTCGCGGCGGAGAAAACAAACTCGTGCAGAGCGCCACTTCGCGATTGAGATGCCAGGCGCGACGGGCCCGTTCGAAGCGCGCCCGCAGCAACTCTGCGAACGGTCCGTTGCCCCGTTGTCGGCTAAAAAAGGCTGGGTCGTTGAGCGTGCCGCCGCGCATCTGCCGGAGCAGGCTCTCGACGTGCACGGCCCGCTCGGGGTAGTGATGCCGTAGCCACTCACCGAATAGGCTCTCGACCTCGTGCGGCAATCGCAGCAACACGTAGCCGGCGGAGCAGGCGCCACGCTGCGCGGCGGCTTCGAGCATGTGCTCGAGCTCGTTATCGTTCAGCCCTGGGATGATCGGCGCGACTAGCACGCCGGTCGGAATGCCGCGGCTCGCGAGCTCGCCGACCATGTTGAGCCGCTGCTGCGGCCCCGCGGTGCGCGGTTCCATGCGGCGCTTCAGCTCGTTGTCGAGCGTCGTGAGACTCACGTTCACCGCGACCAAGTCGTGCTTCGCAAGCTCGGCGAGCAGGTCGAGATCGCGCAAGATCAACGTGCCCTTGGTGACGATCGTGAGCGGATGACGCAGCTCGAGCAGCAGCTCGAGGATGCCGCGCGTCACACGCAGGTCGCGTTCGATCGGTTGATAGGGATCGGTGTTGGTGCCGAGCGCGATCGGGCTCACCATGTAGCGTGGCGCGGCGAGCTCGGCGCGCAGTAAATCGCGAGCGTTCGGCTTGTAGTACAGCTCCGTCTCGAAATCGCGTCCCGGCGACAGATCGAGATAGGCGTGCGTGGGCCGCGCGTAGCAGTAGATGCAGCCGTGCTCGCAGCCCCGGTACGGGTTGATCGACTGGCTGAACGGCAGGTCGGGTGAGCGATTGCGCGCAATGATGCTGCGGGCAGTGTCGATGTGCCGGTGCGTTGGTAGCTTGGGCAGCGCCGCCACTTCCGCAGCCTCGGCCGCAAGAGCGTCCGCATCGGGCTCGCGTTGCGCGCGAGCGAAACGTCCTTGCGGGTTCGACAGGGCGCCGCGACCTTTCACCTCGCCGTCCATACCGTCTCGTACCTCGAGCGTTGCGCTCGTGGCATGTTACATAAGGTCGATCGTCGTCGCCGCGTGGTCAACTGCATCGGTCGCCGCCCGTTGTAAGGACCGAGGAGCACACTTTCCTGGCTAGGGAGGCCAATCATGAAACGCAGCGCAGTATGGCTCAGTCTCGGGTTCCTGGTCTGCACGACGCAAGTCCTCGCAGATGCCGCGGAGCGTATCGATAACCGTGGGCGCGCAATCGAGCGCCGCCTCGACGTGCGCGGCGACCGCGTCGAGAATCACCTCGACCGACGTGGGGACCGCACGGATCGGCGTCTTGATCGCGCGTCGCAGCGCGCCGCCGCTGCCGGCCGCGACGTGGCGGCCGAGCGCCTCGATTTGCGCGGCGAGCGCGTCGATCATCGCCTCGATCGCCGCGGCGAGGCCTTCGATAGGCAACTCGATCGTCGTGGCCGGCAAGGCGATCGCCGGATGGATGGTCGCGCCGCACGCCGCGGCTGACGCGTCAGCCGGCGGCGACTGTGTCGCCGCCGGTGCGGGCGTTCAGCCGGATTCGTCGGAGGCCTTCTCTTTGGCGTCTTCGTCGACGTAATAACGGAAGTAGTGCGTGGAGCGCACGTTGGTCGTGGGGACCGGTTCGCCGGCCACGAGGCGGGGCCGAAAATGGGTCTCGCGCAGTCGTCTGGCGTAGCGCGTTTGCAGAGACCCAGCTGGCACGCCGCCAGTGATGATGCGCACGTCTGTCGGCAGGCCCTCTGCGGATACATCGAAGTCGAGCACCACTTGTCCCCAAGCGTATGGGTCCCGTTTGTCGCCTCGATCGACGGCACTCAAGGGTGCGATGAAGTCGAGCATCGTCGGCTTGCTGAAGTACTCGGACACATCGATGTCGGGTCGGAGTCGCAGCGTGTTCCATGCCTGTTGATAGTAGCTGCGGGCCGCGACGGGATCACCCGTCACCGTGGCCCAGTCGCCGAGGATCGCCTGTGATAGCCCGCGTTCGACTGGATCGGCCTCCGGGTTCTGCTCGAGCAACGCCAGCAGTTGGTCGCGTCGCTCTGGCGTTTCCCCTTGTGCGACCAATAGATCGATCTTGACGAGCTGCCGCAGTGGCGCAAGCAAGGCCGGTGCGTCGCTGCCGAGAGTCGCTTCCTGCGATTTCAATACTTCCTCGTATTGCTCGCGCGCGCTCATCGGCAAGCGGGAGCGCTCGTAGTAGTTCGCGAGCGTGTAGCGGTAAGGGATCACACGGGCGTCGTCGGCGCCGAAACGCCGCACGGCGTTGTCGAGCCGCTCGAGCTGCAGGCGGCGTGCCTCGGTGGTATCGCCGAGGCCGAGATAGGCAGTGGTGATGTCGTCGAGCAGCGGCGCTTGTTCGACGTTGAACAAGCCGAGATTGCGTTGACTGATGTGCTGCGCTGCCTCGAGCGTAGTGATGGCCTCCGGGTAACGTGAGCCGCGGATATACGCGCGCCCGAGCCCACGGTAAACATCGATGAGCGTGGCCGAGTACTCGCCCTCGGCCGTCATGATGAGGTCAATGGCTTCGAGGAACTTGGCCTCCGCGGCATCGACGTCGTTGAGCTCGGCTTGGATCATGGCCAGCGCGGCGAGGTCGAGCGCATAGGCCGCGTCCTGCTGTTGCTCCTGGGCGGCGACCGCGGCCTGTGCCGGGTTGAGCGCCGCCTGGAAGTCCCGAATGCGCATCAGCGTATCGCGGCCGCGTCGCAAGGCATCGAGCTCGGAGCCGCCTTCATCGTCATCGATAGACTCGTTCGTGGCGGCCGCAGGTGGGCTTGGCGACTCCAGCAGCTGGGCGTCGCTGCTTGCAGCTACGAGCAGTGCGGTGAGCGCTAGGAGGCTGCCGCTACCGTTGCGACTCTTCGGCTTGTTCAACCACTGCATCTAACGAGTACCGAAAATTGAACTGCAGAGCCAAGGCACTAGCGTTGATGAGCTCGCCGCCGGCCAGCTGCGGCCGGAACCGCGAGCGGCGAATATGCCGCAGCACGGCTTCGTCTTTGAGGCCGGGGGGCTCGGACTCGACCACGGCGACGTTGCCGCTCTGCCCCGTCCTGTCGAGGTCGAAGCTGACGAGCACGTGCCCTCGGGGCGCGTCTTGTTCCTCGCTCAAGCCGCGCAGGCTGATCGGCTCGCGTAGCACATAGGTGGGGCCAGTAAACCATTCGCCGCGTAACTGCTCGCCGTTGGCAACCTCGCCGAGCAACTCCCAGGCGCGGCGATACTCGGTGCCGTCGTAGCCGACTTTGTTGAAGGCCACTGCCCAGTCGCCGAGGTCGCGCAGCACGACGGCAGTCGATAACGGATCGTGTTCGGGAGCGGCGAGTAGCAGCGTGAGCGCATCTTGGAGCGCGCCGATTCCTTGGCCGTCTGGAATGCGCTGATTGCGAAAGCTGTTACCGATACCGACGAGCGGCTCGACTTGGCGGACATTCTCTTTGCCGTAGTGTTCGCGAATGATGCGCAGCGCCCGCGTGTACTGATCGCGCTCGAGCTGGAACTGCCCGCGATCGCGGAGCCAGCTCGCGTATTTGTAGATCCCAGCTAGGACTTGGTCGGACTCCGGCGGATAGTTGCGCTCCATGAGCCGCAGCGCCTCGACCTGCTGCGCATCGGCCTCCATCGACTGGTTGAGGTCGAGCAGCGAACGCGACATCCGATCCAGCAGTACAATTTGGCGCTCGCTGAGCAGCCCGAAGACGCGCCGGCTGACGGTGCGGGCTTCCGTGTACGCCGATACGGCGCTCAAGTTGTCGCCGCTCTCGTGGTAGTTGTCGCCGAGGCTCGTTAGCGGGTTGATCGCGAGCGACGTAAACGCGCCGTCGACGGCGCGATAGATTTCGATCGCGGCGAGATAGTTCTTGGCGGCAGCCTCGTATTCGCGAACATGCCGTTGCGCTTCGGCCAGGTCGAAATAGGCTTCGGCCGTCGGTAGGCTGTTCTTGCCGAACTGCTGCTCGTTGCTCGCCACGAGTCGCTCGTTGGCAGTGACAGCGCTGACGGCGGTTTCCGCGGCCACGGGTTCAGCGGGGACTGCGGTTTCCGCGGGAGGGGGCTCGGCGGCGCCTGCATCGGCGGCGGCGTCGGTAGTAACGGTTGCCCCGTTCGTGGCAGGTCCGGTCCCGCTTGGCACGGCAGTGGCGGGCTCGGTCGCTGATGGCTCGGTGTTTGCTGGTGGAGTCGCGGGCTGAGCGAGCGCCGCCGCGGCGAAGAGCCCTGCCGTGAGCCAGACGAACGGCAACAGCCAGCGCCGCTGGCGGTGAAAGCTGACACCGATGGCCGGAGAGGACGTCATCGATTCCATTCTATCCCCAAAAACGGGCCGCAGCCGACCGCGAACTCGTCGCCGATTGCAGACGGGGCAGCGACAGTTAGTCCGCGACCTCTGCGGAAATGTTCATACGATCGTGTGTGTCGCTCTTCTCGTGCGTCTATAATGTCCGGGTACATGGGGGTGATCGTCATGACTTCGCGAGTCTCGCGCCGACCGACGTCCGGGTCCCACGCTCCGTTCAACGCCACGCACGCCGAACGTCGTCCGTAGCACCGGCGAACCAAGAATCGCTTGCGGTCAGACGCTGACTGATGGAGCCCACAGATACCACAGGGACGGACTACTTCCACCGCGTGGTCGATTGCCAATGGGCCTGCCCCGCGCATACCGACGTTCCTGAATATATTCGCCTGATCGCCCAAGGTCGATTCGACGACGCGTACCTTCTCAACCGTCAGTCGAACGTGTTTCCGGGGATTCTTGGCCGAGTCTGCGATCGGCCCTGCGAGCCCGCTTGTCGGCGGGGTCGCGTTGAGGACAAGCCGGTCGCGATTTGTCGGCTCAAGCGAGCAGCGGCCGACAACCGCGATGACGTCGAGACGCGCCTGCCGCGCAGGCCACTTGCGACCAACGGCCGCCGGATCGCCCTGGTAGGCGCTGGCTGCGCCTCGCTCACGGTGGCCAACGACCTCGCGCCGCTCGGCTACGAGTGCGTGATTTTCGAGGCGCTGGATCGGCACGGTGGGCTCATGCGCACCAACATCCCGGCGTTTCGGCTGCCGACCGAGGTCCTCGATGAGGAAATCGGCTACATCTTGCAGATGGGCGTCGAGCTGCGCCTGTCCTCCCCCGTGCAGAGCATGCGCCGACTACTCGAAGAGGGTTTCGCCGCGGTATTTGTGGGCAGCGGCGCACCCAAGGGCAAGGACCTGACGTTGCCGGGTCGCGATGCGAGCGACCGTATCCACATTGGCATCGATTGGCTCGGTTCGATCGCCTTCGGCCATACCCAATCGGTCGGCGAGCGCGTGCTGATCATCGGCGTCGGCAATACGGCCATGGATTGCTGTCGGAGCTCGCTGCGCCTCGGCGCCAAAGACGTGAAGGTCATAGCCCGTAAGCCGCGGCGCTTTTTCAAGGCGTCGGCTTGGGAGCTCGAAGACGCAGAAGAAGAGCGCGTGGAGATCGTCGTCAATCACTCGCCGAAGGCCTTCCTCATCGAGAGCGGCAAGCTGGTCGGTATGCTGTTCGACGAGCTTGAGTACGAGTTCAACGCCGCAGGGGACGTCGCCGCCACCAAGGTGTTGCGCGAGGTGTCCTTGCCTTGCGATGACGTGGTGTTGGCGATCGGCCAAGAAAACGCCTTTCCGTGGATCGAGCGCGGCCTCGGCATCGAGTTCGATCGTCATGATGTACCCGTCGTGGACAAAGTTACGTTCCAGTCGACTCGCCCCGGCGTGTTCTTCGGCGGTGACGCGGCCTTCGGCCCGAAGAACATCATCTGGGCGGTGGAGCACGGCCACCAGGCCGCGATCTCGATTCACAAACATTGCGATGGCATGAGCCTCGCAGAGCGTTTGCCGCGCGGCGTGAATCTGGTCACGGCGAAGATGGGCATTCACGAGTGGAGCTACAGCAACGCGTACGAGCCAGCGTCGCGGCGCCTGATGCCGCATGTCGATTTGCGTCAACGCTTCAAAAAGCTCGATATCGAAGTCGAGCTCGGCTTCAGCCCCGAGCAGGTGCTAACCGAAGTCGAGCGTTGCTTAAACTGCGACTTGCAGACGGTGTTCGCGGCCAAGCTGTGCATCGAGTGTGATGCTTGCATCGATATTTGTCCCGTCGACTGTCTGGCGATCGCCACGAACGGCCCGCAGCCGGAGCTCGAAGCGCAGCTCAAAGCGGCGCGGCTGAATCCGGACCAGCCGTTCTATGTGTCTGCGCCCTTGCCCCAGACGGGGCGCGTGATGCTGAAGGACGAGAACATTTGCGTTCATTGCGGGCTGTGTGCCGAGCGCTGCCCGACGGGCGCGTGGGACATGCAAAAGTCGACGGTCACCGTGCCCTATGCCGGTGACGAGGCGCGACGGGACGAGGCAGCGTGGCAGAGCAGCAGAAAGGCCGGGTAAACGACTTCGTTCTGAAGATCGCCAACGTCAACGGCACGGGCTCGGCGAGCGCCAACTCGTTGCTCATGAAGACGATCTTCCGCATGGGGATCCCGGTGAGCGGCAAGAATTTCTTCCCGTCGAACATCCAGGGCCTCCCCACCTGGTATGAAATTCGAGTCAGCAAGGACGGTTACCTCGCCCGCTCGGGCGCGGTCGACATCATGGTGGCGATGAACGCGCAGACCTACACGCGCGACCTGCAGGAAGTCGCACCTGGCGGTGTGCTGATCTACGACTCGACGTGGCCGCGCGATCGGTTGCTCGCGCGTCGCGACATTGAGATCGTGGGCATACCGCTCGCACGGTTGTGCAACGAGCATTTCAGCAACGCACGAACGCGTGTTCTCATGAAGAACATGGCGTACGTCGGCGCGTTGGCGGCGTTGCTCGATTTGGATCGCGCCGTGATCGGCGAGCTTGTGCAGGAAACGTTCGCGCGCAAGCCGGCGCTCATCGAGTCGAATGTGCAGGCAATTGACCTCGGCTTCGAGTTCGCACGCGCCAACTTCACCTGCCCGTTGTCACAGCGCGTGAAAGCCATCAACAAGACGGCCGGCCACATCATGATCGACGGCAACACGGCCGCGGCGCTCGGCTGCGTTTACGCCGGCGCTACGGTGGGGGCGTGGTATCCGATCACTCCGTCGACGTCGCTCATGGATGCCTTCAAGTCGTTCTGTGAACGTTACCGAAAGGATCCGCAGACGGGCGACAAGTTGTTTTGCATCGTGCAGGCCGAAGACGAGCTCGCGGCCATCGGTATCGTGCTCGGTGCGACGTGGAACGGTGCCCGCGCGTTCACTCCGACAAGCGGGCCCGGTATCTCGCTGATGGGCGAGTTCCTCGGGTTTGCCTACTTCACGGAGTTGCCAGCCGTGGTGTTCGACGTTCAGAGGGTGGGGCCTTCCACCGGCATGCCGACGCGCACGCAGCAGGCCGATATTCTCGCCGCGGCGTTTGCCTCGCATGGCGATACGAAACACGTGTTGCTGTTCCCGCGCGATCCGCGCGAGTGCTTCGAGTTTTCGGTGCTAGCCTTCGATTTGGCTGATCGGTTGCAGACACCGATCATCGTCATGTCCGACCTCGACATCGGCATGAACGACTGGATGTGTCCCGAGCTTACGTGGGACGCCACCTACCGGCCCGATCGCGGTAAGGTGCTGTCGGCGGAGCAGCTCGACGCGGCCAAGTCGTTCCATCGCTACCTCGACGTGGACGGTGACGGCATACCGAACCGCACGCTACCGGGCGTTCACCCGCGTGGCGCCTATTTCTTGCGCGGCTCGGGCCACAACGAGCTCGGCGCCTACACAGAGGACTCGATCGAATATCAGACGGTGGTCGACCGGTTGGCAAAGAAATGGCGGACCGCTGCCACGCTCGTGCCGGAGCCGGAGATTCGGCGCACCAGCAAGGGCGCCAAGTGGGGTATCGTCGCCGTTGGCAGTTGCGATGCCGCGATCGACGAAGCGCTCGACCGGCTGGCAGAGAAGGGCATCTACGCTGACTACTGTCGCATTCGTGCATTTCCGTTCGGCAAAAAGGTGACGCGCTTTCTCGAGCAGCATGACCGCATCTTCGTGGTCGAGCAGAATCGCGACGCACAGCTGAAGACGCTGCTGCTCGTTGAAACGCAGTACCCGGTCACGCGCCTCACGTCGGTCCTGCACTACGGTGGCCTGCCTATGGACTGTCGCTGCATTGTGGAGGCGCTCGAGCAGGCAGCCGCGCCTGGAGTGGCTGCATGACCTCGATCGCCAAACCGAAGATCGTCCACCACGGCCTCAAGCGCAACGCTCTCGGCTTGACCGTACGCGACTATGAAGGCGGCATGTCCACGCTTTGCGCGGGTTGTGGTCACGACTCGATCACCGCCGCCATCGTGCAGGCGTTCTTCGAGCTCGACATACCGCCGCACGGTGTGGCCAAGATGAGCGGTATCGGCTGCTCCTCGAAGACGCCGGCCTATTTTCTAAGCGCCTCGCACGGTTTCAACTCGGTCCACGGCCGCATGCCATCGATCGCCACCGGCGCCAACGCCGCGAACCGTGAGCTGTTCCTGCTCGGCGTGTCGGGTGACGGGGACTCCTTGTCCATTGGCCTCGGCCAGTTCATGCACGCGCTGCGCCGCAATCTCGATATGTTGTACATCATCGAGAACAACGGCGTGTACGGACTAACGAAGGGGCAGTTTTCGGCGTCGGCTGATCTCGGTTCGAAGGCCAAACGCGGCGAAGTGAACAAACAGCCGCCGATCGATCCGGCGCAGATCGCGCTCGCTCTCGGCGGCACGTTCGTCGCACGCAGCTTCTCAGGCGACAAGGACCAGCTGGTGCCGCTCATCAAGGCTGGTGTGCGGCACCGCGGTTTCGCGTTGATCGATGTGCTATCGCCGTGCGTGACCTTCAACGATCACGAAGACTCCACCAAGAGCTACGCGCATGCGCGCGAGTTCAATCACCGAGCCATCCACGCTGATTTCGTGCCGCAGGCATCTCCCATCAAAGCCGCCTATGACGCGGGCGAGGTGTTCCCGGTCGAGCTGCATGACGGCAGTCGTGTGCTGTTGCGCAAGTTGGCGCACGACTACAACGCAACCAACCGTGGTGCGGCCATCGAATATCTCCGCGCTCGACAGCGCGCCGGCGAGCTCGTGACGGGCTTGCTCTATATCGACGAGTCCGAGCCCGATCTGCACGGCGTCAATGGCACCACGACGACGCCTCTGAACCGCGTGCCGTTCGAAGCCCTGTGTCCGGGGCCCGAAGCGCTGGCCGCCCTGCAAAAACGCTTCCGTTAGCTGCCGCGAGAGCGCTGCGGGGGACAAGCGTCACATCTGTGCACGGCGCTATCGCGCGCTGAGCCCCTGGGCGGCTCAGTTGTGACGTAATTCACCGTAATCAGCTAGTAAAAACGGCAGTTTAGCGCCGCTACCCCTAAGCGGTGCGAAGTAGATGGCGGAACGAAACACCACGACGATCGAGGAAGTCCGCGAGCGACTCACGGGGCTGCTCGCCGACTGGGGTGCCGAACTGTCCTTGTTGCTCAAGGAGCTCGAGGACAAACGTGCGCTCGCTGCCGAGATCGAAGATGCGGGGCGGGACGAAGAGCTCCAGGCTCTGGAGAAGCGCATCGAGAGCCAGCAGAATCTCATCGACACGCTTCGCATCGACTCCGAGGAGACGTCGAAGCTGCGCAAGGAGATTCGCAAGAAGGATATGGAGCTGGAGCGTATCAACGCCGAGCTCGATAGCAAGAAGGAATTGATTCGGGCGTTGCGCCGAGATGCGGAAGCCGGCGATCGCCTCAAAGCCGATGCGAGGAGCAGGGATCGCGAGCTCGAGCAACTGCGTGCGGACTTGAGGCGCGCTGATGCGAAGGCCGAGCAAGGGATGAAAGAGCTCGCTGCCATGCGCGACGCTGCCGAGGGGCAGGGCCGCGAGGAGCAGTCGGAGCTCGAGTCGTTGCGTTCGGAGCTCGAGGCGCGGAAGATGCTCATCAAGAGCCTGCGCGCCGACCAAGAGCGCGTCGCCACGCTGGAATCGAGCCTCGAGGAAAAGCGTGAGATCATCGACGAGCTCGAGGTGTCGATGAACCGACACTCGGGCACGATCGCCGAGCTACGCCGTAGCGGCGACGAATGGAAACGCAAGTATCTTGCGGCGATGGGCGAGAGCAGCACGAGCACGGCTACGACCTCGGTGGACGTGCCGACGCTGAGTGACACGGACGTGCGCGTCATCGACGAAATCGAAAGGGCCGCCAGCCGCAGGCTGGAACCGACGATCTCGGAAATGCGCCGCCCGTTTCACGAAGTGCGGCGCGCAGCTACTCCGAGCCTCGGCGAGAAATAGGTCGCCGCCCTGGTTCTCGGCGCACCGGGTCCGGGCGCCAACCCCGCGACAATCCAAGGCCGCAAGGCGTTCGCAACGCACGCTGGCGCGTTCTCGCGCTCTGGCTCATTATGTCGAACATCGTTCCGTTATTGTGAACACACGCACAGACAGTTTCGGCCGAAAGATCGAGCCTGGTCTCAAGCCCATTTGACGGAACGTTGCCTACATTGCTTCGTCTAAAGTTCTTGCGAACTACCAATAATGGAGGGCGTTGCGCCGATTCGATAACAACGACAAGAACACGCCGCACGCCCTGGTGTATCGCTAACATCAAGGTACAAAGGTGATGACCACACTATCGGAGCCTGCCGTGTATCGAGACATACAGACGCCCAGGGGTGGTGCCCCGAGAGGCTCGTTCATCGAGGACCTTACGGTATACGCCACCGAACATCACGCGCAACAGTGGCGCGGCACGTTCGCCGAGTTCCTTCACGACATTCTTCCCCAAGATCCCGGCAAGCTGACGCGCTCTTCGCACCAGTATGTCTACGACATGCTGTGTGCGTACCGCGATGCGCGGTTGCCGAGCGATACCGCGCCGGCCGACACGCCATCGCCGAAGGCGCTATTCGCGGGCGAGCTATTCGGTATCGATTCGGCTCTCGAGCGTGTCATCGACTATTTCAAGGCCGCCGCTGCTGGCTCCGATGTGGGCCGGCGTTTGCTGCTGCTGCTCGGTCCGCCGTCCGGTGGCAAGTCATCGCTCGTGATCCTGTTGAAGCGCGGGCTCGAGGAATATAGCCACACCGAAGCGGGCGCGCTGTACGCGCTGCAAGGCTCGCCGTTGCACGAGTCACCGCTCAATCTCATTCCGGCGAGCATGCGCCCGCGGTTTCGCGCGACCTATGGCGTCGACATCCAAGGGGAGCTCAGCCCCCACGCGCGGGTGCGACTCGATGACGAGTTCCAGGGTGACTTCATGCGGTTCCCTGTCGAGCGAATCTTTCTCTCCGAGGCGGCGCGTGTCGGCGTCGGCACGTACGCGCCACACGATCCCACGACCGCCGACATCGCTGACCTCGTAGGCTCGGTGGATCTATCGAAGGTGGCTGCCATCGGTGACGAAGGCGATCCACGCGCGTGGTCATGGTCCGGTGCCGTATACGCCGCAAGCCGCGGCGTTCTCGAGATGATCGAGATCCTCAAGGTCAAGCGCGAGTTCCTCTATCTGCTCCTCACGCTCACGCAGGAAAAGAACGTCAAGGTGTCGCGCTTCCCGCTCATCCATCTCGACGAGACGATTCTCGCGCACACTAACCTCGCCGAGTTCAACAAGTTTCTCCAGGAGAAGGAGAACGAGGCGCTGCTTGATCGCATGGTGATCGTGAAGGTGCCATACACGCTGTCGTACCGCGACGAGGCGCGCATCTATCGCAAGCTCGTGTCGAGCGCGCCCGCGTTTCGCAGGGTTCACTTCGATCCGCACGTACTCGATCTTGCATCGGTCTTTTCGATTCTCACGCGGCTACAGAAGCCGCAGCGCGAAGGCCTCGATCTCACGAAGAAGCTCAAGCTCTACGCAGATGAGGATGTCGAGGGCTTCACCGCCGCCGACGTGCCGCGCATTCACACCGAGTCGACAGACGAGGGCCTCACCGGGGTGAGCCCACGGTTCGTGATCAACGCCGTCTCCAATGCGATCACTCGCAACAACGTGGAGAGCCTCACGAGCATGGACATGCTGCTCGCACTCAAGGATGCCATCGAAAACGACGCCCGGATGGACGCGGGTCGCAAGAAGCAGTGGATCGAATTCCTCGTGCTCGCGCGCAAAGATTTCTATAACCGCTGGGTCAAGGAGGACGTGCATCGCGCACTGTTCGCCTCGTTCCAGGAAGAAGCGCAGCAGCTTCTCGAGAAGTACCTCGACGAGATCGAAGCATCGCTCGACAAGCGCGAGGTGGAAGATCCGATCACCGGCGAGTCGCGGCCACCGGACGAGCGGTTCCTGCGCTCCGTGGAGGAGAAGATCAAGATCTCGGAGTCGGGTAAGTTGTCGTTCCGCCAGGAGGTCGTCCGGAAGGCCATGGTGGCCTTCAAGACAGGTGAGAAGTTCACTCTGGACAATCACTCGCGGCTGCACGAGGCGATCGAGCAGTATCTGTTCGAAGAGCGGCGCGACGTGTTGCGTCTCGTCACCTCGCGCGCGCGGCCCGACGAGGATGCAGAGCTCAAGATCTCCGCCGTGCAAGAACGGTTGATTCGTGAGTACGGTTACGACGCGCATAGTGCCAAGGAAGCGCTCAACTACGTGACGACGTTGTTGTCGCAGGAGTAGCGAACGCCGCTGGGCAACGGAGGCTAAAAGTGGCAGGGTCGTCTGGTTTCGTGGATCACCCCGGCACGGGCCGCCAGTGGTATGACTTGTTCTCGCGTGGCGCACGTGATTGGCTGCGGCACAACGACAAAGTTCGCGCCGCCGTGCGCGACCAGCTTCCCGAGCTCATTGCCGGCAGCGACATGCTGCCGCGCGCGGACAGCACCGTGCACGTGCCGGTGCGGTTCCTCGAGCACTCGCGCCTGCGCTTGCGCGACGCCGACAGCGCCGAGGGCGTGGGGCAGGGCGACGGCAAGCCCGGCGATCGACTTGCGCCGCCGACGGAGCCCGGAGCGGGCAGTGGCGCCGGCGGCAACAACGAGGGTGGTTATCAGTTCGTCCTCGAGCTCAAGATCGACGATATCGTCGACTGGCTCTGGGAGGAGCTCAAGCTGCCGAACCTCAAAGTCAAATCTGGCGCGGTGCGCCATGACGACTACACGCGTGAGGGCTGGAGCCGCCGCGGCGTGCGCTCGCGGCTCGACCGCCGCCGCTCCCTGAAAGAGGCGATCAAGCGCCGCGCCGTGCAAAGCGGAGCGCCGCCGTTCACCAACGACGACCTGCGTTACCAGCAACTCGCGTTACGGCGCCGGCCGACGACGGAGGCCGTGGTCTATTTCGCCATGGACGTCTCGTCGAGCATGACGGAGGAGGATCGTCGGCTGGCCAAGACGTTCTTCTTCTGGGTGGTGCAGGGGCTGCGGCGCCAATACACGCACCTCGAGCTGGTATTCGTGGCCCATACGGTCGAGGCTTGGGAGTTCCCGGAGGCCGAGTTCTTCCAGGTCAGCGGCACGGGCGGCACCGTGGCCTCCACGGCGTTTCGCAAGACTATCGAGATTGCGGCGCAGCGCTACGACCCCGGCCGATTCAATACCTACGTGTTCTACGCCTCTGATGGCGAGAACTTTCGTCAGGATCACGACGCGGCGGCGGCCGCACTGGCCGAGCTCGGTGGCTTCGCCAACTACATCGGCTACATCGAAACCGCGTCGCGCGCGCAGCAGCCGCTTGCCACCGAGACCGCCGCGCTGTTCGAGCAGCTGGAGGCCGAGACGGGCGCTGCGGGCCGGCACGCGCTGTCTACGCCGGAGTCGGTATGGGATGCGATTCGGGCGTTCTTCAGTCGCCGCGACGAGGCAGTGGCATCATGAGCGCGCTGCAGGGCTACGCCGGTCGGCTCGAAACGCTGGCGCACGAGCACGGGCTCGACTACTACCCGGTGCAGTTCGAGGAAGTGCCCTCGAGCTTCATGATGGAGATTGCCGTCTATGGCCTACCGGTGCGCATGCCGCACTGGTCTTTTGGCGTGCGCTACATCTACCAGCTCGTGCAGCACCGCATGGGGCATTCGCGGTTGTTCGAGGTGGTCTTCCCCGGTAATCCGGGCCGCGCTTATCTGGCCGGCAACAACTCGCTGCAGGAGAACACACTCGTCACGGCGCACGTGCTCGGTCACGCCGACTTCGCTAAGAACAATTCGCTGTTCAAACGCAGTCAAGAGCAGGTGGGCTACCGCATCGTCGAGCAGGCTGCCACACACGCGCGCGAGATCGGCGACGCCGTCGAGTTGCACGGTCAGACGCGTGTCGAGCAGGTGCTCGATGCAGCGCTTGCGCTCGAGGCGCACATCGATCCGTTCCAGAACCTGCGGCGCGAGCGCTACCCCCAGTACGTCGACGCCACCCGCAATCCGCGCGGCGATCCGTTTCAGAAGAGGTTCGACACTCTGCCCGGCGGCGCGTTGCTCGTCGACGCGCCGCTCGAAAGGTTGCGAACGCCGATCCCGCCTTCGCCGGAACGCGACCTGCTGTGGTTCATCGCCGAGTACTCGCCCGAGCTCGAGGAGTGGGAGCGCGACATCTTCCGCGCAGTTCGGGAGGAGTCGTTCTATTTCTACCCGGTGTTCGCGTGCCAGATCATGAACGAGGGCTGGGCGTCCTATTGGCACGCCAAGCTGCTGCGCGAGGCCGACTTCTTGCCGCACAACGAATATCTCGACGCGCTCAAGACGCATTCCGACGTGGTGCGGCCGCACGCAGCGGAGCAGCAGGCGTCGCTCACGACGAATCCCTATCACCTCGGCTTCGTGCTTTGGGAGGCGATAGTCGAGGAGCATGGCCTGGAGCGTGCCTTCCAGATTCGCGGTGAGGACGACGACTTCAGCTTCGTGCGCAACCACCTCACGCAGGAGCTGGCCGAGGAGCTCAAGCTGTTCCGCTACGAGCGGGCGAGCGACGGCAGCGTGGCCGTGCTCGATCACGATATTCACGCCCTGCGCGAGACGATCCTCGCGCCGAAGTACAACTTTGGTGCGCCGGCCGTGCTTGCTAAGCACATCGGCAAGGACGGCTCGCTGACACTGCATCACGAGCACGAGACCGACGGTCGCGGGCTCGATCTCAACCGCGCCGAGCGCGTGCTCGACTATCTGCACCGGGTCTGGCGACGACGAGTGACGCTCGAGACCGTGGATGCTGCGGGGCAGCCGAAAGCGCTTTCGCGCGGCTAACCCGCGCACCTGCGTGTAGGGCTCGACTCACGTCGCCGCAAGCAGCAGGGCGACACCGGCTAGCAACATCGCCATGCCGACGGCTTCGCGTGCGGCGACTCGTTGCCGGAACACGCTTCGCGACACGACTTGGGCGAACAACACCTCGACCAGCGCCAACGTGCGGACGTTAACCGCCGTCGTCAACGAAAAGCCTAGAAACCAGAACTGCGAGGCGAATGCGCCGAGGAAACCCGCGGTCAGCGACTGCCGCCACAGCTGGAGGCTGCGGATGAGGGCGGGTCGGGCGAAGAGCGCCATCCAGCTGCCCAGCAGCGAGGCCTGAATGCCGAGGGACCAGACGAGCGTCGTCGTCGCGCGGATGAAGAACGGGCCGTCGTTCAGCGCCAGGATGCCGCCGCGAAAACCGACGGCGGCCAGCGCAAAAAAGCCGCCCGAAGCGACTCCGGACAATGCTGGTCGAAACGCTCGCACGTCCCACGTTTCGCCGGGTTTTACGGCGACCAGAACCACGCCGCTTGTTGCGATCGCGATGGCGGCCGCGCGCGCGAGGGTCAGGTGCTCGTCGAGCAGGACAAGGCCGAACAGCGCGACCTGCACGGCCTCCGTCTTGGTGAACGCCGTTGCTACCGAGAACGACCGGGCACGCATCGTCGCAAGCAACAATGCGGTACCGAAGATTTGCGCGACTGCGCCGCCGGTTGTAAGAACCACGAACTTGGCCGTCGGGGCCGGCACGCCCGTGCCCGCGGCTAGCGCCACGATCGACAGAAACGCCAAGGCGAACGGCAGGCCGTAGACGAAGCGCACCTGCGTAGCGCCGAGAGTTCCGAGGGCAGTGGTGAGGCTGCTCTGCGTGGCGTTGCGCGCGGTCTGGGCGAGCGCGGCGACGAGAGTGGCGGCTATCCACATCGGCGTAGCTCCGGTAGCGGCTTAGGCGGGCCTTCGGCCCACGTAGCGGCTTTGTGGCCGGATCAGCCGGCCGAGCGCGCGTTGCTCGAAGCAATGCGCGGTCCAGCCAGCGACGCGACCGAGCGCGAACGTCGGGGTGAAGAACGCCGTGTCGATCCCGAGGCCGTGCAGCAGAAGCGCCGTGTAGAACTCGACATTGGTCTGGAGGCGGCGGCTAGGCTTGTACTCTTCCAGTAGCCGCAGCGCCGTGGTTTCCACGGCCCGCGCCAGCTCATAGAGGCGCATGTCGCCGGCGCGCGCGAACATGCGCGCAGCCGCGATGCCAAGGACGTCGGCGCGCGGGTCGCGCACTTTGTACACGCGGTGGCCGAAGCCCATCAACCGCTCGCCGCGTTCGATCTTGCCGCGCAGCACGGCCTCGGCGCGCCCCGCGTCGCCGATCTCGAAGACCATGTCGAGCGCCGGTCCCGGGGCGCCGCCGTGCAGCGGCCCTTTGAGCGCGCCGATCGCGCCCGTAACGGCCGAGACGAAATCCGCGCCGGTGGAGGCGATCACGCGTGCCGTGAACGTCGATGCGTTCAAGCCGTGATCGGCCACCGTCGTGAGATAGACGTTGAGGCCGTGCACGAGCTCGGCATGCGGCTCCGCGCCCGTCGACATCAGCAGGTAGTTCGCCGCAAGGCCGAGATCCGCGCGCGGCGCGATCGGCTCCTCGCCGCGCAGTAGCCGCGCATAGCTCGCGACGATCGTAGGGAAGGAACCGACGAGCAACTGCGCGGCCGCCACGTCGCCGCTGGCCGTCAGCGTGCCGGTCGCCATTCGCAGCGCGTCCATCGGTTCGACGCGGCGTCGTGCTGCGTCTCGCAGCAGCTCGCTCGTGGCGCAGGGAATCGCGGCGCAGCAGGCTTGCGCGCCCGGGGCGCCCGCCGCGTCCCAGAGAAGCGTGACGACCTCTTCGAAGGAGCGGTCCGCGAGCTGCTCGAGCCTTTGTCCCGCAACGATCAACTCCCCGCGCTCCCCGTCGACGAGGCTGAGTCGCGTTTCGGCGGCGATGACTCCGTCGAGGCCGTTGCTCGTTGGCGCTGCGGATTGCGTCTGCATGTGCAGCAACGTATGTTTAATACACCATCCAGTCAATATTGATTGAACAATCAACATGAAGCCTGCCAAATCCGCCTGGCTCGATGCCGAGCAGGTTGTCGAGCTGCTCGGCGTCAGCCGCGCGACTCTCTATGCCTACGTGAGCCGCGGCCGCATCCGTTCGGAAGCCGCTTCCGGCGGCGATCGCCGGCGCCGCTATGCCCGCGACGACGTCGAAAGGCTGCTGGCGCGAACGCGCGAGCGCCGCAACCCGGAAAAGGCGGCGGAGCAGGCCTTGCACTGGGGACTACCGATCATGGAGTCCGCGATCACGTTGATCGCGGACGAGCGCATCTACTACCGCGGGCACGACTCCGCCTTGCTCGCTCGCTCGAGCTCGATCGCGGAAGTGGCCGCCCTCATATGGACGGGCTCCGCCGACGGCGGTGTGTTCGCCGCACCCACGCGCGTCACCGTTGCGAAGCAAGCGCCCGCCGCCGTGCCGTTCGTGGCGCGGGCACAATCGACGCTCGCGCTTGCCGCCGCACGCGATCCGCTCGCATACGATTTGCGGGCGCGCGCCGTAGCGCAGACGGGTTGGCGCATTCTGCATCTGCTCACGCGCGTTGCCACGCCTGGCGCCACCGAGCGCTCTACGATCGACGAGACGTTGGCAGCGTCATGGGGCGTTACGCGTTCGGTGGACCTCGTTCGAGCGGCGCTCATTCTGAGCGCCGATCACGAGCTCAATGTTTCAGCGTTCACGGCCCGCTGCGTCGCGTCGGCAGGTGCTGCGCCATATGGCGTCGTGATCGCGGGACTTACGGCGCTCGCCGGAACGAAGCACGGCGGCACGACGGCAAGAATCGAAACACTATGGGATTCGCTGCGGCGAACGCGGGATTTGCGCGGCGCTTTGACCGAGCGCCTGCGCCGCGGCGAGCCGATCGAAGGTTTCGGCCACCCGCTATACGCGGCCGGCGATCCCCGTGCCCGCATGCTCCTGGAGATGCTGCCGAAATCGAAGACTACGACGTTCGTGCGCGAGCTGGCGGGTGCCGCGCAGGATGTTCTCGGCGAGGCGCCGACGGTCGATTTCGCGCTGGTGGCCGTGGCGCGCTCGCTCGGTTTGCCGGATGGCGCAGCGCTCACGCTGTTCGCAATCGGCCGCGCGATCGGTTGGATAGGCCACGCCATCGAGCAGTACGGCAGGGACTCGATCATCCGGCCGCGGGCGAAGTATGTCGGCGAGATGCCCGCGGAGCGACGAGCCGCGGGCGTCACTTCTTGAACAGTGAGTCGAGCGTCGAGCGAGCGGCGTCCTCGGCCTGCTGCTCGGCCGGATTGAAGGCACGTGCGCTCGGCTTGAAGTAGTCGCAGAAGTTCGCCGCCTTCTTATCGCTCACTTCAGGTGCGTCGTCCTCGATGCAGCCCTTCGGCTTCCGCGGCGCGAACCGCTCGCACATGCGGCACACGTGCAAATGCACGCGACACTTCGGGCATTCATCGAGGCGTCCAAGCGGCAGCGACAAAGCGGCCAGCGATGTGCCGCAACGATAACAACGCAGGTCGTGCGCCACGGCTAGAGTTCGAGCTCGACGCCTTCGAGCGCGAGCAACCGGTACTTGACGGCTAGACCGCCGGAGTACCCGCCTATCGAGCCGTTACTCGCGATGACGCGATGGCACGGAATCACGATCGGCAGCGGATTGCTGCCATTGGCCTGACCCACGGCGCGCGCGGCGCCGGATTGGCCGATGGCGCGTGCGATGTCGCCGTAATTGCGCACAGCGCCGAACGGGATTTGGCGCAGCTCGCGCCAGACGCGTAGTTGGAACGCCGTGCCGCGCGGCGCAAGCGGCAGAGTGAACTCGCGCCGATGGCCCGCGAAGTACTCGCGCAGTTGCGCGCGTGCGACGCCGCAGCGCGCGGCGTCGTGCGGACCGTCGCCGTGCCGGCCGTCGAGGCGGATCTCGACGAGCCGTTCCTCGGGATCGACCCCGAGCGCAAGATCGCCGAGCGGCGACGACATGACGTCCCAATAGAGCCAGTCGGCGGAGCGGTCGTGCAGCGCAGCGTTCATCGATGGAGCGGTCCCGAAGTCTGCTACTTTAGCGTGCCCCAAACGCGTGATCATTGCGGCACGCGCCAGTGTGGATGCTAACAGATGGACGAGCGAGCAGAGCAGTGGATGACGATCGCGACGGGCCTCGACGAGGGCCGCGTCAACGATCTCGCGCTCGTGCTCACGGCCCGCGGCATCACGTCCGAGCGCCAACGCGGCAGCGCGGGCTGGGAGCTCTGGGTGCCGCTCGCGAGCGCGGGAGCAGCAGCCGCTGAGCTCACGCAGTATCGGCGCGAGAACGCGCGTCAGATCGGCCAGCGCCCGCTCGAGGAGATCGGTGACGGCTGGCCCGGCGTGGTCGCCTACGCGGTCGTCCTCATGGCCGTGTTCGTGGCGTTGCGCCAAAGCGCGCTCGGCCTCGACTGGCTCGGCGCCGGTGCCCTGCGCTCGGGCGCCGTGCTGCGTGGGGAGTGGTGGCGCACCGTGACGGCACTCACCGTGCACGTCGATCTCGACCATATCGGCGGCAACCTGGCCTTCGGTGCCTTCTTCGGCTACTTCGTCGGCCGCCATCTTGGCCGCGGTGTAGGCTGGCTCGCGATCCTCGTCGCAGCGGCCGCCGCGAATGCGCTGAACGCGTTCGTGCAGTCGCCCGACCACCGTTCGATCGGTGCGTCGACGGCCGTGTTCGCCGCGCTCGGCTTGCTCGTGGCCTACACGTGGCGGCGCGGCTTTTTGCGCGAGACGCCGTGGCGCGCGCGCATCGCGCCGATCGTGGCTGGGCTCGGCTTGCTTGCGTTCACGGGCACCGCGGGTGAGAACACAGATCTCGGCGCGCACCTGTTCGGCTTCCTGATGGGTTTCGGCGGCGGTGTGGGACTCGCGGCGTGGGTGCGGGTCGCGTGGTTACGCAGCGCGCGCGTGCAAGCGACGTGCGTGATCGTCGCACTGCTCGCGGTCGGCAGTGCTTGGCTCTGGGGGCTGTTGGCCGCGGGCTAGCGCCGTGGCGCGCTCACGCCGAGTCGAGCGTGCTCGCCACGAGATCGAGAAGGTCCTGCTCGCCCGTGATTGCCTCCGCGAGCCGCGCGTTCAGTGTGTAGCCGTGGCGTTTCGCGAGCGCTTCATACTTCGGCCGGCGGTGTGCCACGAGCGCGGGGAAGATCCACCGCACGAACTCGTCCGGCACTATCCGATCGAAGCTGTCGAGCTCGGCCTCGGCGAGATACTCGGCCAGCTTTCGATCGAGGAATTTCTCGTTGTAGTAGAGCGGCTTCGGATCGCTGACGGCGCGGCGCACGAGCTCTCGCTCCATCTCGTCGTCGGCTTTCAGATAGAGGATCAGCGTGTTCTCGGCGAGGGTCTTCTCGGTCTTCTCGTCCTCGAGCTCCACGAGGCTGCCGCCCGCGTCGTTGATGAAGTGGTCGTAGCCGTAGATCTCTTGGGCTTTGACGATGAATTCCGCCACGTCGCGCATCGCGCCGATCTCCGCGTCGCGGTGCAGTCGCTGGCGTTTCTTGAACTCGTCGACGGGCAGGCCGCCAAGATCCGTGCGCCCGATCTTGCCCAAGAATGTGGCCACGGGTTGCAGATTGTGCACCGTGATGTTGCTCGCGATGTAGATCGAGTCGTTGCGCAGCAGATCGCGCAGAAAATCCACCTTCATGGCCTGGCGTTTGATGTTGTCGAGTATCGGCTCGGCTAGGTACTTGGTGCCGATGCGGTAGTCGCCCGAGTAATGGAACCACTGGGAGCGTGGCAGGTTGTACGCCAACGTGGTCTTCCCCACGCCGGACATGCCGAGCAGCGTGATGGCTTTGTGGGGCCAGGCCAGAAACTCAGAACGCGTCATTCGCATGGGTGGGGAACCGCAGAGTCGATCGCCTGGCGATTATACGTTGCCGGCGAACGCAGCTGCGTCGATTCCAGCGCCTCGTGCGACCCGTCTGCGTTGCGGGTGCCGACGGCAGCGACCCAGCTGCTACTCCGGTGCTCCGTGCGCGGGTTCTAGCTCGTCTTCGGTGGGTCGGCCCGGCGATCGGGGTCCGCAAGGACGTCTCGCAACGCTTCGCGAACAACGCCGTTTTGAGCGGCATCGAACTCGTGCGACGCCGGTGGCGCGTGTCGTTCCGCGTAAGAAGGGCTAAGGGCGCCGGCATGACCGGCGCGGCGAAAACTCTGTATGGCCATGGCAACACTCCGCGTAGTCCTTCGCGCAAAGTAAGTCGCCGACGGTGACTCCGTCAGTCTCATCAAGGTTCCAATTTGGTCCCTGTGTTGTGGCAGGGCGGTCGCAGTGCAGGCTGGAGCTTAGGAGCGGTATGATGCCGCGCCATGACGCATGACCGTAAAACTCGACGACTGAACCTGACCGGCCTCACGCTCGTGGCGCTCGCGTGGCTTGCGGCAGGGCAGCCCGCCCGGGGACAAGATCTTCACGAGGTCATCCGCGCCCGTGTCGAGCAGCTGCTCGACACCGGGATGCTCGAGGTCGCCGGCGTCTCGATCGCCGCCCGTACCTTGCTACCGAAGATTTACGAGGCGCGCGCATTCGAGCCTGCTTGGCGCAACGCTGCACAGATCGATTCGTTGCTCGAGCTCATCGACGAGGCCTACCGCGAAGGTCTCGATCCCGTGGATTACCACGACGCGGCAGTGCGCGCGGCGCGCGAGCGTTTCGTCGATCCCGGCGCCATGCCTCTCGACGAGCGTGCGGCGCTCGACATCATGCTCACGGACAGCGTGATCCGGCTCGGTTATCACTTGCGGTTCGGCAAGGTCGATCCGGTCGTGCTCGATTCGGACTGGAATCTGAGCCGCGAGCTCGTCGACCAAGATCCCGTGATGACGCTGCAAGCTGCCATCGACGCGCCGTCGATGCGCGACTTCGCGGCGCAAGTGTTACCGCGCAATCCGCTGTATCGACGAATCACGGTAGCGCTCGCGGATTACCGCGCCATCGCTGCCGGCGGCGGCTGGCCGGAAGTACCGGACGGCCAGACGTTGCGCCCCGACATGAGCGACGCGCGTGTGCCGATGCTCGAGCAGCGCCTTAAGGTCAGCGGCGACTTGCCTGGAACCGTGGGCGCACCGGAGGCGCCGCCGAACGCGACGGGCGGGCCCGTGTATACCGGCGAGGTCGTCGCGGCAGTGCAGCGGTTTCAGGAGCGTCACGGGCTTGCCGCCGACGGCGTGATCGGCCGTGCGACGATCGCGGCCCTCAATGTGCCAGTCGAGCGGCGCATCGACCAGATGCGCGCGAGCCTCGAGCGCGCGCGTTGGGTGCTCGCGGATCTCGGCAGCGAGTTCGTCGCGGTCAATATCGCGGGCTTCCGACTCTATCTCGTGCGCGACGGCGACGTCGTTTGGCGCACGCGCGTGCAGGTCGGCCGGCCGTACCGGCGCACACCGGTGTTCAAGGCGGAGCTGACGTATCTCGTCTTCAATCCGACATGGACGGTACCGCCGACGATCTTGCGCGAGGACGTTCTGCCCGCCGTGCGACGCAACACGGGGTACCTCGCCGGTCGCAATATCGACGTGATCGACAACGGCGGCCGGATCGTCGATCCGACCTCGATCGATTGGAGCGGACAGCGGAGTTTCCCGTATCGCTTCGTGCAACGGCCGGGCGCGACGAACGCGCTCGGTCGCGTCAAATTCATGTTCCCGAACGACCATTCTGTGTACTTGCACGACACGCCGAGCCGCGATCTGTTCGAGCGCGAAAGCCGCGCGTTTAGCTCAGGCTGCATCCGTGTCGAGAATCCCCTGGAGCTCGCGCAACAGCTGCTCGGCTCTAAATGGGATGCCGCGCGCATCGACGCCGTCATCGCGGGCGGGCGCACCGACACCGTGTTCCTCGATGACCCCGTGGATGTGCTGTTGCTCTATTGGACCGCCGAGGTGGATGAGACGGGCCGCGTCGCCTTCTGGCCCGACGTCTATGAGCGCGACCCTGGCGTGATCGAGGAGCTCGGCAAGCCGTTCACGGCGAGCCCCGTCCTCTAGGCCACGAGTCGGCGCGGCCACAGCAGCGTCATGCTGCAGCGCAGCTCCAGTAGGGTAGCCGCTCTAGCATTGCGGGTTAGAATCTCTACGCAATTAAAGTCACTTCCCACCGCGGTCGGGAGCGTACTATGGCCACCCCGAAGACTTGACGACGTTTGCGCGACACCGCTATCTAGGAGAGCCAGAATGGACAAGATCGTTACCGCACGGATCGGCGCACTGCTGCTCGCGAGTGTATTGAGCGCTGGCGCCGTGCAGGCACAGAGCTTGCGAGCGGCGGATATCAACGCCGCGCTCGATGCCGCCTACAACCAGTACCGCACTCTCCAGGAGGGCGCCAACGCCGACTACATTCCGGCACTCGCCAAAGTGGACTCGAACATTTTCGGTATCGCACTCGTGACGGCCGACGGTAAGGTCTACACCAAGGGCGACATCACTTCCGAGGTGTCGATCCAGTCGATCTCGAAAGTGTTCACGATGGCGAAGGTCATCGAGGAGCAGGGCCCCGACGCGATCCGCAACAACATGGGTGTCGACGCCACGGGTCAGGTGTTCAACTCGATCGTGGCCGTCGAGCAGTATCGCGGCTCGGAGATGAACGCCATGGTGAACCCGGGCGCGATCACGGCCACGAGCATGGTCTCGGGCAGCTCGCGGGCGGAGGTGTGGAACAAGATCCTGGGCTTCCACAGCGATTTCGCCGGCCGGCCGTTGCAAGTGAACCAGGAGGTCTACAAGTCCGAGGCCGAGACCAACCAACGTAACCAAGCGATCGGTCGGCTCATGTACGCCTACGGCCACATCAAGGACAACCCGGACCAGGCCACCGACGTCTACACCGAACAGTGCTCGATCAGCGTCAACGCCAAGGATCTCGCAACGATGGCGGCCACGCTCGCGAACGGCGGCAAGAACCCCGTGACCGACAAGCAGGTCATGAGCACCGACAACGTGCCCGAAGTGCTCGCGGTGATGGCCACGGCGGGTCTCTACGACGACAGCGGCAAGTGGCTGTACACGACGGGCTTGCCCGCCAAGAGCGGCGTCGGCGGCGGCATCATCGCCGTGTCGCCCGGCAAGTTCGGCATCGCGGTGATTTCCCCGCCGCTCGACGCCGCCGGCAACAGCGTGCGCGCCCAGCGTGCGATCGCCGACATCTCGAATGCGCTCGGCGGCAATCCTTTGGCGCCACGGCCGCGTTGAGCTGAGGCTCATGGCGCCGCGGCAGACAGCGCCGAGCGCTCTGCTCGGCGCCCTGGTGCTCGGGCAAATCGCGTTGCCCGTCGCGGCCCAGCCGACGCCGGACTACGAGTTCCACGACTCGCACTTTCATTTGACCAACTACATTCAGGAAGGCGCCGACATCCACGAGTTCCTGGGGCTCATGGGCGACACGGTGGGTCGCGTCGCGCTATTCGGCATCCCGCTGCAGCAAACGTGGTCGTACGAAAACTCGGGCGACTTCGCGCCGACCTACTACCTGCAGACCGATGCGCCGCTCTACTACTACTCGTTCACCGACGCGTACATCGCGTCGGTCTACAAGTCACTGACGCCCCAGGAGCAAGCGCGCTTCGAGCCGATGATTACGGGCTTCAACCCGGCCGACATGTATGCCGCGGATCACATCCGGCGCGTGCTGAAGACGTTTCCGGGTGTCTTCACCGGTATCGGTGAGTTCACATTCACAAAGAGTTCGTGTCGTCGAAAGTCGCCGGCGACACCGCGAGCCTCACCGATCCCGCGCTCGACCGGATCTTCGATTTTTGCGCCGAAACCGGTCTGCTCATGCTGCTGCACAACGACATCGACATGCCGTTCGCGCGCCAGGGCGCCGAGCCCGTCTACTTGAGCCAGACCAAGAGCCTGTTGCGCCGTCACCCCAATGCCACGGTCATCTGGGCGCATGTGGGCTTGGGCCGTGTGGTTCGCCCCGTGCAGTCGGCGGCGTCGACCGGCACGGCGGAGCGGCCGGGGAACCACGTTGAGATCGTCAATGCGATGCTCGAGGACCCGACCCTGAGCCACGTGTACTTCGATATCTCGTGGGACGAGGTCGCGAAATACATCGTCGCCACACCCGAGTCGTTGCAGCGGACCGCTGCCGTGCTCAACCGCTACCCCGATCGCTTCCTGTTCGGCAGCGACGAGGTCGCGCCGCACGATCGCGAGCAGTATCTCAAGGTCTACCGGATGTACGAGCCGCTCTGGGAGCTCTTGACGGACGAAGCGCGCGAGCAGGTCACGAAGGGCAATTTCGAGCGGCTATTCGACGCCGCACGCACCAAGGTCCGCGCCTGGGAAGCGACCAACGTCCCGCGAAGTCGCTGAGCTCAAGGTCCTCGGTCCGTCTATTCGCTCATTGACGCGAGCCCGTCGATTTCTTGTTGCCATCGGCTCGCGGGCCGGCGCGACCATCTGGCTGACGTCCCAAGCGCGGGATGGGTTGTGCGGATCCGGGACGTTCAACCGGGTGTGGTTGCCGGCATCCTAATTGGATCAACGAGTTATCTCGGCGGCGCGTGTGGCACGCTTTTCGCTCTTCCGGCTCTGAGGCCTCCGTCTCGACGACGCCTTGAACGGGAGATCCGCGCATGAACATCATCGGCTTCGTCGATTCCGTCGGTCGCGATCTGCGCTACGCGCTGCGCGGCTTGTCGCGGCGACCCGCGTTCACGTTCGCCGCCGTGCTCACGCTCGCGCTCGGCATCGGCGCGACGACGGCGATCTTCAGCGTCGTCTACTCGGTGCTCATCAAGCCGCTGCCCTATCCGAGCTCGGAAGAGCTCGTGAGGATCCGGCACAGCGCCGCTGCCCTCGATACCGACGATCTGACGCAGTCGACGACGATGTACCTCACCTATCGCAGAGAGAACCGGACGTTCGCCGACATCGGCTTCTGGTCGGACGGCGGAGAGACGCTGACCAGCCCCGAGGGAACGGAGCGCGTGCGCTCGCTTCGCGTCACGCATGGCGTGCTTCAGGCGCTCGGCGTGCAACCGCAGCGGGGACGCTGGTTCACCGAGCAGGAGCATGGGCCCGGCGCCGAAGGCCCGGACCCGGTGATCCTCTCGCATGCGTTCTGGCAGACTCGATTCGGCGGTGGTGCGACGGAGCTCGGGCGTGAGCTGGTGGTCAACGGCCGGCCGTCGCAAGTCGTTGGCATCATGCCGCGCGATTTCCGCTTCCTGAACATGTCGCCGCAGTTCGACGTGATCGTCGCCGTGCGGCTCGACCCCGCCCGGGAAGCCATCGGCGGCTTCGGCTTTCAGGCGCTCGCGCGACTCAAGCCCGGCGTCACTCCAGCCGAGGCGAGCGCCGACCTCGCGCGCATGCTGCCGATGTGGCTCGACGCGTGGCCGCTGCTGCCGGGGTTCAGCGTGACCAAGGAAGCGATCGCGAACTGGCGTATCACCCCCGTCGTGCAATCGTTGAAGGACGATCTCGTCGGCGGCGTCACGAGCGCGCTATGGGTGCTCATGGCCGCGATCGGCGCCGTGCTTCTGGTCGCGTGCGCGAACATCGCGAATCTCATGCTCGTGCGTGCCGATGCGCGGCGGCAGGAGCTCGCCGTGCGCGCCGCGCTCGGCGCGGGGCGGGGACGCATCGCCCGAGAGCTGCTCGTCGAGAGCCTCGTGCTCGGAGCGGTCGGCGGTGTGCTCGGCTTGGTGCTCGCGTTCGCCGGACTGGAGCTGCTCGTTGCGATCGGCCCAAGCAACCTGCCGCGGCTCGCCGAGATCTCCGTTCATCCGCCCGTGCTCGCGTTCACCGTGGCGGTTTCTCTCGCGTCGACGCTCGTGTTCGGCTCGATCACGGCGCTCAAGCACGCGCTGCACGTGGACGTGGCCGCGTTCGGCGGCGCACGCGGCTCGACGGCCGGCCGCGAGCGCAACGCAACGCGCAGCGCTTTGGTCGTCGTCCAGGTGGCTCTCGCGCTCGTTCTCGTCGTGAGCGCGGTGCTCATGATCCGAACGTTTCAGGCGTTGCGCGACGTCCATCCGGGGTTCGTGGATGCGGCCGCCATCCAGACGGTGCGGACTTGGGCGCCGAACGAGATCATCCGCGACGCGAGGCAATACACGCGCGTGCAACACGAGATCCAGGACGCGATCACGGCGCTTCCGGGCGTCGCTTCCGCCGGGTTTACGAGTTCGCTGCCGATGGAAGGGGCGCCGTTCGTGTTCAACGCGCCGGTGGTGATCGAAGGTCGGCCGGTGGCGGCCGGCGACACGCCGCCGCCGCGCAGGCTCAAGATCGTCTCGCCGCGCTACTTTGAAACCATGGGCACGCAAATCATCGCAGGACGCGACATGACGTGGGGCGATATCGAAGCGGGCGGCCGCGTTGCGCTCATCTCGGAGGACTTCGCTCGCGAGCTCGGGCCCGAGCCCGCCGACGCGCTGGGGAAACGCATTCGAACACCCGTCGACACCGACGCCTGGCGCGAAGTCATCGGTGTAGTGCAGAACGTCAAGGACGATTCGCTCTACGCGGGAGCGCCGAGCCTCGTGTACTTCCCGGCGCTCATGGAGAACGCCTTCGGTGGGCCGGCGTTCGGGTACCCAGCCATGGCGTACGTGGTCCGTAGCGAGCGCACGGGCACGGCGACGTTCATCAACGAGATTCGGCAAACGGTCTGGTCGGTGAACGGCAATGTTCCGATCGCGCTCCAGCGCACGATGCAGGACCTCTACGCGGGCTCGCTCGCGCGAACGTCGTTCGCGCTCGTGATGCTGGTGATCGCCGGCTCGATGGCGCTCGCGCTCAGCATCGTCGGGATCTACGGCGTCATCGCATTCGTCGTTGCGCAGAGGACGCGAGAGATCGGCATCCGGATGGCGCTAGGCGCGAAGCGCCGCGACGTTCGAGCGATGTTCCTACGGCATGGACTTACGCTGAGCGCGGTGGGCTTGTGCGTAGGCCTCGTGGCCGCGCTCGCGTTGACGCGCCTGATGTCTTCGCTGCTCTTCGGCATCGAGCCGACCGACGTCACGACCTACGTCGCGGCGCTCGGCATCATCCTCGCGGCCGCGGCGCTCGCGAGCTACCTTCCGGCGCGGCGTGCGTCGGCGATCGATCCCGTGCAGACGCTGAACACAGAGTAGATCTGCCGCATGAACCTCATCGGCTTCATCGAGCGGCGAGCCTGCTAGAGACGCTGACAGCGGACTGACCCATCGGCGGCTGCTCGGTGCCGCCGATGCCAAAGGTCGTGCCTCGGAAGCGACCCACGTGCCCCGAAGCACAGCGGTCCTGCGCCTAGCCGCTGGCCTCCAGTGCCGCCGTCGTCGATAGCGGCTCCTCGATCGCGCCCTGCCGTGCCGGCATCAGCAGCTTCGCGATCAAGCCGGTCCAACCCGTCTGGTGCGATGCGCCCACGCCGCGCCCCGTGTCGCCGTGGAAGTATTCATAGAACAGCACGTAGTCGCGAAAGTGCGGATCGCTCTGCAGTAGCGGATGGTGTTTGAACACCGGCCGCTTGCCGTCCGCATCCTTCAAGAAGATCCGCGCGAGCCGACGCGATAGTTCGTCGGCCACTTCCCGAATCGACATGAACACACCCGAGCCCGTGGGACACTCGATGCGGAAGTCATCGCCGTAGTAGTGATGGAACTTCTGCAACGACTCGATGATGAGGTAGTTCACTGGAAACCAGATTGGCCCGCGCCAGTTCGAGTTGCCGCCGAAAAGCCCCGTGTCCGACTCGGCTGGCCGGTAGCCGACCGACATCCTCTCGCCGTTCATGAGATCGAACACGTAGGGCTGAGCCTCGTGATGACGCGACAGTGCGCGCACGCCGTACTCCGACAAGAATTCGGTTTCGTCGAGCATGCGCGTGAGCAGTTTCTTCATGCGATGACCGCGTAGCAGCGACAACAGACGCCGGTGTCCCATGCCTTCCGTTTGCCAATGCGAAACGAGCTTCGCTAGATCGGGTCGGTAGCTCAAATACCACTCGAGGCGCCGCGCGAACTCGGGTAGCTGTTGCAGCAGCTCGGGCTCGAGTACCTCGACGGCGAACAGCGGTATGAGGCCCACCATCGACCGCACCTTGAGCTGCTGCATACGCTCGTCGGGCAGATGCAGCACGTCGTAGAAGAACTTGTCCTCGTCGTCCCAGAGACCGATTCCGTGCTCGCCGATGTTGTTCATGGCTTCGGCGATGCTCAAGAAGTGCTCGAAGAACTTCGTGGCGATGTCCTCGTAGACGTGGTTGTGCTTGGCGAGCTCGAGCGCAATGCGCATGAGGTTCAGCGAGTACATCGCCATCCAACTCGTGCCGTCGGATTGATCGATGTGGCCACCGGTCGGCAGCTGCGAGCTGCGATCGAACACGCCGATGTTGTCGAGCCCCAAGAATCCACCTTGGAATACGTTGCGCCCTTCCGCGTCCTTACGGTTCACCCACCAGGTGAAATTCAGCATGAGCTTGTGGAACACGCGCTCGAGAAACTCGAGGTCGCCGACTCCGCCGTTGCGTTTGCGATCGATCTGAAACACACGCCAAGTCGCCCAGGCGTGCACGGGTGGATTGACGTCGCCGAGCGCCCACTCGTAGGCGGGCATCTGGCCGTTCGGGTGCATGTACCATTCGCGCGTCAGCAACACGAGTTGGTTCTTGGCGAACTCGGCGTCGAGAAGTGCGAGCGGAATGCAGTGGAAGGCGAGGTCCCACGCGGCATACCACGGGTATTCCCACTTGTCGGGCATCGAGATGACGTCGGCGTTGTTGAGATGCGCCCAGTCGCGATTGCGTCCCCATTTGCGGCCGTGCGGGGGCGTCGGTTGTCCGGGGTCGCCGGCGAGCCATTCGGGCACGTCGTAGTAGAAGAACTGTTTGCTCCAGATCATTCCGGCGAACGCTTGGCGCTGCACGAGCTTGGCGTCGTCGCTCTCGACGTCGCGCTGGAGCTCGGCGTAGAAGTCGTCCGTCTCGCGGCGCCGTTCGTCGAGCACAGCATCGAACGTGGCGAATGGCCGCTCCTGCAGGTTAGCCGACAGGCGCACGCGAGCGGTGCGCGACTCGCCGGCCGGCACGTCGAGCACATGCAGGGCGGCGGCCTTGGTGCCGGCCTTGGCCGGATTCACGGCATCGAGATTGCCGTGCACGACGTACTCGTCGATGCCGTCTTTGAAGTAGCCCCCAGCACTGTCTTGGCCGTGGAGACGCGCCACGTTCGTGTCGTTGTCCGTGAACAGCAACTGCGCATCGGCCGCGGTGTGCAAATACATCCGCCCGAGCGTGTCATGGTGCGCCGCGATGACGGCCGACGCCTCGGTCGCACGGCTCGGCGTCGCGAGGTCGTCCACTTGCGCCAGCTGCGGCCTGGTCGTGCCGTGTCTCCAGCTCCACGTGTTGCGAAACCAGAGCTGCGGCAACACCTGCAGCGTGGCGGCCTCGGGGCCGCGATTGTGCGCCGTGATCTGTAGCAACACGTCGCCGGGCTCGGCCTGTGCGTATTCGATGAATACGTCGAAGTAACGGCCGTCGTTGAACGCGCCCGTGTCGACGAGCTCGTATTCCGGCGCGCCGATGCCGCGGCGTCGATTCTCGGCTACGAGCTCGGCATAGGGGAACGCCGCCTGCGGATACTTGTAGAGCATCTTGAGGTACGAGTGCGTCGGGGCCGCATCGAGGTAGTAGTAGAGCTCCTTCACGTCCTCGCCGTGGTTGCCCTCGCCGTTGGTGAGACCGAACATCCGCTCCTTCAAGATCGGATCTCGGCCGTTCCACAGCGCTACGCTCAAGCACAAGCGTTGTTCGATGTCGGACCAACCGGCGATGCCGTCCTCGCCCCAGCGATACGCGCGGCTGCGCGCGTGATCGTGCGGGAAGTAGTCCCACGCGTTGCCGTGCGGGCTGTAGTCCTCGCGAACGGTGCCCCACTGGCGCTCGCTCAAATACGGGCCCCAGGCCTTCCAGCCGCGGCCGTCGGGAAATGCGGCCAGTCGTGCCGCCTCCGCGGCCGGCTCGGGCCGCCGCGCGCCGCGTTTCTGCCGCATGGCTTTACGACGCGGAACGACGATTCGCTCTGTCATGGGTGTTCTCCAAAAAACTGATTTCGCGCCACGCGCGCAACACTTCCGCCACGCTCCAAGCCTGCGCCACGCAACCCTCCGGCCGGTGCGGGGCATCGCCATCGAAAATCTCGCTGACCTGGCCGATGCAGGCTTGGCGCAGATGCGCTGCGATGCCGCTCAAGTAGCCGCTCGCCGCCGTCGCGTCGCGATACACGTGCCAATGCGCGAGCGCGAACGGGCCGAGCAGCCATGCCCACACCGTGCCTTGGTGATACACGCCGTCGCGCTCGCGCGGCCCGCCGGCATAGTGGCCGGCATAGCCCGGCTCGCGCGTCGCGAGGCTGCGCAATCCCACGGGTGTCCAGAGTTCGCGTGCGCAGGCGTCGACCACTGCGCGCGCCTGCTCGCGCTCGAGAAGATCGGCGTCGAGCGACACCGCGAAAATCTGATTTGGCCGCAACGAGAAATCCGCGGTACCCGTGGGGCCGTCGACCACGTCCGCGAGGTGGCCGTGGTCCTTCGACCAGTAGCGGCGCCGGAACGAGCGCAGCGAGTTGCCGGCGAGCTGCGCAAATCGCCGCTCGGCGAGCGAATCGCCGTTGAGCGCGGCGAATGACGTCATGACAACGAGCGCGCGATACCAGAGCGCGTTGATCTCCACGGGCTTGCCGATGCGGGGCGTCACGACCCAATCGCCCACCTTGGCGTCCATCCACGTGAGCTGCACGCCGGGCTCGCCGGCGTAGAGCAGACCGTCCGTGTCGGCGTGAATTCGATAGCGCGTGCCTTTGAGATGCGCCTCGATGATCTCGAGCAGCACGGGATAGAGTTCCGCGATGAGCTTGCGGTCACCCGTGGCCGCGAGATACTCGTCGAGCGCGTGGAAGTACCACAGCGTCGCGTCGACCGTGTTGTACTCCGGCGTCTCGCCGGCGTCGGGGAATCGGTTCGGTAGCATGCCGTCGCTCACGAACTGGCCGAACGTGCGTAGCACGCTGCGCGCCACGTCATGCCTGCCGGTGGCGATGGCGAGTCCGGGCAACGCGATCATAGTGTCGCGCCCCCAGTCGCTGAACCACGGATACCCCGCGATCACGGTACGGCCCGTATTGGCGGCGCCGCGTTGGACGACGAATTGATCCGCCGCGAGCACGAGCTGCTGCACCCAGCTCGGTGCGGCGGGGGTTGCCGCCGTGGCGAGCAACTGCAGCTGCCGCTGTCGTTCCGCGGCGAACGCGGTGGTCGTGACCTCGCCGGCCGCCGTGGCGAGCCGCAACGCGACCGTTTCGCCGGCGCGCAGCTCCGCGCTGAACTCGCCCGGCACGAACAGGTCTTCGCGATCGTCGAGGCCCCGCGCCGCCTCGGCGCGTTGGCGGAAGCTCCAGTGCCAGCCGGGCGCGAGCACGAACGAGCCCCGGTCGATCTCGAGCCGGTAAGGCTGCGCGCCGTCGAACGCACGGATCTCGCAGCCACGCGCCAACACCGTGGTGCCGAGCGTCCAACCCGCACCGCGCGTCTGGCCGTGATAGTCGCGGTAGGTGCAAAACGGTCGGAGCGTCAGCGTGAAGGGCGCCGATCCACGCACGAGTGTGAACGATACGATCGTCGTGTTCTCACCGTGCACCATCGTCACGCGTTGCTCGAGCACGGCGTCGCCGACAACGTACTGCCATACCGGCGTAAGCCCTTCGAGGCGAAACTGCTCGATTCGCTCGAAGCCGCGCGGATCGAGCGTGCCGTCGCCGTACTCGTTGCCACCGAGCGGGACGACGGCGGCGCGATAACGCACCGTCGCATCGAGCTTTGCGACGAGCACGGTGCGCTCGACGGGCGGCCGCAGCGCCGCCACGAGCAAGCCGTGGTAGCGGCGCGTTCGCGCGCCGCCGACCGTGCCTGCCGCATAGCCGCCGAGACCGTTCGTCACGAGCCACTCGCGCTCGGCGGTGGCTGCGAACGACGCGAGCTCGCCGCGCCCGAGCTCAATGAGTGGCAGATTCATCGTCGGCTTCGAACTCATCGATCTCATCGAACATCTCGCTGCCGTGCAGGCCGGCCAGCCACGACGACGCCTTGAGGTCGGCATCGAGGTAGAACTCGTCGCCGCAGCCGCGACGATCCAGGAAACGTTCATTCGTTGGTGACGACATGTGGGTTGCTCCGTTGGTGAAGGGTCAGGCCGTTTGCGCCGTGGGCGTCGCATTCATGAGTCGCGCGTACGCTTCGGCTAAATTGAAATGACGAGCGAATGGGTTCTGGGGCATTGGCGGCGACGCCGCCGTCACGGTGCCCAGACGTTCGAGACATTCCGCGACGCGTTGCGGCGTGCCGAGGTCGCTCCAGCCGCAAGCCGGCACGGGCACGACGTGCAGCGGTGCAGCGGCGCCCTCGACCACGTCGCGCGAGAAGTCGATCTCGGGGAGCCGCTCGTAGAGTTGCTCGAGATCGCTTCGCAGCCGGGCGCTCCAGGCAAACTGCCGCCAGAGGCTCCGAAATGCGGTGACCTCGACGGGGAACCGCCGTTCGATCAGGTCCGCGAGTGCGGTGGCGTGCGCCACGAGAATGAAGCTGTTCCAGAGCGCGCGCCGGCGGAGCAGCCTCACGGCCTGATCGCGGGTGGGTTTCTCGACGAACCGCGCCACGGTGCAGCTGCCGTCGCCGCGCGGCTCGCCTCGGACGATGTAGCCGAGCTCGGGATCGGGGCCTTCGGGCTCGACGCCGAGGAAGCCGATCGAGCTCGCGCGCTCGTCGCTCGCTATGCCCGTCATCGCTCGATCGAGCGCCGCGGCCAGCACTTCCTCGCGCGCGATGTAGTGATCGGACGGCAAGACGGCGACCAACGCGTCGGGCGAGCGCTCGAGGATCGCGCTCACGCCGAGCAGGATGCCGTTGGCCGTGCCGCGATTGCGCGGTTGCACGATCACGTTATGCGGCCGCAGATCGGTCAGCGCGTGTTGCCAATGGCGCCGGTGCTCGGCCGCGACGACGACGATCGTCTGCTCCGGACAGGCCGCCACCGCGGCACGCTCGAGCGCTTCCTCGAGCAGCGACGGGCCGCCGTTCAACGAACAGAACTGCTTCGGTACGGATGCGCCGCTTGCATCGGCAGTTAGGCTCTGCAGGCGCGTGCCGGAGCCCGCGGCCAGCACCAGCGCCCAGCGGTTCGAAGGTCGTGCCATTTGGAATCCCCGTGGTCTTCTGCGTCGCGACGGCGGCGCTCGTTGGACGGGGATTGCAACGGGCGTGCCAAGGTCTCGGGCACACCGGAAGCCGCGCCGTTGCTAGTACGTTAGCGTTGCGCCGCGCTTCGCGGCGGGCGAGCGGCTGCGGAACCGCAACCGGTGGTGGCGCCGCGGACGCGTTCAGAGTCGATACTGGGCCAGCGTCTTGGGTCCCCAAAGATATGTGACTGTCGCCGCCAGGAAGATAGTGCTGAGGGCAAGGCTGCGCGGGTCGTACAAAGATGGCATGGACAGGCCCGTACCGCTGACAGGCCAGAGATACCACCATACAAAGAGCCCCGGATGGAGCAGGTCCATGGCGAACAGGCTTCTTCCGGTGTTGTTATAGATCCAGGCCATCAGCACTCGGAGTGCCACAACATAGATCCATTGCCAAACGCACCAAGCAAGGGACTGGCCGGCCAAAGCCCAAACCGGTGCGTGCAGAGAAGCCCACATCACGCCTACGAGAACGCTTGCGGTGATGGCACTCCGCCTCTCCTGCAATGTGTCAAGAGCGTATGCGGTCCAACCTAGCTCCTCCACATACGCAACCAAGAAGAACCCAATGAACGACAGAGGCACCAGAAGCGTGAAGCGCGGTGGCGGGGGCTGAGAACCCCACCACAGCGCAATGCCGTACTGCACGAACACTATGAGTGGCCCTGCGAGAAGTACGACCGCGTACCAGATTTTGGACTTGATTCGCGGGTAGTCGAGAATTCGCGCCAGAAAATCTTTCACGCCCGCGGCTTTGCTTTCGCGATAGACGAGAATCGTGGCCGCCATCATCGGAGTGAGCGACCACGATGCGCGGAAGAGTACGTGATCTGGAAGGACGCGCGCTTGCGCTAGGGCGCCAATTCCCCAGAATGGAATCGAAAGGGCCAGCTCCAGAAGAACGAAGTCGCAGAGCGACCTCTTCGTGCGGCCTAACGAGTGCAAGGGACTTGCCCGTCCCGGCGTGCGTGACTGCGAAGATCGAGTATGTACATGTTCGCCCAACTCAAAAAGTGCCGCGGATCATGCGATGTTATTTGGGAGGGCGGCGGTAGCCTTGGTACGTGATGATCAAGGCAATCACGAACAGAGCGACTTCGACAACCATGAAAACCACTGAACTGGTGCCCGCCGCCGCTTGATGGTACTGATCTGCGGCGAACATTCGAATCAGGCCGAGGACCAAGAAGAACCAGCCAGTCAGTGTGACCAAGACAGCCCAATTGCGCGCCCAAATGTTGTGACAGCGGACCACGGCAAGGCCGGCGACAAACATCAGCACGCCTGACAAGTAGACCACGGGCGGGATCTGGCGGTCGTAGAGATGCGGCTGAACCAGTGGAAATTCCGAGACGAGCATGGCGACGAGAGTCGGTCCAACTAGGCCTGCGATCTGTTTCGAATCTGCCATGACTGCCTTCGCTGCGGGTCGTGCGGGCTATCGAGGCGCCAGTCGGACGCTAAGTCAGCTCAGGTAGTCGAGCTTGCGAATCCCAAGTTTGCGAATTCGATAGCGCATGGTGCTCGGCTTCATGTCGAGCATCTTCGCGGCACCGCGCGGCCCTTCGATCGTGCCCGCCGTGCGCTTTAGCACCGCGATGATGTGCCGCCGCTCGACGTCGAAGAGCGTCGTCGCTTCGGCGGGCGTGACCACCGCCACGGGCGTTGTCGCGGGTGCAGGGGAGGTGGCGACGGGTTCCGCGGCATCGACCAGCGCCCGTCGCGCGCCGAGCGGCCAATCGATCACGAGCTCCGTGCCGGGGGAGGACAACAAGGCCCGCTCGATCGTGTTCTGCAGCTCGCGCACGTTGCCTGGCCAAGTGTGAGCTTCGAGCCGCTCGCGCGCCGCGGCACCCAGCGTGCGCACGTCGCTGCCGACCTTGCGCGACAGCCGCTCGATGAAGTACCTCGCGAGCTCGGCGATGTCCCCGCGCCGCTCGCGCAGCGGCGGCACATCGATCGGAAAGACGTTCAAGCGATAGTAGAGGTCGGAGCGAAACGTGCCCTTGGCGATCACGTCCTCGAGATGCCGATTGGTCGCGGCAATCACGCGCACGTCGACCTTCTGCGTCTTGGTGCTGCCGACGGGCTCGAACTCGCGCTCCTGGAGCACCCGCAGGAGCTTCACCTGCGTGTCGAGCGGCAGCTCGCTGACCTCGTCGAGGAATAACGTGCCACCGTCGGCCAGCTGGAAACGGCCCGTGTGTTTGTCCGTGGCGCCCGTGAACGCGCCCTTCACGTGACCAAACAGCTCGCTCTCGACCAGGCCCGCCGAGATCGCGGCGCAGTTGAGCTTCACGAGCGGCCGATTGCGCCGCGGGCTCGCCTCATGGATGGCGCGGGCGATGAGCTCCTTGCCCGTGCCGGTCTCGCCCGTCACGAGCACTGTCGTATCGCTGCGCGCTACGCGCGTCACTTGCGCCAGCACCGTCGCGAGCGCCGGCGCCGAGCCGACGATGCTGCGCGCGTCGGCGCCGAGCTCCTCTTGCAGGTAACTGTTCTCTTCCTCGAGGCGTTGGCGCAGGCGATCGAGCTCGTCGAGCGCAGTTTTGAGCTCGGTCGTGCGCGCCGCCACACGTTCC